>Ga0075366_10001038_pt1 | contig 13637 bp, 13 predicted proteins | sample EndMethybrTD3031_FD_72351 | JGI IMG/M metagenome (GOLD analysis project Ga0075366, IMG submission 72351) | Populus endosphere microbial communities from Tennessee, USA - Endosphere MetaG P. TD hybrid TD303-1 | ecosystem: Host-associated > Plants > Roots > Endosphere | place: USA: Tennessee...
TTGCAGTTTGAGGGCGACAGGCACCATGTTTACCGCATATTGCGTACTATTAAAAACCGTTTTGGTTCAGCGTCGGAGCTGGGTATTTATGAAATGATGGGCGAGGGTCTGCGAGAAGTATCCAACCCATCCGAAATCCTGCTATCGCACCGCGACGAACCGCTCAGCGGCATCACTATATCGGCCACTTTAGAGGGCATGAGGCCTATGCTGATAGAAACCCAGGCGTTGGTAAGCGCATCGGCTTACGGCACTCCTCAGCGTACCGCGACGGGCTTTGATACCAAACGGATGAGCATGCTGCTGGCTGTATTGGAAAAGCGCTGTGGTTTCCGGCTGGCGGCCAAAGATGTATTCCTGAACATTACAGGCGGTATCCGGGTGGAAGATCCGGCTATCGACCTGGGGCTGGCCGCGGCCATTATATCATCTCACGAAGACATGCCTATCCCCTTTAAAACCTGTTTTGCAGGCGAAATTGGCCTGTCGGGCGAGATAAGGGCTGTAAACCGCGTTGAACAACGTATTGCCGAAGCCCAGAAACTGGGCTTTAATCAAATCTTTATTTCCAAATACAACCTCCCATCCGGCGGCCAGGATAAAAAGCGCATGGACCTGTCCCGCTACGATATCGACATCAAAATAGTAAGCAGCATCGAAGAGGTATTTGGGCAGTTGTTTGGGTAGTGGTGAAAGGTGAAAGGTGAAAGGTGAAAGGTGAAAGGTGAAAGGTGAAAGGTGAAAGGTGAAAGGTGAAAGGTGAAAGGTGAAAGGTGAAAGGTGAAACAACCGGGCTTCGCCGGTTGATTCACCTGGTTGGGACATGCCGCAAACGCAGCTACCTTTTACCTTTCGCCTTTATCCTTTCACCTACTATAAAGATGGTAGTACAATCTTGCGGATACGGTTATTGCCCGAGTCTGCAATGTACAGGTTGCCGCTTGCGTCGGCAGCTACGCCTTGTGGCGATGCAAACAACGCGTTTTTACCGCTGCCTTCGGCAAAGCCTGTAGTTGCGCTAAGGCCGGCTAATGGCAGTAAAACTTTATCGGTAGTAATTTCAAAAATACGTCCGGTTTGGTCGGCCACAAAAAGGTTTCCTTTGGCATCAAATGTTAATGCCGATGGCGAGCCTATAACCTTGTGTTTTGGATCGCCTAAATAGGTGCTTACCACACCAGCTGAAGTTATTTTGCGGATAGAATAATTAAATGCGTCGGCTACGTAAATATTGCCGGCGGCATCTATGGCAAGGCCCGATGGTTTATTGAACGATGCGTCGGTTGCTGTGGTTTTATCAACCCAGGCAGCCGCCCTGTTGCCGGCAAATGTAGTTACCACACCGGCTGCTGTTATCTTACGGATTAGGTTATTGCCCTTGTCGGCTACATAAATATTACCCGAGCCGTCAACGGCCAGGCCGCGGGGATTATTAAATGAGGCGGCTATGCCGGTTCCATCGCCATAACCCGCAGTGCCGCTGCCGGCTAATGTGCTTACCACGCCGCCGGGTGTTATTTTACGAATAACATTATTGCTAAAATCGGCTACATATATATTGCCTGTGGCATCGGTCACCACGCTTTGCGGAGCATAAAAACGGGCATCGGCTAATGAACCATCTACATAGCCAATAGTACCATTGCCGGTTACAGTGCTTACCTGGCCGCCTGTGGTAACTTTACGAATGGCGCTGTTAAAGGCGTCGGTAACGTATATGTCGCCAGTGCTGCCAATGGTAATGCCCTGCGGGCTGTAAAAAGAAGCGGCTGTCCCAATATCGTCAATAAAGCCGTCGTTGGCATTGCCGGCAAGCGTGCTCACGGTACCCACTTTTGCCGAAAGATCGGCGCCTGTAGTAAACTCTATAACTTTGCCATAGCCTGTACCAACAGAATTTGTTGCATAAGCGCGTACGTAATATTTGGTATTAACCTTTAAGCCTTTTATTTTACTGGTATAGTTTAAATAATTAACACTATCCGCAGTTTTTGAATCGGCAGTGGTTGGGGTCGGGTTTGTCGCACTCCAGCATACACCATAGGTTGATACGGCATAAGTAAGCGTTTCGGTGATAAAACCGCCGCTATGGGCACTGGTATCAGCAGCATCTTTAACCACATCAATGGTAGATATAACAGGTATTACGCCAGGAGTTGCATCATTGCTTTTAACACATCCTGTTTGGGTTAACGAGATCGTAAATAGTGCAGCCGCAAACAGGACGGAATTAGTAAGATTTTTGTTCATTTGAAATAAATGTGAATTAATGTGCACGGTATTATCAGCTGTAAAAATAAACAACTTGACAAAGCTTATTACTTAAAACGAATATTTTAACATTCATTAACACTTAAATAAAAGCCGGCTGCAAATTGACTAAAAAATAAATGGGTTTAAATGTTAATAAATACGAGCAACAGCCATTAAATGTAACAGTAAAGACCAATAAAGTAAACGTGCAACATTTTGCTGGCTATGCTGTTATGTAAAAACAAGCCGTTGCTATGAAAGTATTTATGTTACTGATTGGATTATTGATGCCAGCCGTAGTATTTGCCCAAAAACATATTCCACTGCCCCACGGCATGGTTTACGGCCAAAAGCCAAATACCACGGCCATGATGGCCGCCAATAAGGTGGAAGCCTTTATGGGCAAAAAAACAAGAATAAGTACCACAATTGAGGGCAGGATAATTAAGGTGACGAAGGAAAAAGGCGGCTGGTTTGATATGGACGCCGGTATCGGCAAAGTAATTGCGGCCCATTTTAAAAATTATAATATTATACTGCCTGCACAACTGGCCGGCCGTACTGTAATTATTGAAGGCGTGGCCGAAAAAGCGTTCATAGCCGATGACCTGCAACACCTGGCTGGTGATACGGTAGCCGGTAAAAAACAACACAAGGTGAAAACAGATCCTAAAAGAAAAATTACCTTTGAGGTAAGAGGGCTGATGGTAGATAAATAGCAAATTGCGGTTACAATCCTCCAAATATAGCTCCGGTAGCTTAATTGAGCCGGGTAAATGAAAAACTGTAAATAAAACGTACTCCTGCAACCGGAATAGTCTGGTACTTGTTTTTTATGTAATCGCCATGAAAATTCAGATCGATGGTTTGCCGGTGGTTTGACATGAGCATAAAACCTATGCCTCCCGTAGCACCTGCGCCGCTTCCGCTCTCGCCATTGTAATTGGCAAAACTACCGGCAGATACATAAATTGCCGGGGTAAAGTAGTACCGGCCTGCCAGGCCGGCGTATACGCCGTAAGCCACCTCGCCACCTACCGACGGAACTATACTTACAGATTTGGCCAGTTTTATTTCTCCTTGTAAAAACGCGCCAAAGCCCTGGCTGTTTTCCTTTGAGGTATTGAGGGCGGCCCCAATGCCAATGCTGCTTTTTGCCTGGCCTTTAGCTTTGCCGGCGCAGAAAACAGCGCAAAGGAATAGTATTGAAAAGACAAAATTCCTATTGTTAGCAGGCATAAGGTGTTTTTTATGCAAATTAACAATAAGGATTTATTTGTTTTTTGGCTATTTGTTAATTAAACCTGGTGTCGCGGGTTAAAACGGATGATTTTAAATACAGGTCGCTGGTAAACAGTTCCTTAACTTTTTGGGCCACTTCGGCCCTGTTTACTGTTGATGCTTCACGTTTGCATTTTAGGTGATGCTCTTTGGCCACTTTTTCGGCCAGGTCGCCAAGGGTTTTTACTTTTAACTCTTTGCCAAATTTACCGGCAAGCGCCAGGCCCGAAAGCGCTATGGCGAGGCCAAAGCATGCCACCATCGGCTGGAAAAAGAAGCCAGCAACCGAGGCGGCTAAAATAAACGCGAACGCAGCTATTACGCCTTGTTTAGGCTCCAATAAATTGAGCTGAAAACCCATTTGTCGTTCTATTTCGTTAATAACCACTATACGGTTATCGCGTGGAAAAATGTCTTCAAGCTTTGTTTGGGGTTTTACCAGTTCGCGTGGAGCGGCAATGGTGGAGTTGATGGCATTCCTGATCTTATAAAATGCCTGCTGGGTGGTGCAGCTTTCGTTATTTACATGTTTTACCTTTTCAACAACAATATCGCAAAGCTTACCGAAGGTTTTCACATCCCTTACAGATGTATCTTCGAAGCTGATATTAAATGATCTTTCAATTTTTACAAGAACGTCACCTAAATCATCAGGATCAACACTACTAAGGTTGAATCCCTGGTTATTATTCAAATTAACTTTCAAACTATAGCAACTAAATTTAACCATAAATTGCCTGTAACCGGGGCTACAGGCAATTGTCTATTAGCATTTTTAAACTACAAAGTTAGTAATTTAATGTTTTTAACTACCGGCTCAGGTACATCGATTTCTCTTTGTACAGATGCCTGAAGTATGGGTCCTGTAGGTTTGGAATAAAGCGGATGGCCTCGCCTGTCGATTTCATTTCTGGGCCTAATTCTTTATTCACTTCAGGGAATTTATCAAATGAGAACACCGGTTCTTTGATGGCGTAGCCCCAAAGCTTGCGTTCGATGGTGAAGTCTTTTAATTTGGCAACGCCCAGCATTACTTTTGCCGCTATGTTGATGTATGGCACATCATAAGCCTTGGCTATAAAAGGTACCGTACGTGATGCACGCGGGTTGGCCTCAATCACAAACACCTGGTCGTTTTTAATGGCAAACTGGATGTTTAACAAGCCACGTACGTTTAGGGCTTTGGCAATTTTAACCGTATATTCTTCCATCAGGCTGATCACATTGTCCGACAGATCAAAAGGAGGCAATACCGCGAATGAATCGCCAGAGTGGATGCCCGCTGGCTCAATATGTTCCATTAAACCAACAATATGCACATCGTCGCCATCGCTTATCGAGTCCGATTCGGCTTCGGCCGCCCTGTCAAGGAAATGGTCAATAAGTACACGGTTGCCCGGCAGGTTTTTAAGTAAACTTACAACAGCTTTCTCCAAATCCTCGTCATTTATCACAATACTCATGCCCTGGCCGCCTAATACATAGCTTGGGCGAACAAGTACCGGGTAACCAACGTGATGGGCAACTTCAAGGGCTTCTTCAGCACTTTCGGCTACGCCATATTTAGGATAAGGGATATTCAATTCTTTCAACAGATCGCTAAAACGGCCGCGGTCTTCGGCTACATCCATATCGTTGAATGAGGTGCCGATGATTTTGATGCCATGCTGATGCATTTTTTCCGCCATTTTTAAAGCGGTTTGTCCGCCAAGCTGAACAATTACGCCATAGGGTTTTTCCAGCTCGATGATTTCGCGCACGTGCTCCCAGTAAACCGGCTCAAAGTATAGCTTATCGGCCATGTTAAAGTCGGTTGATACCGTTTCGGGGTTACAGTTAACCATAATGGCTTCAAAGCCCGATTCTTTTGCGGCCAGTAAGCCATGTACACAGCTGTAATCAAACTCGATACCCTGGCCAATACGGTTAGGGCCCGATCCCAATACGATGATTTTCTTTTTATCAGAGCAAACAGATTCGTTTTCGCCCTCGTAAGTGGAGTAATAGTAAGGTGTTTTTGCGGGGAACTCGGCAGCGCAGGTATCAACCATCTTGTATACACGGTTAATGCCTAATGCCTTGCGGCGCTGGTAAACATCTTCTTCGGTTACGTTGCCCAAAATGTAGGCTATCTGGGTATCCGAGAAACCTTTTTGTTTTAAGGTGAAAAGGAAATCTTCGGGGATGTTATTCAGTGAGTAGCGGCGCAGCTCGTTCTCTAAGTTAACCACATCCATAATCTGGTTCAGGAACCAGCGATCGATCTTGGTAACTTTACGTACCGATTCGATAGGTACGCCTAAGCTCAGGGCATCGTAAATATGGAAAAGCCTGTCCCAGCTTGGGTGTTCCAGGCTGTGCATAATCTCGTCCAGGTTGCGGCTTTGGCGACCATCAGCGCCTAAGCCGGCGCGGCCTATCTCTAAACTCTGACAGGCTTTTTGCAGCGCTTCAATAAAGCTGCGGCCAATGCCCATTACCTCGCCTACCGATTTCATTTGCAGGCCAAGTTCGCGGTTGGCGCCTTTAAACTTATCAAAGTTCCAGCGTGGTATTTTAACAATCACGTAATCCAAAGTAGGCTCAAAATAAGCCGAAGTTGTTTTGGTGATCTGGTTTTCTATTTCATCAAGGTTATAGCCTATGGCCAGCTTAGCAGCAATTTTGGCAATGGGGTAACCGGTTGCTTTTGATGCCAGGGCAGATGAACGCGATACACGTGGGTTAATTTCAATGGCGATGATGGCTTCATCGGCAGGGTTAACCGAGAATTGTACGTTACAGCCACCTGCAAAGTTGCCAATGGCACGCATCATGCGGATAGCCTGGTTGCGCATATCCTGGTAACAGCGGTCGCTCAGGGTCATGGCCGGGGCCACTGTTATCGAGTCGCCGGTATGGATACCCATCGGGTCAAAGTTTTCGATAGAGCAGATGATAATTACGTTATCATTATTATCGCGTAGCAGCTCTAATTCGTATTCTTTCCAGCCTATAACAGCCTGTTCAACCAAAACCTCGTGGGTAGGCGATGCCTGTAAGCCTTTGCTTAAAGCGGCATCAAAATCTTCTTTTTTGTGTACAAAGCCTGCACCTTTACCGCCAAGGGTATAACTTGGGCGGATAACCAGCGGGAAACCAATTTCCTGCGCGGCTTCTTTCCCTTCAAGGAAAGAGTTGGCAATTTTGGATTTGGCAACGCCTACACCAATATCAACCATCAATTGGCGGAAAGCTTCGCGGTTTTCGGTCTTCTCGATAGCGGCGATATCAACACCCACAATTTTCACATTGTGTTTTTCCCAAATGCCTTGCTCGGCAGCCTCAATACAAAGGTTAAGCGCGGTTTGGCCACCCATGGTAGGTAGTACCGCGTCAATTTGACGCTCGTTAAGTATCTGCTCGATACTGGCGCAGGTTAGGGGCAGCAGGTAAACATGATCGCCAATAACCTTATCCGTCATGATAGTGGCGGGGTTGCTGTTGATAATGGAAACGGTGATGCCTTCTTCTTTAAGGGAAAGGGCGGCTTGCGAGCCGGCGTAATCAAATTCGCAGGCCTGGCCAATAATGATGGGGCCAGAGCCAATGATCAGAACGGATTTGATGGAATTATCTTTGGGCATAGGGCTTTTTTTTAAATCAAAAGTTCTAAGTCAAAAGTTAAAGGATTTTTCAGCTCCTTTAAACGATTTTTCCTATGCACTGAAGGCGAGAAATCCCGACCTCAGTGTCGGGGTGCAAAGATAGGGTTTTGAAGCACACAATTAATCTTTTTTTTGAATTAATATTTATATTTTATCTGCATGCTTAAATTTAAACATTCCGGTGAGTTTAAGCCTCTTGCCGCTATCCAAGCCGCGTGCTGCCGGATTTTTTTGAGCAGGCGATAGTTGCCAAAATAACATATTACAACCTTGCTATTTAACGAAACAAATGGGCTGTAAAATGAGTATACAATTAAATATCGGAAACCTGGTTTCAGCAGACTTAAATATTGATAGCTGTTGTAAATCATTTGTTTCGATAAAAAACTTAATATATTTATACGGGGTATTTTTTACCTGTAAAACCAATTAAACTTGTAATTGTACTATGGTACCATTACCTTACAGCGATAAATTATGATGAAGAAAACTACATTTTTTCTGTTTGCCGCTATTTTTCTGTTCGGAAGCTGCGGTATGCTGCAGTCAATCGTTAAATCCACCTTTCCTTATACAGCTACACTGGCAATTCCGGCATCGTCGGATGTTGGCCAACCGCATACAGCCATCAGTACGGCCAATAGTTTCGACCAGGATTTTACAAAAGATGGCAACAATGCTAACCGGATAAGCGAAGTACGGATCATATCTGCTAAACTGCAATCAAAATCTCCTTCTGATTATAATATAGGGAACATCTCGGCGCTTAGGGTTTACATGGCTAAGGCTGATGGCACCGATGAGGTATTAGTTGCGGTACGTAAAGATATAACCCCAAATGTAGGCAACAGTATAGTGTTGGATATTGATAACTCTCACTTTTTAGATGAGATTGTTCGCGAACCCAGCGTGCGCATCCGAATGGTTTACGTATTGCGTAAAGAGGCAGCTACAGACGTGGAACTTAAAGTATCCTTGGGGATTGGATCTGAAGTTAGGGAGCGATAATGGATAACGGCTTTTAATTTCCGCTTAAAGCAAAATTGACCGGAACGGAGAAATGTACTCTTACCGGCGAGCCGAGCGAAGTTCCGGCAATCCATTTTGGCGAGTCTTTAAGCACCCTGACTGCCTCTGCGTCTAATATATCGGCAACAGATTTGGATACTTTAACATCAGTTAACGTACCGTCTTTTTCTACTATGAACGACAATATCACCCGGCCCTGAACATTTCTTTCACGGGCAATATCCGGATACTTTATATGATTTGACAGATAGCGGCCAAAGCCTTCAATACCACCTTTAAACTGTGGCATAACGTCCCTTGCCCTGGCATAAGTGGTTACTTTTCCATCATCGGTTGTGGCGGTACCATTTATAAGCTTTCCGTTGTCATAAGTTTCGGTAAATGCGGTATGCAGGTCTCTAAACTCTCCTTTCCATAAGCCGTCTCTTTTGCCGTTTTTTACGTTACCTTCTTCGTTAACGTATCTAAATTTATTATCGTAACCCTTATAGTAGCCATTGCCATCGGTAACCTGCGGGTTTCCCAACGAATCGAGGCTGGCGATTATAAGATAATCATCTCGCATCCCATCGCGTAACGCGCTGTTTTCCGGATAAGATAGCTGTTGATACAGTTTGCCGTTGGGATAAAAGTTGGTTTCATCGCCTGCTTTTGATCCATTTTTGTAATTACTTAGCTGTTGCCTGAAGCCGCTGGCGTAGTAGCTTACACACGGGCCCGTAAACCTGGGTGGATCTATGCTTATAGATTTACCAACCAGTTTCTTTTTGCCACTAATATAAAATTCAAAAACATTGTAATCTACCGATCCCGAGTCGGGTTCACGTACAATCCGGATATAATCGGCACTATCGCGTATATCAACGTACTTGCCGTTATATTTTAAAAAATAAACATTTTGGCGCTGGGCAAGGCAAAGCGATGCCACAAAAAGGAAGGTAAAGGTTAAAAGAAGTTTCATTTTAAAGCAAGTGCGTTAAACCGGCACTAATTTACTTTATTAATTTATTATCGGCATCAGGAAATACCAATATTGGCTCATAGGCACGAGCTTCGTCGCGCTCCATGTAAGCATATGACATGATGATAATTACATCGCCAACCTGTGCCAGCCTGGCGGTAGCGCCGTTTAAGCAAACTGTGCCGCTGCCACGCTCACCTTTTATAACGTAAGTTTCAAAGCGGGCGCCATTGTTATTGTTTACTATCTGAACTTTTTCGTTCGGGATAATGTCGGCTGCTTCTATCAGGTCTTCATCAATTGTAATACTGCCCACATAATTCAGCTCTGCCTGCGTAACCTTCACCCTGTGAATTTTGGACTTCAATATCTCAATAATCATGGTGCAAAGTTATAAACTTTTTTGTTCATGGGTCATAGTTGATGGTTCATCGTCAAAAAGATTACAATTAGTTCATAGTCAACACTTATAAATAACCTGTGCCATGAACGATGAACCATCAACTATGATCTAAAGTATCAACATATTATCTATCAATCTTGTTTTACCGGCGCGGGCGGCTACAAGGGCTACTACGTTTTTGGTGGTTGGTGTGGCCGGCAGTAAGTTGGCTCCGTCAACAATTTCGAAATATTCAAGACCTATGCCTGGTTCGGCGGCTATCATCTGTCCGGCCTGCTGTTGCAATTGAGGGATGTTGCCGCTATCAAAATTGGCTTTAACCCAGTGTAATGTCCTGGATAATATGAGGGCATGCTGCCTGTCATCGGCAGTTAAGTGAATGTTCCTTGAGCTCATGGCCAGTCCGTCGGCATCGCGTAAAATGGGGCACATTACCAGTTTTACAGGCATCTTCAATAAATCAACCATTTTACTGATCACCATAAACTGCTGGTAGTCTTTCTGCCCAAAAAAAGCGATGTCGGGTTTTACAATATTAAACAGTTTATTAACCACCTGCATAACACCCTGGTAATGCCCGGGACGGAATTTGCCTTCCAGCAAATGCTCCAGCGGGCCTATATCTAAATGCCATTTCTCATTATCATCATACATGTCATCAACCGCCGGGTTAAACAAAATATCGCAGCCGGCCTGCTCCAGCATGGCTATGTCGGCAGTAATGGGGCGGGGGTATTTTTCAAGGTCTTTGGGGTCGTTAAACTGGGTTGGGTTTACAAAAATACTGCAAACTACTTCGGTGCTAATTTGCTGAGCCTGTTTAATTAACGATATGTGGCCATTATGCAGCGCGCCCATTGTAGGTATAAAGCCAACGGTTTTGTTGGCTTTATTGGCAAAGTACCGGGTTACCTGTTGCCTGGTGGAAAATATCTTCAATGCTTTTGGATTACAAAATTTGGTAAAGGTGTGCATTTATGCAAAAAATACCAAAAGTTACTTGCACAATTCGTTGACAGTTCATATAATAATGATTATATTTGCACACTCAAATTTTTTGACTTCTTTACATATTTTTAATACTGATTAAGTGATGGGTAAATCTAAGCTATTGTTTATAACTCATGAAATGTCTCCTTTCCTTGAACTCACTAAAATTGCTGAAATAACACGCCAACTTCCGCAGGCAATGCAGGAGAAGGGATTCGAGATCCGGATCCTTATGCCGCGTTTTGGCAATATTAACGAGCGCAGGAACAGGCTTCATGAAGTTATCCGTTTATCGGGTATGAATATCATTATCAACGATAATGACAACCCGCTGATCATTAAGGTAGCATCTATCCCGGCAGCACGTATGCAGGTGTATTTTTTAGATAATGAAGAATATTTTCAGCGTAAACATGTGTTTGGTGATAAGGACGGTAAATTTTACGCCGATAATGATGAACGTATGATCTTCTTTTGCAAAGGTGCATTGGAAACTGTTAAAAAATTAGGATGGGCGCCCGACATTATCCATTGCCATGGATGGTTAAGCGCTTTGGTACCTGCGTATTTAAAAACTACTTACAAAGACGATCCAACTTTTAAGCATTCAAAAATCATTTATTCGATTTATGAAAATGATTTTAGTGATAAGCTTAGTGCTGATTTTGCCCAAAAAGCTATCATGAGCAACATGACCGAAGAGCATGTTGACGCTTACAAAGAAGGCACCAACACTGCCCTTTATGCAGGTGCAATCCAATACTCAGACGGGATTGTTTTGGGCAGCGAAAATATCGATGCAGATGTGTTAAATAATGTTAAAAACAGCAATAAATCGGTTTTAGAATTTGATTCTACCGCAGATTTCGAAAATTATTACAATTTTTACGACGAAATTACCAACGACGAATTGGTGGATGTTGCATAAGACTTAATATTATATATGAAATTTTTCCGATTAGACTTATTGACCCTGTTAATAAGTCTTTTTATTTTGAACAGTTGTAAACGCCAGGATGGTATTGGTTTGGGCGTCAATGATCAAAACGAGATCAATGGCAACCTGATAGTTGATACTAACATCGTTATTAACACTGTTGTGGATGATACTGTGGCTACCTCGGGTCAAACCCGGACACCACTTGCCAACTTTACCGATCCTGTATTCGGCACAACAAAAAGTATTGTTGCTTTAGGTGTTAACCTGCCTAACGGCGCCGCTTACACTGTTCCTGCAGGCACTCTGACAATTGACTCGGCTGTACTTGTGCTTAGATATTCTGACGGTTTTTATGGCGATTCGCTGGCTTCACGCTATAAAATAAACGTGTATCAGCTTCAACAAAAGGTAGAAAGCAAAACCTACTACAGTAATAACCACTGGGATGCCGATCTGGGCACTTTGCTTGGCTCTAAGACCTTCACAGCCCGTACGCACGATAGTATCACCATAGCCCGCATCCGTACCGATACATTAGATACCGTTCAGCGCGTAGCACCTCAGTTACGTGTGCCGCTTAGTAAAGCCTTTATCTATAACAACCTGTTTAATGCAAGCGGTGCTGTACTTGCATCACCAACAACCTTTCAAAGTACTGTAAAAGGTCTTTACCTTTCGTTAGATAAGGCACAGGCCAGTGATGCCGGCGGTATTATCCAGCTTAATCTGGCCTCATCGCAAATTGATGTATTTTATAAAGTTGTTACTGCTGCTACCAGTACTACAAGCAGTACTATTGATACTGCATCGGTAACCCTGCCGTTCTTTAACCGTGCTGCCGAAATTACGCATACCTACAGTACTACTATCCAGGCAGCACTAAATAATACAACAACATCGCAAAATACGGTTTACCTCCAGGGGCTTGCAGGCTTAAGGGCTAAGCTTAGTTTCCCGGGCCTCGACAAGCTTGTTGACTCATCGATAGTATTAAACCGTGCCGAAATTGTAATAACACCACGTGCCGGTTCAGGTGTACCTTATGCGCCTTTACCTAAGCTTACCATGTACAAGCTGGATATAGCCAAACAACGGGCACTGATACAGGATGCCTCGGCAAGTGACCCGCGTTCGCAAACAAGTTTATTTGGCGGCAGGTATGACCGTACCAAAAAAGAATACCACTTCCTGGTTACGGCTTTTGTTCAGGACCTGATCCGTAAAAAAACAGTTGATTACGGTACCTACATTGCCCCGGTTGATACTACACTTATTAACACCACAACTGGTATTGACGTGGCACCGTCAACACAAACGGCAGCCCGTACGGTGATAGTAGGGAGTGATAAGTCAACCCCGGGTTACAGCATCCGCATGAACATCATTTATACCAAGGTTCGCAAGTAAGATATCTCTCAATAAACAAAAGAATCCCCGCTTAGGGGATTTTTTTGTTTAAGGCAAATACACTTTTTAAAATACTTTTTTAAGTATTTTAAAACTTCCTCATTTTCGAAAAAAATCAAAATAATTATTGCAGATATGTGTTATATAGCTGTTTATTTTGCGGCGTTTAACATTTATACTTGATTATTTTATGTGCGGAATTGTTGGTTATATAGGATTCAGGGATGCTTATCCCATCGTTATAAAAGGGCTTCACAGGCTCGAATACCGGGGCTATGACAGTGCCGGTGTTGCCCTGCTTGATCATGACCTTAAAGTTTATAAAAAGGCCGGCAAGGTTGAGGACCTTGAAAATTTTGTGAAGGGGATTGACCTGAAGGGGACAATTGGAATGGGCCATACCCGCTGGGCCACCCACGGCGAACCGAGCGACCGTAACTCGCACCCCCATTCATCGGGCGACAGGAGGCTTACCATTATCCACAACGGTATTATTGAAAACTATGGCGTGATCAAGGAAACCCTTGTGGCAAAAGGCCATGTTTTTAAAAGCGATACGGATACCGAGGTTTTAATACACCTTATTGAGGATATCCAAAAAGCAACCGGCCTTGATTTGAAAGACGCCGTGCGCGTGGCATTAAACAAAGTAATAGGCGCATATGCCATCGTTATTATGAGTGCCGATGAGCCCGATCTGCTTATTGCAGCCCGTAAAGGCAGCCC
>Ga0075366_10001039_pt1 | contig 13630 bp, 6 predicted proteins | sample EndMethybrTD3031_FD_72351 | JGI IMG/M metagenome (GOLD analysis project Ga0075366, IMG submission 72351) | Populus endosphere microbial communities from Tennessee, USA - Endosphere MetaG P. TD hybrid TD303-1 | ecosystem: Host-associated > Plants > Roots > Endosphere | place: USA: Tennessee...
GTTGGGAGAGGTCGCGGGCGGGAAGCTGCGCGCGCGCGGGGCGTCGTACGCCCCGGTCGACAGCCAGGCGTACATGACGCACGACCGGCTAGAGCGCCAGTTCGAAGCCAACCGCACCGAGGCATGGGCCGTCAAACATCGGAGGAACACGGCGCCAACCGCCGAAGAGTCGTCGCGTTGGCAGGCCAGGCTCGACGATCTGAAGGCGAGCGGCGACGGGCTGCGAGTGAAGCAGCAATGCAATTTCGTCGACATGCTGCATCGCGAATGGGGTCACGAGCTTCAAACCAAGAAGGCGGGCGATCCTGCCGACGCTCCGAGTTGGAGCACGCGCCTGTTCTGCTGTTCGAAGGTGGAAGCGGCTTCCGATGGAACCGTGTCGTGTGGCGGTGGGTTGCTCTTCACGATTCAGCAACCCTTCACCAAGGACAACGCAGTTGTCGTCTGGCCTGACGGCTCGAAGACCAACTTGGCCAAGGAGCGGGTCCCCAAGGCCTACGAGGAGCGGTTTCGCGAAGCGCAGTACAGCCTCATGGTCAGCGCGACGCTGCGTGCGATGGTCACCGACGAGCTTCAGTTCTGGCCGCTGGTGGCTTTCTACACGTTCACGCCGCCGGCCGGCATGGTGATGGCGGCCGAGCACCTGCCCAACGCCGCGTGGTGGGACATGGTGGTGACCACGATGGGCTCGTTCTTCGGGATGCTGGGAACGGTGCAGATGCACAACGTCGCGCGATCGTATCTTTCGGGTGCGCCGGTGGTCACGCCGCGAGACCAACTGATTCAGGACAAGCTGCACGACCTGAACGACCTCAAGGAAGACATCATGGACACCCGGGTCGATCTGTGCGAGCAGATCGATTCGCTCGTCGAGGCCGAGCTCAAGGACACCCAGGCGAAGTTGGCGCCGCTCCAAGAGGGGATCGAGGAACGGGTGTTCTCTTTGGCGGAGGGGATCGACGTCTCGCGCGAGGACATGCGCGCATACGCCGACGCAAGTCGGAAGGCCAGGCACAACGGGACCGAGGTGGACCAAAGCCAGTTTCCCGGCATCGTGAAACTCAAGCAGTTGGTCAGTGCGGACAAGGTGATACGCGCGATACAGGCCAAGGACGAGAAGGACTACCTGTCGACCAAGGTCGACAGGTTGACCCATCTGCGCGTGGCGCTGCGCCAGCAGCGTGCCGCGCTCGTGGAAGCGCGCGAGAAAGCCAAGCACGATCGGCGAGCGGCCCACTCCGACAAGCTGGCGTCTTTCGGTACCGCGGTCACCGACAGCTGGAAGGACTTCGGCCACAACCTGTCGAACTTCTTTGCCCGGACCCTGACCTACGAAACGCCTTTCACGTTCTACGCGGAAGTGTTCACCGGCCTCGGGACCATGATGATGGCATCCGCGGCCATGTCGGCCCAGTCGACCGGCATGGGCGCGGGAGGCTTCAACACCACCGCGAATGCCACCGCAACCGCTGACCCCTATGGCAGCGGCATGTCGGCAGCGATCGGGACCTCGGCGTTGTCGGGCATGGTCTTCCTCGCGTTCGTGAGCCAGCGGAACAAGACGCTGTTGTGGCCGCTGCAGAAGGTGCTCTACGGGGGCTATGGCCTTGCAAAGGCATTCAAGGCCCTGGTGTGGGACTTGCCGCCGCCGGTGATTGCCACGGTGTCTCGTCCGGCCCGCACGCAGGACAATCTCCCACAGGATTCCCCTGAGACCCCGCCGAAGAAGAAACTCTCGGCCAGCGAAGGGGACAGCGATGCACGAGATATTTTTGGCGACGGACCTCGCAAAAAACCAGACACTGTTATCACGGTGCCGCCAGACGCTCAGGGTCACAGCGAAGACAGCTCGTCAGAGACCGACGACGAGGGCGAACCCGTGCCGCGGCCGATCGGCGGCGGTGTGGTCGACAGGGTTCTCGAATCCCTCATCTGAAGCACGGCACGGATTCAACCCGTGCCGTGTCGATCGGTTCAGGCGACCACCGGGACGAGCAGAACCCGACGATCTCTCGCGCGACGCTCTCGGCGGCCGGCGAGTGTTTGGCGCCGCGGTGGACGAACAGGCCGTAGCGCCGCTCGACCACGGGCTCGCGCAGCGGCCGCATCGCCAACCGATGCGGCAGATGCGGCGCGACGCACGGCATGCAGACCATCACGCCCAGGCCGCTGTGGACCATGCCGAGCGCGGTCGACACGTTGGCTACCTCGAGGGTGGGCGGCATGTCCGGCACGTTGGGCGTGTGGGCCTCGTACACATCGGCGGCCAGGCGCTCGATGGGCTCTCCGCTCGCCGCGATGATCGGGTAGGCCAGCAGATCGGACCAGCGGATCTCCCGATGCCGCGCGAGCGGATGGTCCGACGGCAACACCACGGCGAGCGGCATCTCGAACAGCGTGCACGCGGATAGCAGCGATCCGCCGTCACGCTCCGGCGCGATGCCGAACTCGGCTTCACCAGCGATCAACCGCGGCAAGATGTCATCGGCTGCGCAATCGACGATGCGGACGCTGACCTGCGGGTGTCTTCTGGCGTGGCGTGCGATGAATTCCGGCAGCACGGCACACGCCACTAAGGGAGTGGCCGCGATACGCACCAGGCCGCCCTGTCGGTGCTTGAGATCCGCCAGTTCGGACAGCACCCGGTCGAGGTCTTCGACGATCTGCGCGAGCATCGGCTGCACGCTCTGGCCGGCACGAGACAGCGCCACGTGCCGCGAATCGCGATCGACGAGCCGCACGTCGACGATGTTCTCGAACTCCCTGATGAGCCCGCTCATCGCGGACTGTGTGATGCTCAGTTGCTCGGCAGCCTGAGTGAAGCTGTTGGTCTGAGCCACCGCCAGCAGCGCACGCAGCTGCTTGAGCGTGACCGGCACGCGGCGATGATGGCTGCTCATCGGCCCATGGCCGCGCGCTGGGCCCCGGCCGGCAAGTGGGTTGTTCTCGAACAAAGACGCCTCCCGTCCACGATGGAGATCGTCAGTAACGCCGGCTTGAACCGGGTTCCGTCGAGGGTTGCGTGGGGTGCATCGCAGGCGTGCGCCGGCGATGCAGCCTTTGCCGGCGTGCGGCTACTTCACCGACTCCGGCGTCGGTGTGACGGCCGAGGACGGCACGCCATCGGAGTCGGAGGGTGAGGTTGCCGTTTGCCCGGGGAATGAATCGGCAAAGATGCTCGTCGAGTAAGGCGGAATCGTCGATCCCTCGAGACGCGCTGCTGCGACGCGTTTGACAATCCGTCCCGTGCCGCCCATGGGGTAGAACACCTGCCGCCAACCCGTCCACACCAAATTGTTGGTAGGCGCGTGTCGTGTGGCATTGAAGACCCGGTTACCGAAGGTTGCGACCAGCTGAGCGAATTCACCTTTGGACTGCACGACCACTGCCACACTGCCGACACTGTTGGGCTCATTCGCGTTCGGCGGGGGAGGCGCGGCAAGCGTGTCCCAGGCAAGCCACTGGCCGGTGTTGTGGATACGCCTTACGACTCGAACAGAGTTGGTCGACGGGTCCGCTACCGCGATGGTCAACGTGCCATCGCTCGTCGGCGTCGGCTCGTTGCCAGCCGCCACCGCGCTCACCTTGAAGGCACCGCCGTTCGGGCCGGACGGCGTGCCGAGGTCCGACCAGCCTGTTGGAAACCGGATACCGTACCTCAGGATGCCCTGACCATCGATCATGGCCACGTGCAGGTTCGGCCCATCAAGGGTGCATGCGCAGGCCGATGCACTGTCGCGCTGATTCACACCCCACGGGGGGTTCGCGAAAGGAGTCCAATTGCCATCGGCATTGCGCAACGCATGCCAGAGCTTGCCTGCCGAGTCGACGTAGAGCATCTGCAGCTCGGGTGTCTTGCCGTTGACTAGAGGAAGGCTGTCGATCGCGCACACGAGAGCAAGCGCACTAAGCGAAAGGACCTCCAGCTTGATCCAGCCCGTTGCGCCGCGCTGCAAGACTTGAATCTTGTCACCCCAGGGGTCTGTGACGACGGCATAGTTGCCATCGCTCGAGACTGCCGATGAAACGAAACCGGCGGAAGCCTGCGACACCGTGCCGCCGAACGACCACGTGGGAGGAGTCGCCTCGTTTCCGCCCCATTGGCCGAGCCGATGCATCTCCAGCAAGCCAGCGGGTTGCGGCTCCTCGCCCTGGATGCAGAGGTACTTGTGAAAGCGCCGATTGGAAGGATTGAGCAGCCCCTTGACCGCATCGCGCAGAGTCAGCGAGTTCTCCTTGACGGCGATTTCGCCGCACACGGCCACCACTGCATTGATTGACGACGTGGCCGCACCTTCGATCCAGCCGCCCAGATTGCCGACGCTGCAGCCGGCGAAGAAAACCTTCGAGCCAAGGTTCCAGGGGTTGTCGGGGGACTTTGCGATCTGATAGTGATAGAACAAGCTGCCGGTGAAGTAGTTGTCTTCGGGTTTGTCGAGCTTGAAGCCTCCACCGAAACCCGGCGCGCTGTTCCAGACGACTTCGCTGCCAGCCGTCGCTTGCGCCAGGATGTCGCCGAACTTCGCGCTGGATAGCGTGCCCCCGCCAGCGCCGTATTGGTAGGAGGTCGCGATCATCTGTTGGCGTTCGGCAGTGGTCATCTGCTCGTACTTGATCGCATCGGCGCCCCAGGTATAGCTCACCAGGGCGCTTGTCTCGGCTTGCCCGGCCACGGGCGGCAGTACGTAAGCCTGCCGTGGAATCCCATCGGTGAGGAAGGTGAGTACCTTCTTACCCGTTGCATCCGTTGGCCAATCGGATCTCTTGTCCGGCGTGGGAACGGTGAGAAACATCTTGTACGCGGAGATGAGGTTGCAGCGGCGGATCGCCGCTTGAGTGCTCTCGAGAACGCCGCCATCGTCGGGCTTGCTGAAGACGCCATCCGGAACGTTGAGGTCGATGCCGATGCGCTGCATCGCGCGGGTCGTCATGGCGACGATTGCATAGTCGAAGAGATAAGAGGGCCCGCCATCGATCCGCAATGCGACCTGGCCGCCGGGCACCGTGACGCTGGTGACCTTGGAGTTGAGCTGGAACATCTGATCCTTGGTCACATTGGGATCGAATTTCTGCCGCTCCGTGAAAGCCAGGTCCGCCATGCCTTGGGCGAATCCTTGCAAGCCCCACGCATCCAGCTTGTCATAGTCAGCATTGGAAGGCAGAGCAAACTCAAACTGGTACTGCCACAGCAAGATGCGAAGGATGTCCAGCATTGCGATCCCGTAAAGTGGACCGAACCCACCCGTTCCGAGCCCGACTGTCCCGAAGGCAGCCATGAGATTGGGAACGTTCGTGCCGGTGGCGAACACCTCGTCTTGCAGAACGTCTCCGAACGATCTGCTGTCGTACCTGGCCAGCATCGCGTTCCAGAACGAATCGATCCTTTGTTGGGACACCTGGTCATCGGGCGAGGTCGTCAAGGCCTGCACGACGTCGGCAAAGTACACGGTCTTGCCGAGCGGTGCGCCATCGTTCAGATTGGCGAGGTACGCTCGAAACAGGCTCGATGCTTCCGTGAAGATCGCTGGCAAGTTGTTGTAGTCGTACGTCTGGCCTTGATACGTCAGGAGCGTGGGGACCGTGCCGGGATTGGGAAACGGATTGACGTCGACTCCGTCGAGGGTATAGCCCCTGTGCTGTGCCCAAAGACCCACGTAGTGCCAGAAAAGGCCGCGATCGGGAAAGCGCATGCCACCCAGCTCGCTGGGCTGCTTGGCCATCTCGACCGTGTACAAGCGGCCGCCGAGCCGATCGGACTCTTCGAAGAGCGTGGTCTGGACGCCGATCCGCGAAAGTTCATACGCGGCAATGATGTTGCCGATACCTCCGCCGACGAGCGCGACCCTGGACTTGGGATTGGCCCCAGCGTTGACCTTGAGAGCCAGCGGTGGCAGCTCGCCGGCGGTCTTGGGGTCGCGGACAAGGGATGCGTAGTCGAACGGGTACGTGTCGGGGTGGCGCTGGTAGGGCCTGCCTTGGGTGCCGAGAATCGTGTCGCGAAGCGTTTGCGGCTCTCCCTTGACCTGTGGCGCAAGGCCCAGAAAACCGAGGATTCCACCGAATGCTGAAAGACTTGGGAACATAAGGATGCCTCCTGGTTGTGACGTCCCTTTGTGGCAGCGGACGCGGGCCAGTTCACGCAGGCCTGCGACGAAGCTGTGACGACCGAGCGCGGAACCGCACCCTCGCAACCGTTACTCAAGTCGCATCGACGCATGCCTGAAGGAGCGAGCCGCAATGACCATCACGCCGGGCATTCAGCACACAGGCGGTTCCAAGTTTTCGGAGATCAGAGACAGTTTTGCCAAAGCGCGGGCCGACCAGCACATCAACTTCTCGTCTAGGCAAGGGTTGCACACCGATCCGAAACTGGAAGCGTCGTCGGCTTTCGTGGAGCGCTTTCGCAGCCAGACGGAATTGGACGCGCGTGCCACGCTTCGCGAGGCCGCGATCCAGAAAATCAGAGATGCCATCGACGACGAATATGGTCCTGGCATGGGCCAAAAGGTATTCGACGATGTGAGCAAAGGCGCCGTGGTCGAGCTGACGAAGAAGGACCTCGATCACCTCGACAGCGCAGCCAAGAGGTTGCGCGCGGAGGGTGAGATGCCGGCCAACCATCGGCTCGGCGCCGTCAGCATCGAAACGCTGTACAAGACCGGCTCGGGTGTCGTGGCCGATCGGAAGGTCCTGACCGAAGCCGACGAGAACGCAGCCAGGGACCGCATGCGTGACGCGGTGCTCAGTCTGCCACCCAATGCGAAGGCGGACCAATGCCTGCGCGCGGCGCAGCAGGCGTTGCTCGAATTCGACTTGGACCGCGTGATCGCCGATTGCTTCAAGGACAAGCCCCACGCCGAGCCGCAACGCCAGAAGCTCTTGGAAAAGCTCTCGACGTATCAGGCGAACCTGCGCACCGGGCCATGGCGGGGAATCCCCATTGAGGTGGCTGCGCAAAGCCTCAAGGGTTTCTGCATGACTGGCGGCTTGAGTGATGCTTACGAGGCTCAGTTGGCGGCACAGAGCGACAAGTGGCCGGCACCGAAGGTTGCCTGGTCCGAGGCTCGGTCACCGACGATCGGTGTCCGGCCCGAAACCATACCGGAGGTGCGCTTCCCTGCGCCCGGCGCGCCATATTCCATACCAGAGGTCATGCCAGACGTAGGAGATACGCGGCCCCGGATTGAGTCGAGGTTGGTCCCGCTCCAACCACAGGCCTGGACCCGCGCTACGCACTCGTCGGGCTCAGAACCAGTAGCCGCAGCAGCAGGTCCGATCGCAGAACCCGCAAGGAGGAGGGCGCGGTCGCAAACGTTTTCGAGCTCGGACTCGAACCTGAAAGTGCAAACGAAAGGGCGATCAGCATCTGATGCAACCGACCGCACAAGCCGGGAGGCAGCACAGCGACGGGCAGCGGCGCTGGAGACTCTGGAGCTGGAGGCCGATGCCGGCGACGAAGAGATCCGTCAGGCGTACAACAAGATCAACTCTTCTATCGCGGCTGCTTCACTGAGCACCACCTTGACTGGGGTTGAGCTGGACGTCTATGCGCAGAAAAAGCAAGCCCTGCGGGAAGCTTGGGACGTACTGCTGTCCAATTGACCGGCATCCGGTGAGTGAGTGCCGTACGCCTGTTTCGTCGCTCAAGCCCGAATGGCCGAGTTGAGCAGCATTTCGATCCCCCCGGGCTGCTCGATCGCTTTGCCGGGGCTGGCCACGATCTCGCGCCACGTGCGCACCTTGTGCGCGAACGCCGCCAGCTCTTCGCCGAGCGAGGCCAGCGTCAGCTCGCGCGCTGCGCAATCCAGCAGCAGCCAGGCCGAGCCTTCGGCTTCGTCGAGGCTCATGCGCAGCCCGCCGGTGGTGGGCCACACGTGCGCATAGCGCAAGAAGAGCTGACAAAGCGACGAGCGGTTCGCCGCCGCCGGCTTTCCGAGGTCGGCCGAGAGCACCAGCATCCCCCGCGCTTCGACGAGTTCGGCGAACACGGGCGTTTCCTCGTCGACCGCGATGTGCCACGTGTTTTCTTCGGGATAGGCATCCACGACCAGAAGATCCGCCACGGGGCCGATCTCCGTCATGAGCTGATGGATGCTGTCGAACAGTGACATGTCGCCTCCCGGGTGGTGGATCGAAGCTCGCGGTTTGAGTAACGCGAGCAGATGGGGAGTTCCTCCTTGGACATCGTCGATCGATGCAGCGCTCACGCACCGCGGCGCATCGCGTCGTGCACCTGGCGTGCCATGTGGTCGTCGAACTTGATCTCCGCCGCCACGAACTCGCCGCGCTGCTCGGTGTAGGCGTTCCAGCGCACGAACATCAGATTGAGCGGCGCGAGTGTTTGCAGGGTCTCGTGGGTGGGCACGAGCCACAGCTTGGAGATGATGTAGTTGGCCGGGTCGTCGAGCAGTGTCTGGGCCTCGTCCTCGAGCCGGCGCGCCTCTGCAGCCCTTTCGCGCGGGGTGCCCTTGGTGATGCTGCCGTTGCGGTAGGCCCGTGCTTGCTCCAACAAGTCATTCACGCGGCCCAGGATGCGACCGTCGAAGCTCGAGACGATGCTGATGGTGTCGTTCGTGCCCGCTTTCTCCAGGAGCGTGGCCAGATCGCCGGCCATGCTTCGATCCTCGGGCCTGTCGCTGCGCTGCAGGCGATCGATCAGCGCTCGGAACTCCGCGCCGCCCATGATGCCGAGCGCGCGGTCCTTGCCCTTTGGCGGCAGGTACATCTGCACCACGCGCTGCGCGCCCGGCTTCACCAGGCCGTCGGCGCCGCGGACCTCGCGGCTCTTGACCTTGTAGACGAACGCAGCGGCGGCGGTGGCCTCGAGCGCCTCGGATGACACGTTGTGCGTCTTGCCCGCGCCGGCGGGCACGCCCAGCCGCCACGAAGCGCCGGCCGCTGCGGAGGCCTCCACCGACACCTCGCGCTCGCCCTTGTAGATCTCCAGCCCGGCGTTCTCGGCGACCGAGCGCGTCTGTGCAATGCCGGCCGACACGGCCGCCCGCGCACCGACCGCGGCGCTCGCGTATTCGCTGCCGGCCGGCTTGAACGACGACGTGCCGTAGTCGAAGCCGAACTTCGCGCCCGCGCCCACCTTGGCGCCGATCTTCCTTTCGGCGATGGCCATCACGTTCTCGGCCGCGCAGAAGTCGCGCGCTTCGATCTGGCCTTTGTCCAGGAGGCTTTCGAGCACGTCTTTCATCGCCACGCGCCCCTCGGGCGTGTTGGGAAAGCGCAGCGCCACGCCGCCGACGCGAAAGCCCGCGGCCTCGACGCTCGCGTTGGCATCGGCGCTCAGGCCGAACGCCTTGGCCTTCCATACCTTGGCCGAGACGTCGGCGCCGACCTTGCCGTCCCAGCCGTGACGCAACACCAGCTCGTAGCCATCCGGCAGCCGGGCGATCTCGAGGCCATCGACTTGACCGACTGCCAGCTTCACGTTGACGCCGACGATGCCGGTGGGTTCGACCGCGATCGAGCCGGTTTGCACTTCGACGCGGTCGCCGGCCGACAGGCGCACTTTCTCGCCGACCTTCAGGCCGTCCGCGCCGTCGAGCAGCGCCTGGCGGGTTTCGGGCCGCATGCCGCCCGCGGCCGTGTTGTTCGCCGACTCGGCCACGCGCGCGGAAAGATCCTCGCGGATCTGCGCACGTTCCGCTTGCGTGAACGCCGCTTGGCGCACCCACAGGTTCAGTTCGTCGGGGCCGAAGCTTTGCGACAGGATGGCGTCGATCTCCGGGCCGGCTTCATGCGTGGGCACGCCCCAGCCGGCGAGCCGCTCCTTGATCGCCGCCGCATGCTGCGCCGGCTGGAACTTCGCCACGTCGCCTTTCTCTGCCTCGAGTTGCATCAGGATGGCTGAGCGCGTGGCGTCGCGCAGCGCGGCATAGGCGTCGGCACCCATCAATTCGCCGCGCTTGCGGATGGTGGCGTCCATCGCCGCGATCGTGTGGGTGATCGCGGCTTCGATGGCCGATTGCATGTCAGGCGCATCCTTGCGAAGGAAGATCACGGCGTCGATGGCGGCTTCGAACTCTGGGTTGCTTGCCAGCTCGCCCACTTGTTCGATCGTGAGGGCGGCGCCGCCGTGCCACGGCGTGGTGAGCGTGTTGGGGTCGTAGCCACGCAGCTGCTTGCAAAGCGCATCGAAGCGTTTGAGCTGCGCGGGCGATGCGGTGTCCAGCCCGTGGGTCGTGCGGTACAGGTCGATGACCTCGCGCATGCGCAGCGACGATTGCAATCCGGCGGGCCGATCCAGGTCGACCTTGCGCCCTGGAGCAGCCGCGTTGAACTGCCGCAGCGCATCGTGACTTGCGGCTTTCTGCTGCTGCAGGTCCTCGTGCGCGGCGCTGAGGTCGAACAGGTCTCGCTGCAGTCCGGCGTGGTGCTGCGCGTTCGTTTGCAGGAGGTCGAAGTCATCCGGCTTGGAGTGGGCAGCGACCTCGGTGAGGGTCTTGAGCCTGCCGCCTGGCGGCGCGAGCTTGTCGCGCATGAGATCGTTCGACACCTGGCCCGCGGCGACTTCGCCAGTCAGACGGTGCAGCAGCGCGTTGTTCAGTGCCTTGGCGCGGTCGGCATTCGTCGCGGCGTTGAGCAGGTCGCCAGCGTGCGCCGCCGAGCCTTGGATGTCGAAGCGTTTGGCGCGCAGCGTGCCCATCACCGAGTTCACTTGCGACAGCATGCCGGCCGCTTGTTCGGCCGAGGTCAAGCCGCGCTTGGCCAGGCTGCGCGCGGTGTCGAGCGCATCGCGCGCATCCTTGGCGTCGAACCCGAGGGCCACCAGTTCCTCCGGCGTCAAGCCACCCCAGTGGGCGGCGGTGTCGAGCTGGCCGGCATGCTGGGCTTGCAGATCGACGAGTATCTGCATCGCTTGATTGCGCTCCTCACGGGCTTCGGCAAGGGCGATCCGCAAGTCGTCGACGTTTGGGCCGGATCCGGTGGAGACGAAGGGGCGCTCGGCGTTCACCGCCTCGGTCATTTCCCGTGTGCCGATCCGCTCTTCGAGGCTCTTGATCGCACGGTCGCATTCGTCGACCTTGGCCTGTGCCTGCTGCAGGCCCTGCGGAACGCTGGTCGCCCGCAGACGCGCGGCCCAATACTGCAGCGAGTTCTCGGCCATCGCGAGCCGCTTCTTCGCGGCCGTGAGTCGATCTTCGACGTTCTTGCGGTCGCTGGGTGTTGCGCCGGCCTTCTCCAGCGCTCTCAGTTGGCTCTCCAGCTCATGGACCGGCTCGCTCAGCTTGCTGACCCCTTCAGTCGCTTCGGCAAGCCGGCTGAGCGCCAACGACTCTTCGGTCTGCAAGGATCGTTCGCGGGCTTCGAGGTAGCTGATGTCTCGACCGAGCTCGCGCTGCTCCTGTTGCATGTCTGTTGCCAGCTGGTCGCGCTCTTGCCGCTTGGCCGCCAACTCGGTCTGCACGTCCTGCAACAGGCGCTGGCCCGCCGGCGAGGCCGCAAGTGCACGTTCCGATGCCATCAGGCCGGCGACGATCAGGGCGGTCTCTTTCGCGCTCGCGCCGAGCGTCTTGCGCAATCCCCTGACGAGCCCGGTGTCGACCTTGTGCCCGGTCCATCCGCTCGATTCGCCGGCACCGCTTTGCTCCAATGTGCGCTGGATCATTCGCTTGCTGGCCGCGACGCTGAACTCGAGCTCCACCACGGCGCGCGCATCGGCAGTGGCGCGCTTTTCCGCTTCTTCGGTGAGCGGCCGTGCTGCGCCCTTGAGCATGAAGTTGCGCGTGGCGTCCAAGCGCAAGGCCATCAGTGTCGCGTCGAGCTCACCGCTGATGCCGATCAGGCCGTTGAGCGAAGAGCCGTCGCGTCCGGGGCCGACGGCGCGGGTGACGGTGTCGATGAAGTGCGTCAGCGCGACAACGGCTTCACTTCGCTTTTGCTGCACCGGGCAGCCCGCGAACTCGCGGATGCTCTGCTGATTGGCGAAGCTCGCGGCGAGCAGCGCGAGCGAGGGTGGCGGCTTCGCACCGGCGGCGATGGCGCGGTCGTACAACGCGAGCAAACTCGTCTTTAGCTGATCCAGCTCGGCCGTGTGGGGTGCAGCATCCTCCGGCGGATGAAAGAGCTCCGGCAGAGCCAGTGCGATGGCCGCGGCGGCGTGTGCCTGTCGCGCGGCTTCGATGTGCTTGCCGTTGGCGGCACCCGATGCGCAGAGCTCGCGCAACTCCTTCATGCCGTCGGCGATGCGCTGCTCGAACGTGCCCCGAGCGATGGCGGCTTGCTGAGCAGCTCCCGCGGGCGCCCGCGCACCCTGCGCAGCCTGCTCGCAATGCAGCCAGTGCGCCCTGTCGGCATTCAACTGCTCGGTGGCGTCGTGCAGTCGACCCGCGATGGACAAGGAGGTCTGGAGCGTGCTGGCCGCAACCAGAATCGGCGGAGGCTCAGGCACCGGGGCTGCGCCCTGGGCCGGCATCGCCGGTTGCTGCGCGACAGGAGGCCGGGGCGGCGGTTGAAAGATGCGCTGGAAGGCCTGGAGGTTGAACAAGCCCGACTTGCCCGGTCGCAGCACCTGGGTCCCGTCGGATGTCTGCACGACGCTCGACTGCTTGATCTTGCCCTTGAACGCGGCCTTCAGCACGCGCGCGTGATCGCGCGAGCCTTCGAAGTGAAGGTCTTTGCGTTGCGTGAGGCGGTCGAAGCCGAGCCGGATGCTCGCCAGCCCTGTCAGCGCGGCACCGAAGTTGGCCTTCATCGAATGCTCGGCGCGATCGCGCGGCGCGCCGACTCAGATGCGCAGCGCGCCAACGAACGGCGGCAGCGGGTGCGCCTGCGACGGCGTGCTCGCCGGCGCGGCCTCGTTGTCAACGAGGCCCAACTCGGCGCGAGCGTCGGGCACGAGCGCTACGAGATCGGCCAGCAGCACAACGAGCGCTGCCGGTTCGACCTCGAGCACCGGCACGCGCGCCAGCACCTTCAGCTGGCCGGAGTGAGGCTCCATCGACAGCGCCATGCCGAGCGGCAGGCGGCCGTTGTTCATTGCCAGCGCCCGGCGCAGCACCTCCGGCGAGACCGTTTGCCCGAGAGACGCCACGCGCGCATGAAGACCGAGCGTGTCGTCCGTGGGCGCCAGCGCGATGACCACCTCGACGTCGCCGTCGAACGCCAGACCGCACTGATCGTCGGCGTCCAGTTCGAGCGGTACGCCGATTGCCGCGGCCACCGCATCCAGCGCGGCGATGGCGGCTTGGCGAGCGGCGGGGGAAGCGGATGACATCGCGTTCACATCGAATGCGAGTCACACCGGTGAATCGACGCCCGCCTCCTTCAGGCGCGTGCGAAGCATCCCTCGCGCCCGCGACACCCGGCTGCGGACCGTGCCGATCGGGATGTCGAGCGCTGCCGCCGCGTCCTCGTACGACACGTCGTCGATGGCCACCAGCACCAGCGCGTCGCGCATGTCGGGGTGGAGCAGTTCCATCTGTTGCTGGACCATGCGCAGCAGCTGTGATTGCTCCACGAACGACAGCGGATCGCCCCGATCTCCCGCAATCTCGTCGAGCGCACTCTCATCGGCAAAGGCGTACTTGCGGTGCGGCGAGCGCGACAGGTAGTTGCGCACCATGTTCATCGCGATGCCGGCCAGCCAGCTGAACAACTCGGACTCGCCCCTGAACCG
>Ga0075366_10001040_pt1 | contig 13629 bp, 10 predicted proteins | sample EndMethybrTD3031_FD_72351 | JGI IMG/M metagenome (GOLD analysis project Ga0075366, IMG submission 72351) | Populus endosphere microbial communities from Tennessee, USA - Endosphere MetaG P. TD hybrid TD303-1 | ecosystem: Host-associated > Plants > Roots > Endosphere | place: USA: Tennessee...
CGACATCGGCGGCAGCTACGCCGGCGCGGTCACCGGCGCGATGAACACCGCGACGTTCGTCGCCGCGTTCGTGTCGTCGGTCGTCTACGGCTACATCGCCAACAGCTTCGGCTACACCGCGCCGTTCGTCCCGATGATCGCCCTGCTGGTCATCGGCGCCCTGCTCTGGCTGCGGGTCGATTCCACCCGGCCGGTCATGGCGGAAGCCGCACCGGATACGCCGGCGCTCGTGGCGTGACGGGAGTTCAGGGACGCCCGAGTCGCCGGCCGCCCCGGGAAGTGCGCCGCCGGCGGCCGCATCAGCGGCTCTGTCACACTTGTCGGCCTCACCGGCTTCTACTCTCTGACTGGGCCTGGAACCCAGGAACTGGGAGTCGCGCATGACCATATTCGAGATCGTCCAGGAAGGCCTCCATTACGCTCGCACCCGCCGGTCGCTCTGGCTGTTCGGGTTCTTCGTCGGGGTCTGGAGCGGCGGTTCGAACGGCGGCAGCAACGATTCCGGCGGCGGCGGTGCGCTAGGCGGAGTGGCCGCGGCGGGCCTGCTCGCCTCGTCGGGCGGCCTCATCGGGTCGATCGCCGTGCTCATCGTCGTCGTGGCCCTGCTCTTCCTCGTCCTGCGCTTCGTCGGCGAAGGTGCCCTGATCGAGGGCGTGGTCCGGGCCCGGCGGGGCGGGGCCATGACGACGAGAGAGGGCTTCCGCGCCGGCTGGGCCCACTGGGGCGTGCTCGTCCGGATCGCCCTGCTCTACGTAGCCGCGACAGTCGGGACGCTGGCGCTGCTGGCGGCCATCTGCGTGGTCACGTGGCACCTGCTCGGCCTGCTCGGCGCCGTCCTGGTGGGCATTCCCACGCTCGTCGTCGCCGTGCTCGCGCTCGTCACGATGTATCTCGTCCAGGCGTTCGCCTGCCGCATCGCCGTCCTCGAGAACCGGCATGCCTTCGACGCCATCGGCAAGGCCCGGCTTTTCCTGCACGGCCGGCTCCGGCTCGGACTGAAGCTGATTGTGGCGACCTTCCTCGGGACGCTGGTGATCAGTGTCCTCGCGATGGTGGTCATCCTGCCCGTGGCGCTGCTGCTGCTCGCGTTGCTGCCGCTGCTGCGCGTCGTCCCCGTCATCATCATCGCGGGGCTGGTGCTGGTGCCGCTGGCAGGCATTCTGACGGCGGTGATTGGCACGTTCCGCTCGTCGGTCTGGACCATCGGCTACCTGAGTCAGGTGGAGTCGTGATCGCAGCCGCGGCGCCGGATGGCGTCGCCCTGTCACCGCTGGTCGCGTTCTTCGCCGTCTTCACCCGGCCGCAAGGGGACGACGCCGAGCCGGCCGGCGGGTTGGACGAAGACGCGATCGCGCGGCTCGTCGACCAGGCCCGTGCCGGTGATGCCAGCGCCCGCCAGGCGCTCTACCTGCAGCACGTCGACCGCGTCTTCAGGGTGGTGCGGGGGATGCTGCGCTCCGATGCGGATGCCGAGGACGTGACCCAGGACGCGATGCTGACGGTGCTGGCCTCGCTGGACAGGTATCGGCCGCGCCCGGACGCGCGCTTCGCGGCCTGGGTGATCGCCATCGCCCTGAACACCGCGCGCCGGCGGTTCCGCCGCCGGCGTCCGGAGCTGACGGCCACGGGGGAACTGCCGGACGTGCCCGACGCCGGCATCGATCCGGTGGCGGCGCTCGACCGCGCCCGGCAGCGGCGGGCGCTCCTCGTCGCCCTCGCCGAGCTGCCCGAGCGCGAGCGGGAGATCGTCAGCCTGCGCTACGGGGCCGAGCTGAACGCCAGCGATATCGGCGCGGCGATGGGGGTGGAACCGGCCACGATCCGCAAGATCCTCGAGCGCACGCGGAGCCGGCTCGGCGCGCGCCTCGAGGACCTGCTCGGCCGAGAGGGAGGGACACGATGATCGACGTCGGCGAGACCTGGTCCACGCTCGAACCGACCGGCCGGCAGCGTCAGCGCATCGATGCGCACGTCGCCGCGTGGCTGGAGGCCCGCGACACCCCGCTGGCCGCCGAGTGGCTCGGCCTGCTCAAGGCCTCGCCATTCTCCGCGGTCGGCCTGCTCGCGGCGAGCACCGTCTCGCTCGCCGCCGCCACACCGGCCGTGTGGCTGGTGGTGGCGCTGCTGCGCTCCTAGCGAGCGAGCTCACGGAGCAGCGCGTCGCGAGGTCCGGCGGCCGTATCCGGCCGCCGGGCTGGCTGCTACGACTCGATGCGGATCAGCTCGACGTCGAACACGAGCATGCCGGCCGGCGCGCCGGGGCGGCCGCCATAGGCCAGCTTCTCGGGGATCCACAGGCGGCGCTTCTCGCCCTCGACCATCAGCTGGACGCCCTCGGTCCAGCCGGGGATGACTTGGTTCAGGCCGAACGAGATGGGCTCGCCGCGGCTGACCGAGCTGTCGAACATCTTGCCGTCGGTCGTCCAGCCCGAGTAGTGGACACGAACCTTCGAGCGGGGGCCCGGGTGCGCCGTGCCCGTGCCGGGTTGCAGGACGCGCGAGGCCAGCCCGCTGGTGGTCGCGGTGGCATCGGCGGGCGGGGCGGCGACGTCGGAGGGTGCTGGAATCATCGCCGTCAGATTACCAGAGGAGCTTCAGGCCCAGCTGGACCTGCCGTGGCGCGTTGGCCTGTCCGGTGATGACGCCGAACGACGAGGACGTCACGCTGGTGTTCGGCGCGGAGAACTGGACCCGGTTGAACGCGTTCAGCACCTCGATGCGGAACTGCGCCGTCATCCGGGCGCGGATCGGGAAGACCTTGAAGATCGACAGGTCGACGTTGCGGACGCCGTGCGCGCGCAGCAGCGGCGAGAAGATCGGCTCGTTGCCGAACTGGAACGCGGCCGGCTGGCTGTAGACGCTGGTGTCGAAGTAGCGGTTGAGACGGTCCTCGACCGGCCCGTCCAGACGGGGATCGGCGCCCGTGGTGTTCGGCTGCGTCCGGGCACCGAAGAGCCCCGCCGTGTTGTTGGCGGTGATCGACAGCGGCGTTCCGGCTTGCAGCGTCGTGATGCCGTTGAACTGCCACCCGCCGATGAGCGCGTTGACCGCGGCCGGCGCGTCGGCGAAGAACCGGCGGTTCCGGCCGATCGGAATCTCGTACAGATAGCTCAACACGAAGCGGTGATTGAGATCGTATGACGCCAGCGCCCAGCTCGCCTCGAGGTCGTAGCTGTCCTGATGATTCATCCCGATCTCTTCCGCCTTCGCGTAGGTGTACGAGCCTTCGAACATCAGTCCGTGAGACAGGCGCTTGCGGCCGGTGAGCTGCAGCGCGTTGTACTTCGACTTCCCGCCGGCGGCGTAGAGCGGGACGACGTCGGTGAACTGCGGGTACGGCCTGAGCAGCTGCCCGCGGCTCACCGTCGGCGAGGTCAGCACGCCGTTGTTGACGATGCCGTAGAACGGGTTGGCGACCTGCTGATTGAGCTGCGAGCCGAGCGTCATGTACTGCGGATCGAGCTGGTTGAGGCTCAGGCCGCCTTCCCCGGCGATCGACAGGTCGTAGCCGCGCGTGCCGACGTAGGCGGCCTCGACGAACAGCCCCCAGGGCAGCTCACGCTGCACGTTGACGTTGTACTGGATCGTCCACGGCGACGGCGTGTCGCGCAGCGGCGCCTGGAGGTTGGCGCCGGCCTGCGTGAGCAGCCCCTGCGACGAGCCCGGTGACGGCGTGAAGCCGCTCGGGTACGGGTTGCTCAGCAGGTTGAACGGCGTGATCCCGTCGATCGACGTCACCCACAGGTTCTCGGTCCGGAAGCCGAAGGGCCCGACGGTGCCCTGGGCGCCCTGATTCGACGGGCCGAAGATATGGCTGTAGCCGGCCCGAACGACGGTCTTCTCGTTCAGCTGATACGAGGCGCCGAGTCGCGGCGCGATGTTGTTCGTGTCCCAGTCGTACTGATACCGGTTGCGCCCGTCGACCCCGACGAACACGACGCCGCCCCGCAGGTTCGGGAAGGCGGGCACCTGTTGGGCCAGCGGCGACGGTGCGTCCGGATCGAAGAAGTTCATCCGGTTGAACCGCTCGGTGCGCGGCACGTCGATGTCGTAGCGCAGGCCGAGGTTGAGGGTCAGCCGCGAGGTGATGCGCCAGTCGTCCTGCGCGTAGAACGCCCAGTAGAAGCTGTTGGCGGCGACGTTCTTCCAGTTCTGGATCAGCACGTCGTTCGGCTGGCCGAAGCCGAGGAGCATCGACGCGAAGCCGTAGCCCGCCGTGCTGCTGGCGGTATTGGGATTGGGCCCTTGCGTTTCGTTGGCGCGGAAGTTGAACGTGCCGGCGCTGCGCGCCTCCCACACGTTCACCCGCAGCATGCGCCCCTCGAAGCCGCCCTTCAGCGTGTGCGCGCCGCGGACCTTGGTGAGATTCGCGGCCGCGGTGTAGCTCATGAAGGCGTTGTAGCGATGGTCGTTGCCGCCGAGCGTCACCATGCCGCTGACGCCGAAGCGCGGGAACATCTCGCGGTCGACCGCGGCGTCGATCGAGGCCGGCAGGCCGAGGCTCGACGGCCGGAAGCCGAGGCCCTGGTTGTCGAACAGGAACAGGGTGCGCGCGAAGCCGAGCCGGGCGCTCATCAACGTCGTGTTCGAGAGCGTCCGGCTGTAGTCGATGACGGCGTTGTGGGCGAGGTTCTGCTCGTTGACGCGCCCCTCGGCGATGGCGATGTCCTCGGGGAAGAACGTCGCTGGCGAACTGAAGGTCTTGCGGTAGGAGTAGCGGACGAAGGCGCGCGCCTTGTCGGACAGGTTGTGGTCGACGCGACCGTCGATGTTGTCGACGTTCAGCTGCGCCGTGCCGGTGGCGAAGTAGTTCTGCGCGCCGGTGATCGGGTTGCCGGGCTGGTTCGGCAGCGGGAAGTAGTTCAGCACCTGGCGGGCCACCGGATCCATCCGGCCCGCCGGGATGACGTTGCCCGGGAACTGATCGCGGATGAAGCCGCTGCCGGACGGATTCGGCCGCGTCGTGAACGGATCGAAGACGCGAATGAGCTGCCCGTTCTGCGCGAACGTCTGCGAGAAGTCGCCGTTGCGCTGCGCCGCCGTCGGGACGGTGGTCGTCGTCTCGGACGCTCGATCCTCACGCAGGCCTTCGTAGGAGGTCATGAAGAAGGTGCGGCCGCGGCGAATCGGGCCGCCGGCGACGCCGCCGAACTGGCTGCGCTGGAAGTCGCCGAGCGGCGTGCCGGCGCGCTTGGCGAAGTAGTTGTTCGCGTCGAACGCCGAGTCGCGAAAGAACTCGTAGGCGCTGCCGTGGAAGTCGTTGCTGCCCGACTTGTAGACGACGTTGAGCACGCTGCCGAGGCTTCGTCCGTATTCGGCCGGGTAGTTCGCCCCCATCACCTTGAATTCCTGGATGGCGTCGACCGACGGGAACACGGAGATGCCGGTGAAGCCGTTCACCGTCGGAAACGAGGCCGTCACGCCGTCGATGACGGTATCCATCATCGTCGGCCGGGCGCCGTTCACCGAGTAGCTCATCGAGTTGTAGTTGTTGCCGATGCTGCCGGCGACGCCCGGCGTCAGGAAGATCAGCGAGTAGACGTTGCGGGTGTTGAGCGGCAACTCCTGGATGCGGCGGTTGTCGACGACCTTGCCGACGGTGCTGCTGGTCGTCTCGAGCGCCCCTGCGCTGGCCGTGACCTCGACCGCTTCGGCGAGCTCGCCGACCTCCAGGGCGAAGTCGGCGACGACGGTCGACGCGATCTGGACGGTGACGTTCGGCCGTACCGCCGGCCGGAACCCTGGCAGGCTCGCCTCGATGCGATAGTCGCCGGGCGCGAGGGGCAGCGACGTGTAGCGGCCCTCGAGATCGGCGGTGACCGAGGCCTGCCGGCCGGTCTGCTCGCTGGTGATGGTGACGCTGGCGTTGGGGAGGGCCGCGCCGCTGGAGTCCTTGACGGTGCCGACGACCGTCCCCGTGAACGATTGGGCGAATGTGGTCGATGGAGCCAGAACGAGCACAACGACAGCCAGCACGCGGACGAAACGCATGGGAGCCTCCTCTGGTGGGAGGGACTATACGCCGCTGTCGATGGCGTTGGGATGACGAGATGGTGATTGCCGTGCGTCAAGCGGCTGAGCTGGCCCGGGCTCAGATGCGTCGCCTGGCCGCTCTCCTGGCTATTCGGCTCGGAGCGCCTGGAGCGGATCGATGCGGGCGGCGCGCCGTGCCGGAAGCCACGCGGCCAGTGCCCCGACCGCGGCCAGGACGCCGACCGCAAGCGCGATGCTGGAAAGGTCGTCCGGCTGCACCTCGTAGAGGAGCGCGCTGACGACACGCCCGAGCCGCCACGCGGCGAACAGCCCGGCGGCGATGCCGATCCCGACCACGACGGCGGCGTCGCGCAGGACCATCCCGATGATGCTGCGACGCTCCGCGCCGACCGCGATCCTGATCCCGAACTCGCGCGTGCGCCGGGCGATGCCATGCGACAGCACGCCGTAGAGCCCGATCGCGGCCAGGAGCAGCGCCAGGGTCGCGAAGAGGCCGGAGACCGTCGCGACCAGGCGCTCGCGCAGCAGGGCGCGGTCGACCTGATCCTGCGCCGTCGCGACGTCGTGAACGATCGCTTCGCGATCGATGCCTGTCGCCAGCCGGCGCAGGGTCGGCGCAAAGGCCAGGGGAGCGCCCGCGGTCCGGACGAGCACGGTCATCCGCGACGCGCCGACGCGCTCGCGCAGCGGCACGTACATCATGCGCACCGGCTCCTCGCGAAGTCCGGTGTACTTGCCGTCCTTGGCGACGCCGACGATCTCGACGTCGAACACGCCCGGCGCCAGCCCGATGCGTCGACCGACCGGGTTGTCCGCGCCGAAGTAGTGGCGGGCGAAGGTTTCGTTGACGATCATCACGCTCGCCTTCGACGCGGCGTCGCGATCGTCGAAGTCGCGTCCGAGGACGATCGGCAGCCCCATCGTCCGGAAGTAGCCGGGCGAGATGCCCTCGACCGAGGGCATGCCCCCCGGCTCGTTCGGCTTGGCGACGTACTCGGGGACGTAAATCAGCCAACCCGTATGGGTTCCCAGCGGAGGCGACCAGGCCAAAGCGGCCGAGGTGACGCCCGGCGCGCTGGTCACGGCCGCGAGCAGACGTGCGTGGCGGTGCTCGTCGCCGTCCCCCTCCATGTCGATCGACGCCACCAGCACATTCGTCCGCGTGAAGCCGGTGTCGATGGCGAGCAGCGAGTCCAGCGATCGGATGAACAGCACGGCACCGATGACGACGATCAGCGAGAGACCGACCTGCAGGGCGACCAGGCCATGTCGAAACGGCGAGCGCGAGCCGTCGTGCACGACGGTGCCTTTGAGCACCGGGGCGATGTCGACCTTGGTGCTCTGATAGGCGGGGGCGACGCCGAAGAGGAGCGCCGTCCCCACCACGACCGCGAACGCGAACAGGAGCACGGCGGCATCGAGCGGGGCGGCCAGCGTCTGTCCGACCGGCAGATAGCTCAGGAGGATGTCGCGCCCCCAGCGGGCGAGGAGGAGCCCGCACAAGCCGCCGACAGCAGCCAGCAGCAGGCTCTCGGCCAGCAATTGACCGACCAAGCGTCGGCGCGATTCGCCCAGTCCAAGGCGGATCGCGACCTCGCGGCGGCGGGCCGACGCACGGCTGAGCGAGAGACTGGCGATGTTGACGCACGCAATGAGGAGGACCAGTCCCATGACGGCCATCACCACGACCAGAGGCTGGGCATACTGCGTGCGCAGGCTCGAGAGGCCGCCACTCCCGCTGCTCACGGTGATGCGCTGTTCGCGGAGACGCTTCGGGTAGTTCGCGCCGAACTTCACGACGACCGGATCGCGCAGAATCTCTTCGTTGTAGGGCCGCAGCAGCGAGGTCAGCTCGGCTTCGGCCGTGGCGGGATCGATGCCGGGCCGCAGGCGACCGATGATCCGCAGCCATTGGCTCCGCGGCTCGGCGAGCGCCGGGCCGAGGCCCGGCAGCAACACCCGCTGCAGCATCATCGGCGCGAACACGTCGGCCGGCCGTCCGATTTCCGTCCCCGTGAAGCCGGCCGGGGCCACCCCGATGACGGTGAAGGGCTGTGCGTTGAGCAGGATGCGCGAGCCGATCGCCCTCGGAGCGCCGCCGAACCGGCGCATCCAGAAGCCGTGACTCAACACCGCGACCGGTCCACGCGGGCCTCCCGCCCCCGGGACCGTGTCGTCGTCGTTCCTGATCGCCGTTCCGAGGACCGGGCTGACGCCGAGCACCGAAAAATAGCTGCCCGAGACGAGCGCCCCAGTGATCCGCTCCGCCCCTGCGCCGTCCCCGAATCGCCAGGGATCCGTTCGGAAGGCCAGCACGTCCACCGTCGTGCTGTTCGTCTGGAAGTGCCGGAACAGGGGATATTGCTGGCTCGGTTGAGCGTTCCGCAGCACGACGACCAGTCGCGCCGGATCGGCCACGGGCAGGCTTTGCAGCACCAGCGCATGCAGGATGCTGAAGATGGCGGTGTTGGCGCCGATCCCGAGCGCCAGCGTCGCGACGACGATCAAAGCGTGGGCCGGACTCGCGATCAGCGCGCGGACGGCAAACTTGATCAGCTGGGGCATGAGCGTCTACGGTGCAGACGCTTGGACGGGGCACGGGCCCCGATGGTTGACAAAGCCCGTCCGCCGGACGGCGCGACGCCGCGGGGATCGGCAGCGGCAACGCGCCGTGCCGTACCGCGGCAGCGGGTGGCTATTGCCTGACCGGCGGCAGCGGGCCGAGATCGACCTTGCGGAACTCGACTTCGGCGCCTTCGGCTTGCAAGGCGATGCGGCCCTGATCCACGGATGCGTCGAAACCGCCGTTCACCAGATCGCCGTTCAGCCAGACCGTGATGGTTCGGGCGCGCGCCTCGACGATCAGGCTGTTCCATTCGCCGAGGGGCTTCTCCGAGCCGTCGGTGAGGTTCACGACACGCCGCGCGTCACCCTCGGCGCCGCCCCATTTCTCGCCGGGCCGGCGCGGCCGCCGCGCCTCCATGTTCTCGACCTTGATGTCCTCCTGGATGACCCAGAAGTCGCCCGCGTTGCCGCTCATCAACTGCACTTCGATCGACTGCGGGAACATCTTGTAGAGGGCGCGGGGCTTGGATGCGTGGATCAGCACGCCGCAGTTGCCCGGCTTGCCGGGGAAGCGGTACTCGACTTCGAGCCGGTAATCGCGATAGCGCCGATCGGTGAGCAGGTGTCCCTCGGGCTTGCCCAGGCTGACCAGCTTGCCGTCGCGGACCACGAAGCTCGGCGGCCCGTTCGGGTCGGCGTCGCGCTCCGGCACATCCGGCGTCCAGCCAGCGAGGTCCTTGCCGTCGAACAGATGGACGACGCTCGTCGGTGAGGTTGCCGTGGCGCCATCGGCCGGAGCCGGTCCGGCGGGCGGGGCCTGTCCCGGCACCAGAAGGCTCCCGGCGAGGATGGCGGACAGGGGAACGGCGAGGCTCAGGACGATGGTCATGAACCGGAGCATACCTGTTGTCAGGTCATCGAAGGCCAGCCGACCACCCAGAGAGCATGGGGCCCACCGCGGCTGGTCGGCAACGCCTCGGCCGTGGTTGCCGCCCCGCAACTTGCATGTGTCGCCGAAGCCGGTCTGCGGCGAGATCAACCACCACAAGGAGCCTGACAGATGACGCCAAAGAACACGATTTGTCTCTGGTTCGACAAAGACGCGCAAGAGGCGGCGCGCTTCTACGCCGCGACCTTTCCGGACAGTGCGGTGACCGCGGTCCACAAGGCACCGGGTGACTTTCCGAGCGGCAAGGAGGGCGACATCCTGACGGTCGACTTCACGGTCTGCGGAATTCCCTGCCTCGGCCTCAATGGCGGCCCGATGTTCCAGCACAACGAGTCGTTCTCGTTCCAGATCGCCACCGACACGCAGGAAGAGACGGACCGCTACTGGAACGCGATCGTCGGCAACGGTGGCAAGGAGAGCGAGTGCGGCTGGTGCAAGGACCGCTGGGGCCTGTCCTGGCAGATCACGCCGCGCACGTTGACCGACGCGCTGGGCAAGGGCGGCGCCGAGGCCAAACGGGCCTTCGACGCGATGATGACGATGAAGAAGATCGACGTCGCGGCCATCGACGCCGCGCGCCGCGGCTGACCGGCGCCAGGACTCGGATCCGCGAAACCGGGTCCTGGCTACTTCAACAGCTCCGCGAGCTTGTCCTTCACCGCGGCGCCCCAGATGTCGTAGCCCTTGGCGATCGGGTGCAGATTGTCCGGCCGGAAGGTGTCCGGCAGGAAGGTCCCGCTCTCATCGAGGAACTTGGCGCCGATGTCCAGATAGAAGACGTGACGCTGATCGTCCAGACGGGCGATGATCCGGTTGGCCTCCGCGATCTTGTCGCGGATCGGATCGCCGGGCAGGCCGCGCGGGAAGATCGCGAGCAGCAGGATCTTCGCGTCCGGAAAATCGTTGCGCAGCTCGAGGACGACGGCGCCGACGCCCTCGGCAATCTCGGGGCCGGTGTTGCCCTGATTGTTGGTGCCGATCATCAGCATGATCGCCTTGGGCTGGAAGCCCTGTCCTTCGCCGTTGCGGAGGCCCCACACCACGCCTTGCGTGGTGTCACCCGCGATCGCGAAGTTGGCCGTCCGGATCGTGCCGAAGTATTTGTCGAACACCGCCTTGTTGGCGTCGCCCTGGACCCACCAGTCGGTGATCGAATCGCCGTGAAGGAGGAGATCGATGTTGCCCCGCCTCGCGATCTCGACGAACCCTTCGTGTCTGGGCCCACGTCGCTGCACGGTCTGGGTCACGGTGGCGGCCACGTTCTTGCGCGCCGGCTGAAGCACGAGCAGCGACTCGAACTTCTTCAGCAGCTCCTTGGTCGGGGATGTGTCGCCGTCGATGAACCGCTGCACGGCCGCGTTCACCTGCGCGAGCTCCTCCGGCGTCGGCCGAGGGATGGCGACGGCGGGCGGCACCGGCGCCGGAGGGCCGATGATCACCGGCGCGATGGCCGCCGGGCCAGGCCCGGGTTGTGCCGCCGCGGGGGCCACGGGCGCCTGACCGGGCGGCCCCTGGGTCACGGTCGGCGCCGTGGCGCTCGGGGCGGGCGCCTGGCCCCGTGCGACCGCCGCTCCCGACCAAGCCACGACGGCCCCCGCACAGAGGCCGGCCCACGCGCGCGTCGTCAATCGTTGCATGCGCAGGGATTCTATTCCCGTCGCGCCGCGAACGAGCAGCCCTCCGCGTATCCTGGCGGCCGGCCGACAGATGGCGCCGACAGGCCGCCCTCGAAGCCGCCGGCCTCGACGTGGCGGTGGTCCACGAGACGGCCGCGACGCCGAGGGTGCGATCAGCGACCGAGCGACCTGAGCAGATCGAGCGGCAGCCGGCTGCCGGCGCGCTCGTTCACGGCCTTGATCCGCTCCGCGCTCAGTCCATGGTCCCGCAGCATCACCAGGTCGTCGGCTGACACGGCGTCGTAGCCGAGCCCCTTCAGCGCTTTCGCGTACTCCGGCGTCACGCCGTGGTCGCGCAGGCGAATCAGCTCGTCGAGCGTCAGCTTGGTGTGGCCGAGGGCCGCCAGGCCGCGCGCGAAATCCGGAGTGACGCCGTGATCGCGCGCGCGAACGAGCTCGTCGACCGGCACCGCGAACCCGAGCTGCCGCATCTGGCGGGCGTAGTCGCCCGACACGCCGTGGTCGCGGACGGCCACCAGCTGCGGCAGCGGCAGATTGCGGTAGCCGGACTCAGCGAGCTCACGGACGTACTCCGGCGTGGCGCCGTGGTCCCTGGCGGTGACGAGCTCGTCCATCGTCAGCGACGTGTAGCCGCCGTCGCGCATCCCCCGCACGTACTCGGGCGTGACGCCGTGATCGCGCGCGGTGCGCACGCTGTCGGCCGAGAGCTGCTTGTAGCCGAGCTCGGCCAGCTCGCGGACGTAGTCGGGTGTGACGCCGTGATCTCGCAGCGTGATCAAGGGGTCGAGCGTTCCGAGTCGATAGCCGAGCGTGCCCATCTCACGCAGGTAGGTCGCGGTGACGCCGTGCTGACCGGCGCGAACGAGCTCTGCGGTCGGCGGCTTGGCGTAGCCCTGCTTGCTCAGCTCGTCGATGAAGGCGAATCCGACGTCGTGCCGGGCCATCTGGTACTGCTCGCGCGCCGTCGGCTGGGCGAAGCCGCGCTTGGCGAGCTCCGCCGGGAAGCTCGGATCGGGAGAAAACGCGAACGTGCCGGCGGCGGTCCGATTGCGGGCCACGCCCTCGAAGGTGAGCGTGCCGGCGTCGCGACGAATCTTGAACTGGACCGGTCCACCTGGGCCCGTCAGCTGCGCGACCGTCAGCCCGTCGAGCTGATCGACCGGGATGTTCGATCCGGTCGAGGAGTTCCGCTCCGTCAGCCGAAGGTGCACCACGCCTTCCTTGTCGGTCGAACGGATCTCCCACGTGCCGGATGAACTCTCCTGTACGTTCTGGATCGCAGCCGCGGCGGTCAGCATCACGCCGCGCCCGCCGTCGCGCAGCTCGGTCAGGACACGGGTCAGCGGCTGGGCGGGCGGCGTGATGGTGGCGAGGACGCCCAGGCGTTCGCCTTCCGCTGCGGACGCGTCGAGCGTCGGCGTGGCGCCGGCGATGCCCAGCAACGCCGTTGCCGCGGCCAGCATGCCGGCGGCGCGAACGCGCGTCGGCGGAATGGACCGGTTGCGACGGTCGTCGAGTGCGGCCAGCATCCGGGTCTCGAGCTGCTGCGGCCGCGCCATGCTGACGGCCATGGCCGAGACGCGGTGATTGCCGAAGGCATAGGCGATCTCGAGGAGATGGCCGGCGTACTCGCGGGGCTGGGTGCCCGCCGCGATCACGCGGTCGTCGCAGGCGAGCTCCCGCTCGATCCGCAGCCGCCGCGCGACCGACCACACGGCCGGATGGAACCAGTGCAGGGTACAGGCCATGAAGGCCACCGTCTGGGTCAGGCAGTCGCGACGGGCGATGTGCGCGAGCTCGTGCAAGAGGACCGCGCGTCGCCGTTCGTCGGTCCACGTCTCGGCCACGGCGGGGATGAGGATCGACGGCTGCCGGATGCCGAAGGTCATCGGCATCGACTGTTCGCGGCTGCGCAGCAGGCGGACCGCGCTTCGAACCCCGATGTCGCGGGCGCACTCGGCGAGCAGGCGGCTCCACGCCGGATCCGTGACCGCGCTCGCGCGGCGCGCGAAGCGGCGCACGCGCCAGCGCTGCGCGAGCAGTGAGCACAGGAGGATGGCGACGCCACCCGAGTACACCACGCCGACAAGCATCGGCCAGGACGGGCTGAACCGGCGCCCGCCGGCCGGAGGCGCACTCGCATCAGCGGTGATCGACACGGGCGCGCCCGTGCTGGCCACGGATTCGGTGCCGCGGTCGAGGACCGGGGCTCCAGCGAGGGTCTTCGACGCGGTGCCAATCGTGAAGGTCCAGGCCGGCCCGCCGATCGAGGCGATCGGCAGCAGGAGCGCGCCGACGAGGGCGAGACTCCAGATCAGATGGCGCGTGGCCGCCGACGTGCGTCGGGCAGTCAGCGCGGCCACGCAGCCGGCGGCGGCCAGCAGCAGCGACAGCTTGACCACGAGCAACGGCAGCGGGGACATGGCGGCATCGAGAAGGGTCGTGCTCATCGCTCGTCTCCCTGTTCGCGAACGCGCTTCAGCA
>Ga0075366_10001041_pt1 | contig 13626 bp, 12 predicted proteins | sample EndMethybrTD3031_FD_72351 | JGI IMG/M metagenome (GOLD analysis project Ga0075366, IMG submission 72351) | Populus endosphere microbial communities from Tennessee, USA - Endosphere MetaG P. TD hybrid TD303-1 | ecosystem: Host-associated > Plants > Roots > Endosphere | place: USA: Tennessee...
GGGTTCTTGCCCGGAGGCGTTCTTGAGCTTATCGCCAATCAGGTCACGCTTATTTCCGGCCAGGGCAACCAGACGCTGGGGACCGCGTTCGTTGCCGGATTGGTAATCGCCCTGGGAAGCGCAAATTCCGGAATGGCAGCGCTCTTCGACGCTCTCAACGTAGTCTACGATGAGCGAGAGAAGCGCAGCTTGGTGCGGTTCTACGCCACCACCCTGCTGTTCACGCTCGCGGGAATTGCTTTCATAATCCTCGCGGTCACAGGGGTGGTCATCTTGCCGCTCATTTTGAAGTTCATCGGCTTGGCGACCACGACAGAATGGCTTCTCGCTATCCTGCGATGGCCAATCCTGCTCGTGACCATCGTGGTGAGTCTTGCTTGCATCTACCGTCACGGCCCGAGCCGGAGAGATGCTCGCTGGCGTTGGGTCACATGGGGGAGCGTCCTTGGAGCGTTGTTGTGGATCGCAGTCTCCATGCTGTTTTCTTGGTACGTTGCCACCTTCGACAGCTACAACAGGATATACGGCTCTCTTGGAGCTGGCGTCGGCTTCATGGTTTGGCTGTGGATCTCAGCGGTGATCGTTCTACTCGGCGGCGAGCTCAACGCGGAAATGGAGCACCAGACTGCTCGGGACACGACCGAGGGCCGCTCGAGGCCCCTTGGTGAGAGAGGCGCCATGATGGCCGACCGCGTTGGCAAGGCACAGCTTTAATCTTCATTCTGAGGGGTTTGCTATCCCGCTATCTTCAATGTCGCTTGATTTTGAATCCGGTCACTATACCCCTTCACAACGTTTAGAATTTCGTCTCGCGTTCCACTCAATGACGTCTGAATCGAACCGATACCTGCTGATGATCTAAAATCTTCGTCGAACGCAGCGGAATTTCCGATCAGCGTAAGTAGAATAAATGCTCCAGGCATTTTTCGACGAAGACGACGGACGGCATAATGGATCTGCGCCGCGGTAGCATCGCCAACGAAGCACAGGCAGATCAGCTCGACGTCCTGAGTGTCGAGGCTGAATATCCGCGATATGGTTAGGGCGTCACTCTGCTCCGCTCGCGCCCCTATTCCCTCCTTCGAAACGAGTTGAGCAATAATGAGCGCAAACGCTTCACCGAGCAGATCTCGGCCTGGAATGCACAAAACCCGCTTTTTTTGACGCCACTCATCGGGCACGTCGACTGTCCGTCTAGTCGCATCCTCGGCCAATTTATCGTCGATCGGGAGTGGCGAGCCCGCGATTTTGTCGGGCACAAGCTCCGGCGCATCCTTGTGCGTTTCAAGGTCTTCCAAGATTTCCGCCACCACGTCCCGGATGCGCTTCTTCCGTTCCTCATCGAGATGACCACGATCGGCATCCGCTTGAGCCAATTTCAACGCTTCAATTAGAACGTCTTGGTAATATGCAAGAAGAGACTTCTCCTTCAAAAACTTTTGAGCCTGTTCAGCCACCTCGATAGGATCGCCTGCCAGCATGCGTTGATAAGTTAGTTCTTCCGGCTTAAGAGCCGGCTCGTCCCCAAGCATGATGTCGAAAAACTTCAAGCGGTCGACATGCCTGCCGAGCACCACCATGCACATCGTCAGCGGGGTCGCTAAGACGAGTCCGATAGGTCCCCACAGCCAAGTCCAGAATGCGGCAGACGTAACGACAGCAACTGGCGATAGACCGGTGCTCTGTCCAGTGAGCATCGGCTCGACAGCATGCCCGGTTATCGGTTCTACGATTAAAAACAATGCGGCAGTCCATGCAACCATACTCCAATCCGGCCCGACTGCTGCAGCGAGGATGAGCGGAAATATTGCTGAGATCAGTGCCCCTATGTATGGGACGAAACGCAAAATCATCGCCAGCATTCCCCACAAAGGGGCGCTTGGCACGCCGATGAACCACAAACCTGCACCGATAATAACGCCGAAGCCCGCGTTCAGCGCGAGCTGTGTCAGAAACAGTCGGCTCAGTCGCTGCCCCGCATCGTCAAGCGCTGCCGTCGTGCGTTGAAGGTCCTGAGCGCCTGCGATGCGAATCATCCGGTTTCGAAGATCCTGACGTTGCATGAGGATGAATATTACGAAGATGATTACTATTCCGGTGGTCGTCAGGGGGTGTAGCAACGGAGTGATAAGGGCCACTAATGTTTGAAGCGCGCCTGGGTCGGGCTGCTTTACTTCAACGGGGATGGGCTTAGTTGGATCTGGGTTTGCAGCGCCCAGCGGAACGGGGGTTGATCCGCTTCTCTGGGGCTTGTCCAGTTCTTTGCCTAGTTCAAGCAATACATCTGACGCACGTTCCAATGTGCCGGTTCCAGCGGTTGCGCCCCGCAGGCTCTGGATTTTCTCGCGTAAAGTGGACTGGTAACGAGGTAGATCGGTTGCAAGCTGGTTGACTTGCGAAACCATTAAAGCGCCCAGGCTGAAAATGACGCCGAATGCAACAAGGACCGCAATTAAAACCGAGAGAGCTCGCGGGACGTACCAATTGCTCAGTATTCGAACGAGAGGTGCAAGCACAAAGCTTAGGAGCAGTGCGAGTGCGATTGGTACCAACACCTCGCGAGCAAAATACAGGGCTCCAATCACGACGACCACGACCAAAACGGTCGACAGCGCGGAGCCTGACACGGCGCCAGTCCTCGAACGCGCAAAATCGGTCATTGTCAGAGACGCACAAAAAAAGTGTTCATCGTAGTGCGAGCCAAAGTTCGACGTTTCGGCACGCCGGGGGCTAGCCTTCGTACGGGGTGGGCTTCGGCTTCGGGAAGAAGATTTCCAGCCAGCGTTGGTAGATGATCAGCGGAATCAGCATCGGGTTCATGGTTGTTCTCCTGAAGTGCAATGCACAACAGGTTGGATCGTTCCGCTCAAAGGCTGTCCAGGTTCTCCGTCCCAACGCCCGATGAATTTTCAAAGTGAGCTGTTTTGACCATGGTCGGCGCCGACAATTACGCTGTAGCCGTCGAACAAAGCGCCAGCCTCAGCGTTTAGCTGCCGTGATCTCCAAATCTGGAGGATGAAGCTGACACCAGGAATTCGCATCCGTTTGATAACAGCAATTCTTTTTGCCACGGCCATATCTGTCAGCCGCGTTGACGCCCGCGCAGCCGTTTCTGAATTGAATCATGAGCTCTATAGGGAGCTGCACCGTGGACCGCAGCAGTCGAAAATTCAATCGGCTGAACCCACGCCAGAAACTCTGGCCTGTTACGAACGCCTGAAGAAAGTCGCTGAATTCGTGCCAACAACCACGCCGGCGGAACCCGCACAGTGCGCCGTTGAGGGACTTGTTCGTCTGGAGCGCGTCAGAATGTCCGACCAGACTAAGGTGACAATTATCCCTCCAGCTACTCTTCGGTGCGGAACGGCTGAAGCGTTCGCTCAATGGATTCGGGATGATATCGGGCCTGTTGCCGCTCAATCCCTAGGGCAGATTTCGGCGCTATCCGGAGTTGGTTCATATGAATGTCGAGGGCGCAACGGCACCCCTTCATCCAAACTGTCGGAACACGCGAAGGCGAACGCCATTGACGTCGGCATCATTAAATTGCGGATCGGTAGGCCGATTATGCTGACTGATGCGCTAGCCCCCGTGGAGTTCCGAGAGAAGATTCGGAAATTAGCTTGTTCACGCTTCACTACAGTTCTAGGGCCGGGTTCTGACGCCTATCATAATGACCATATCCACTTGGACCTCATCGAGCGCGCGGGCGGCTATCGGATTTGCCAGTGGGATATCTCCGAGCCATTGGCATCAGCCGCAATCCCGCTGCCTCGGCCAAGACCATTTAAACGTTAAACCGAGACCGCGACCGTCAAAAGCGACCACCCAGCTACCGCCGTTCCTAAGGATAAGGCGAGCGTGATCTCGCAAGCCGGCACTTGCGGCATGCAGCAATCCCGATTTAATCAATCCAAACAACGGAGACGTGGGTTTAGATCATCCGGCTCGGCTGCCGTTTCATTGTGTGTACGCCTGTTTCCAAAAAATTTTGCAATCAAAAGGATGGACAGCATTTCCGGTGCGGAACGAACTACGGCGTAACCATGTTGATTGCATGACTCGGAGGATGATTTCATGCGAATGATTCTATTGCCTATGTCTTTCTGTATTTGCGTTTCGACTCTATGCGTTGCCGCTCCTTTCGCTTCAGACAATTTGGACCTGGGCCGTATTGAAGACAAAGCTCAACGCGCAGAAGACGCGTGGCGCGGACGCGAGCACTTCCTCTACGACGACGAGTTCTCAGCTAAGACAGACGGTGCGGCAATGGCCGGGCAGAACTCCTGCGCCAGGAAGCTGTCTCGTGTGAAAGGGAGCGACGGCAAGACGACGATCGAGCGCATAAATAAGTGCTACTAAGGCTCTCTTGCTTCAGTAGCCGGGGGAGACAAAGATACTGGCTACTTGTCACACTCGTCCCGCGTATTGAACGGAGACGTAGGGCGTTCCCAGTGCGTCTTTCGACGCAGTAAAAGTTGAACATATGAGCCAGCGCGTTGAAGGGCTTTCTGACATTGCGTGCGACAACCGCTCACATCGAGCAAGCGTAGAGCAAGACCAGAGTCAGCAGGACCGAGACGGCAATCGAGCCGAAGACGCCAAGGCCGTTGGAGAAGAACAGGAACATCTGGACCTATAAAAGAGCCCGGGCCTCCGCTTGGAAGCGCCTGAGCCCATTATGCGGTACAAGGACCCGCCGCCTGATCAACCACATTGGAAGGATGGCGTTCCTGAAGAAGCGGAATTGATTGCGCTCGTAACACGAACGTCTGTGGGTCTATCCAACATCTACCCGCTTTCTCTGCCGCCGCACACCTGCCGCGCGGCCCCGAAGTGTCATGTCCAGTGAATGATCGACTCTCGAGCAGGCTCTGAGAGCCAACGAGCGCTGAGTGGACGGCCCGGCGACCTCAGGCCTTTTAAGGAACATGCGCTTCTTCTCTGGATTGTCCTCGCAAGCATAGCCGCACACGCGGTGGTGTGTTCTGTAAAACCACGCGAAGAAAGGCCAATCATGCGCGCGCTCTGCTGGCACGGCAAAGGTGATGTTCGGGTCGATACCGTCTCTGATCCAAAAATTCAAAACCCTCGCGACGCGATCGTCAAGATTACAGCTTGCGCGATTTGCGGCTCCGATCTGCATTTGCTGGACGGCTATCAGCCGACCATGGAAAGCGGTGATATCCTAGGGCACGAAAACATGGGGGAGGTCGTCGAGCTGGGCTCGGAGGTCAACAATCTCAAAATTGGCGACCGAGTCGTCGTCCCTTTCACCATCAGCTGCGGCCAATGCTGGTTCTGTCAGAAGGGTCTGTTTTCGTGCTGCGACCGAACCAATCCGAACGCCGAGATGGCACGAAAGGCCATGGGCCAATCCCCCGCGGGGTTGTTTGGCTTTAGCCACATGCTTGGAGGGTACGCCGGCGGACAGGCCGAATATCTCCGGGTGCCGATGGCTGACGTAGGACCGATCGTAATCCCGGAGAGCGTGAGTGATGAGCAGGCGCTATTCCTCTCGGACATCTTTCCGACAGGTTACATGGCTGCCGAGAACGCGCAGATCGTCGATGGTGACACTGTCGCAATCTGGGGCTGCGGACCGGTGGGACAATTTGCCATCCGTTCGGCGCTGATGATGGGCGCCGGTCGAGTAATCGCAATCGACGAAGTTCCAGAACGACTCGCTATGGCGCAGGCCGGTGGGGCGGAAACCATCGATTTTTCCAAGACAGACGTGTACGACGAGCTGATGGCGCTCACCGACAACCGCGGGCCTGATAGCTGCATCGATGCGGTGGGCTGCGAAGCCGCGGGCCATGGTGCCGCGGATGCCGTGCTTGATAAAGTAAAAGCCGCTACTTTTCTTGCAACCGATCGCGTTCATGTGCTCCGGCAAGCAATCATGTGCTGCCGCAAGGCAGGCACCATATCGATTCCCGGTGTTTATGTTGGCGCCGGTGACAAAATCCCCATCGGGGCAGCCATGAACAAGGGCCTGACCTTCAAGATGGGGCAGACGCATGTCCAGGCCTACACCAAGCCTCTGCTTAAGATGATTGAGGATGGCAAGATTGACCCCAGTTTTGTTGTGACGCACCCGGCAAGACTTGAAGACGCCCCCGAGTTGTACAAGAAGTTCAGAGATAAGAAGGACGGCGTGATCAAGGTCGTCCTTCTTCCGGGCCTTTGATCAATCCGTTCCCGTCGGGACTCTCGCCTCTGGACTGCCTGGTCGTCGGCGGCGGACCCGCGGGCCTAACCGCAGCAATTTATCTGGCGCGCTATCTTCGTAAGATTCGGATCGTGGATGGCGGTAACAGCCGGGCCTCTTTGATACCCAAGAGTCACAATTATCCTGGGTTCATAGGGGTCGCCGGGGAAGAACTGCTGAATCGGCTCCGCACCCAGGCCGCTCAATATGGTGTCTCGGTCGAGAGCGGCCATGTGACTGCCGTTCGTCGTTCATCGGACGGTTCTTTTGTGGCCGCTTACGACGGTCGGGAAATCCGGGCGCGTTATCTCTTGCTGGCCACTGGCCTGGTCGACGAAGCTCCTCACGTCGAAGGAAGTCATCTTGAGATCGACCCGGTTCGCTTCTGCCCAATCTGCGACGGATACGAGGCGATGGACCAGCGGATCGGCGTCATGGGCCATTTGGCATCAGCTGGAAAGAAGGCGTTGTTCCTGCGAACATACAGCTCGGATGTAACGGTGTTCACCGATGACGGCTCGCCAAAAACTGCACTTTATGACGAGCTTAGCGAAGCAGGAGTTAAACTGGCGAGCGCGCCTGCCAGCATAGCACGCTTGGCGTCTGGCGAAGTAGCGGTGATCGGCCAGTGCGGCACGCGTTTCGAACTAGATGTCCTATATCCAGCGTTGGGATGCGTGGTCCAATCGGAGCTGGGCATTGCGCTCGGTGCGGCATGTAACGAGGTAGGAACTCTGGCTGTAGACGTTCACCAACAGACCTCGGTGGAGGGCTTGTATGCAGCAGGCGACGTTGTCACCGATCTGCATCAGCTCAGCGTCGCCACTGGGCATGCTGCTGTGGCTGCGACCCATATTCATAAACAGTTGGAGTGCAATTTTCGACCAAATCTGCCCCTCGCTCAGCGGGAGGTTTTAGTGAGTGCCTCCGAATCCGCGGCCGATGCTGCTGGGCTGTCTAAGAAGGCGTAACGCTCAGGTATCGCTGTCTTCATTGGATGGGACGCAGCGAGAAAAACTCCCGCCACGCGGGCGCGGATTCATGGGCACAGACATTGGTGGGGGTCTTCCTCCAAGGGCGGCACTGCGAAAGCCGATCAATCGACACTCCCGACATAAAAAACCCGCCGCTGGTGGAGAGGCCTGGCTTGAGGGGTGCTGTACGCCGCTCCTCAATTTTCGCCGCGAATGTCTTTTGATAGAGCGTGACGCAAGCCGCTTGTATACGGCCACTCAATGGCCCAGCTTGAAGCAAGATGCAGAACCTGCGAGCGCACTGCCAAGTTCGAACTGCGCGTGCCACTTATGGATGGGAGTGGAGACTTCTACTATTATTTCGTATGTCCTGCAGGTCATATGCATCCGCAGCGGCGAGACGCGCAGGGGTCTCTCAAATAAATGGTGGTTTTGGGAGAGTGCCGGGCGCTAACAATTCTATGCGTCGCTATAACTACCGCTCTGTCAAAAGACAGTCATTGGGGTTCAGAAATTGCAGTACTGATACTCACCATTGCCGACTCGAAAGTTTTTCGCGCTGAATTATATGCGCCCAACGTCTCCGCTCAGGGTCGCGCGGTAGGCGTGAGGTCAAAGGTGATCAAGAAGAAACATCAAGCGACGCGCGCTGGAAGCGGAGCTAGCCGTTCGTGAACGCTGCGAGCGATTGAAGGCGTTGCGCCTAGCCCAGGAAGCTCGCATCCAATAGCACGTCGCAAGGCCAACCAAAGCGATTGCACGGCGCTCGAAGGCTCCAGAACAAGTTGACCCTCGCGGACTGGATGGCGCATCAGTGCGCGTCAGGTCGGGAAACGTGATCCGCCGCGTGTAGCGCATTGCGGCGGTAGCGCCCGGCCTGCCCGGAAGCAGAAGCTGGTGCGTGGAGCCCTGCGCCGAAAATGGCGTGGGGCTTTTTTTATGAACGGTTAAGGCTCGGCGCAATGCTGAGCCTTTGGTCGCGGAATGTCACACGCAATGAATCGCAATCAATGATCTCGCCAAATGGCGGGCACGAGTATGGCACAGAAGACCAACCGCACAACGAAAAGAACCCTGGGGACGGTCCACCAGGCGAAATCAAATATCGCGCACCCGCAGATGGAAATAACCGCAGCGCGCTGGAGCGTGCAGCTGGACTGACAAAACTCCCTGCAGGGCAGACCGGCGCAAGTCGCGTTGCATAGGATCGCATTCTAAATGAACCCGACCCAATTTCAGGGCAGGGTCTCTACAGAGCAAGAATCAGCGGGTCCTTCGGATGAGAATTGCGGCTTGTTCGGCTTCCAAGGGACTATCGTGCGGCCTTGGCGTTTCGGTCTGGTAATCTTGTCATCCCCAATGAGTTTGACCGTCGACTCCTACTAACAGATCTAGTTTTCGTTGATTTCTTTGATGCGCGCTGCTCAAGCAGCTCCAGTTTCATCGGTGCGCGGCTATAGACGTTGTTGACTTGCACCAAACGGGAAGCGATCTCCAAAAAATTGCGCCGATCGTCCAAACCCAGTGGTGCGAGAATGCGCTGCTCGCACCGGTCTATCATCGGTATGATCTTTCGAATGATATCGCGTCCTTTGGCAGTGGCTTTGAGCTCATGACGCCGACGGTCCGTGGTGGAAATCTTACGAGTGATGAGGCCTTTTTCCGCCAGTCGATCAAGAACCTTCACAAGGGTCGTCTTGTCGAACGCAACCATGTTGCTGAGGGTCACCTGATCGATACCCGCCTTGCGTTCAATGACGTTCAACGCGGCGTATTGCACAGACGTCAGCCCAAGTTCGGCCGTTTCCTCGAGAAAGATTGCAACCGATATTTGGTTGAGCCGCCGGATCAAATGTCCGGCGCGAGAATAAAAAAGATCAAGGCTCATTTTGGTTGTCCGAACAAATTATCGATATCGCGCGCTGCTGGTGACTATCGTTGGCTTGCCCACTTGCTACAAGCAGCGTCGCCTCCGTCATTCGCAACTTGCGATTTTCAATAGAAAATTACCACCGGGCGTCCGAGGTTGGATCGGTCGGGCCGACTTTAATCCATACGCGCGCCGGCATTCTTGACAACTTTACCAAGTCGGTCTGTGTCGGCCGCGATGACTTCGGAGAATTCCTTTGGGCTGCTGGCTATGATGTTCGCGCCCAATTGGATCAGGCGTTGCCTGGTTTCTGGCAGATTCACTGCCCTGACGAACTCAGCATTCAGGCGGTCGACTACCGCGGAAGGCGTTCCTGCGGGAGTAAAAATCCCGAACCAGACTTTCAAATCCAAAGTCGGAGTCCCTGCTTCAGGCGCTGACGGAACGGTTGCAAGCAATGAAGAGCGTTGCCGGTCAGTGACCATCAAGGCGCGCAGTTTCCCATCCTGGATGAGGGGCGCCATGCTCCCGACTGCGCCGAAAAACAGCCCGACACGATTCGCGATCAAGTCGGGCACTATTTGCGTAGAGCCGCGATAAGGCGCGTGCACAATGTCGATACTGTGTTCGGACTTCAGCATCTCGCCGAGAAGGTGAGCGCCGCTGCCGATCCCGACAGAGGCGTAGGTGAGGGTTCCGGGATGCGTCCGGGCTCCAGCGATCACATCTCCCATTGTCTTGAATGGGCTGTCGGACGGGACGACAAGTACGTGCGGCATCTCGACAAGTTCGGTGACGGGAACAAAGTCTTTCAACGGCTCGTATGACAGCTTGCTGTAGAGCGAAGCGTTGATTGCATGTGTGCCGATATCGCCGACAAGAACAGTGTAGCCGTCCGGCTGCGCCTGCTTGACAGCACCTGCCGCAATCTGACCGCCGCCTCCGGGACGGTTTTCTATGACCACGGGATAGCCGATATTGTCGGCGACTTTTGAAGCCACCAACCGTGCGACCTGATCGGTGACTCCTCCGGCCGAGAAAGGCAGGATCAAGGTGATGGCTCGGCGCGGAAAGTCCTGCGCGTGGGAAATGGTCGAGGCAAGTGTGCAGAATGCCATTGCGATAAGTACGGCTTGCGCATTTTTCATATTCTGTTTCCGTCCTTAGAGCGCTTTGATTTGCGTTGCAGCCAACCGCGAGGCGGCGGCGACGTCGTATTCGTAAAAATCGGTCAGCTTCAGACCGGTCTTGTCCCCGCCAAATTGATGCTGCCACGCAAGCCTTATGTTTCGTTTGATCTGCGCCCACTTCGACGTGAGGTGCATTTCCTTGCCTCGCGCTCGCGCCTCCAGAACGGCTCGCCGTGTGCGCGGCATGCGATGCTGCTCGTACTGCCGCAACGCTTCGGTCAGATCGTCTGGACTCTGGGCGATGAGGTCAGCCAGCATGTAACCGTCTTCGATCGCCATGCAGGCGCCTTGGCCGATATGAGGCAGCATGGCATGCGCTGAATCTCCAAGCAGCGTTGCGCGGCCCTTGTTCCATCGATCAAGCGGTTCCCGATCGTAGAGTGCCCATTTGTAATAGCGTTCCGAAGATCCGAGCAGCTGCAGCAACGGCTCGTGCCAACCGGCGAAGGTCTTCATCACTTCGGACCGGTCGCACTCCTGGGTCCAGGATTCCTCAGTCCACGCGTTGGTCTCAACGTGGGCGACGAAATTGACCAGTTTGCCGCCCCGAACCATGAAGTGAATGACATGGCTGTGTGGTCCCATATACAGCGTGAGGTCAGTGCTGATCAGACCGGCTGGAAATGCATCGAGCGGTACCAATCCGCGCCAGCAAACCGACCCTGTGAATCGGGGCATGTCTTTGCCAAACAAGCTTTGACGGACCACTGACCGAATGCCGTCGGCACCGACAATGAGGTCCGCCTCGATCACGGCGCCATCGGCAAAACGCGCTTGTGCGCCGGTGTCGCTTGTCTCGACTCCGACGCAGCGTGCACCGAGATGGAAAACGTGGTTGGGCAATTGCCGGCGCAGGACGTCCACGAGATCGGCGCGATGCGCCGACAGGTAGGGAGCGCCGAATTCCTTTTCATAAACGCCTTTTCGAAACACTTTGGAAATCACGTCACCGCTGTTCCAGGCACGAACAAGTTGATTGTCCGATTCAAAGCCGATGGCTGCGATAGGGGCATCAAGACCGAGTGCGCGAAAGGCCTTGACCGCATTGGGAGATAGCGAAACGCCGGCACCGATCTCGGCGATGTGCGGCGACTGCTCATATACCTCAACATCAATGTCCCGCCGATTCAGGGCTACGGCCGCAGTCAATCCGCCGATTCCGGCGCCGATAATGGCAACTTTTGGCTTTCGTGGCATTGGCGGCTCGATCACGGTGCGTTTGATATCGTTCTATTACTATTCATGAGCATGCCAACTAGATTGTCAACATCTGGACCCGACGGATTCATGCGCTGAATGGCCTGAATTTCATTTGGCTTGACGCCCTGCATGGGTGACACGCCGGCGCGTTAAATTGACAGATTAGTTGGTATACGCATAGATTGTGTCATACCCACGCGGGAATACGAATTGTCTAAGGATAGCAATCTAGACACCGTCATCGTCGGTGCCGGTATCGGCGGCTGCGCTCTTGCGCTTGCGCTTCGTCAGGTCGGCTTACGCAGTCGAATTCTTGAATCCGTATCTGAGATCAGGCCGCTTGGTGTCGGCCTCAACCTTTTGCCGCACGCGGTACGTGATCTTGCGCTGCTCGGTCTCGAAGATCAGCTAGCCAGCAAGGGTATTCCGACGAAGGAGCTTTGTTTCTATACGAGCCTCGGTCAGCAAATTTATGTCGAGCCTCGCGGGAAGTTCGCAGGCTACAAGTGGCCCCAGATTTCAATACACCGCGGTGATCTTCACGCGGTGCTTATAGATGCTGTCCGCCAGAGACTCGGTTACGACGCAATTGCGCTGGGACACAGGTGCGTTGGTGTCGGGCAGGATGCGGACGGGGCGACTGTCCATTTGACGGATCCCGAGGGCAGGCCGCTGCCAGATGTAAGAGGCTCTGTTGTCATTTGCTGCGATGGGGTTCATTCGGTGGCTCGGGCAAGTATGCACCCGAATGAGGCGGTGCCACGTTATGAAGGAACGACACAGTACCGTGGCGTAACGCGCTGGAAGCCGTTTCTCAGCGGCGCAAGCATGGTCTATTTCGGCGTCAAGGAGACGGGAAAACTCATTATCTATCCCATTCGCGATAACGTCGATGCGGAAGGTCACCAGCTCGTCAATTGGGTAATCGAGGTGGTCCGGCCGAGGGATTTGTTGCTGCGCGACTGGAATCGTAAAAGCCGAGTTGAGGAGTTCATCCATCACTTCGAGCATTGCTCATTTGACTGGCTGGACATACCCGCGGTGCTTCGAGCAAGCGATGCCGTCTACGAATACCCCATGGTGGATCAGGATCCGCTGCCGTTCTGGACTACAGGCCGTATCACGCTTCTCGGCGATGCCGCGCATCCGATGATGCCGCGCGGTTCGAACGGCGCGGCTCAAGCGATTATTGATGCGACGACGCTTGCGAGATTGTTGGCATCTGCCACGGATCCCGCGGGGGCGTTGAAGGAATATGAAGCGTTGCGGCTGGTGGCGACATCAAATGTCGTGCTGGCGAACCGTGGGATAGCGCCGGACGGCATCATCAGTGTCGTTGAGGAGCGTACTCAAGGCAGGCCATTCAAAAGTATTGAGGATGTCATGTCCCGGGAGGAGCTGAAGCGATGGCAGGATCGTTACCGCGAGGTCGCTGGTTTCGCCCTTGATCGCATGCAGCAGTAATCGGGCCGCGCAGCACGGTGCGCGGCATGGACGACTCAGGAAAAACAACATGTCGAACGAAGCGGCCGGTGACCACATCGAAAGCCTGAGGCGCGCGTGGAAAGCGGCGCATCTGGTTCCGTTATGGGAAAGCCCAACTGCTCACAAGCCGCCGACGCCGCCGGAGTCAGCACACATATGGCCATGGCAAGCGATCCGACCGCTTGTCGGGGGCGCCATGGAGTTAGTCAACCCTGCGGCCGTCGAGCGGCGCGTGTTGTCGCTCGTCAATCCGGTGGCGAAGTCGTCCGAGGATGAATCGACAACGCGCAACCTGTCGGCGGCTATCCAGATACTGCTGCCTGGAGAATCAGCCCGGCCCCATAGACATTCGATGAACGCCCTGCGGTTCGTCCTCGAAGGGAGCGGCGCGCTTACGATGGTGGACGGCAAGGCGTGTCCAATGGAATTCGGCGACCTAATTTTAACTCCGGCATGGTGCTGGCATGAGCACGTCCATCGCGGTGTAGAGCCGGTGATCTGGCTGGATGCGCTTGACGTGCCCTTCCATCTCTATCTCGGAACTGCAAAGTTCCAGCCGGGCCCGGTTAACGCTGCCCCACAAACCGTGCCAGACGAAGCATATGCCTTTGCCAACATTGCACCAGAGATGCAGACCGGGCGTGTCTCCCATTCGCCGGTGTTTCGCTATCCTTATGCGACAGCGTCGGCAGC
>Ga0075366_10001042_pt1 | contig 13612 bp, 15 predicted proteins | sample EndMethybrTD3031_FD_72351 | JGI IMG/M metagenome (GOLD analysis project Ga0075366, IMG submission 72351) | Populus endosphere microbial communities from Tennessee, USA - Endosphere MetaG P. TD hybrid TD303-1 | ecosystem: Host-associated > Plants > Roots > Endosphere | place: USA: Tennessee...
GGCCGGCATCGGCGTATGATGCCTGCCTAGCGCCATTGTGGCGCTCACGGAGGGAAAGCAGATGACACAGGTGCATATCCTTGCGATCGACCTCGCGAAGCGGAGCTTCCAAGTCTGTGGAACGGATCGCGGCGGGGCGGTTCTATTTAACCGTGTTCTCTCGCGAGCTCGGCCATTGCAGCTTTTGAACGAGCAGTTGCCATGCGTTGTCGCGATGGAGGCTTGTGCCACCAGCCATTTCTGGGGCCGCGTTGCTAAAGGCTGTGGCCATAATGTGCGGCTAATTCCGCCGATCTATGTGAACCCGTTCGTCAAACGACAAAAGACGATGCGGCCGATGCGGCGGCGATCGCGGAGGCTGCACAACGACCGAACATGCATTATGTCGAGGTCAAGAGCGCTGAACATCAAGCCCGAGCGGTGGCGTTTCGAACGCACAAGTGCTTCGTGCGCCAGCGTATCCAGCTCATCAATGTGCTGCGTGGGCATCTTGCCGAATTCGGGATCATCGTTGCTCAAGGACCCGCCAATCTCACTGCGGTAGTGGGAATTCTGGCCGATAACACAAATGATCTTCCTGCTGGAGTTAGAGAGATTGGCCAGCTTTACCTGGACCAGATCAGGCTGCTGACCTTGACAATCGACGGGCTGATGCTGAAACTGCGAGAAGCGACCAAAGCGATTGAAGAAATGCGTCGACTTTGCACTGTTCCCGGCGTCGGACCCGTGACCGCCGGAGCGATCCTCGCGTTTGCTCACGATCTTCGCGCATTCAAGAGTGGCCGGAATTTTGCTGCCTGGCTCGGCCTCGTACCCCGCCAGCATTCAACGGGAGGAAAGACCCGGCTGGGAGGCGTTAGCAAGATGGGGCAAACGGATATCCGTAAATTGCTCATCGTCGGCGCCATGAGCCTGATCCGCTGGATCGTGCGTAAGGGCGTGTTGCCGGATAATTGGCTAGGAGGCGTTATGGGACAAAAACCGCGAATGGTCGCGGCTGTCGCAGTCGCAAACAAGATGGCCCGCATCATCTGGGCGATGATGACGAGGGAGCAGAATTACAGAATGGCGTGATCCGCTGTTCTTCTCGAAGAACAAGGCGGTGAATGCTTGGGGCCAAAAGCCCAGGTGAGAAGATCGACCGACGGAACGATGCGGAAAGGACTTCAATGTTCAGAATGGGGTAAACCAGGTCCGGCGCTCGAGCACAAAGCTCTATGAACCGATGTGGCCTCTGTTCTTCGAACTGCATCCCGGCCCGTGGCTAATCAGGCCACATCAAGAGGCCTGACACACGACCGATAGAATTCCTCGTTCGCTGACTGCCGTCAAAAAATCTTCCTGCCAAACCCGGGGCATCCACACACGCCTCCCCGCGATCCGTTCCACAGACTAGGAAGCTCCGCTTCGCGAGGTCGATCGCAAGGATATGCACCTGTGTCTTCTGCTTTCCCTTCGTGAGCGCCACAATGGCGCTAGGCAGGCATCATACGCCGATGCCGGCCTGAAGGGGGAATCCACCCATTCAGTTCAACCCGGTTTATGAGTGCGTAGCGTAGATGCACTTGACAGTAAACCGTCGCTGGAGATAATCCGGTTCTCTTTAGGGTTGTGGCCATCTGAGCAGGTAAATAAAACTGATGCTATAGACGATATATTGTCATCGAACACATGTGGGCCAACCATTACGGCGACCCAGCGTCCTCTGCGAGGAACTTAGACGTATCAAATCAAGTGGTTTCGTCAGGGCCGATGGTACGGGTGCCGGGTTCGCTTTAACGGTGAAATGACGTCAGAAAGCATTCGGAACCGCTCAGGCTAACTTTGATGCTGCCTCATCAGTACTCCACAACACAACTGCCAAACGAGATTATAGTAGACAGGTTGAGAATGAGAAAATTCCTTCAAGAGCTCAAAAGTTTCCGGCCTAACGCCTCAAAATTTTCCCTTAATGCGATAAACACAATCAAACACTCCGGCCTGTTTAACGAGGAGTGGTATAGAAACAGGTACCCCGATCTTAGAGACGCTAAAATTAATCTTGCTCAACATTATTTGGAGCACGGATGGATAGAGAAGCGCAATCCAGGTCCAGAATTCCATACCAGCCTGTATTTGGAGGCCTATTCAGACGTGGCGGTGGCTGGAATGAATCCACTCCTGCATTATGTAACGTATGGGAGAAAAGAAGGAAGATATCCGGCCGGAGAACCATTTGACTCCGCCCTTTACCTCCGCCTGTATAGCGACGTCATACCTCCCGACCTATCTTCAATCGAGCACTACGCCACGTTTGGAAAAGAACGGTTTTATTATACATACTTCGATGAAAAGTGGTACTTAGAAGAATATGGCGACTTATATTCCGGTTTGCGCGGGGACCTGCTGGCCCATTTTTTGTCGGTAGGATTGCATCAGGGCATGGTGCCTGCGTTCAGTGAGCGTTGGTATAAGCGTGAGTACGCCGATGTTCGCGATGCAGAGGTCGATGTTTTTGATCACTACACAAATTATGGACGAACTGAAGGTCGGCATCCCGCGTTCAATCGTCAGTTCTATCTGAATGAATACGGCGACATTAAGGACGCCGGAATAGAGCCTTTTGACCACTATGTCCTTCACGGACGTGGTGAAGGCCGGTCACCTGGGTTCAATCCTCACTGGTATGCCAATGTGTATAAAGACGTATCAAGCTATGGCAAGGGGCCGTACGAGCATTACCTGGAGATAGGTAGAGCCGAGGGCCGATCCCTAAACAGTAGAGATATTTGGTCGGCTATTCGATGGGGACGGGTAAATGAAAATTATAAAGCAGGCAAAACTTGGGCCGTTAAATCTGATAGGTTAGAGAAAGAAATAAATTTTTCTCCTTTGGTTACAATTATCGTTCCAAACTATAACCATGAACTATATTTGCGAGAACGACTTGAATCCATATACAATCAAAGCTACCGAAATTTCGAGGTATTATTGCTGGATGATTCGTCGACTGATCAAAGTAGAGATATCTTAAATGAATATAAGAACCGATATTCAGATAATACAATAACGCTTTTTAATGAGAAAAATTCTGGTGGCGTTTTCCATCAATGGAAGAAGGGGCTTGAGTTAGCCCGCGGCGAGTTGATTTGGATAGCTGAAAGCGATGATGCATGCACCGAAAACTTTCTTGATGAGCTGGTTCAATTATTTCAGAATAGCGGTGTAAGATTGGCATTTAGCCGTACCGATTTTATTCGCGGCGATACGGCAGAAAAAGTCTGGACGTCTGAGGAGTACTGGGGTGAGGTCGGATTTGGTCTCGACAGCGACCAAGCGATTATGTCGGCGCACGAGCTGGTGGAAAAAGTCTGGGCTGCTAGAAATATATGCGCAAATGTAAGTAGCGCAGTTTTTAGAAATCCTGGAAAAATAGATATACTTGATGAGAAAGTGTGGAGAGATCTCCGAATATGCGGAGACTGGGTGCTATATTTCCATTTGATACGCGGTGGCCTGGTTGGATATACAGGTAGAGCTACAAATTACTACAGGATGCATGGAGGTAATACATCGACATCACTTCACAATAGTGATGTCTTTTTCAAAGAACACGAAATTGTAGCAAAATATGCGGTGAAACTTTTTTCGGTCGGCGATGCGGCTATCCGTCATCACCAGGATATACTCTATCGTCACTGGGTGATGAAACGTGGTGAGGAAGCCCGTGCAGACTTCGATAAGCTGTTCGACGTTGCAGATATACTGAGCTTTTCAGCTGGCCGAAAACCAAATATTGCGATGGCGATTTTCGCATTGGTCACGGGTGGTGGTGAGACATTTCCGATTCTCTTAGCAAACGAATTACATCGTAGAGGGTTTGCGGTATCCATACTGAATTTTGCTGTTGAGGAGGAAAATACTGGGATCAGATCACTTATTGATCCTGCCATAGCAGTGATCGAACCGCAAAACAGTCTTGACACCGGTATCATATTGGAGAGGCTGGGGGTTGAGTTAGTGCATACGCATCATGCTTGGGTTGATGCAGTAGTCGCAAGCGCCGTAAAAGATATCCCGCATATACGGCACGTAGTCACTACCCACGGTCTTTATGAGATGATCGATAGGGATACACTTCACAATATCCAGAATGATCTGATGCGCGTGGATTCCTTCGTCTATATTGCTGACAAGAATCTTAAGGGCTTTCCGAGCTCGTTGACGCAAACTAAACCGTTCACGAAAATAACCAATACTGTGCATATCGGCTCGCTCACCACTGTTGACCGGGGTAAATTTGGAATTGAACAGGAGGATTTTGTGGTTTGCCTCGCGTCGCGCGCAGTTCCTGAGAAGGGTTGGCAGGAAGCGATCGACGCAGTGATCATTGCCAACACAACGTCCAGCAGAAAAATACATCTGTTGTTGGTAGGCGATGGCCCGGAACTTGTACGCTTGCAGTCGGAGGTGCTACCTGACTTCATTCATCTTTTGGGATTCCAGAAGAATGTTCGTGGCTATTTCGCTGTGTCCGACATCGGCCTCCTTACTTCTCGCTTTAAAGGGGAGAGCTGCCCATTAGTGCTAATTGAGTGCCTGAGTGTCGGACGACCGATGATCGCAACGGATGTTGGCGAAGTGACTAAGATGCTTGAATTTGGAGGAAAACTTGCGGGTTTCGCCGTTCCATTGATTGACTGGATGGTCGATATAAAATCCATTGCGCGTGGGATAGTTCAATTATGCGAAGATAAGATACTTTACGAAGAACTTCGTAAGCTGTCTTCCGATGCGTTTTTAAAGTTTGATCCTGACGTCGTGATTGGACAATACATAGATCTTTACAAGCAAACGCTTGCGCTTCCTCGGGCGAAACTCAAACTTTCTGTCGTATTGGTGGTCTACAATATGAAACGTGAGATAATGAGGACGATCAAAACTCTTTCTCCAGAGTTCCAAGGACTTTCGCCTGACGAATACGAGGTGATTATCATAGATAATGGCTCAGATTACCCATACGATTTAGATACGCTAAAAGAGATATGTCCCAACTCGAGATATATAAAGTATCAAGAGCCAAGTTCTTCACCAGTGAAGGCATTTAATTTTGGGATCTCGATCGCGGCAGGGCAAGTAGTTTGTGGTTTAATCGACGGTGCAAGAATGGCCTCTCCGAGACTGTTGCAGACCGGCCTCAGCGCCTGTGAAATGGATGCACGAGTTGTGGCTGGATCGTTGTCATTCCATCTTGGTTTCACGCCTCAAAATGATAGCGTCAAGTTCGGCTACGATCAGACCGTCGAAGATGCACTTCTCGCTACAGTCGATTGGGAGAGTGACGGTTATAAGCTCTATTCCATATCGAGCTTTGATCCGTCATCGAGGTTCGGGCTTTACAGTATGCCGGCTGAAACGAATGCGTTATTTATGTCTCGCGCATCCTGGTCGCGCTACGGTGGCTTGGAACCTGAATTCTCCTGCCGCGGTGGTGGGCTCGTAAACTTGGATATCTGGCGTCGTATATGTGATGATTCCGATGCCGTCGTTGTGACACTGCTCGGCGAGGGGACGTTCCATCAATTTCATGGCGGTGCCGCGACAAATGCGATTGGTGACGTTTGGACAGGGTTCCATGAAGAGTACGTGCGAATAAGGGGTAAGGATTATTCGCTTCCCGATCGGAAACCGTTGTTGTTCGGCAAAGCGCATCGGGCGCTTATCGAGTTCTCGGAAAGGGTTGAAGCCATAATACCAGGCTAAAAAGCGTGTCTTTTGGAGGCGGGATCGCAAAATGAATTTGACCTGCTCCCCTGAAATATCTTCGTAATTTGGTTAGTCTGTTCTCCGTGATGACGTGCCCCCAATAAATTAGGCCATTTAGAACTGGGATTTTCCACTTATGATCCCCGGTGGGAAGAAGAGGAGAATGCGATGAAGGCCTCGAAGTTTTCGGAAGCGCAGATCGCATTCGTGTTGAAGCAGGCAGAGGATGGCACGCCGATCGGCGAGGTCTGCCGCAAGGCAGGAATTTCGGACGCGACGTTTTACAATTGGCGCAAAAAATACGCGGGCTTGATGCCCTCGGAGATGAAGCGGCTGAGCCGAGCTGATATGCCAATGCGCGATGATAGTTTCCCGTTGCTTCGAAGGCTACGCGGACAGGACGCTGATAGCTGCGCAGCAAGCTGATGACGCGATCGAACTCATCAAGGTTGTTGAGCACGCTCACCCGACGTCGGCGCTTTTTGTCCGGTGCTTCGATCAGCACCTCGTGGCGTTCTTTGGAAATATCGATAGCTGCCAGAACGGGAGCAGGTGCTGTAATGTCACAATCGGTCATAGCCGGTCTCCTTTACAGTGTGGCTTCGCAAAACCACTGTGATACCTGATGCCCGGCTATGACCACCTGCTTCGCCTGATTGGGGCTACGCAACTGGTCAAAGCCTCTTGCAACGCAAACTTCCGAAGGTGTTACGGCAGCGAGTTCATCTCTCGAGACCTTGATCTTTGGGCCTATCGCAAGGGTGTCGTGCTCGACTTCTCCCGGCCAGGTAAGCCGACCGACAACGGCTACCTCGAGAGTTTTAATGGCAAGTTCCGCGCCGAGTGCCTGAACGCTCACTGGTTCATGACCCTTGACGACGCGCGGGCAAAAATGGAGGATTGGCGTAGAGACTATAACGAGTTCCGGCCACACAGCGCGATAGGCAACAAAGTGCCGATTTCGCTTATGAACGGCTCATCGGCACCCCCGCCGAACTGAGCCAAAACCCCGGAAAATTCCAGCTCCCGCTGGCCCAAAAACGGGGAGCACCTCATAGTTTCCGCCGGAACTTCATCTCTCCGGAAAGCAAAGCTCGATGGACCTGGGAAACGTTCTTCGCCAGATCAATCCCAATGATCGTGTCGTATGTCATGCTGCCATCCTTTCACCCGTTGGATTTAACCCGACCATCCTCTTATAGAGCGTGCCGGGTGGGTAGAGCGGCAACCACGCCATCTATTCACTTGCGGAATGGGTCGACGATTATAACAGTTTCCGACCGCACTCATCGCTAGGATACCAGACGCCGACGACCATGCCGGGATCATCGCTGCAACTGGCTCCAACGCTACGCAACGCGGAAGCTTCGCGTTTCCTCCAGTCGCTCCTCATCAGTGGAATGCCGAAAAAGGTATTCCTTCATTGTCGAGAAAAGCTTTAAAGTTCGACATGTAAGCAGCGTATCTTTCAAATGTGTGGGTTGAAGCCATTTCGTAAAGTTCTACTAACTCGAGATCCTTTCGGACATCGACGCTACCTGATAGGATGTGGGGAACTCCCATTATTTCGGCCAATTCCACGGTCCGCGAGTCGTGAGCAATAAGAAGTGCCGGTGTCCCAGCGATCAAAGCCGCAACCGTTCCATGAATTCTTGTTCCTAGAAAGAAACTTTTGGATTCCGCGAAATTCAACCACTCATCCAGGTTATGAAAGAAGGCTGCCTTCTCTCTCAAAAATTTCACTAGATTGTTAAAACCTGATGATCTGTAAGCCACTCCCGCAATGTGGGCAGCTTCATCATTAACATCCGCCGTACGGCCGCGAGCTAAGAGAAGGTCCGTTGATTCTGATTGTAGAAGAATCTCAGTATTAGCTTTGTAGGCTTGTTGATAGATATAAGACTGAAAGGACCCGGCCCTGTTGTTAGCGTGGCGGGTTCCATGAAGCACCACCCCACGTGACATACCGTCGACGCGTAATGCCGGTCCGGTACGTCCGCACATCAAAAGCGAAGGGCACCCCGTGGGTGTCGAGTTCTTTATGCCGTAGTACTCAAGCACTTCGCAAGAAAACGTACCTCGGGTGCTAATTGAACGAGAGCGCTCTGCAACAACCTTGAGGAGTCGTAGTGTCCCCTTTTCCACCCTTGGGATTTCTTTATCTAAACCAGACTGCGCTCCGATGCCTACAATTGTGACAGGCAGGTCTGTCTTTTGGATCGTGTCTGCCAAAGCACCGAAATCGTCGCCTGGGTTCATCCAGTTTGCTGCAGCTATAATAATGCTATCCGCTTGATCTGAGAAAGGCTGTCCGTGGTAGCATGAGCTTCCTGGTACGTTTCTTAGTATTGATTCGGTGAAAAGCATATTACCAGAATTGCCGCCTAACCTTTGCATCAAACGCGGAACATCTTGAAAATCAGTATCCGTGATCGATGGAACTCCAACGATAATGGGTTTTTCGTATGTCATATATGCGTTAGATCCCAGATGTTGTGTTAGGCCGAGAAGAAAAAGCCGGGAGAAAATTAACGTGACGATTGGTAGCTTCTATGGAGATAAAAGCAGCTCTCCCACTTTTGACCATTTCATAAAAAGATGATCCCATCCTTTTGATCTCTTCGTTGGGTTGTCTTGGATAAGGCAGCCAGCTGCGGTCCGCGGCGGCCTGAGCAGGAATCTCTGTATCTTGGCGTGATAGTTTCATTGTCGCCTTCAACATGTTTTGCGGAAATTATTACCGCCACTATTAATCATTCCAGTTGGGGCATGCAATCACATAAATCTAATACGATTTATCAGGGGCGCGCCGGCACCATAGCCTGGAGTGATGAGGTGGACGGCCTCCGCACCCAACACTGTTGTGGCATACTGTGGCTGTCAAAGGTCACAATCGGGAGAACCGTCCATGAAGGAAGTTATCACAGTCGGACTGGATATCGCCAAGCACGTTATTTAGGTCCACGGCGTCGATCAAAAGGGCGATACTGTTCTGCGGAGGAAGCTCCGGCGATCGGAGGTCATCAGCTTTTTCGATCACCTGCCACCCTGTTTGATTGGGGTTGAGGCGTGCGCCACGGGTCGTCATTGGGCTCGGGTTCTGATTAATCTCGGGCATGAGGTTTGGCTGATGCCCGCCTCGTACGTCAAGCCGTATGTGAAGCGGCAGAAGAACGATGCGTCTGATGCGGAGGAAATTTGTGAGGCGGTCACGCGACCGACGATGCGTTTCGTTCCCGTAAAGAGCGAAGAGCAACGAAGCGTATTGATGTTATATCGCGCACGATTGCTGCTCGTGCGCAAGCGCACAATGTGATCAACGCCCTGCGTGCACATTTTGCGGAGCTCGGAATCGTCACGCGCCAAGGTCAAACGGGCGTCAGCACACTCATTGGTCTGATCGAGGATGATGAGCACGATCTCATTCCTGCATTCACGCGACAGGCGTTAACCCCACTCGTGGCACAGCTAAGGGATTTATACCGTCGAATTGCAGAACTGGACCATGAGATTATCCAGTGGCACCGAACGAGCGAATTGAGCCGCCGTTTAGAGACGATTCCGGGTGTCGGTCCGGTCACCGCGAGCGCGCTCTCTGCGACGATCGCTGATGCTTCACTCTTCAAATGCGGACGGCAAATGGCGGCCTGGCTTGGGCTTGTGCCACGACAGAATTCGAATGGCGGCAAGGAGAGGTTGGGACGGATCAGCAGACAGGGCGATCCCCATGTGCGCAAGCTTCTTGTCATAGGCGCTCATGCCGTGTTGCGCTTCAGTCGCAAAGAAGGGAAGGGCCCGAAGAAATGGGCGGCCGATTTGCTGGTCCGTAACCCGTACAATGTTGTCGCTGTAGCGTTAGCCAATAAGATGGCAAGGATCGCCTGGGCAATCATGGTTTCGGGAGAGCGGTTTCGATCAATCCCGGCCTGATAAAGGTAGCTTGAGCTTTTAAAGATTGGTGAGGTGCAAATGGTGTGATGCGAACGATGTAAGCCCGACATTGGGGTAGTTTACTCACCAGCTCGTGGGAGTGTATGGGAACAGACTTGCGAAATTCATCAGGGCCAGCGGCATCGAAGGCCGCATTAAAAGGCCGTATACATGCCTGCACCCGACCAAGTTGCTACGACACCAAAAGCTCTTGCCAAGCGGAGGCCGTCCATACATGAACCCCTCGGGCTGGACCAGCGAGGCGCTTCAAACGAAACCGCCTGCTGGGCGAGTTGGGTTTCAAATTCTGCTGGCGACATTTAGCCCAGGGTCGAGTGCAGCCGCTTGGCATTGTAGATCTCCTTAATGAACCTGGGCAAGCGTTCGGCCACATCCGCGAATGTCTCATAGGCGGCGATGTAGACGTCCTCCACTTTCAGGGTGTTCATAAAGCTCTCTGCCGGAGCATTGTGATAAGGGTTGCCGACGGTGCTCATGGAACCCTGCAGACCGGCTGTATCGAGCGCTCGTCTATAGGTCTCACTTGCGTATTGGGCGGATTCAATCGGTCGTCGCAACACCCCCAAACTAGGAGGTGTAAATGGTTACGGGAAGAAGGAAATCGGAGCGATCTACTCAGCAGAAATTTTGCTCGCCAGGTCGACCACCTGTATGGCAGCGTGAGAATCTGTGTCGGTTCTGGCGAGAATTAGTGGCTGGCTTGTCCAGCAAGGATGCCGCTGTGGACCAAATCGTTGCTCATCCGATATCGGCTTGGAGCCGTTTCAACGCCCGTTCGCAGCCCCCAGTCCAACGGAATGGCCGAAGCCCTCGTCAAAACCTTCAAGCGCGATTACGTCTCGGTGAACCCCTAGCCTGACACCATGACCGTCATCGGTAAGCGCGATTTTCCCAGCACCTTCTGCATTGAGTGAGCGTTGGCATGTGGTGTCCACTTAAAAGAGGTGGACACCAAGGTATAGATGAAGGTCAAAAACTCGCGGTACGATTGGTCGGTCGGAATGGAAGACGCCGCTTCGATCTAGGATCGAAGGATCGCCTTGTTGCAGCCTGCCTTGAGCGCGGCGCATCGGTATTGAGACTGGCGCGAGAACACGGGGTCAATGCGAACCTTGTTTGGGATGGATCAGGAAGCACACCCAGGTGCATCCATTATCGCCGTCTTCGACATCTGCGTTTATCCCCGTTAGGGTCGTCGATATCGTCCTGGTGGATCAGGAAGCGGTTTACGCGCCTCGCCAGGGCAACGACCGCCTGCTCTGGGGTTTGAAGGGCAGTCTCAACAAGTATAAGCTCGATCTCTTGCGTCAGCGCTCCCTCTCAGCCCGCTATGAGAAGGTCGCCGCGGTGAACTCGTTGTCACTGTTCCTGTTGGCTTCGTATAGGCCGGCGACAGGATCGAGAAGGATCCCGACCGGCGCATCCAAGGAGACCGTTGAACTCGTCGTCAACAAGGTCGCTGAACTCGGCAGTGCACGGCAAGCCCTACTATGGCTCCTCGAACAGGGGCTGGACCTGCCGGTGAGGCATGCCAACGGTGACATCATCTGGCGCAGGCCAAATTATGCATCCGTCCACCGGATGATTGCTAACCCGATCTACGGCGGAGCGTACGCTTATGGTAAGAGTCGCTCCGTGCCGGGATACGATGGCCGATCTGGAATTTGTCGCAAGACGCGTGATGAATGGCTTGCCCTGATCCCGGATGCACACGAGGGTTACGTCAGTTGGGAACGGGCGGAGGGGATCCGCAAGATGGTCAGCGACAATGTACCAGCCAGTCGCCATCACGGAGCGCTGAAGCATGGTGACGCTCTGCTTGCGGTTTTGGTTTCCACGCGGAACAGAGCTGGTGGGGATGCGGATAAAAAATTGGACTGATTTAGATGTTACGGCCAAGGCTTTCGCGACACTCGACCGGACCGCGTGAGGCCAGCGATAATTTGATGCGCTTCTCATTGTACCATCGGATGTAGGCATCGACCTCTCGGACAAACTGCTCGATTGTGGTGGTCTTCCAGTCCCGAGGATAGAAGTGTTCCGTTTTCAAACGGCCGAAGAAGCCCTTGCACGGGGCGTTATCTTGTGAACAGCCCTTGCGCGACATGGAACGTAGCAGCTTCGCATCGCTAATCCGAGTGAGCCAGCCGGGCCACCGATAATGCGCTCCTCGATCGGAATGGACAATTGTCCTGCCTTCGCCGGCGGTGACGGTCTCAATGGCGACGTCCAGCATCGTGTTGACCAGCCCCGCATCGGGTTGCGTTCCAATCGACCAGCTGATCACCATGCCATCAAAGCAATCTATGATGGGCGAAAGATACACTTTGCCGGCTGGGATCTGGAATTCGGCAATGTCCGTGAGCCATTTCTCGTTCGGTGTTTTTGCATGGAAGTCGCGGTTGATCAGGTTCTCAGGCGCAGGACTGATTTCACCCAGATAAGAGCCAAAACGCCGTCGCCGTGGTCTGGCGGCGACGAGACGCTCCTGTTTCATCAATCGCTGCACAACCTTTTCCGAGATTGTCACACTCTGCCTGGCCGGAGACGCCTGCAGTCTACGATAGCCGTAGCAGCGATGGTTGCTTTCGAAGACTTCCGTCAAGTTGCGACGGATGGTGACATACTTGTCTTCCAGGTTGGCTCGGGCGTGGTGGTAGAAGTACGAGCTTCGCGCAATCCCCAACGGCACAAGCAGTTCTGGCAATCGATGGATATCTTTGAGGGCGTCCACCAGCTGTGTGTTCTCCCGATTACTCAGGAGTTGCAGATCGACGCCCGGGCCTTTTTTTAGGAGTTCATTGGCCTTCTTCAGCAGATCATGCTCGAGCTGCAAATTTCGGACATCGCGCTGGAGGACCTCAAGCTGTCGCTCGAGTTCTTCACGCTCAGGTGCTGGTGCAGAGGTTTTGCGGCGTTTCATCAATGAGGCAGCCTCATGACCGAGTAACTCATTCTTTCAAGCGTACAACGTCGGCCGGCATAGGCCTATCCGGTCGGCTACCTGCTGGGCACTTTCCTCTCCACTGCAAAGATCGAGGACAGCGACCTGATTCAAAGCTTCAGGGTAACCCCGAAGCCAGGATCGACCGACCATCGAAGTCCTCGCCTCAGGAAACGCCTCTCGAACCCATGCTGTCAAAGTCGCTCGACCTGGATAACCCAGCGCCCTCATCGTCGCAGAAATACAGCGATCGTGAGTGCGGTAGTGCTCAATCGCCGCCTGCTTCTAAGCCTCGGAAAACTTCGGCGCACGTGTCGCACAACGAACGCGCAGGTCTTGATGCTGCTGGTATTCGCGATACCAGTTTCTCAGCGCATTCTTGGTCAGATGCCCCAATTGGCGGATTGTCGCCTTAACCCGCTTGCCGAGCTTGATATACAGCTCGATCGCGCGAATTCTGTCAGTGTGGGAATACATGAACTACCTCCTGGTGGTCCAAGTTTTAGTCCGCGTCCCCGATCGACGGTGCAGGATCAGATATTTAGACTGATCTATTTCAGCCCTATAACAGAATTCGAAGTAAAGTGGAATCATGTTAGCGATGCGCTCTTTAGCGCCGCTTCGGAAGAGGTGACGGGAGACATAACCGGTTAAAGTAAAATGACTGGCCCGCACAACCGGACCAGCCTTTCCTGACAACTAAAATCCCCAGTCTACGACCCCAAATCACATCGCGGGATGAATAGTCATATCCCGCAAGCCGTTGTCTGCCCCTGTGATCCTGCCGATTTCGGTTGCCGCACCGGTTTCGAGGTTAACGGTGTAGAGCGTGTTGCCGGCGGCCAGGTATGCGGTGTTCTTGCCGCCTTCCTCGCCGTGGATATCGAATGCGTAGGTTGCCGGCATGTCCTTGAGGCCGAGCTTGCCGATTGCCTTCAGTGTGCCGTCATTCGGCTTCGTCTGCTGAACCAG
>Ga0075366_10001044_pt1 | contig 13603 bp, 13 predicted proteins | sample EndMethybrTD3031_FD_72351 | JGI IMG/M metagenome (GOLD analysis project Ga0075366, IMG submission 72351) | Populus endosphere microbial communities from Tennessee, USA - Endosphere MetaG P. TD hybrid TD303-1 | ecosystem: Host-associated > Plants > Roots > Endosphere | place: USA: Tennessee...
CGACATGACTGTCGCCACCACGCCGCCGCCGGCCAGCCGCCCCTGGTCGGCCCACTGGCTGCCGATCAGCGCCATGAGCTGATCGCCATCGACCGTGCGCCCTTGCTCGTCGACGACGATCAGCCGGTCCGCGTCGCCATCGAGAGCGATGCCGATGTCGGCGCCCGAGGCGACGACCGTCTCCTTGACCAGGTCGAGATGCGTCGATCCCACCTTGTCATTGATGTTCTTGCCGTTCGGCGTGACGCCGATCGCGATGACTTCCGCGCCCAGTTCCCAGAACGCCGACGGCGCGACCTGATAAGCCGCGCCATTGGCGCAATCGACCACGATCTTGAGCCCGTCGAGCCGGATATCGTGCGGCAGCGAGCTTTTCACCGCATGGATATAGCGACCGCGCGCGTCGTCGATCCGGCGAGCACGGCCGATATCGGGCGAAGGCGCCAGCGGCTGGTCGCTCGCCAGCATCGCCTCGATCGCCAGCTCGTCCTCGTCAGACAACTTGAAGCCGTCGGGGCCGAACAGCTTTATGCCGTTGTCCTCGTAAGGATTGTGGCTGGCCGAGATCATCACCCCGACGTCGGCCCGCATCTCACGCGTCAGCAGCGCCACCGCCGGGGTCGGCATCGGCCCGAGCATGACGACATCCATACCCACGCTGGTGAAGCCCGCCACCATCGCGCTTTCCAGCATGTAGCCGGAAAGCCGGGTGTCCTTGCCGATGACGACGCGATGCTTGTGATCGCCGCGCAGAAAGCGGGTGCCCGCCGCCTGCCCCACCTTCATCGCCACGGCGGCAGTCATCACCCCCGCGTTGGTGCGTCCGCGGATACCGTCGGTGCCGAAATATTGCCTGGTCATGTCACGTCCAATAACCGCCATTTCCTGACAAATTGCTATGTCGCGCCGGCGCGCTAATGTCACGCCCGCGAAGGAGATCGTTGACCCGAATGGCCGACCACAGCGCTACGCGGATACCGGCGATCAAGGTGCCGGCCCGGCTGACTTTCGCAGGGCTCGCACTGGGCCTCGCCGGCGGCATGCTGATCGCCGGATTGCCGCTGGAAACGCCGGTGCTGGCGGTGGCGCGGCCGCTGGGCGCGCTGTGGCTGCGCGCCCTGCAGATGACTATCGTGCCGCTTGTCGCGGGGTTGCTGTTCACCGGCATCGTCCAGACGATCGCAGCGGCGCAGGCGGGCGCGATGGCGCGGCGCACGCTGGGACTGTTCGCGCTGGTCCTGACCGGCGGCACGATCATGGCAGCACTGCTGGCGCCGCTGCTGCTGGAGCTGGCCCCGATTCCCCGAGGCGCCGCGGCGGCGCTTGCCGGCCAGGCCGGGACCGATCCCGGCCCCGTCCCCACCTTCGCCGACCTTGCCGCTTCACTGATCCCGGAAAACGTCTTCGCTGCCGCGGCGAGCGGCGCGATGGTGCCGCTGATCGTTTTCGTCGCGTTGTTTGCGATAGCCGCCACACGCCTGCCGGAAGCGCCGCGCCAGCAACTCGCCGGCCTGTTCGCCGCCGTCGCCGGGGCGATGATGGTGATGATCGGCTGGGTGCTGGCGCTCGCGCCCCTCGGCGTCTTCGCACTGGCGCTGGGGGTAGCGGCGGCGAGCGGCTCGGCGGCGATAGGCGCGCTGGCCCACTATATCGTCCTGGTCGGCGTAATCGGCCTGATAGTGCTGATCGCAGCCTATGCCATCGCGGTCCTGGCCGCGCGGCGCCCGCTGGGCGCTTTCGCGCGCGCGGCTCTGCCGGCCCAGACGGTGGCCTTATCCACGCAGTCCTCGCTCGCCAGCCTGCCGGCGATGCTGGCGGCCTGCCGCGATCTTGGCCTGCGCGAATCGTCCGCCGATTTCGTCCTGCCGCTCGCGGTTGCGCTGTTTCGCGCCACAAGTCCGGCGATGAACCTGGCCGTCGCCATCTACACCGCGCACCTGACCGGCGTCGAACTGACCCCGGCGGTCCTCGCTGCCGGAGCAGGGGTGGCGCTGCTGACAACGCTGGGTTCGGTTTCCCTGCCAGGCACGATAAGCTTCGTCGCCTCGGTCGGACCGATCGCGCTCGCCATGGGCGTCCCGCTGGCCCCGCTGGCGCTGCTCGTCGCGGTGGAGATGCTGCCCGACATCGTCCGTACCGTGGGTAATGTGACGATGGATATCGCCGTTACGGCGGCGGTCGACCGGACCGGCACAACAGGCTTGCGTTCATAACGGAACACATCGCGACCTGCCGCGTTAGCAGAACGGGGCAACTCGGCGCGGGCGGACGATCGTTCGGCCGCTGCGCGCATTTTCCGAGGAGTAGCACTGTGAAACCATCCGTGATGATGCTGCTTGCAGCCACTTCGCTGCCGCTGGGCGCCTGCGCTTCGACCAATAGAATGGCGAGCGCCGAACCCACGCCGATGGCGCCGCCCGCATATCAGAGCGCCGCCGCAGCGGCGCCCGCCTGCCGTTCGGTGGGCAATAGCGCCCTGACCGGTGCCGGGGTCGGTGCGGCCGCCGGAGTCGGTGTAGGCGCGCTGGCCAGCGGGGTCGGCCTGCTGGAAGGCGCATTGGTGGGCGCTGCGGTCGGTGGACTTGCCGGCGCGATCTGGGCCGATTCCAACAATGACGGCTGCGTCGATGGCTATGTTCGCGAAGGACGCTATTACGAAGGCGCTCCGGTCGTTCAGCCGGCTCCGTCGAGCTATCGCACCGGCGAACGCGGCTGACCCAGATGAGCGGCATCGCCCGAATCACGCGGCTTTCATCGGAAAGGCGAATGATCGGGCGAATGCTGCTCGCGCTCGGCGCGGCGTCGCTCCTGCCGCTTGCCGCCCCTGGGCTTGCCGCGCCTTCGCGGACCGACACCGCCGTTCGGCCATATGCGGCGGACGGCCTTAGGGAGATTATCGCCCAGCGGGCCAGTTCCGATTTACGCGCGTTCTACGCCGCCCGGAATAACCGGCCGCTGTGGCTGGACGGCTCCGGGGCGCTGTCGCCTGCCGCCGGCGTTCTTCTGGCGCAACTCGAAACGGCCCGATTCGACCGGATCAGGCCCGGCAGGCTCAACATCCGCAATCTGGCCCAGGCGCTCGAAAACGCAAAGAGCGGCGATCCCGCCGATCTTGTTCGCGCCGAACTCGCGCTCTCCAAAAGCTATGTCGCTTATGTAAAGGCCCTGCGCGCCGCCCCGCGCGGCGCGATGATATACGAAAGCGAAGCGCTCGGTCCGGTCGTGCCGACGACGACCGCCGCCTTGCAGGCCGCCGCCGCCGCGCCATCGCTGGAGCGCCATGTGCGCGGCATGGGCTGGATGCATCCGCTCTACGCCCAGATGCGCGTGGCGCTGACCGACACTCGCTACGATCCCGACCAGCTTCGCCGGATCGCGATCAACCTCGATCGCATTCGCGCCCTGCCGGCCAATCCCGCTTCGCGCTATGTCCTGATCGACGCCGCCAGCGCCCGGCTGTGGATGTACAAGGACGGCCAGCCGGTCGACACCATGCGGGTAGTGGTCGGCAAGGCGCAGGAACAGACCCCGATGATGGCGGGCTATATCCGCTATGCCATCGTCAATCCCTATTGGAATGTGCCGGACGATCTCGTGCGCAGCCGCATAGCCGCCAATGTGCTGTCCAAGGGGCCGGAATACTTACGTACCGGCGGATATCAGGTCGTCTCGGGCTGGGAGGACAACGCCGGCCTGATCGATCCCGACACTATCGACTGGCACGCAGTCGCAGCCGGCGCCCGGCATCCGCGCGTACGGCAATTGCCGGGAACGGCGAACTTCATGGGCAAAGTGAAATTCATGTTCCCCAACGCCCAGGGGATCTATCTGCACGACACCCCGGACAAGGCGCTGCTGAACCTCGACGCCCGCCAGTTGAGTTCCGGCTGCGTACGACTGGAGGATGCCGGGCGCCTTGGTCAATGGCTGCTGGGCAAACCGCTTCCAGCCCGGGGACGCGCCCCGGAACAGCGAATCGAACTGCCGGAAGTCGTACCGGTCTACATCACTTATCTGACCGCGCTGCCCGAGCGAGGCCGGATCACCTTCCGCGACGATGTTTACGCACGTGACGATGCCGGCAACCGGGAAACGCGATTCGCGCGCAGCGACCGCTGAAAGACCGCCTGCAATACGCGTGGCGGCACGCAGGCCGCTCCTTCACGATTTTTCGGACAAACTGCGAAGGCGCTGGCGAATCCCCCTTCGCACCCCACGCTCCATTTGCCATATCGCCGCCCGGACAGGCCGCGGACAACCGTCAATCGGCTATGCTGCATGGCATCAAAACGGGCCAATAAAGCCCATGCGAATTAACCAATTCGCCCCTTGTTTTCGGATTTCGGTTCATTCGGAATGACGCCCGGCAGGCCATCGCCACCACCCGATTGCCGCGTCGAACCATCGATCGGCCCACGCCAGCCGGCAGGCGACGGACAACCCTGTGACATTACATGACTGAATAAAAAAACATTTTTTGCGATCGTGGCAGGCATGTCCTTTTTTGCCGACAGGGCGCTCGCCTGGGCCATGCCGGGCTCATCCGCAAGGTGAACCGCGCCTGACACGGGATGGATCGCCGCCTCCAAGTTATAATGCATTGCACAAAATGGTTGCCGATTTCGGATGTTACGTGTTACGTTTTCAATCGTCCGCAAGCATGGAGTTAAGTCATGCCCAAATTTAAGGCTTTCGCTGCCACGATCATCATTCCCGGGCTTTTGTTGAGCGGCGGCAGCTTTGCAGCAGCTGCCGAAGGAGGCACTGCAGACAGCAAGCAGTGCGAGGTCAAGATCGACCGATCGAGAGAGGCAGGCGTCTATAACGTGACCCGTCAGGTCTTCGAAGACGGCAACTGCATCTGCTACGCCTATACCGGCCCCAGCTCGCAGGCCAGCTCCATCGAAAGCGCGATCTCGGAGCTGCTCGCTTCGAAGTCCTGCTCCGGCGCTCCGGTTCAGATGATTGCCGGCGCTGCTCCGGCCGCTGCCGCGATTGCCGGAACCACCGGTGCCGGCGGACTTGCTGGCGCAGCCGTTGTCGCTCCGGCAGTCGCCGGTGGCGCAGCCGCAGCGGCGATCGCAGCCGGCGACAGCAACAACCCCGGCAGCCCGTGATCGCTGGTTGTCAGGTTACAGGGATGAAGGCGGCTTCGGCCGCCTTTTTCTTTGGTGCATCGCAGAAAAAGACGAAACTTTTGGCGATCGCGGACCTGGCAAATGCATCGCTTCGCGAAACGATCGGTGATAATCGGTCGTAAGAACGGTTATGGAGTTCATCGATGCGCCTCGTACTAGCGATGTCACTAGCAATCGCCTCTTTTACGAGCGTCACTCCTGCCCAGGCGAAGTTCTCCAACGCTCTCGACTTGCATAAATCATGCTCGGCGCAGCAAGGGCAGACCGCCTTCGTTGTCGAATACGCCGCCTGCCTCCAATATATTTCGGCGACCGCCGATACCTGGGATCAGGTTCGCATCAATCAGGGAAAGCGCGCTTGCGTGCCTGACGGCTACAGGGATTTCGAGGTCAAGAATCTGGTGTCGAGCTATCTCGCCGCCCATCCGGAAACCTGGCACCTGCCGGTTGTATCCGTCGTACAGGACGCATTGAAGAACGCTTTCCCCAACTGCAGGGACTGACCGCTCCTTTCGCAACCGCAACCGGACGCGCGGCTCCACCTCTTTGTCGCTTTAGCCCCTGTCCGCGTTTCAATTCGTGTGGCTTTTGTGCTGCACCGCAGTATGATGCCCTGCAACAACCTGCGGGGGCATCTTTTGCGTAAGGGCATTATTCTGGCCGGCGGTTCCGGCACGCGTCTCTATCCGTTGACCAGGGCCACCTCGAAGCAGCTGATGCCGGTCTACGACAAACCGATGATCTACTATCCTTTGTCGGTCCTGCTGCTTTCCGGCATCCGCGAAGTGCTCATCATCACCACTCCTCAGGACCAGCCGGCTTTCCAGGCGTTGCTCGGCAACGGCGAAGAGCTGGGTATCTCGATAGAATACGCAATCCAGTCCAAACCCGAAGGACTGGCGCAGGCCTATCACATCGGCGCGCGCTTCGTGGGAGACAATCCGTCCACGCTCGTCCTGGGCGACAACATCTTCTACGGCCACGGCCTGGTCGACCTGCTGCTCAGCGCTGCATCGCGGCAGAGCGGCGCCACCGTCTTCGGCTATTACGTCGCCGACCCTACGGCCTATGGCGTCGTATCCTTCGACGCCGACGGCCGTGCCGAGACGATCGAGGAAAAGCCGAGCCAGCCCAAATCGAACTATGCCGTGACCGGGCTCTATTTCTACGACAACCGCGTCGTCGACCTGGCGCGCGACCTCAAGCCGAGCCCGCGCGGCGAACTGGAGATCACCGATCTCAACCGCCTCTATCTCGAGGAAGGCCAGCTTTCGGTCGAGATCATGGGCCGCGGCTATGCCTGGCTGGACACCGGCACCCATGGCTCGCTGCTCGACGCCGCGACATACGTGCGCGTCACCGAGGAGCGTCAGGGCCTGAAGATCTGCTGCCCCGAGGAAATCGCCTGGCGACAAGGCTTCATCGACGACGCCCAGCTCGAAAAGATCGCTCAGCCGCTGCGTAAGAGCGGTTATGGCGACTATCTCATTGCCCTTCTCCAGGGTGGAGGAGCGATCCATGCACCTCGTTGAAACCGCCATTCCCGACCTCGTCATCGTCGAACCGCGGGTGTTCGGCGACGAACGCGGCTTCTTCCTTGAAAGCTGGAACCGCAAGGTTTTCGCAGAGCTCGGGCTCGACCTCGATTTCGTCCAGGACAACCACAGCCGCTCGGCGCGCGGCGTGCTGCGCGGACTGCATTTCCAGAACCCCAACCCCCAGGGCAAGCTGGTGCGGGTCGTCGCGGGACGCGCCTGGGATGTGGCGGTCGACCTGAGGCGGTCTTCGCCGACTTTCGGGCAATGGGCAGGGATCGAGCTGTCGGCCGAGAACAAGCGCATGTTCTGGGTGCCACCGGGCTTCGCCCACGGTTTCGTCAGCCTTGAGGACGGCACCGACTTCGTCTACAAATGCACCTCGTTCTACGAGCCGGCGAACGAGCATAGCCTGCTGTGGAACGACCCGGCATTGGGCATTGAATGGCCGCTGGAAGGGCTGGAGCCGCAGCTTTCCGCAAAGGATCAGGCAGGCAAGCCGCTGGCCGAAGTGGAGCCTTTCGCATGAAGGTGCTGATCGTAGGTGGCAAGGGCCAGCTCGGTCGCGGGCTGGCGGCGACTGCGCCCGAAGGCGCCGAGATCGTGAGCCACGATATCGATACGCTCGACATCACCGACAAGGCCAGCGTCGACGCCGCGCTGGCCGAGATACGCCCGGCGCTGCTGCTCAACGCCGCCGCCTACACCGCGGTCGACAAGGCGGAAAGCGACGAAGCGGCGGCCCATGCGGTCAACGCCACCGCCGTGGGCCTGCTGGCCGACGCCGCTCGCAGCGTCGGCGCGCGGTTCGTCCACGTATCCACCGACTTCGTCTTCGACGGCAAGGCCGGCACGCCTTACGAACCGTCTGCAATCCCTAACCCGCTTGGCGTTTATGGCCGCACCAAGCTTGCCGGAGAGTTGCTGGCCGGGCCCGATGCGCTGATCGTGCGCACCGCCTGGGTCTATGCCCCCACCGGAGGCAACTTCGTGCGCACCATGCTGCGCCTGATGGGCGAGCGGCCGGAAGTGCGCGTGGTCGCCGATCAGGTCGGCACTCCCACTTACGCGCCGGGCCTGGCGACGGCGCTGTGGACGCTGGCCAACCAAGGCGTGACCGGCACGCACCACTACACCGATGCGGGCGCCGCCAGCTGGTACGACTTCGCGGTCGCGATCCAGGAGGAGGCGATCGTCGCCGGGTTGCTCGACAAGGCGGTGCCCATCATCCCGATCGCTTCGAGCGAATATCCGACCCCGGCCGTTCGGCCGAGCTATTCGATCCTCGACAAGACGAGCTGCTACGCCGCGCTCGGCGGTCCGGTGCCGCACTGGCGGGTGAACTTGCGCATCATGATGGATGAAATCCGCAAAAACGGGTGAAGGTCAAAAGGCGGGCAGGCCACCTGGCCCGCCCGACGCCGCTACCCGACCCCGCGTTCTGCATCTCTCAGAGCGCCACTTCGGTGGCGATCCGTTCGACGCGCGCGCTCATCAGCTTGCGCCCTGCAGCAATGGCGGGAACTTCGACCAAGCGATAGACTACCGCCGACACGGAGAGCGTGCCCGCGATCAGAAGCGCGAAGTAGACCGCGCCGCCGTATCCCGCCGGTGACAGCATCGAGAGAAGGGCCATCCCGATAGGGATGTGAAACAGATAAATCGAATAGCTGGTCGACCCGAGGAAGATCAGGATCTTGCCTGGAATCGGCCGCCAGTAATTGGCGGCCACGAAAGTGAGGGTCGCAGCCAGGCCGGCCAGGAAAACGCCCGATGGCGACGATACCGTGAACCTGGAACCGGGCTGCATCGCCAGCAGCGGCATGAGCGCCAGAATCGCCGTCAGCAATATCGCCGCATAGTATTTGGCATTCCGGCTTTCCTTCAAGAATGTCATTCGCAGAAGATATCCTGCGAAAAGGAAGGATATATGCCCGCCCATATAGAATACTTTCGCGTCGTATCCATACGATCGCAAAGCTATGCCGATTAACGGAACGGCGACTATGCCGATACCCACGGCGAATATAGGCAAGTCGTTTCGCAGCAACCTCACCCCAAAAAGCGCCACCACCATTGCGTAGAACAGCAACTCCACAAAAAGTGTCCAGTACACGCCGGATATGTAGTCCTGACGCAGAAGACCTGGCGCCATCGTGAGGTTGGCGATCAGCTGAAACGTCGTGAAATTCTCCGGCCGCGTGAGATAAGTCACAAGTATGATCGCCACCATCGACAGCCAGTAAGCCGGATAAAGCCGGAAAAAACGACTTATAGCGAAACGCCGGACGGCGTGATCACCTTTCAGGCTGAACGGTATGACAAAGCCGCTGATAAGGAAAAAGAGCGCGACGCCGAATCGACCTAAATCGAACCAAAGATCATTCAGGCCCGACAATACGTATCGCAATGCCGACCCATCGGGCATGGCGGAAATGATCGGGTGATTGGCGTGCTGAATGCACACGCAGAGAGCCGCGATACCGCGCAAGGCATCAATATATAAAAATCTATTGGCCGAAACTTGCTCAGTAGTCATTTAAGATTCCTCCGCAAGAGCAGCTTACGTCTCTCTTATCGAAGGCATCCCCATCCGTTATTTCTTTAAAGTCGCACCGCCCGTCCGTTCGGGCGAGCGCAACGCTGGCATCAAGGCGCCAGCACGATATCCGCGGTCATGAAATAGCCATCTGCTTCCCGCGGATGCCTGCCTGTCGCCAGGCGGGCGATCGCGCGCTTCTTCCAGCTCTTCGCCTCGACCATGATCCTGCCTGCCTCGTCGCCGGTTCCGTACCGTTGGGCATTACCGAACGATAAATGAAAACGCGGCTGGAACGTAAGGCTGCGAATCTTGTATCCGCTGCGGGCCAGCAATGCTTCCAGCCCCTGCCTGGTAAAATGAGTCACATGCTGGTCGGGGAGCAAGGCGTCCCAGTATCGACCGAATATCTTCGATGGTGCCCCGCCGTAGTTGGGTACGCAGATCGTGATCTTGCCCTGATCGGCCAGGATCGGCCTGAGGTTCATGAGAAACTCCTCGGGCGTTTCGATATGCTCCAGAACGTTGTCGAGGGTGATCCATTCGAACTTGTGATCCGCAAAGTCCTTCCACGGATCGTAGGACAGTTTCACGTCGTGCCCCTGAGCCCGGCAAATCTCCACAGGCGCCTGGGTGATCTCGGTACCGAAGGTTCGCCAGCCTACCGACTTCCAGACATCGAGCGAATTGCCGCAGCCGCACCCTACATCAAGAACCTTGCCCGGTCGCCCGGATGGCGCGACCGTCAGCCAGCGGTGGCGCAGCGACAGCGGAACGAAGCTGGCATACTTGTAGATCAGCCCCTTGATCCGCGTCTTGAGCGACGAATAGCTTTCCGGATTGTAGGAGTAGTATTCCTCGCCATAGGATACCGCCAGGTCGGCGGTGTAGACGGTCTGCCCGCTGCCGCAATTGGCGCAGACATACATCACCGCGCCTTCTCCGGCCGTGGCGAAACTGCGGATCGGCTGGAAAAACCGCAGGGAACCGACGGCGGCGCAAGCCCGGCACCGGGAATCCGCCAACACGCCCTCGCGGATTTCCGCGACGTTTTCGTGCCCGACAAGGGGATCGGGCCGGGTCGCGGGCGGAACCGCGTTCATTCCGCGGCCTGCGCGATCACGCCCAGCCGCTCGCCGCTATAGGCCTTCCGCAGCGGCTGCCACCAGGCCTCGTTCTCCAGATACCAGCGCACGGTCTTTTCGATGCCGGTATCGAACGATTCAAGTGCCTGCCAGCCGATCTCGTCCTCGGTCTTCGTGGCGTCGATCGCATAACGGTGGTCATGGCCGGGGCGGTCGGTGACGAAGTGGATCAGGTCCCTGTGTGGATGCCCCTTCGGCTTCAGCGCGTCCATCAGATCGCAGACGCGCTCCACCACCTGAAGATTGGTGCGTTCGTTGCGGCCGCCGATGTTGTACTTTTCCCCGAAGCGGCCCTTTTCCAGCACCATGACCAGCGCCCGGGCGTGATCCTCGACATAGAGCCAGTCGCGGATGTTCGAACCGTCGCCATAGACCGGAAGCGGCCGTCCTTCGAGCGCATTGAGGATGATGAGCGGGATCAGCTTCTCGGGAAAATGATAGGGCCCATAGTTGTTCGAACAGTTCGAAATGACGCAAGGCAGGCCATAAGTCCGCACCCAGGCGCGCACGAGATGGTCCGACGCGGCCTTCGAAGCCGAATAGGGCGAAGACGGGTCGTAGGGCGTTTCCTCCGTGAAGAGGCCGGTGGGACCCAGCGAACCGTAGACCTCGTCCGTCGAGATGTGCAGCATGCGAAGCGCCGCGGCGCGTTCCGCGGAAAGGGTGTCGCGCCAGGCTCTTACCGCTTCGAGCAGCGTCGCGGTGCCCATGATGTTCGTTTCCAGGAAAATCGCCGCGCCGGTGATCGACCGATCGACATGGCTTTCCGCCGCCAGATGCATGATCGCGTCCGGCTGATGACGACGCAGGACTTCGTCCATCGCGCCGCGATCGCGGATGTCGGCATGCTCGAACACATAGCGGCCCGATTCGGCGATCGGGGCGAGCGAGGTGAGGCTGGCCGCGTAAGTCAGCGCGTCGACATTGACGACTTCGTGGCCGAGATCGTTCACCAGATGGCGGCATACGGCCGATCCGATGAAGCCTGCGCCGCCCGTTACCAAAACCCGCATTTACATCCCTTTTCGCTAGCTGGCGATCGTTGCTGCAGTGCAGCGTCCTTGCTGCCTCCAAATCGCTCTAGCGGCAATGTGCAACTGCACAAAAACAGAAAAATAATTCGCTGTCCTACAGCGCAGACGAAAGGATAATATGGAACATATCAAGAACAATGAGAGATGCACAAACATGTCCACACCACTTGTCGAAGCTCCCGGCAATTTCACCCCGCAGGTCGCGCTGGCTTTCGGTTCGCTCAATGAAGCCGCCACTCCCATCGGGCCGGCCAATCCGCTGCCCACGCACGCACGGCTCGGCGCCGCCGATTCGTCGCCGATTGCCGGGTCGACCAGCGTGAGCACCTTGCTCGGCCCGTTCGCTCCGGAGCTTGGGCGCTTGATATGGGTGACCTTATCGGGAACCTGGACCGGAAGCGTGCAACTGCTGCGCTCGGTCGACGGCGGCGCAACCCGCCTGCCGGTCACTTATGGCGACGGGACCGTCAAAGGAATTTACGGCGGCAACGTAAACGCCGCAGTCGCCGAAGAAACGGTCGATGGCACGATCTGGTATCTCGACGTCATACTCGGATCCGGCACGCTCAACTACCGGTTGGAGCAGTAAGCGATGGCGAGCGACATCCTAGCCCGCGATATGGCGGAACGCGCGCTGTTGAAGGCGCCCAGGCAACCCATCCAAATCGTCGTCATCGGCCAGTCCAACGAGCGCGGTAACGTGGCTTCGGCCGATCAGGCCGTCTATCCGACCGCGTTCCGTTCTGCGCGCAATCCAGGCGTCGTCGTCCCGATCGGTCCCGCGGTGACGCGCCTCGGTGGATGGTGGCCCGCCGTCTATGACGCCCTTCACGACTGGGGTTACGATCTGCGCATCGCCAACGGGGCGATGGGTGGTCTCGGCTTCCAGCGAATGCTGACCAACTATTTCTTCGCTCGCGCGAACAACACGGTCTACAACGTCAAGCGCGCCGGAAGCGGCTATGGTCGGGATCGCGGCGATTTTGGCGATATCATCAGCTTCGGCGGCAAGATATTCGCGATCAGCGCCGGCGGTTCTACGCGCGGTTTCATCGCACCCCAGGCCGCGACCTTCGGACAGACCCCCTACGATACCGATGCTCCGGTCTGGTCCGGCGGCGGGGCTTCGGCCAGCTCGGCCCCCGATGTGTCGGCCGTAGCCATCGGCGGAACCGTAACCGACGGCGCGTTGACACTCACCCGGCTGGACGAGTCGCAGTACAGCGGATCGGCCAGTTACAGCCCGACGCAGAATACCTACAATTCGGTCCCGATGCCCACCGCCGCGATGATGTCGCGCGGCTTCGATCCGCTGGGCATCCTCCAGATCGCCCTGGCGGAGGCACAGCGCGACAAGACACCGGTGCGACGCATCGCCTATATCGCCAACGCGCAGTCGGACCTGGGCGCAGGGCCGACGACGTATGCGAGCGTCCTGTGCTCCATCGCCACGTTCTGGCTGCAGAACGGGTTCGACGTGATGCTGGGGCTGTCGCACTTCTCCCCGGCATCGGGAGGCACTGCGCAGTACGGCAATCTTTCGACCGGCGTGGCGAACGCGCTGACGACGCTGCGCGCTTATTGGGGCAACGATCGGGTGCTGACCGGCGCGGACCTGTACCAGCTCATGGGTTCGACTGGGCCGATGGGCGGTGCCGCAATCACCGCGTCGATTGCCGGCGGGGTGTTGACCGTCACGGCGGCGAGCAGTGGAACCATCGAAGTCGGCCAGACTGTCCATAGCGCGGCGGGTGTGGCTCTTGGCATTGTCGCCTCGACAGGAACCGGCGCGGGTGGAACCGGCACGTACAACCTAACGGCGGCGGTCAACACAGCCAGTTCTTCCATGACGACCGCAGGCGCTTTCCTGCAATCCGATCGAATCCACATCAACGGAGCGGGCGCTGTGGGGCCTGATGTTTCGGGCGTGAATTGCGCGGCAAGGCATGTGGCGAGCGCCATCAAAGCTGCCCTGCCGCGATTGCAACGCTGACAATCAGTCCAGTTCGAGCAGGAAGAAAGTGGTGGGCGTTTTCGGCACGGCGGCTGTATCCAGCCGCAGCCGAATACGCCCGCCCGCCGACGGAACTGCCGAACTGGCAAGACGCGTGCCGTCCAGCGCAAGGACTGACAGGCGTGGCCGCGCTCGCTGGCTCCGCAGCGAGAGATCGGCGCGCAGCCGGCGCATCTGGATCGGCGAGGTCCCCCAGGC
>Ga0075366_10001045_pt1 | contig 13589 bp, 10 predicted proteins | sample EndMethybrTD3031_FD_72351 | JGI IMG/M metagenome (GOLD analysis project Ga0075366, IMG submission 72351) | Populus endosphere microbial communities from Tennessee, USA - Endosphere MetaG P. TD hybrid TD303-1 | ecosystem: Host-associated > Plants > Roots > Endosphere | place: USA: Tennessee...
CTGCGCGAGGAGGGCTACCGCGTCATCCTCGTCAACAGCAACCCGGCGACGATCATGACCGACCCGGAGATGGCCGACGCGACCTACATCGAGCCGATCACCTGGCAGATGGTCGAGAAGATCATCGCGAAGGAACGCCCCGACGCGGTGCTGCCGACGATGGGCGGCCAGACAGCGCTGAACTGCGCGCTCGACCTGCACCGCCACGGCGTGCTCGCGAAGTACGGCGTCGAGATGATCGGCGCGAACGAACACGCGATCGAGAAGGCCGAGGACCGGCTCAAGTTCAAGGACGCGATGACCGGCATCGGCCTGCACTCGGCCAAGTCGGGCATCGCGCACTCGATGGAAGAGGCGCTCGCGGTCCAGAAACGCATCGCGCAGGAAATCGGCGGCAACGGTTTCCCGATGGTGATCCGGCCCAGCTTCACGCTCGGCGGCACCGGCGGCGGCATCGCCTACAACCCGGACGAATTCGAGGAGATCTGCAAGCGTGGCCTCGACCTCTCGCCGACCAACGAGCTGCTGATCGAGGAGTCGCTGATCGGCTGGAAGGAATTCGAGATGGAGGTCGTCCGCGACAAGGCGGACAACTGCATCATCGTCTGCTCCATCGAGAACCTCGACCCGATGGGCATCCACACCGGCGACTCGATCACCGTCGCGCCGGCGCAGACGCTGACCGACAAGGAATACCAGCTGATGCGCAACGCGTCGATCGCGATCCTGCGCGAGATCGGCGTCGACACCGGCGGTTCGAACGTGCAGTTCTCGGTCAATCCGAAGGACGGCCGCATGGTCGTGATCGAGATGAACCCGCGCGTCTCGCGTTCGTCGGCGCTGGCGTCGAAGGCGACCGGCTTCCCGATCGCGAAGGTCGCGGCCAAGCTCGCGGTCGGCTACACGCTCGACGAGCTGCGCAACGACATCACCGGCGGCGCGACGCCGGCGTCGTTCGAGCCGAGCATCGACTACGTCGTCACCAAGATCCCGCGCTTCGCGTTCGAGAAGTTCCCGGCCGCCGACTCGCGCCTGACGACGCAGATGAAGTCGGTCGGTGAAGTGATGGCGATGGGCCGAAGCTTCCAGGAGAGCTTTCAGAAGGCGCTGCGCGGCCTCGAAACCGGCATCGACGGCCTGACCGAGCGCAGCACCGATCGCGAAGAGATCACGCAGGAGATCGGCGAGGCCGGGCCCGAGCGCATCCTCTACGTCGCGGATGCGTTCCGCGTCGGGATGTCGCTGCAGGAGGTCTTCGAGGAGACTGCGATCGACCCGTGGTTCCTGGCCCAGATCGAGCAGCTCGTGCAGACCGAGCAGGCGCTCGTGGGGCGCTCGCTCGCTGGCCTGTCGGCAGCCGAGCTGCGCTTCCTGAAGCAGAAGGGTTTTTCCGACAAGCGGCTCGCCAAGCTGCTCGGCACCCACCAGCACGAGGTGCGCCAGACGCGCCACACGCTCGGCGTGCGCCCGGTCTACAAGCGCGTGGACACCTGCGCGGCCGAGTTCGCGACCCAGACCGCCTACATGTACTCGACTTATGACGAGGAGTGCGAGGCTGCGCCGACCGACCGCAAGAAGATCATGGTGCTCGGCGGCGGGCCGAACCGCATCGGCCAGGGCATCGAGTTCGACTACTGCTGCGTGCACGCGGCGCTCGCGATGCGCGAGGACGGCTACGAGACCATCATGGTCAACTGCAACCCGGAGACGGTCTCGACCGACTACGACACCTCCGATCGGCTCTACTTCGAGCCGGTGACGCTGGAGGATGTGCTCGAGATCGTCGAGAAGGAGAAGCCGCTCGGCGTGATCGTGCAGTACGGCGGGCAGACGCCGCTGAAGCTCGCGCTCGACCTCGAGCGCGCCGGCGTGCCGATCGTCGGCACGACGCCCGACAGCATCGACATCGCGGAGGACCGCGAGCGCTTCCAGAAGCTGCTGCACGAGCTCGGCCTGAAGCAGCCGCCCAACCGCACTGCGCGCACCGAAGAAGCCGCGCTGCAGCTCGCGCAGGAAATCGGCTACCCGCTCGTCGTTCGTCCGAGCTACGTGCTCGGCGGGCGCGCGATGGAGATCGTGCACGGCGACAAGGATCTCGAGCGCTACATGCGCGAGGCCGTCAAGGTGAGCGAGAAGTCGCCGGTGCTGCTCGACCGCTTCCTCGACGACGCGATCGAGGTCGACGTCGACTGCATCGCCGACGGCAGCGACGCGCCGGCCGGCGTGATGATCGGCGGCATCATGGAACACGTCGAGCAGGCCGGCATCCACTCGGGCGACTCGGCCTGCTCGCTGCCGCCGTACACGCTGCCGGCCAAGCTGCAGGACGAACTGCGCCGCCAGACCACGCTGATGGCGCGCGCGCTCAAGGTCAAGGGCCTGATGAACGTGCAGTTCGCGATCCAGGGCGACACCTCCGGCGACGGCAGCGGCGCGACGGTCTACGTGCTCGAGGTGAACCCGCGCGCATCGCGCACGGTGCCGTTCGTCTCGAAGGCGACCGGCCAGCCGCTCGCGAAGATCGCGGCGCGCTGCATGGTCGGCCAGCGCCTGGTGGAGCAAAAGGGTGTGAAGGGCGAGGTGATTCCGCCGTACTTCAGCGTCAAGGAAGCGGTGTTCCCGTTCAACAAGTTCCCCGGCGTTGACCCGATCCTCGGGCCCGAGATGCGCTCGACCGGCGAGGTGATGGGCACCGGCAACAGCTTCGGCGAGGCGATGCTGAAGAGCCAGCTCGGCGCCGGCTCGCGCCTGCCTACCAAGGGCACGGCCTGCATCACCGTGAAGAACAGCGACAAGGCGCGTGCGGTGGTCGTTGCCGGTGAGTTGCACCGGATGGGCTTTCAGCTCGTCGCGACCAAAGGCACCGCCGCGGCGATCGCCGAATCGGGCGTGCCGGTGCGTGCGGTCAACAAGGTCAAGGACGGCCGGCCGCACATCGTCGACATGGTCAAGGCCGGCGAGATCCACCTCGTCTTCACGACCGTGGACGAAACCCGCACTGCGATCGCGGATTCGCGCCACATCCGCCAGGCCGCGCTCGCGCACCGTGTGACCTACTACACCAGCATGGCGGGCTGCGAGGCGGCCGTCGAAGGCATGAAACACCAGGCCGATCTGGTGGTGAAGTCCCTGCAGGAACTGCATCGGGAACTGCACTAAACTAGGTTCACACTCCAACCACGGCCGCCGCCGGACATCCCCTGGCGGCGGCTTCGTTTTTGCTCAAGGCTTTTGATCATGGCCACGATCCCCCTCACCACGCGCGGCGCCGAGAAACTGAAGGAAGAACTGCAGCGGCTCAAGTCGGTCGAGCGCCATGCGGTGATCCAGGCGATCGCCGAGGCGCGCGCGCAGGGCGACATCTCCGAGAACGCCGAGTACGAGGCGGCCAAGGACAAGCAGGGCTTCATCGAAGGCCGCATCCTCGAGATCGAAGGCAAGCTCGCGGCTGCGCAGATCATCGATCCGCGTGCGCTCGACGCCGACGGCAAGGTGGTGTTCGGCTCGACCGTCGACCTCGAGGACGAGGACGGCGGTGCGAAGGTCACCTACCAGATCGTCGGCGAGGACGAGGCCGACCTGAAGCTGGGCCTGATCTCGATCGGCTCGCCGATCGCTCGCGCGCTGATCGGCAAGGGAGCCGGCGACGTTGCCGAAGTGCAGGCGCCGGGTGGCCTGCGGCACTACGAGATCGTCGACGTTCGCTACATCTGAGCATGCTCATCGCGCGCGCCGCGGCGCTGCTGGCGGGGCTGTGGGCGGGTCTGCTGGCCGGCATCGGGTTCGTCGGCGCGCCGGCGGTTTTCGCGGTGGTGGCGGCGCCCGAGGCCGGCCTTGCGGTCGGCCGCATGTTCGCGCTGGAGGCCTACACGAGCCTGGCGCTCGTGGTCGTGCTGTTCGTGATCGAGCGGACCCGTGCGCGGCGCGCCGCCGAGGCGGGTGCCGGGTCGGTGCTGAACGGCAACATGCTGCTCGTCCTCGGCGCGCTGTTCTGCACGGTCGCCGGCTACTTCGCGCTGCAGCCGATGATGGCGGCGGCGCGTGCCGGGCAGGGGGTCTTGTCGTTCGGTGCGCTGCACGCCATCTCGGCGACGTTCTTCGGCCTCAAGACGCTGCTGGTGGTCGCGCTCGCCTGGCGGCTCACCGCCGCCGAGCCGCTCAGGCGGGCGCCGTCTTCTTGATGCTGGTCTGGCGCCGGCGCGCCCGCTTCAGCTCGCCGCCCGCCGCCAGGCGCTGGTTGCCGAGCACCTTGAGCTTCTTGACCTGCGGCCGATGGTTGCCGCTCTTGGAGAACTTGAGCACCTTGACGACCTTCGGGCCGGGCAGGCGGTCCTCGCGCTCGGCTTTCACCTTCGGCGGCACGGGCCGCCACAGCACGAGCAGCTTGCCGATGTGCTGCACCGACGCGGCGCCGAGTGTGTCGGTCAGTTCGGCGAGCATCGCCTCGCGTGCGGCGCGGTCGTCGGAGAACACGCGCACCTTGATCAGCCCGTGGGCCGCGAGCGCCGCGTCCACTTCCTTGCGCACCGGCGGCGTCAGGCCGTCGGCGCCGATCAGCACGACCGGGTCGAGGTGGTGGGCGTCGGCGCGCTTGGCCCGTCGTTCGGTCGGTGTCAGCGTGAGGGATGGCATGCCCCGTATTATCCCTGAGCCATGAGAGTCCAGACGAAGAGCAAGAAGGTCAACAAGGCCTGGCTGCACGACCACCTGACCGATCCTTACGTGAAGCTCGCGCAGCGCGAGGGCTATCGCGCACGCGCGGCCTACAAGCTCAAGGAGATCGACGAGACGCTGCACCTGATCAAGCCCGGCCAGCTCGTCGTCGACCTCGGCGCGACGCCCGGCGCCTGGAGCCAGTACGTGCGGCGCCGCTTTGCGCCCAAGCAGGCCGGCAGCGGCGGCGCGGCGGCGGGCGCGCTGGACGGCACGATCATCGCGCTCGACGTGCTCGATTTCGAGCCGATCGAAGGCGTTCACTTCATCCAGGGCGACTTCCGCGAGGAAACGGTGCTGCGGGAGCTCGAGGCGCTGCTCGCCGGCCGCCCGGTCGACGTGGTGATTTCGGACATGGCGCCCAACCTGTCGGGCATCGAAAGCGCGGACGCAGCGCGCATCGCCGACCTGGTCGAGCTGGCGGTCGAATTTGCCGGCGTGCACCTCAGGCCGCAGGGGGCACTGGTCTGCAAGGTCTTCCACGGCAGCGGCTACAGTCAGCTCGCCAAGCTGTTCAAGGAACGCTTTCGCACCGTCAAACCGATCAAGCCGAAGGCCTCGCGCGACAAGTCTGCCGAGACCTTCCTGGTGGGCATCGGACCGAAGAAAAGCGCCCCCGGCGGGCCCGATCCGGCATGAACGGTCGCGCCGAACCGATACACGTTCACGTTTCGGGGGGAAACGAGCCGGGGCGAGGGGCTTGACTCGCTTAAAATCGCACACATCTACCGTGGCAATCGGCGGACCCTCCGCCGCGTTGTCGTGACCGGGTAAAGGAGCCGCGGTGAACAATCAATGGTTCTCTAAAGTCGCTGTCTGGCTGGTGATCGCACTCGTGCTGTTCACCGTGTTCAAGCAGTTCGACCGCGGAGCGACGACGGCCGGCCAGATCGGCTACTCCGACTTCCTCGAGGAAGTGCGCAGCAAGCGCATCAAGAGCGTGCAGCTGCAGGAAGGCGCCGGCGGCTCCACCGAGATCCGCGCCCGCACCACCGACGACAAGGAACTGCGCACCACCGCGACCTACCTCGATCGCGGCCTGGTCGGCGACCTGATCAACAACGGCGTCAAGTTCGACGTCAAGCCGCGCGAGGAACCGTCGTTCCTGCTCAGCCTGCTGGCCTCCTGGGGGCCGATCCTGCTGTTGATCGGCGTGTGGATCTACTTCATGCGCCAGATGCAGGGCGGAGGCAAGGGCGGCGCGTTCAGCTTCGGCAAGAGCAAGGCGCGCATGCTCGACGAGGCCAACAACACCACGACGTTCGCCGACGTCGCCGGCTGCGACGAGGCCAAGGAAGAGGTCAAGGAACTGGTCGACTTCCTGAAGGATCCGCAGAAGTTCCAGAAGCTTGGCGGGCGCATTCCGCGCGGCGTGCTGCTGGTCGGCCCGCCGGGCACCGGCAAGACGCTGCTCGCCAAGGCGATCGCCGGCGAGGCCAAGGTGCCGTTCTTCTCGATCTCGGGATCCGACTTCGTCGAGATGTTCGTCGGCGTCGGTGCGGCGCGTGTGCGCGACATGTTCGAGCAGGCGAAGAAGAGCGCGCCCTGCATCATCTTCGTCGACGAAATCGACGCGGTCGGCCGTCATCGTGGCGCGGGTCTCGGCGGCGGCAACGACGAGCGCGAGCAGACGCTGAACCAGATGCTCGTCGAGATGGACGGCTTCGAGACCAACCTCGGCGTGATCGTGATGGCGGCGACCAACCGGCCCGACATCCTCGACCCGGCGCTGTTGCGCCCGGGCCGCTTCGACCGCCAGGTCTACGTGACGCTGCCCGACGTGCGCGGCCGCGAGCAGATTCTCAACGTGCACATGCGCAAGGTGCCGGTCGGCCAAGACATTCGCGCCGACATCCTCGCGCGCGGCACGCCGGGCTTCTCGGGAGCGGACCTTGCCAACCTGGTCAACGAGGCGGCCCTCTTCGCCGCGCGCCGCAACGGGCGCGTCGTCGAGATGGTCGACTTCGAGAAGGCCAAGGACAAGATCATGATGGGCCCCGAGCGCAAGTCCATGGTCATGCCCGAGGAAGAGCGGCGCAACACCGCTTACCACGAGGCCGGCCACGCGCTCGTCGCGCGTCTGATGCCCAAGACCGACCCGGTGCACAAGGTCACCGTGATCCCGCGCGGTCGCGCGCTCGGCGTGACGATGCAGTTGCCCGAGGGTGACCGCTACAGCATGGACAAGGAGCGCATGCTGTCGACGATCTCGGTGCTGTTCGGCGGTCGCATCGCCGAAGAGGTGTTCATGAACCAGATGACCACCGGCGCCAGCAACGACTTCGAGCGCGCGACGCAGATCGCACGCGACATGGTCACGCGCTACGGCATGACCGACGAGCTCGGCCCGATGGTCTATGCCGAGAACGAAGGCGAGGTTTTCCTCGGCCGCTCGGTCACGAAGACGACCAATATGTCCGAAGAGACGATGCGCAAGGTCGACGGCGTGATCCGCCGCATCATCGACGAGCAGTACACGATCGCGCGCAAGCTGATCGAGGACAACCAGGACAAGATGCACGCGATGGCGCAGGCGCTGCTCGAATGGGAAACGATCGACGCAGACCAGATCGACGACATCATGTCCGGCAAGCCGCCGCGCCCGCCGAAGGACTGGACGCCGTCGGCGAGCCGCAGCAACACGGCGACGCCGCCGGTCGCACCGGGCAGCGCCACCGCGACCGCCTGAGCGGCGCGGGTCGACAGGTTTGGAACGGGGCTTCGGCCCCGTTCCCGTCTTCGGGTCGTCTGTTGGAGTGACGATGTTCTGGCAGACCACGCGCTTTTGCATCGACCTCGCGCAGCCGCGCGTGATGGGCATCATCAACGTGACGCCCGACTCGTTCTCGGACGGCGGGCAGCATGCGAGCACCCGGGCTGCGCTGGCGCACTGCGAGCGCCTGGTCGCCGAAGGCGCCGACATCCTCGACATCGGCGGCGAGTCGAGCCGCCCGGGCGCGCCGCCGGTGTCGCTCGACGACGAACTGGCCCGTGTGCTGCCGGTGCTCGACGGCGCGCTGACGCTCGGTGTGCCGGTGTCGGTCGACACCGTCAAGCCCGAGGTGATGCGCGCGGCGCTCGAGCGCGGCGCCGACATCGTCAACGACATCCACGCGTTGCAGGCGCCGGGTGCGCTCGAGGTGGTCGCCCGCCATGCGCAGGCAGCCGTCTGTCTGATGCACATGCGCGGCGAGCCGGCGACGATGCAGGAGCGGCCGTTCTACAGCGACGTCGTCGCCGAGGTGGATGCGTTCCTGCGCGGGCGGCTCGACGCGCTCGTGGCGGGCGGCATCGCGGCCGAGCGCGTCGTCCTCGATCCGGGGATCGGCTTCGGCAAGAGCGTCGAGCACAATCTCGAGCTGCTGCGCCGGCAGGCCGAGCTGCTGGCGATCGGGCGGCCGCTGCTGCTCGGCTGGTCGCGCAAGTCGACGCTCGGCGCCGTCACCGGCCGGGCGGTCGGCGAACGCGGCGCGGCGAGCCTCGCGGCCGCGCTGGCCGCGGTGCAGCGCGGTGCGCAGCTGGTGCGGGTGCACGACGTGGCCGCGACCGTCGACGCGCTCAAGGTCTGGCGCGCCGCCGGCCTCGGCGAATGACGATCCGCAGTGCGGAAGGAACAAGAATGAGCAGAAGCTACTTTGGCACCGACGGGATCCGCGGCACCGTCGGCACGCCGCCGATCACGCCCGACTTCATGCTGCGCCTCGGCCACGCGGTCGGGCGTGTGCTGAAGGCCGCCGAGGACCGGCCGACCGTGCTGATCGGCAAGGACACGCGCATCTCCGGCTACATGATCGAATCGGCGCTCGAGGCCGGCTTCGCGTCGGCCGGCGTCGACGTGCTGATGACCGGACCACTGCCGACCCCCGGCGTCGCCTACATGACCCGCGCGCTGCGCCTCAGCTTGGGCGTCGTGATCAGCGCGTCGCACAACCCGTACCCCGACAACGGCATCAAGTTCTTCTCGGCAAGCGGCGAGAAGCTGCCGGACGCCTGGGAGCAGCAGGTCGAAGCGGCGCTAGCGCAGCCGCCGCAATGGGTCGACGCCGGGGCGCTCGGCAAGGCTCGGCGGCTCGACGACGCACGCGGCCGCTACATCGAGTTCTGCAAGAGCACGTTCAGCAACGAGTTGTCGCTCAAAGGGCTGAAGATCGTCGTCGACGCCGCGCACGGCGCGGCCTCGAAGATCGCGCCGCACGTGTTCCACGAGCTCGGCGCAGAGGTCGTCGAGATCGGCTGCAGCCCCGATGGCATGAACATCAACGCCGGTTTCGGCGCGACCGAGCCGGGCGCGCTGGTCGCCGCGGTCAAGCAGCAGCGTGCCGACTACGGCGTCGCGCTCGACGGCGATGCCGACCGGCTGCAGCTCGTCGACGCCGCCGGGCGCCTCTACAACGGCGACGAACTGCTCTACGTGATGGTCGCCGACCGGCTTGCGCACGCCCAGCCGGTGCCGGGCGTCGTCGGCACGCTGATGACCAACATGGCGGTCGAGGTCGCGCTGCGCGAGCGCGGCGTTCAGTTCGTGCGCGCCAAGGTCGGCGACCGCTACGTGCTCGAGGAACTGATCGCGCGCGGCTGGCAGCTCGGCGGCGAAGGCTCGGGCCACCTGCTCGCGCTCGACAAGCACACCACCGGCGACGGCATCGTCAGCGCGCTGCAGATCCTGCAGGCGGTGCGGCGCAGCGGCCGGCCGCTGGCCGGACTGCTCGACGGCGTGGCGCTGTTCCCGCAGACGCTGATCAACGTGCGGCTGGCCGACGGCAGCGACTGGAAGCAGAACCCGGCGCTGGCGAGCGCCCAGGAGCGCGTGAGGAGCGAGCTGGGCGGCGACGGCCGGCTGCTGATCCGCCCGTCCGGCACCGAACCGGTGCTGCGCGTGATGGTCGAGGCGCGCGACGGCGCCCGCGCACGGCGGTGCGCCGAGCAGCTCGCCGAAGCGGCCCGGTCCTGAGCCGATCTGCTGCCAAAAGGGCCAGATGACAAAGTCGTGAATCGTTTGTGACGATTCCGACAGCTGCGCTCGCCCCACGGGCGTCGCCGCACTGGTGTCATGGCGATGTCACATTGCCTTCCTACCATGGGCCATCGCACAGAAACCAATGAAAGGCGATCCCATGAGCTATCAGATCGTTCGCGGCGCGGCGCTCGGCGCCTCGCTGACTTTCGCCGCCGGCCTGGCGCTGGCACAAGACGTCACCGGCGCGGGCGCGACCTTCCCTGCACCGATTTATGCCAAGTGGGCCGATGCCTACTACAAGGCGACCGGCGCGAAGATCAACTACCAGTCGGTCGGTTCGGGTGCGGGCATCAAGCAGATCAAGTCCAAGACGGTCGACTTCGGCGCGTCCGACATGCCGCTCAAGGACGAAGACCTGGCCAAGGACGGCATGGTGCAGTTCCCGACCGTGATCGGCGGGGTTGTACCGGTGGTCAACATCCAGGGCATCCAGCCCGGCCAGATCAAGCTGACCGGCGCCGTGCTCGGTGACATCTATCTGGGCAAGATCACGAAGTGGAACGACCCGGCACTGACCGCGTTGAACCCGGGCGTGCCGCTGCCGGACGCCGCGATCTCCCCGGTGCGCCGCGCCGATGGCTCGGGCACCAGCTTCATCTTCACGAACTACCTCTCGAAGGTCAACGCGGAGTGGAAGAGCAAGGTCGGCGAAGGCACCGCGGTGAACTGGCCGACCGGCGCGGGCGGCAAGGGCAACGAGGGCGTCGCAGCCTTCGTGCAGCGCCTGCCGAACTCGATCGGCTACGTCGAGTACGCCTACGTCAAGCAGAACAAGATGACGTACACGCTGCTGAAGAACCAGGCCGGCAGCTTCGTCGCGCCCGACGATGCCAACTTCAAGGCGGCCGCGGCCGGTGCCGACTGGAGCAAGACCTTCTATCAGATCCTGACCGAGCAGCCCGGCAAGGACGCGTGGCCGCTGACCGGCGCGACCTTCATCCTGATGTACAAGGCGCCGGAGAAGGCGGCCAGCGCGGCTTCGGCGCTGAAGTTCTTCGAATGGGCCTTCACGAGCGGCGACGCGATGGCGGCCGAGCTCGAGTACGTGGCGCTGCCCGCATCGGTCAAGGATCTGGTGCGCAAGCAGTGGGGCGAGATCAAGGCCGCCGCCAAGTGATCCGGCTGGCCTGAACAAACCCGGCCGGCGGCCCGCCCGAGAGGGTCGGCCGCCGCCTCGCCTACCGAGAGCGCCACCGGGCGCCGATCAAGGGGCAGGTCCATGACCGCTACACTTCCCGCGACCCATAGTCTGAAAGATGCAGAGATGGATCGCTCCGGCCCGGCGGGTGCGCCGCCGCCGCAGCGTCGCGCCTCGCCCTGGGCCGACACGCTGTTCTCCTTTCTCGCCCACGCGGCCGCGTGGCTGACGCTCGCGCTGCTGGCGGGCATCATCGTCTCGCTGGTGATCGGCGCCGGCCCGGCGATCCGCGAGTACGGGCTCGGCTTCCTCTGGAACGCCGAATGGGACCCGGTGCAGAACAAGTACGGCGGCCTGGTGATGATCTACGGCACGCTGATGACGTCGTTGATCGCGCTGCTGATCGCCGTGCCGGTCAGCTTCGGCATCGCGCTGTTCCTCACCGAGCTGTCGCCGAGCTGGCTGAAGCGGCCGCTGGGCACCGCGATCGAGCTGCTCGCCGCGGTGCCGTCGATCGTCTACGGCATGTGGGGCCTGCTGGTGTTCGGCCCGATCCTGGCGCGCTTCGTCCAGCAGCCGCTGCAGGGCATGTTCAGCGGCGTGCCGCTGCTGGGCACGCTGTTCTCAGGGCCGCCGGTGGGGCTCGGGCTGCTGTCGGCCGGGATCATCCTCGCGATCATGATCATCCCGTTCATCGCCGCGGTGATGCGCGACGTATTCGAGGTCACGCCGGCGATGCTGAAGGAATCGGCCTACGGCCTCGGCTCGACGACCTGGGAGGTCGTCTACAAGGTCGTGCTGCCCTACACGAAGACCGGCGTGATCGGCGGCATCATGCTCGGCCTCGGCCGCGCGCTCGGCGAGACGATGGCGGTCACGTTCGTGATCGGCAACATGAATCAGCTCAACTCGCTGTCGCTGTTCGAGGCCGCGAACAGCATCACCTCGGCGCTCGCCAACGAGTTCGCCGAGGCCGGCGAAGGGCTGCACCAGGCCTCGCTGATCTACCTCGGCCTGGTCCTCTTCTTCATCACCTTCGTCGTGCTGGCATTGTCGAAGCTGCTGCTGGCGCAGCTCAAGAAGGGCGAAGGAACCCGCTCATGACGACCATCGCGACCCTCGACGCCTCGCGCCTGGCGATGCACCGCTCGCGCAAGCGCACCAACCGGATCGCGCTGGCGCTCGCGCTCGCCGCGATGGCCTTCGGCGTGTTCTGGCTGATCTGGATCCTGATCGAGACGGTGCGGCTTGGCATCGGCGGCATGGTGCTCGCCACCTTCACCGAGATGACACCGCCGCCGCAGGCCGAAACCGGCGGCCTCGCCAACGCGATCTTCGGCTCGCTGCTGATGGTCGGCCTCGCGACGGCGATCGGCACGCCGATCGGCATCCTCGCCGGCATCTACCTCGCCGAGTACGGCCAGAAGACCTGGCTCGGCAGCGCGACGCGCTTCATCAACGACATCCTGCTGTCGGCGCCGTCGATCGTGATCGGCCTGTTCATCTACGCGGCGGTGGTGGCGCGGCTGAAGTCGTTCTCGGGCTGGGCCGGCGTGCTGGCGCTCGCGCTGATCGTGATCCCGGTCGTGATCCGCACCACCGAGAACATGCTGACGCTGATCCCGAGCGCCTTGCGCGAAGCCGCGTACGCGCTCGGCACGCCGAAGTGGAAAGTGATCCTGCTGATCACGCTGAAGGCGGCGCGCGCCGGCGTGATCACCGGCGTGCTGCTGGCGCTCGCGCGCATCGCCGGCGAGACCGCGCCGCTGCTGTTCACCGCGCTGTCCAACCAGTTCTGGAACAGCAACCTCGGCGAGCCGATGGCGAGCCTGCCGGTCACGATCTTCAAGTTCGCGATGAGCCCCTACGAAAACTGGCAGAAGCTGGCGTGGGCCGGGGTGTTCCTGATCACGATGGGCGTGCTCGCGCTGAACATCCTGGCGCGCGTGCTGTTCCGCAACAAGCATTGAGAGACCTCAACCCATGGACGTCAAAGTCAACCTGCCGGTGAACGAGAAGGTCAAGCTCTCGGTGCGCGACCTGAACTTCTACTACGGCGGCTTCCACGCGCTCAAGCGCATCAACCTCGACATCCCCGAGCGCAAGGTCACGGCCTTCATCGGCCCGTCGGGCTGTGGCAAGAGTACGCTGCTGCGCACCTTCAACCGCATGTTCGAGCTCTACCCGGAGCAGCGCGCCGAAGGCCAGATCCTGCTCGACGGCGAGAACATCCTCGAGTCCAAGCTCGACGTGAGCCTGATCCGGGCCAAGGTCGGCATGGTCTTCCAGAAGCCGACGCCCTTTCCGATGTCGATCTACGACAACATCGCATTCGGCGTGCGGCTGTTCGAGGCGCTGCCGCGCGCGGAGATGGACGAGCGCGTCGAATGGGCGCTGAAGAAGGCGGCACTGTGGAACGAGGTCAAGGACAAGCTCGGCCAGAGCGGCTCGGGCCTGTCGGGCGGCCAGCAGCAGCGGCTGTGCATCGCACGCGGAATCGCGATCAAGCCCGAGGTGCTGCTGCTCGACGAGCCGTGCTCGGCGCTCGACCCGATCTCGACCGGCAAGATCGAGGAACTGATCGGCGAGCTGAAGGCCGATTACACGGTCGCGATCGTCACCCACAACATGCAGCAGGCCGCACGCTGCTCGGACTACACCGCCTACATGTACCTCGGTGACCTGATCGAGTTCGGTCCGACCTCGGAGCTCTTCATGAAG
>Ga0075366_10001046_pt1 | contig 13586 bp, 13 predicted proteins | sample EndMethybrTD3031_FD_72351 | JGI IMG/M metagenome (GOLD analysis project Ga0075366, IMG submission 72351) | Populus endosphere microbial communities from Tennessee, USA - Endosphere MetaG P. TD hybrid TD303-1 | ecosystem: Host-associated > Plants > Roots > Endosphere | place: USA: Tennessee...
ATACCCCACTGATCCCTTTACGATAGTTAACACGTACCTGCGGCAACTTAGGTTCCTCATAAACTCGGCCCGTTGGCCTGGTAACATATCGCTGATCGAAAGTAAATAATAGAGACGCTTTAAAAGTAAGCGCATTATGATGCGGGAACAGCGGTGATTCTGCTAACGGTGTTAAAGGGTTATTTGAGGTATATTCTTTATTGGGGTTGTCAAACCAATGATTGGCAGATGTATTATACAATTGGTCGCGGGTTGCATAGGAAAGCTCTGTATTAAACAAAATGCCATCCGCTAATTCGCGTTCCCAGCCAAGCCTGGCATAACGCGAGCGGTAGTATTTCACAAAATTACTTTCACTAAGCAAACTGCTTAAGGTATTAAATGTAAGCGATCGGGTACCTACATCACTCAAATCAAGTATATCGCTGCCAAATGCCACAAAGTATGTCCCTTTGTGCGGGGGGTCGTAGTGATAAGCAAAGTTCACATTAGCATTAAACATTTTGTTAGAGAACCCATAGCGCAGCGCTGGTGTAATAGCGTAGGAACTACCATCTTTAAAGGTTTTAGTGAACTTTACTTTGGGTATTAACCCGTAACCTTCAACCGTATTAAAATATATAGTTTGGTAAAACGGATACACATAAAACGTTTCACCTTTGGCGCGGTTGCTGTGCTGATAACCTGTAACCGTGAAATTGAACGGACTTAACTGGTTGTTAGCATGTTCCAGCGAATCGAGATACTTTAACGACTGCCTGACCGTTGCTATGCTATCCTTTTTATGATAATCTTTTGCTTCCTGTATGGTTAAAGGGAACGGACGTGTTTGTGCCCAATAATTATCATCTTTTTTATTAGCCGCCGTATCTATCCGCATAATTTCGCCATTAAAGTAACCATCCGGGAACTGTGGGTCCAGGTTGTAGTTATTAAAAATAACGGCATAATAACCTTCAAATTTAAAACCCAAAACATTGCCTTTAAAATTGAACTGGGTAGCGCCGGGCATCCAGATACTGTCCGTTACAGGGAGATATTGCTGACTAATCTCGAGGGTATCTACCAGATTGATATTAGCTTCTTTTGTAATTAACAGGTCGGTGCCGTAAATGCGCCAGTCATCTTCTACTATATATATCACTCCTCGGAAAACAGGATCGTGCCTACGTTTGGGTATTACCTGTATCTTATCAATGGTTTTACCATTTTCGGTAGTCGACCCCAGCAGCTTATAATTGTAAAATAACATAGCCTCAGATGCTACCGGTGAAACAAAACCCCGCGCGCTTAAACCGGGTACATGAAATAGATTGTGATAAAAATTCACCTTCATGTCCGATGCCTTATTGTAGCTGAAAGCGGTATTTTGTCCGGCCACTTTCGAGGCGATCATTACTTCTTTAACCTTGTTAGGCTGTTTGAAACTATAGTTTGATAACGACTCTGACTGATAAAGTATCCCTTTACCGGTACTATCCAGCTCCAGGATATTGGAAACATCGCGCCCTAACAATTTTTTGGGAGATTTAACCAGTTTTTGCACGCCTTTTATGTAAACGGCAGCATTGTATTCTTTGACCTGGTTTAAATAAAACTCACGCTTATTGATTACCTGGCGCATAATCTCTTTACCGGCCTGTCCACGCTGTGACCTGATATTTACCGTTTTAAGCAGGAAACTGTCGGGCACCATTTGAATATCACGATGTTCATCACCATTGCTGATAGCGATATTTTCTGTGCGTTCTTTATATCCCACAAACCTGTAGATGATATTATAATTACCCGGTTTTAGGTTGAATGAATAGTATCCATTCTCGTTAGCTGATGTGCCGTAAGTAGTGTTTTTTATGTAGATGGAAGCAAACCCAATAGACTGGTTATGCACATCGGTAATACGCCCCGATAGCTGATAGGTTTGCCCCGAGGCCCTTAAGGCAAACAATAATATAACCAGTAAGCGTAAAAATTTACTCATAAAGCTATACCACATAAGTATAAATAAGGGTAAAATGTTTTATGCGCGCATAATAAATTGATGCCGGACCTGCTTAAATGGCTGTGAATGCTTAATTTTGATGCTTTAATACAGCGCTTATGTACGATACTTTGAAACCTGTGCTTGAACAGGAACTGGCCGAGATAGAAAAAGCCGGCTTATATAAACGGGAACGCATTATCACCTCGCCCCAGGGTGCCGATATTACTGTGCAGGGCGGGCAGCAGGTAATTAATTTTTGCGCCAATAACTATTTGGGCCTATCGGGCAATGCCAAAGTTATTGAGGCAGCTAAAAAAGTAATGGATACGCATGGTTACGGCCTGTCGTCTGTCCGTTTTATTTGCGGCACACAGGATATCCATAAACAACTGGAACAAAAAATTGCCGAATTTTTAGGCACGGAAGATACTATACTTTACGCCGCAGCCTTTGATGCAAATGGCGGTGTGTTTGAACCGCTTTTTAACGAGCAGGATGCCATTATATCCGACGAGTTGAATCATGCTTCCATTATAGATGGCGTGCGCTTATGCAAGGCCCAACGCCAGCGCTACAAGCACGATGATATGGCCGACCTGGAAGAAAAGCTAAAAGCTACCGAAAGTTGCCGTCACCGTATTATAGTTACCGATGGCGCGTTTAGTATGGACGGTACCATAGCACAACTGGATAAAATTTGTGATCTGGCCGATAAATACAAAGCATTAGTAATGATAGACGAAAGCCACTGCTCAGGTTTTATGGGCAAAACAGGCCGTGGCACGCACGAGCACCATAACGTAATGGGCCGTATTGATATCATTACCGGCACATTAGGCAAAGCTTTAGGCGGCGCGTCAGGCGGTTTTACATCAGGGCGAAAAGAAATTATTGATATGCTGCGTCAGCGCTCGCGCCCGTATTTGTTTAGTAATACGCTTGCACCTGCCATTACCGGCGCATCTATAGCGGTACTGGATATGCTAAGCGAAACCACCGAACTGCGGGATAAACTGGAAAACAACACCAAATACTTCCGCGAAGCTATGACGGCTGCCGGTTTTGATATTAAACCCGGCGTACACCCTATTGTGCCGGTAATGCTTTATGATGCCAAGCTATCGCAAACCTTTGCCGCAAAAATGCTGCAGGAAGGCATTTATGTTATCGGGTTTTACTACCCGGTAGTACCGCAGGGCAAGGCCCGCATCAGGGTGCAGATCAGTGCCGCGCATGATAAACACCATTTGGATAAAGCTATAGCAGCATTTACTAAGGTGGGCCGTGAATTAGGCGTGATTAAGTAATGATAACTTATATTAAATTTGCAGTTCAGTAATATATTATAATGCAACATCAGATCGATCAATATATTTTAGAAATAGAAGATTTTGCACCGGCAAACGCGGCACAGGTAGAAGAATTCCGTATAAAATGGTTAGGCACCAAAGGAATTGTTAAAGACTTGTTCGAGCAGTTTAAAGCAGTTAGTCCCGAAGAGAAGCGCGTGCTGGGTAAAGTATTGAACCAGTTTAAGCAACTGGCCGAAACGAAGTATAACGAGTTTAAAGAGGGGTTTGACTCAGAACTTTCAACCCAAGACTCAGAACTTGATTTGACACTACCTGGCGAAGGTTTTGCTGTTGGCTCGCGCCACCCGCTATCGCTGGTGCGTAACGAGATCATCGATATTTTTAAGCGCCTTGGGTTTGTGGTGGCTGAAGGCCCTGAGATTGAAGACGACTGGCATAACTTCTCGGCACTGAACTTCCCGGAAGAGCACCCGGCCCGCGATATGCAGGATACTTTTTTTATTAAAAAAGAAGCCGGTAACGATATTGCTTTGCGCACACATACTTCATCGGTTCAGGTGCGCATGATGGAACAGGGCAAACCACCCTTTCGCGCTATTATGCCGGGCCGTGTTTATCGTAACGAAGCGATATCTGCCCGTGCGCATTGCTTTTTCCATCAGGTTGAAGGTTTGTATATTGACGAGAACGTATCTTTTGCCGATTTGAAGCAAACGCTTTTCCACTTTGTTACCGAACTGTATGGCGAAGGTACTAAAGTGCGTTTCCGCCCGTCGTATTTCCCGTTTACCGAGCCATCTGCAGAGATGGATATTTCCTGCACTATTTGTAAAGGTAGCGGCTGTAATATGTGTAAATATACCGGCTGGGTAGAGATTTTGGGCTGCGGTATGGTTGATCCTAACGTGCTGGAAAATTGCGGCATCGACAGCAAGAAATATACCGGCTTTGCGTTTGGTATGGGTATAGAGCGTATAGCCAACCTGAAATGGGTTATCCGCGACCTGCGTTTATTTTCAGAGAATGATGTGCGCTTTTTACGCCAGTTTAAAACAGAAATAATTTAATGATCAAAAAATACGGTTTGCTGGTTATACTTTCTCTGGTGATCTTTTCCTGCGGAAAGGATAGCGGCGATTATATACCAAGTGTGCCCGTTAATTTCCAGGCAGCAATCTCGGATACAAGAGTTAGTAAATTAAATAGCTATGGCAATGCTGTGACAGTTTCTGGTTATGGGATAGCAGGATTACTGATATACCGAGACCAAACTGGCGGCTATCATGCTTATGATCGTTGCAGTAGCTATCAACCCGAAAATAAATGTGCTGTAACAATTGACAATACAGGCTTTACTGTGACCGATCCTTGTAGTGGTTCTAAGTTTTCGTTAGATGACGGTTCGCCAGTAAAAGCGCCAGCTTCAAAATCCCTTCGTGTATACGATGCGTATGTAGATAATGCATTTCAACTTCATGTTATTAACTAAAACGAATGGAAGCCGACAAGATTAAAGAAAGTATAAAAAAAGCCGCGCAGGAGTTGTTCCGTAAGTTTGGTTACCATAAAACCAGCGTGAACGAAATTGCCAGGCGTGCCAAAATAGCAAAGGCTACCATCTATAAATACTTCGACAGTAAAGAGGACGTGCTGCATTCGCTGCTGATGGATTACATTCGCGTAAGCGTAGATGACCTGGTGCATGCCGATAGCGCCGATATGGACGAGGAAGCACACCTGAATAGTCTTATTATTAAAACCAGCCGACTTTCTTATACCGTTTGTAACGAATTTATTGGCTGGGATTTTATCCGCGAATCAACCAACTCGCAGGAGTTCCTTAAAAACCTGAGCAATGAGTTAGAAGAACTGCTGATCGCATCATTCGCGCAGCTAAGCGGTATCCGTAAACACGACACTTATTTACAACGACTGCGCTTCCTGATCAAATGCAGCAAAAGCATTGTTTTTAGTTTCGCGTTCACATCGGTAAGCGATTCGGACGTGCGTAAAAATTTTGTATCTTTTCAAAAGGAAATTTTGCCATATTTGGTTAAAGCGGCTATTACTATTTAAAATAGTTTTCCTGCCTTGATGGGCTTTGTGCCCGTCGAAAAAAACCTGTTTAAATGAAGAAAATAATAGCGGTTATAAAATTATTGCGGATTCACCAATGGACCAAAAACGCGTTTATTTTTTTACCGGCATTTTTTGGCCATCATTTCGATAACCAGCAGCAAATTATTAATTGTTTAACCGCTTTCCTGGGTTTTTCGCTGGTGGCCAGCAGTATTTACATTTTTAACGATTATCGTGATATTGAAGTAGACCAGTCACACCCCACTAAAAAAGACCGGCCACTGGCCAATGGGACCGTTAGCAAGCCTCTGGCCATTTCATTAATGTTTATTTTCCTGTTTGTTGGTTTGGGTATTGTTTTTCCGCTTGGCTGGTATGCTTTTGGGTTAGTGTTGTTTTATGTTGCACAAAACATAGCCTATTGTATAAAGCTAAAGGATTACCCAATTGTTGATGTAGTTATAATTTCTGTTGGCTTTGTATTGCGTATTTTAATTGGGGGCACAGTTACCCACACTGTACTTTCGCATTGGATAATCCTGATCACCTTCCTGTTGGCATTGTTCCTGGCCTTAGCCAAACGCCGCGATGATGTTTTAATAGCGATTGAAGGCAAAAAAGCCACCCGCAAAAACACCTACGGTTATAATCTCGAATTTTTGAATTCAGCTTATACGATTATGGCATCGGTAGTAATTGTAGCTTATGTAATGTATACTGTTGAAAGCAATACCATTGCCCATACCAGCGATAAATTGTTCCTGTCATCATTTTTTGTAATAATTGGCATGCTTCGCTATTTGCAAATCACCATGGTATACAACCGTAGCGGAAGCCCTACTATGATATTAATCAGGGACAGATTTTTACAAATAATCATTTTGGGTTGGGTGGTTACCATATTTGTATTGTTGTATATTAAGCCTGCTTTTTTAAATGGATAGCTCCAAAAAAAACTCCGATATCTTTTTTACTATAGGTTTTGGGCTTATTTGCCTTGTGGGTATTATGGGCTTGTTAACTGCTGCGTTGTTTATGTTGCATGCGCCGCTGACTGACTGGCATTTTCCTGTATCGGTTTTACTTACACTGGCTACCCTGGTTTATTATACCGGCACTTTAAAGCTGCGTGACAGGTGGGGACACCTTTTAAAAGCAACAGGCGGGTTTTTGCTTATTATTGGTTTATCAATATTAATAGCTGTAAACGTTTACGATTTATCGTTTGATGGCCAAAATTATCATCAGGAAGGTGTTTACCAAATGGGGCATAACCACTGGAACCCTTTTTTCGAAACCTTACCAAACAGCGTAAACCAGGCCATTTGGGTTAATCATTATCCTAAACAAGCCGAAACCAGCGAAGCAGCGGTGTATGCGCTCACCCATAAAATAGAAAGCGGTAAGTGCCTGAATTTTATTTTATTGGCGGCCAGTTTTTGTCTCAGCATATCGTTTTTAAAAACACAGTTACGCCTAAAATCGGTCAAGGCTTTTCTACTTGCTTTGCTGTTTGCATTTAATCCGGTAACGGCCCACCAGCTGTTTACTTATCTGGTTGACGGACAAATGGCTTCGCTGTTGCTTTGCCTTATTATTGCCGCCCTGTTTATATATAAAAACAATAGTTGGGATAAACTGGTCATACTATTTTTTACACTGTTGGCTTGTGTAAATATTAAGCTAACCGGCATTGTTTATGCCTGCTTGTTTATTGGTTTCCTGTTACTGCTGTTATTTGTAAACAAGCAAATGAAGCAGTTTTGGCAAGTGTTTGCTACGGCCGCTTTAGGCATGTTAATAGCCATATTTTTTGTAGGCTACAATCCTTATGTTACCAATACGGTAAAATATAAAAACCCTTTTTATCCGCTATTGGGTAAAAATGCCGTTGATATCATGACCATTAACTCGCCGGGAGGATTCTCAGAAAAGAACCGGTTTGAAAAAATATTTATTTCTTATTTCTCGCATACCGATAATATCGATACCCGCACGCCCGAGCGCAAACCTCAATTAAAAATCCCTTTTACTTTCAACCGCCTTGATATTACCAGCCTGGCTTACCCCGATAATCGTATAGCTGGCATGGGGGCTTTATTTAGCGGCGTATTAGTGTTAACGCTGTTTTTTGCGATTTGGTTGCTTATATATCAGCGTCAAATGCTGCTTAACAGTTACCTGGCCGGATGGCTGTTGGTATTAGTTATTAGCGTTATTATTTTACAGGAAGCCTGGATGGCGCGATATGTGCCGCAGCTTTGGTTCATCCCTGTTTTTGTGCTGATATTAATTGATCCATTTAAACAAAAATGGCTGGTATGGTTAAGGCGCTTTATGTATGGTGTGATGTTGCTTAACATTGGCCTAAGCATAATTGTAATACTGGAAACTAACATTTTAAAAACAACCGAAATTAACTACCAGTTACAGCAACTTAAAGCTGGTAATGAAAGCTTACATGTTAATTTTAACGGCTTTGAAGCTAACCGGGTAAGGTTCAACGAACATCATATCCCCTGGGTGCATGATAGATTTACCGATAGCAATGCCGTAACCGTAGTTTACTCTCATACCCAGGTTAAAGTAAGCAAGCCCCTCCCGGCTTTGCCACAACCCTGGCTGATGAGATTTATTGACCATTTAAAAGGGAAAAAATAATGACTATTGCCGCTTTTGATTTTGATGGCACCCTTACTACTAAAGATACCCTACTTGTTTTTTTAAAGCATGTATTTAGTAAGCGTCAATTAGCTGCCGGCTTAATGCGCCTATCGCTGGTGTTAACTGCTTTTAAATTTAAGCTGATTAGTAACAATATAGCCAAGCAAAAGCTGTTTGCTTATTTTTTTGCAGGCATGTCTATTGATACCTTTAACCGATATGCCGAAAGCTTTAAACCGAAGATCAATGCCGTGATAAACCCTGTGGCACTGGAACGCCTAAAGTGGCACCAGGAGCAAGGTCATACTTGTGTTATTGTAAGCGCATCCGTAGAGAATTGGATAAAACCATGGGCGGCAGATTATGGTGTATTAGTGGCCAGCACGCGCATTGAAGTAATTGATGGAAAAATTACCGGGCGCTTTTTAGGCGAAAACTGTTATGGCAGCGAAAAAGAGAAACGTGTTTTAGAACTTTACCCAGACCGGGCGGGGTACCAGCTTTATGCCTACGGCGATAGCGGCGGTGACCGGGCCCTGTTAGCTATGGCCGATTTTAGCTTTTACCGCAAGTTTGAGTAATTAAAAGCCCAAAACCAAATTAGGGTCGGGGATGTTGGACATTAACTTCTCGCGCTCAGAGAAGCGCCCTACGCCCGGATAATCGCCCCTATATCCTTCCATATCAAACATAAGCTGAAAATGCAGGTGGGGCGGCCAATTGCCATTTTCGGTGGCGTTACCAAATACAGCTATCTGCTCGTTTTTAGTAACAGGCTTGTCCGTATATAGCGATTTCAAGCTTTCGCGGTTTAAATGCCCGTATAAACTATAAAGCACCAAACCATCAAGATCGTGCTCCAGGATTATGGTGGGGCCATAATCGCCAAAATTATTATTATCGTTAAAGCTATGTACTTTGCTATTAAACGGGGCATAAACGGGTGTACCTGCTGCGGCCCAAATGTCTACCCCTAAATGCAGGCGACGGGGTTCTTCGGCGTTGCTAAATAACTCGCTGCGGCCATATATAGTGCGGTGCTCCATATAACCACCTATACCATATTTATAATTGCCATCGGCCAGTTTTTGATTTACCCAGGCGCTAAAGCGGTCGGTATTTATCAAATCGGTTACCGATAGTTCTGTATTATTCGCAGTAAAATCAAAGGTGTACAAGCCGTCAATAGCTGGATTATAATCCACTACCTTACCAATTTCTTCCTGATGGTCTTGAAGATAGCGCGCTAACTGCCGGTGTTTATCCATGGCTGTAAAGGCCGCTTATTCGGTTTCGAGCTGCCGGTCTTCTTTGCTTATTTTATCAAATATTTTATCCATGCGCTCTACATATTCGCTGGTATCATCTACAAAAAATTCCAATTGGGGAATAACCCTTACCTGGTCTTTAATGCGGGCGCCTAGTTTATAGCGGATCTCGTTTGCATGTGATTTAATGGTTTGCAAGGCCAGCTGGGTATTACCGCTATTAAAAAAACTTAAAAATATGCGGGCCAGCGCCAAATCAGGGGTCACCCTTACTTTGGTGATAGTTACCATGGTGTTGGGCAGGTAACCCATACCTTCACGTTGAAATATGGCGGCCAGGTCTTGTTGTATTACCCCGGCGAATTTTTGCTGACGTTTTGATTCCATGTTTTAAAGCTTAAAGATACCGGTACAAGCCGAAGCTTTTACCTGCATCAGGTTGATTATGATAACAATTAACTAGGCCTTTTTTATTTTGCCTTAGGCTTAGCGGTTTCCTGTTTTGGTTCTGTATTACACATATCGCCGGGAATATCTTTAGTAAGCTTTACTACTTTAGTTACTACCAAAGTGCTGTCAAACTCGGATGCAGCACCTTCTTTACCCGACTTTATTTTCCTGCCTTCTACTTCAACATAAACAGGCTCATAAGGTTTTTCAAAATGCAATTCTGAATAGCCCAACTCCAATTTGGCCGAACTATCCGCAGCCCAAAACTCCTGGCCGCTTTTACAATCTTTAAACGATTTTACTTCGGGGCCATAGCTGTACAAGCCACGGTAAATTACAGGAGCAGGCGTTTTAGCAGTTTGTTTTGGCGGGTTATTATTGCAACTAAAAACCGTTATCAGTATCAGCAATACAAGTCCCCTGTTCAATATGGTTTTCATTGTGGTGAGTTTTATAGTTCGTGCTTTATTTCATCCAATCGCTTTACACTTAGCCTGGCGCTAATACCGGATGCAATTACGGCAATTGTGGTCACAGTTAAAAATACAATAATAAAATCAATAAACTTAATAGCTATTGGGTAAGCATCCATCACGGTTAACTTGCTGCCCATTTTTATAAAACCGTATTGATGCTGCAACACGCAGAATATCCCCCCGGCAATTAACCCGGCTATGCAACCTATTAAAGATATCATCATCCCCTCATAAAAGAATATGCCCTGCACTAATTTTTTGCCTGCGCCCAAACTGGTTAAAATGGCAATATCTTTCTGTTTGTCCATTACCAGCATGGTTAGCGAACCAACAATATTAAATATGGCGATGATGACCACAAAAGTAAGGATCATATAAATAGACCACCGCTCGTAATTCAATGTTTTATACAGGCTGGCATTTTGTACTATGCGGTTTTTGATGATGTATTTATTGCCCGCTTTTTCGGTGATCTCGTCTTCAACCCGGTTTAGATCTGTCCCTTTTTTAAAGTTTAAATTGATAGCCGATACCTGCGTAGGCTCGTCCAGCAGATCGCGGGTAAAACTAATGGGTGTAACTATAATATCATCAAAATCCTGCTGAACAGAAAATATCCCAGCGGGGTAAATACTGCGTACTGTAAATTCGTTTAAAGGGTTGGATGAATTTACTACTTTGCGCCGTGGCGAATAGATCTGCAATGGCGAAAATTGGTCGTTAATATTTACGCCCAGGCTACTCTGCACAATAGCACCAATAACTGCACGGTCTTCCCCGCCCGAATGCAGGGTGAATGAACCATCCTGGACGGTGCTATCCAACTGGGTGTTCTTTAAAAACTCGTCGCTTACGCCCTGTATGGTGCCTATAAACTGCTTATCGCCATAGCGCATCAGGGCTTTTTCCTGCAATACTTCCGTAAACGAAAACAAGCGGGCGTCCTTATGTAAGGTTTTAAAATAGTCGGTATTAGGATCGAAGGTTTTGCCCTCGCGTGGTTCGATCCTTATCTCGGGCGAAAAATTGCTGTAAAGCGAGAGAATAACTTTCTCCAACCCGTTAAATGCCGACAGGATGATAATTAAGGCCGCGCTGCCCACAAATACCCCCAGCATGGATATGCCCGATATGATATTGATAGCGTGCATTTTTTTACGCGAGAACAAATATCGTTTAGCTATGTAGATGGAGGTATTCAAGATATGCAAAGATATAAAACCCCCCGACCCCCTAAAGGGGGAGTACAAAAAACAAATAGAAGTAATTCCCCCTTCAGGGGGTTAGGGGGTTGGGGGTTAAGTTAAAAACGGATTTGTCCGTTTTTCAAACCCGATTGTAGTTTCCGGGCCGTGGCCTGGATAAACGGTACAATCATCGGGCAATGTAAACAGTTTTTCGCGGATATTACTGATCAGCAGATCGTGACTGCCCCCGGGGAAATCGGTGCGGCCAATGCTGCGCCTGAACAATACATCGCCGCCCACTAAAAAATTCTTCTTTTTATTATAAAAGCATAAATGCGCAGGCGAATGGCCAGGCGCGAAGATCAATTCGAACGTGGTTTGCCCAAATGTTACTGTACCGGTCTCAGGTAAAAACACTTCCGGCAGGGGCGATGGTTCGTATTGTATACCCATTTCCGCTGTCCAGGCAGGGGCCGCAAGCAATAGCTCCAGTTCACCTTTGTGAAATTGAGGCTTTAAACCATAATTATCAAAAATGAATTTATTGCCCAAAACATGGTCGTAATGGCAATGGGTGTTTAGCAGCAGCGTTGGCTTAAGGTCGTTATTCCTGACAAAGTTTACCACCTGGTTCTGATCGAACGCGGTATACATACCGGGGTCGATAATTGCGCACTCGCCGCTGTTATCGTAAACTATATAAGTGTTTTCGCCAATAAGGCTGTTCACAAACATTTTAATAGATGCCATGCGGTAAAAATACGGATTTATATGTTCATGTCATTGCGAAGAGCGGAGCGACGTGGCAATCGCACACTCAAAGAGCACCTATATAGCTTGCGATTGCCGCTCCGTCGGCTGACGGATCGCAATGACAAAAGTCCAAAAAAAAGCGACATCCTTTCGGATATCGCTTTTTCAGAAGAGTGATAGTTGTTGTCGGTCTACGACATTTTAAGTTTCTTTTGGATATCGGCAACGTAGCCTTTAAACTTTTTATCGGTATCAATCAAGTCCTCAACGGTCTGGCAGGCATAGATCACGGTTGAGTGGTCGCGGCCTCCAAAGAAATGACCTATTGATTTTAATGAGCTTTTGGTATGCGCCTTTGCCAGGTACATAGATATTTGGCGCGCCTGAACGATCTCGCGTTTACGGGTTTGCGATTTTACCATTTCAATAGGTACTTCAAAATACTCGCATACCAGGTTCTGAATATATTCCATCGAGATCTCTTTGGTAGAGTTCTTAATAAAATTCTTCAGCATTTGCTTGGCCAGGTTCAAATCAATCTCCTTACGGTTAAGGGTTGATTGCGCCAGTAACGATACCATAGCGCCTTCCAGTTCACGCACATTGTTATCAATATTATGGGCAACATATTCCAGCACCTCGTTTGGCAGGTCAATACCGTCCTGGTAAACTTTAGTTTTCAGGATAGCCATACGGGTTTCCAGGTCGGGTACCTGTAAATCGGCAGATAGGCCCCATTTAAAACGAGATAGTAAACGTTCTTCTAAACCGGCCAGGTCCTTAGGCGCTTTGTCTGACGTAATGATCAGTTGCTTGCCTGTTTGATGCAGGTGGTTAAAAATATGGAAGAAGAAATCCTGGGTTTTCTCTTTACCGGCAAAGTTGTGTACATCATCCATGATCAGTACATCAATGGCCTGGTAAAAGTTAACAAAATCGTTAATGTTATTATGTTTCAGCGCGTCAACAAACTGTTGGGTAAATTTCTCGCACGATACATACAATACCACTTTATCAGGCAACGATCGTTTTATCTCGTTACCAATAGCCTGCGCCAGGTGGGTTTTACCCAAACCTACGCCGCCATATATCATTAGCGGGTTAAATGAAGTACCGCCCGGTTTGGCAGCCACCGCGTAGCCGGCCGAACGGGCCAGGCGGTTACAGTCGCCCTCTACAAAATTATCAAAGGTATAATTCTGGTTTAGCTGGGGGTCTACATTCAGTTTTTTAAGGCCCGGTATTACAAACGGGTTCTTAATATCCTTATTAATTGAAATAGGGATAGGCATCGATTGGTTTTTACCTTCGGCACCATTACCGTTTGACGGCATGTTGGTGGTGTAAGGTTTACTTGATGATGATTGCTCTACCACAATGTTATATTCTAAGCGTCCGTCCTCGCCCAGTTG
>Ga0075366_10001047_pt1 | contig 13583 bp, 23 predicted proteins | sample EndMethybrTD3031_FD_72351 | JGI IMG/M metagenome (GOLD analysis project Ga0075366, IMG submission 72351) | Populus endosphere microbial communities from Tennessee, USA - Endosphere MetaG P. TD hybrid TD303-1 | ecosystem: Host-associated > Plants > Roots > Endosphere | place: USA: Tennessee...
CGTGGGCGGCGCCCAGTTCAACGGCTGGGACCTGGCGATGGCCGACAAGTACGGCGGCTACAGCCACAACGACGACCCCCGCACGGGCCCGAACTACCTGGCCACCACCGGCACCAGCACCTCGGGCGGTGCGTTCCGGTTCATTCTGCGGATCCCGATCGAGCTGGTGCGCCGGGACGCGGTGGGCTCCCTGGTCAACAAGAGCAGCTCGACCACGTACAAGCTGTACATGAGGCTCGCCGACCAGGCGACGATCTACGGCACCGTGCCGACCGGTTCGCAGCACTCCGTGCGGGTGCGCGTCATCCCCGAGAGCTACTGGGACCCGGACGACACCGACCGGCTGTTGGGCCGCGCGCTCACCCAGCTGCCCCCGCTGAGCGGGACGACACAGTTCTGGACCAAGAGCGAGACGACCACGGGGTCCGGTGCCGTGTCCCCGATGCTGTCGACGGGTCTGGGCAACCTGATCCGCAACATCGTCTTCGTGCTGGTCGACTCGAACCTGAGCCGCTCGCAGGGCGAGAGCGACTGGCCGAACCCGTTCATCCTCAAGTTCGAGGCGAACGAGATCGTCAACCGGCTGGCCCGGCACTGGCGGTACCTGATCGCCGCGAAGTACGGCTACGGCCACACGGGCGCCCTGGAAGCCGTCGGCGGCCAGGACAACGGCGTCTTCCCGCTGTGGTTCAACGACGACTTCGGCCTGAAGCCGGGCGCGGAGACGCGGCGCCGGTACCTGCGGACGTCGCCGGACAGCCGGCTGCAGCTCGGCTGCTCGATCGGCGGCACGGGCGCGCACACCCTCTACACCCTGGTCAACCACGTGGCCCCGGCCGGTGATCCGGCCACCCTGATCGTCTGACGATCGCGGTCTACCTTTTTGCCGGATGTGGTCCCGAGTCCGGCCATACGGCGGGTATCGGGACACCCCACGTTTCACCATCACCTCGAGGAGCCATCGATGGGTTTCATCAAGAACAACATGACGGGACTGCTCGTCGGCATCGCGCTGGGCATGTTCGTCGTGCCCAAGGTCATCTCCAAGCTCCGCTGAGCTGACCCGTGGCCGGCATCGACTCCACGGCTCTCGGGATCACCGCGGCCGGGGGCTTCCTCGTCTGGTCGGGGATCCGGAACGTCGGTGTCGTCAATGGTCTGCGCAGCCTGCTCGCGGGCAGAATCCCGACCGAAGGGCAGCAGGTCGTCACCACCGGGCCTACCGCGGCCGTCACTACCAGCGGCGTCGGGGGTGCGCTGGTCGCGGAGGCCCGGCGGCACATCGGCGCTCGCTACGTGTGGGCGACGGAGGGGCCGACCACCTTCGACTGCTCGGGCCTGATCTATTTCAGCCTGAACGCGATCGGGGTCAAGGCGCCGCGGCTGACCGCGGCCGGCTACATGGCCTGGTCGGGAGCGGTAACGATCAACCGTGCCGACATGCAGCCGGGTGACCTGTGCTGCTGGGGCGGTCACATCGGCATCGCTTCATCCGCAACGACGATGATCGAGGCCGCGAACCAACGCGTCGGGGTCCGCGAGGGCAACATCTGGACGGTCCCGGCGCCGGTGATCCGGCGGGTTCTCGGCGGCGGCGCGACGTCCAGCGCGACCGCGGCCGAACAGCGCCTACGGCAGGGAGGCTGAGATGGCCGCATCGACCGGGCCGCTACTCGCGATCGGCGCGATCACGATGGTCAACGATGTGATCTTCCACAGTCGGCCGGTGGACTGGCGGGTGCCGATCGCGGTCGGCGGGGCGTGCGTGGTCTTCGCGTTCCTGGAGAGGCCGCTCGGCCCGGCCGCGGCGGCGCTCGCCTGGACGGCCCTGGTGACGAGCCTGATCGTGCCGGTCCGCGACGACACTCAGTCTCCGGTGGTGGCGGCCGTGACTTACTTCGGATTCGGGAAGGGATAGACAGGTGTCCACATTTCAGAAGATTGCGGTGCTCCTCATCGGCGCGGGCATGTTCACCACGGCCGCGACGAACCCGCGGGGTGTGACGGCGATCGGTAACGCGGGCTACAAGCTGGCCGGCGGCCTCCTGGCCACGTCGATGGGCAAGACCAAGATCGCCTCCTGAGCGGGGCGGACAGATCAGCACGGTGCGACGTCGAGGATAGGAGGGGACCCATGGCCTACACCGGGTTGTGGCGCACGCGCGGCCAGCTGGCCTACGCGCGGCGCGGCCCGTACCGGCAGTCGACCGCGCACGGCGCGCACACCGGCGGCGAAGGTGTGCAGCCGAACGCGGCCGAGCGGATCACCGCGCCGGTACGTCAGGGCCAGGTCGCGGCCGGCCTGGTCGAAGGCGTCGACCCGTACGCCTCCGACGGAGCGCCCGGCTGGCGCGGTGACCGGACCCCGGTCACGCACCAGCGCGGCTATGTCGGCACCGGCGGCGCTCCCGGATGGCGGGCGCACCGGGAGGCCTATCTCGCGCACGCGGAGGATCTCGGCGGTCCCGCGGAGGTCACCACCGACACGACCGCGATGCTCCAGGTCGACCGGAAGCAGCGCGGCTGGAACACCCCCCGCTTCACGCCGCTCGGGAACGGCAGTCAGGCGGCGCTCGGGCGCGGCCTCAACGGCCTCGGGATGAACAACGATCCGTCCGCGCAGCACTACGCGATCAACAACGTCGGCTCCGGCCGCGTTGACCGGAAGTTCCCGGGCAAGCGGATCTGGACGCGCTACCTCACTCCGCTGAGGATGCGGGTGGCTGCCAGCGCGGTGGCGTCGAAGCCGGCCGAGATCTCCCCCGCGACGTCCTGGGCGAGCACGCTCACCCCGGGCCGCTCGGGGAAGATCGGCCTTCCTGTGCTGCGGCGGGCGCCGCGGGACTGGACCGAGGCCGTGACCATCGATGACTCGTCGGCGGCGGCCGAGGCTTTCGAGCCGGTCTGGGGGCTGTGATGAGCACCGTCGATCTCCCGGTGGTCGGGTCGGTGGACAAGCGGGTCGCGGTCGCGGTCGGCGTCGGCACGGCCGGGGCGATCGCGTTGATCCTGTGGCGGCGGCGCACCGCGGCGGCGGCCGACCAGGTGCTCCCCGCCGACGAGGGGGACCTGACCGACACCGGGGAGTACGGGGGCGGCAGCGCGTGGCAGTACGCGGCGACCCCCACCGGCGACGTGAGCTCCACGGTCGATCGGCAGGCGATCCCGACCACCAACGCCGAGTGGGGCACGATGGCCCTCGATGCCCTGGAGGGAGCCGGCTACGACCGCAACGCGGCGGCTACGGCGGTCGGCGCCTACCAGGCGCAGCAGTACCTGACGGCGGCGCAGGCGATCATGATCCGGGCGGCGATCGCCCTGGTCGGCCCGACACCGGCGGGGAGTCTCACGGTCCGGGTGCAGCCGACCACCACGGCCACCCCCACCACCAAGCCGGTGAGCACGGCCGGCTACCGCAAGGTCACGCTCGGGGCGGGCGGTGTCCTGGCGGTCGGCAAGAAGTACGGCTTCACGACCACCTACCTGATGTCGCTGCCGATCAATGCGCATCTGCGCGGGTTGACCACCACCACGGCTATCGGGCGGACGATCTATGTCCCGTCCTCCACCATCGGCAAGAAAGCGAGCTAATCGATGTCGTCGATTCTCAAGCCCAGCGAGAGCGTGACCGTCGGCCTGGGTGTCGCCGCCGGTGTCTTCGCGATCTACTCCAATCTCCCGTCCGTGCCCGACATCCGTGTGAGCGAGCCCGGCGATACCGATATGAACCGGTCCGAGCGCGCGGCAGCGTGGCTCTCCGTGGCGTTCGTGGGCGGGGTGGCCGCGGTCACCAAGGACCCGACGGTGTTCGTCATCGGGGGCGCGGCGATGATCGCGATCTCGTGGTGGCACAAGCACGCGGCAGCCTTCGACCCGGAGACCGGCCGGATCGCGGGCACCGGAGCGCAGCCGATGGGGCTCACCTACGCCCAGATGGCCAGCCAGGCTGAGTCCGGCGCTGAAGAGCCGGCCGGCGCGTACTGATGCCCGAGCAGTACCGCACCGGCGGTGTCCCCGACCCGGGCCGGCCGCCGGCTATCGGGGCCGGCGGTGTGATCCCGCTTCCCGGCGGCTCCACCACGAGCACCGAGGATCAGCCGGGCCTGTGGGACTCGGTGCGGTCCGTCGGGACCGTGGCCGGTAAGGCGTCGAACTGGGTGGCGAACCGCGACAACTGGATCCGGGTGGCGAAGGTGGCCGTCGGTGCGGTGCTGATCGTCGTCGGCCTGGCGAAGCTGAGCGCCCCGGCCGTGGCCGGAGCCGCGGCGCAGGTCGCCCCGGTCGGCAAGATCATCAAAGGGGTGGGCAAGTGAGCAAGTTCGACTCGTACGAGACCGACGTCGACGAGGTGCTGCAACAGGAGCCCGACCCGGGCCCCGTGCGCGTCATCGTCGAGGGCACCGTCACCACCCAGGCCGCCCCCGCCATCGACGGCGACGCCTACTCGGTGACCATCCCGACGTCCGGTGACGTCGAGGAGCTCGCCGTGGCCGACCCCCGCCGCTCCTGCATGGTGGTCACCAGCGCCACCGCCTTCCGCCTCGCGACATCGAAGGACGCCATCAGATCCTCGAGTTCGGCGCTGTGGCCGGCGAACGAGCCCCTGATCATCCGGCACCGGGCGGCGGTGTGGGTGCGCTCCACCACCGCAGACCAGGTCATCTCCACCTCGGTCGAGCGCTGGGCTGACTGACCGTGGACACCGAGTTCACGGCGACGGTCGACGCCTCGGGCCGCGCGAAGATCACGATCAAGCCGGACGGTCTGCGCCCGTGGATCGTGTCCCAGGTGTCGACCGAGATGCCTACCGCACCGGTGTCCGCGGTGTGCACCCTGCGCAAGGGCGGCCGGTTCATCTCCTACCTGATCCCCACCGGCGACGCGGCCGGCGGGGATCCTCCCGTCGAGACCACCCAGTCCCGGCCGTTGACCGTCGAGTTCACCGGCTGCACTCCCGGCGACCAGGCCACGGCGTTCGTGATCTACGAGGAGAGCCGATGAGGTCCCTGCTGGCCATGCTGCGGACCCTGGTGCTGCCCTTCGGCACGGTCACCGGCACCCGGATCATCCTCGACGGCGTCAACGGCCGCATCGACATCTACAACGCGGCCAACCAGCTGATCTCCCGGATCGACGGCAGCGGATACCACCTGTACGACGGCGCCGACGAGATCAGCCTGATCGACAGCGCTGGAATCATCGTCAAGAACACCACCGGCGCCTACGTCCAACTCGTGCTCGACCCCGACCGCGCCCTGGTCGACATGTTCCCGCCCCCGCAGGTGGGCCACACCTACCTGTCGGGCGCCGTGGTCGCCGAGTCGTACCCGGGAGGCCCTACCGCCCTCGCGCTGATCTCCACCAGCGTCGACGGCGGCGCGGCCGGCTTCGTCCGGCTCTACGGGGCGTCCGGCCCGGCACCGGACCAGACCACGCAGCTCGCCTGCTTCGTCGACCACATCCGGCACAACGGCAACGCGATCGGCGGCGCGCTCGTCCAGTACTCGGTCGACCCTGCCGACTCGGCCGGCGTGACGGCGGAGGCGATCGTCCTGACGCTCGGGTCCTACACCTACAAAAAAGGCCATGGATATCGTCTCGTCATCGGGCCCGCGGTGTCGTCGGGCACCGCGTTGACCGAGGCCCGGTTCCGGGTGCGTAAAACCAATCTTGCCGGACAGGTCCTCTACGACTCCGCCGGTATCGCGTGCCGGGCCGCTGGAACCGCGTACGAAGCCCGATTGGGCGGGGAGTTCCAGGTCGATCCGGGCGCCGATGTAACCGCGTCCCTCGTGCTCACTCTGTCGAATCTCGGCGCCGGTAACACGGTCACCCACCGCGCATTCACCACGAACCGCTATTTCTACGTGCAGGATGCCGGGGACTCCGAGCAGTACGCATTCGGGCCCACTCTCAGCTAGGAGTAATCATGGGCGTTCTTGAAGTCACGGGAGCGACCCCGAATTCGTTCGGGATCTTGTCTTTCGGCCGTGAGGGCGCGACGCCGGGGTTCCAGGTCGACACCGACGGCGGCTCTATCATCCTCGGCGGACAGTCGTACAATCCGGCCCAGAGCAACATTGTGCCGGGAAAGAACCTGTTCGACTCGGCCGGAACCTACGGGGCGAACACATTCTGGAATGGCGTCGGCACCAGCCCGATAACCCTGGCCGGTTGGTATGCAAGCGCCCGGATCGCGGTCACGGTCGGGCAGACGTACACGATCAATAATTGCCGCAACTATCAGACGATGGATGCCAGCGGAAACCCGATCACGTACGTCAATAATCCCTCTCAGGCGCCGGTGACCTTTACGATTCCGGCCGGGGTCTCCACGGTCGGCTACAACGTGTCGAGCGCGAATCTGGCGACCAGCCAAATGGAGGTCGGCTCGTCGGTCACTACCTACGAGCCCTTCGGCTATCAGCTGCTGCGGCAGCTGGTCGGCGGCGTCTACCTGACCGACATCGCGTCGAACGTCGGCAGCTTGGCGCGGATGCCCGGCGTGACCGTCTACCGGTCCAGCAACGAGATGCTGGTGCGGGCGGCGTTCGACGCGACCCGCGACATCCTGTTGCCCTGGGATATCTCGCACGGCCTGGAGACCGCCGTAGTCATGGCCTCCGACACCAACCCCTTCGTGACGCTCGTGCCGTCGAGCACCTCGGACAGCCTGGTGTGGCCGACGGTCAGCACCGGCACCGCGATCCATGGCGCCTCGGACGACAACTGCCCGATCAACAACGGCAGCTGGTCGTACGTGGGCGGTAACCACGGCTACAGCTCGGCCACCACGGTCACGATGGCCGGGCACGACAAGACCACCGCCGACCTCGGTAGCCGCTGGTCGGACGGCACCCGCACGTACACCCTGCTGTCGATCACCGACAGCAGCCACCTGGTCTTCGGTCACCAGTACACGACCTCGTCCGGGATCTCGACCGGGTCGACGATCGCACCGGCCGCGACCCTGACCCACGTCGCCGGCGCCACCCACACCGCCGACGTGACGATCACGGGCGGGACCGCGCTGGCGCAGATCAACCCATCGACGCACAGCCACAGCGTCAGTGTGGCTCTGGACGGCCGCGACGTGGCTACCGGCAAGTCCTCCGGCCAGGTCCTGACGATCACCGAGACGTACCTGATCGTCTCCTACAAGGGCCTGATCGACACCGCGCAGGCCAACATCGGCACCCCGGTCTCGTCGATCATCACCACCGTGCCGAGCCTGTGCCGGGTCTCGAACACCTACCGCGTCTCGGGCGCGCAGATCGTCGTGTCACAGCGGGTCACCGCGATCGAAAAGTTCACGATCAACATGGGGGTCACGCAGGCGCTCCCGCTGACCGTGTACCCGGGCGGCAGCAAGAAGCAGTTCATGGCCGGTGTCGGCACCGTCGGCGGCCTGAACTTCTCCACGTACGCGGATCTGTCCACCATGGCGGCGGACATCGACATCGCACCGGCGAACTACCTCAACGTGTCCCAGCCGGCCTCGTCGATGGTGCAGTGGGTGTACGACTCCGGCGCCGCTGCCCAGTACGGGCTTGCGATGGGCATCCTGCCCGTGCAGGACGGCCACCCCCTGGTGCGGGTGAAGAACACGGCGACCAAGTCGTGGTTCATGCCGAACAGCACGAAGAAGCAGTACCCGCAGCTGGCGTGGGCGAAGACCCTCAACGTCGGCGACAGCTTGGCCGGCACCGCCTACCGCCGCTACCTGGCCCCGCCGGACACCTCGACCGAGATCACCGTGTCGGACGGGTCGGACACCTGGGTCATCATCGAGCGGCCCACCACCGCCTCCGACGTCCGCATGCAGGCGCCCGCGCTGCTCGGCCGCCGCCTGGTCCCGGTCGGCTCCCCGACGGTCCTCGCCGCCGACCGGGTCGCCGGTGACGGCATCGGCTACAGCGTCGCCTCGGCGCCCGGCTACGGCATCTGGCGGGCCTCCGACGAACCGCCGCGGCTGGACACCATCCCGGGAGCCACCTACGGCGCCGGAACCTACTTCATCTGGCAGGGCGCGGTATCGACGCTCGCGCTGACGGGCTCCTACCAGATCCTCTACCTGATGCCGCTGTATGTGCCGGAGGCGACTCCGGTGGACCGGGTGGCCATGGAGGTCACCACGCTCGGCACCGGCGTGATCCGGCACGGCGTGTACGCCACCGACCCGTCCACCGGTCAGCCCAACCTCAAGGGCCCGCTGATCGACTTCGGAACGATCGATGTCACCTCCACCGGGATCAAGGAGCTGACGATCGCCACGACGTTGCCCGCCAGCTGGCACTGGCATGGCTTCGTCTGGCAGGCCGACGGGACGACCGCGCCGACGATCCGGATCCTGACCACCACCGCCGGAATCGGGCCACTCAACATCGGCACCTCGAACACCCCGATGACCGGTGCACGGCTCGGCTTCTACCAGACCGGTGTGACCGGCGCCCTGGGCGCGCTCACGCTCACCGCCGCGCACCAGCTCACGCCGGCCCGGCTGGCGTACCGCAGAGCCTGACAGCCGTGCCTCACGCACGGCTCTCGATTCTGACGGTGAGGTGCTGATCGTGTGCCTACGGTGGTGCCGTATGCCCCGAAATGGAGATATTCATGACAGTCGAAATTCATACCGAGCCCGAGTCCGCGCCATCGGCCGAGTTCGCCGCCGGCGTCGCCGCGGCGACCGCCGAGCAGGCCACCCAGGACGCGGCAGAGGCGACGGTCAAGGCGGAGATCGCGGAGAACACGGCACAGGAGGCGGTAGCAGTGGCGGCAGCAGCGGAGACCCAGGCCGTCGAGGCGCAGGCGTCGGCCTACGACGCCCAGGCCGCCATCGAGGGCCTGCGCGCCGAGTTGATGGGCGTGCTCGACGAGCGGCTCCCCGCGGCACCGGCCGCGGTGGTGGTCGAGGCCGACGAGATCGCCCCTGCCCCGGAGAGCACTGCCCCGGCCGAGTCCGCGCCGGAGGAGAAGAGGGCGGAGCCGAAGCCTGCCGGTGGTGGTGAGAAGAAGAAGCGCTCGGGGTGGTGGGGATGACCGAGGAGCACCGGAGGGATATCTTCCGCATCTCGTGGCCCTTGGTCGTCCTGGTCGGCCTGCTCGGCGCCTTCACGCTGGGTCTGTTTGCGTTGATCCCGCCGGATATGCCTGAGGGCCGTACGGCGTTGCTCGGGCTGCTCACCGTCTCCACGACCTCGGTCGTGACGGTGGTGGTCGCACGATTGTCCAACAAGGTTTCACATATGTCTGACCACAATGACGCCGACGCCGCGCGGCGGGATCGGAGGGACCGGTAATGGTGACGACCACGTATCGGCAGTGGGTGGCCAACGGGCGGCACTGGAAGGCCGCCCGGCCGATCCACGAACTCCAGGTGTGGGCCACGCGTCACCAGGTCCCGGTCCTCGGCGTCATCGGCAACGAAGATCATCTTCGCGCGGATCGGCCGATGGACCACACGCCGTACTCGTCGACACAGTGGCCGCTCAAGCTGTGGCCCACCGAGTCCCTCGTCTGCGCCATCGACCTGAAGAACGTGCAGCGGGACGGGGTCACCCTGGGGGCCGCGATCGAGCGCCAGTTCCGGGCCGGGGCGCTGCCCTGGTTGAAGTACATGAACCACGCCGGGCAGCACATCGACTGCCGGGACACCGACGGGGACGGGCAACGGTTCGAGACCGAGCACTCCGACGATCAGCACGTCCACCTGTCGATCCGGACCGACTGTGCCCACAAGGGCATCGGCGACTTCAATCCCTGGGAGGAGACGGATATGCCCACAGCACAAGATCTGCTCAACGCACCGATCGAGGTCACGGAGAACATGGCGCGGCTGCTCAGCCACGCCAAGACAGGCGACCATCGATCGTTGGCGAACCTGCTGCAGAACGTGACCGTGTTCTCCGGCAACGCACAGCTGGTGGCCGGCGGCGTCGCCAAGCGAATGATAGCCATCGAGGCGACCGTCAAGGACAACGCGGCCGACACCGAATACACGCTCAAATCGATCACGCAGAAACTGGACACGGTCGTCGAGCGGCTCGCGGAGCTCGTGCAGGTCACGGAGCCAGAGCCCGTACCGCCGGAGCCCGCGCCGAAGGCCACGCCGGCGACGGTCGCCGCGAAGACGTCGAAGGGCAAGACCTCCGCCTAAGGTGGATGTAAGGGGGCGGCGGGTTTCTGAGGGGTGGCGCGCCGTCCCCGCCAAAACAGTCTCACCTGATACCGTTTTGGGTATGCCCAACCCGCTAATCCACCTACGGCTGACCCCCCAGCTGCTCGCCGAGATCGACGACCAGCCCGAATGCCGCCAGCTCGCCTACAAGCGCGCCACCACCATCCGCGCGTTGCTCGCCGAAGCCCTCCACGCCCGCGCGCTCGCCCGCGCCGACCAGGCGGGACAACCACGATGAGCCTCGCGGGAGACCTCCTGGCAGCCGTCTGGGTCGCCACCGACTATGCGGAGTGCGAAGGCTGCCACGAGCTGACCAAGGTACGGTTCGGCGACGGCGACGAGATGCGCATCGGCCACTTCGGCTGCCTCTCCCGGATGATCGAGGTCGAGCCGGTCGTCATCGCCCCCCCGGCGGCTACCCTCCGGTTCCTCGACGACCTGATGGGCGAGAAGTACCGCCCGCGGAAGCTGCACGAGGGAAAGTTGGTCGGCCCGTACTGGCGCCCCCCCCTGCCCGAGGTGGCCGACCTGGTCGAGCCGTCCGGCTGGGCCTGGTCCAGGCCGGCCGGCGGAGTAGAGGTGGCCGTCCTCGACCGCAACGGCGCCCACCACTCGTCAGCAGCGAGCGTCCTGGTCGCGCACGGCCCGCTTGAGCAGACCGGGCCCGACGTCACCGGCCGGCCTGGCCTCTACAAGATGCCCTGGGCGCCCTGGACCGAATCTTTGCCGCACCCGCTCGGCGGTGCCGCGCGGATCGGCGAGCGCACCGGGAGCGTGTGGGTCGTGCACACCCGGGCCGAGTTGCTCTGGCAGCTGGCGCGCGAGGGCCGCTATCCGGAGTGCGAGCCGCTCGACTCGTACACCTGCGAGGCCGCCGTGCGGCTCGACAAGTGGACCAAGCACCTGTCGGAGATCAGGGCGGTGGCGCTGACCAAGTACGGGGCGGACAGCGACCAGTACGGCCAGTTCAAGAACGCCTACTCGCAGGCCATCACCCTGATGATCGGGACCCGCGAGCGCGGCGGCGCACGGCGGTGGAAGTCGAAGGTGCACCGGCCGGACTGGGGATGGGCCGTCCAGGAGTTGTCCTCGGTGACGCTCTGGCGGTGGTGTGATGAGCTCACCCAGCTCGCCCACTACCACGGGCACCCCGAGTGGGCCCCGGTCGGGATGCGCGCGGTTGACGAGCTGCTCGTGCCCTCGGCCGCGGTCGACTGGTTCACCGCGACCGAGCGGCTCGGCGGGAAACGGCCGCTGAGGATCGACCCGACCGGCCTCGCGCTCGGCACGTTCAAGATCAAGGGTCTCGAGGTGGCGGCATGAGCCGGGTGACTACAGGGGTCACGACCCCGTACTCCGGAACCGACGTCGTCTCGCTCATCGAAGCCCTGCGAGACGCGTTCGCCCACTACCCCGGGCCCGACCACGACGTGAAGATGTACGTGACCGCAACGATCGAATGGTCCGGCTCGTACAACCCGCAACCGCACCGCTCGACCACCCTGACCCAGCTCGACGTGCGGCAGCTGCGCCCCCTGGTCGCGACGGCGGTCACCGCCGGAGCGCACCTGCAACGGGTCATCGGGCAGAGGCCGGCTAAGTCCTGGCACGCCCAGCTGCGCGAGCTCACCCGCACCCGCGACGGCTACGCGGCGGCCGACCGAGCCGGCCTCAACGTCACCCCGCGGACGCTGCTCGCCTGGCTCGCCGAGGAGCGCGCACCCACGCCGGCCAACCGGCAGATGATCGAGCGCGCCGCGGTGCAGTTGCAGTACGACCGGGCCACCCGTGCCCGAGACTCGTACAACCGGGCGGCCGGAGCAGCAGCCGACGCGCTCTCCTCCTCCGTCGCCGCGCGGTACGGGGCCGAGGTCCGGTTCCGCGACATCGAGATTCTTGAGTTCCTGTAGGGAGATGATCATGACCGACCCGTTGACCACATACGACGATGACGGCGAATGGGAAACGCTCTTCCCAGTAGACGACGATCACGAGGACCACCCGGACGACTGCGGGTGCCCGGAGTGCAAGGACGACGCGGACCGGGACACGTCCGATGAGCACGACTACGACAACGAGCTAATCGGCCTCTACTACGACGGCCGCGAGGAACAGCTGTGAACGTGTGCTGGGACTGCGTCAAGGGGCGCCATTCGATCTGTAAGGGATCCGATGAGGAAGGGCCGTGTGCATGCCCGGTCTGTGCGGTCGAGCCGAACACCCAGTGTGAGCGCAAACCTGAGTACGTCGATGGGGAGTACATCGACCCCGGCGCTGAGGCGTGCGCTAACGGCGAGGCAGACGTGAACGTCGGCGACTGCCTCATGCACCCGAGGAGCTGGGAGCTGTGAAGTTCGGGAGTGATGATCAGGGCGCACCTCTACAACTGCGCCAACCACGACCTATACATCCAGGATCTGGTATGGGGTAGCGGCGAGGAGGAGTGGTGAAGCTGCGGATCCCGCGCAAGTCCAAGAAGTGGCACCGCAAGCACGGGTGGGATACGCACTTCGATGCCAAGGGCTCTGTCTACTTCACCCGTACCTACGGCCCGTTCCGGGTGGGGGGGTACGGCCCCGGGACATGAGACCGGGGCCGTACGGGCGGGGAGTTGAGGCCAAACGTCCAAGTGAGGCTTTCGCACGCACCGCTCGTTAGCCACGGTAAACCATCGACTAGGAGTAATTGTGAAGCACTTCACTGGGGCGATCGCCGCGGTCATGTCCACGATCGCCGCGGTCTGCGCGTTCGTGGTCTTGGCCATGGTCTGCGGGTGGATCGATGCCCCTGCCCGGACCGCGCAGCCGGCGGCCCCGCTCGGGGTGTGCGTCGATGACTACAAGAACGTGGAGCAGGCTCGCGTCATCGACGGCGCTGTGCAGTGCATCAACGGCAAGTACGTCCCGTATACCCCGGAGGTGCGGTGAAAGGGTTCATCCCGCTGGTGCTCCGGGTCGTCCGGATCGAGGTCCAGTTGGCCGCCAACCGGCTCGTGGTGCTCACGCTGAAATGGTGGCTCCGGGCGTCCGGTCGAGGTGACCAGGCTTAAAGTACGAAACGCCCCTCCGCACTTCAGGCGGAGGGGCGTTCCCCCTTAAGGGGAAACCGGACGGTCGACGGGAATCGATCGGCTCCGGCCATTAGCGGAAAGGGCTCCGCGTATGCACAAAGCTAGGGTACGTCCCCCGGAGGTCGGCAACACAGTCGCCCGCTGTACGCGGGCAACGTGTAGGCCGTTCCTTTTTGTCCCCCCCGGTGGGGGGACAGCGTGAGTCAAGTCGCATCGTCTTACGTGCGTCGTCACGTTGTCCATTGGCCAATGAGCAGAATGAAGAAGACGCTCATGTTTGCGCTCGCGAGCGCAAACATGAGCGTCTTCTTCATTCTGCTCATTGGCCAATGGACA
>Ga0075366_10001048_pt1 | contig 13580 bp, 11 predicted proteins | sample EndMethybrTD3031_FD_72351 | JGI IMG/M metagenome (GOLD analysis project Ga0075366, IMG submission 72351) | Populus endosphere microbial communities from Tennessee, USA - Endosphere MetaG P. TD hybrid TD303-1 | ecosystem: Host-associated > Plants > Roots > Endosphere | place: USA: Tennessee...
GTCGGCGCGCTCAACATGGACGAGTACGCCTACGGCTTCACGACCGAGAACACGCACTACGGCCCGACGCACAACCCGCACGACCTGGCGCGTATCTCCGGTGGCTCGTCGGGCGGCTCGGCCGCCGCGGTCGCGGCCGGCCAGGTGCCGCTCACGCTCGGCTCGGACACCAACGGCTCGATCCGCGTGCCGTCGTCGCTGTGCGGCACCTTCGGGCTGAAGCCGACCTACGGCCGCCTGCCGCGGCTCGGCAGCTATCCGTTCGCGGCCAGCCTCGATCACCTCGGCCCGTTCGCGCGCAGCGTCGCCGACCTTGCGCTCGCCTACGACGCGATGCAAGGCCCCGCGCCCGCCGATCCGGCCTGCGCGCAGCGTGCGATCGAGCCGGTGCGCGGCACGCTCGCGCGGCGCGCTGAGGGCCTGCGCATCGGCGTGCTGGGCGGCTGGTTCCGCGAGATGGCGCTGCCCGAGGCGACCCAGGCGGTCGACGTCGTCGCGCAGGCGCTCGGCACGACGCGGCTGGTCGAGTGGCCCGAGGTCGAGCGCGCCCGCGCCGCCGCGTTCCTGATCACCAACGCCGAGGGCGCGAACCTGCATCTCGCCGACCTCAAGACACGTGCGCACGACTTCGAGCCGCTCTCGCGCGACCGCTTCCTCGCCGGCGCGCTGCTGCCCGCGGCGTGGATCGTGCAGGCACAACGCATGCGCCGCTGGTTCGCACAGCGTGTCGCGCGCACGTTCGAGACGGTCGACGTGTTGCTCTCGCCGGCCACACCTTGTGTCGCGCCGACGATCGGCACCGAATGGATCGAGATCCACGGCCATCGCCTGCCGGCGCGCGCGAGCATGGGCCTGTTGACCCAGCCGGTCTCGTGCATCGGCCTGCCGGTCGTCACGGTGCCGCTGTTCGGCATGAACCCGGCCGCGCCGCATCTGCCGATCGGCGTGCAGGTGATCGCCGCGCCGTGGCGCGAGGATCTCGCACTGCGCGTCGCCGCCGAGCTCGAGGCGCAGGGCGTCACGAGCGCGCCGATCGCGGCGCTGAACTGAGCGGGCCACGATGGACATCAACCTGCCCGAAGTGCACGCCGAAGTCAGCGCGGTGTTCGCGCTGTACGAAGAGGCGCTGGTCAACAACGACGTCGAGCTGCTCGACGAGCTGTTCTGGCCGTCGCCGTTCACGGTGCGCTACGGCGTCGGTGAGAACCTGGTCGGCATCAAGGCGATCCGCGAGTTCCGCGCGGCGCGCTCGCCGGTCGGCCTCGCGCGCACGCTGCGCAACACCGTGATCACGACCTTCGACCGCGACTTCGCGACCGCGATGACCGAGTTCGTGCGCCCGTCCTTCGAAGAAGACGGACGCCTGAAGCGCCTCGGCCGCCAGAGCCAGACCTGGGCACGCACCGCGCGGCCCGGACACGGCGGCTGGCGCGTCGTCGCCGCCCACGTGAGTTTGCTCGCCTTGCCCGACGCCTGAATCCCGACCCTGACCCGAGGAGAACCGCCCATGAACCGAGACAAGACCCCGACCACCTCGTCCACCGACACGCTGCGCCGCCGCCTGCTCGCCGGCGGCGCACTCGCCGGCGCGGCGGCCACGCTGCCCGGCGCACTGCGCCACGCGCTCGCGCAGACGCCGGTGGTCGTCGGCGTGATCTACGTCGGCCCGCGCGGCGACTTCGGCTACAACCAGGCGCAGGCCGCGGCCGCCGCGATGATCAAGAAGATGCCCGGCGTCAAGGTCGTCGAGGAAGAGAACGTCCCCGAGACCGCCGCGGTGCAGAAGACGATGGAGGCGATGATCAACCAGGACAAGGCTGCGCTGATCTTCCCGACCTCGTTCGGCTACTTCGACCCGCACATGCTGAAGATGGCCGAGAAATACCCCAAGGTGCGCTTCGACCACTGCGGCGGCATGTGGACCGAAGGCAAGCACCCGAAGAACACCGGCAGCTACTTCGGCTACATCGACGAATGCCAGTACCTCGCGGGCATCGTCGCCGGCTTCACGAGCAAGACCAAGAAACTCGGCTTCATCGCCGCCAAGCCGATCCCGCAGGTGCTGCGCAACATCAACGCGTTCACGATGGGTGCGCGCTCGGTCGACCCGAGCATCACGACCCGCGTGATCTTCACCGGCGAATGGTCGATGCCGGTCAAGGAAGCCGAAGCCGCCACCAGCCTGATCGACCAGGGCGTGGACGTGCTGACCTGCCACGTCGACAGCCCGAAGGTGATCGTCGAGACAGCAGAGAAACGCGGCATCTTCGCGAGCGGGTATCACGCGAGCCAGGCCGCGCTCGCGCCCAAGGGCTACCTGACCGGCGCCGAATGGGACTGGGCCACGCCGTACGCCGCGCAGATCAAGGCGGCGCAGGCCGGCGCGCCGATGCCCAACTTCCTGCGGGGCGGGCTGAAGGACGGCTACGTGAAGATGTCGCCCTACGGCGCCGCGGTCGGCGCGCCGGCCCGTGCCAAGGCCGACGAGGTCAAGGCCGCGATGATGAAGGGCGGCTACGCGATCTTCAAGGGCGGCCTGAAGGACAACAAGGGCGCCGTCGTGATCCCGGCCGGCAAGAACCTCGACCAGTTCGATGCCGAGCTCGAGAAGATGAACTACCTCGTCGAAGGTGTCGTCGGGACGATCCCCGGCTGAACGAGACGCGGCGATGAGCAGCATCCCGGTCCCGGTCGCGGCCTCGGCAGCCGCGCCATCGCAGGCGGCACAGCGCGCCCACGCGCTGCTGCTGACCCTGCTGCCGGCACTCGCCGCGCTGGTGCTGACGGTGCTGCTGTTCTCGCTCGCGGTCGCACTGGCCGGCTTCAGCCCGCTCGAGGTGTGGGCCCTGATCGCGCAGGGCGGCTTCGGCGACGCGTTCGCGTGGCAGAACACCTTGCAGCGCGCCGCGCCGCTGGTGCTTACCGGCCTCGCGGTCGCGCTGCCGGCGCAGGCCGGGCGCGTGATCATCGGCAACGAAGGTGCGCTGGTGCTCGGCGGACTCGCCGCCGCGGCGGCGGGCAACGTGCTCGCGCGCGCCGGGGCCGGACCGCTGCTAGTCTGGCCGGCGATGGCGCTCGCCGGCGCCGCGGCCGGCGGCGTCTGGATCGGCATCGTCGGCTGGTTGCGCGAGCGACGCGAGGTCAACGAGACGATCGCGAGCCTCCTGATGTCGTTCATCGCGATCGCACTCTTCAACCAGTGTGTCGAAACGGTGCTGCGCGACCCGGCCAGCCTGAACAAGCCGTCGACCAAGCCGCTGCCCGACGCGCTGATGCTGCCGGCGCTGCCCGGGCTCGATGTGCACTGGGGCCTCGTGCTCGGCATCGCGGTCGCGTTGTTCGCGTGGGGCGTGATGAAGCTGACGCCACTCGGCCTCGCACTGCGTGTCGCGGGCGGCAACCCGCGCACCGCACTCGGCGTGGGCCTGCCGGTCGCGGCGCTGACGATCGGCGCGTGTGCCGCCGGCGGCGCGTGCGCGGGGCTGGCCGGTGCGATCGAGGTCGCGGCGGTGCACGGCGCGGCCAACGCGTCGCTGATCGCCGGCTACGGCTACAGCGGCATCCTGATCGCCTTCGCGGCGCGCTTCTCGCCGGCCGGCGTCGTGCCAGTCGCGATCCTGGTCGGCGGCATCGCCGCGAGCGGCAGCCTGCTGCAGCGCCGGCTCGGCCTGCCCGACGCATCGGTGACGGTGCTGCTCGGCTTCGCGTTCGTCGCGTTGATCGGCTGCGAGACCTTGCGCGGCCGCACGTTCCCGTTGTTGCGGAAGGGTCGCCATGGTTGATGCGAACGCACTCGGCTGGTGGGGCGTGCCGCTGGCGATCGCCGGCGGCGCGATCCGCGTCGGCACACCGCTGCTCTGGGTGAGCCTCGGCGAGACCGTCACCGAAAAAGCCGGCCGCATCAACCTCGGCCTCGAAGGCACCTTACTCATGGGCGCGATGATCGCGTTCGCGGTCTCGCTCGCGAGTGGATTGCCGTGGCTCGGCGTGCTCGCGGCGGCCGGCGTCGGCGTGCTGCTCGGCGCACTGCACGGCGCGCTGTGCAGCCTCAACCGCGTCAACGACACCGCGATGGGCATCGCGCTGATGCTCGCCGGCTCGGGCCTCGCGTTCTGGCTCGGCAAGCCGCTGATCCAGCCGACCGCGCCCGGCCTCGTGCCGATCCCGCTCGGCACGTGGACCGACCAGCCGGCGCTGAAGGCCGCGCTGTCGATCAACCCGCTGTTCGTCGTCGGTCTCGTGCTCGCGTTCGTCACGACCTGGGCGCTCGGCCGCACCCGCGTCGGGCTGCGCCTGCGCGTCGTCGGCGACAGCGAGAACGCGGCGCGTGCGTTCGGCCTCTCGCCCACCGCCTACCGCGTCGCCGCAACGGCGTTCGGCGGCGCGTGTGCCGGTGTCGGCGGCGCGTCGCTGTCGCTCGTCTACCCTGGCGCGTGGAGCGAGGCGCTGTCGAGCGGTCAGGGTGTGATGGCGGTCGCGCTGGTGATCTTCGCGCGCTGGGATCCGCGCCGCTGCATCCTCGCCGGCCTGCTGTTCGGCGGCGCGAGCGCGATCAGCCCGGCGCTGCAGGCGCTCGGCTACACGCAGGGCTACTACCTGTTCGGCGCGCTGCCCTACGTGCTGACACTCGCGCTCTTGATCGGCCTGGGCAAACCGGGCCCGAGCGACGGCGCGCCGGGTGAACTGTCGCTGAACCGCTGAGGAGCCGCCGATGACCCCACCTTTTGCGACCGTCGATGCGAACCCGTACGCCTGGCCGTTCGACGGCGACTGGACGCCGTCGAACACCGCACTCGTGATCATCGACATGCAGACCGACTTCTGCGGCGTCGGCGGCTACGTCGACCGGATGGGCTACGACCTCTCGCTGACACGCGCGCCGATCGCCCCGATCGGCAGGCTGCTCGCGAAGGCACGCGCGCTGCATATGCACGTGATCCACACCCGTGAAGGTCACCGCCCCGACCTGTCGGACCTGCCGGCGAACAAGCGCTGGCGCTCGCGCCAGATCGGCGCGAACGGCGTCGGCATCGGCGACCCCGGACCGTGCGGGCGCATCCTGGTGCGCGGCGAGCCGGGCTGGCAGATCATCGACGAGCTCGCGCCGCACGACGGCGAACCGGTGATCGACAAGCCCGGCAAGGGCTCGTTCTGCGCGACCGACCTCGAGCTGGTGCTGCATTCACGCGGCATCCGCAACCTGATCCTGACCGGCATCACGACCGACGTGTGTGTGCACACGACGATGCGCGAGGCGAACGACCGCGGCTTCGAGTGCCTGATCGTCAGCGACGGCACCGCAGCGACCGACCGCGGCAACCACGACGCGGCGCTGAAAATGGTGACGATGCAAGGCGGCGTGTTCGGCGCGGTGGCATCGTCCGGCGCGATCCTCGCTGCGCTCGGCTGAACCATGAGCACCTTGATTCCGCCCCAGCCCGAAGCGACCGGCGCCGCCAAGGTCGAGATGCTGAACTTCAGCAAGCGCTTCGGCTCGCTGCAGGCGCTGCACGAGATGTCGATGACGGTCGAGGCCGGCTCGTTCCATGCGTTGCTCGGCGAAAACGGCGCCGGCAAGTCGACGCTGGTCAAGTCGCTGATCGGCTTCTACAAGCCCGATACCGGCACCGTGATGGTCGACGGCCGCGAGCGTGCGATCGCGAGCCCGCGCGACGCCGCGGCGCTCGGCATCGGGATGATCTTCCAGCACTTCACCGTCGTCCCGGGCATGACGGTGGCCGAGAACCTCGCGCTCGCGCAGCGCGAGCTGCCTGCGCTGATCGACTGGAAGGCCGAGCGCGCGCGGCTCGCGCAGTTCATGAAGACCGCGCCGTTCCCCCTGCCGCTGGCCGCGCGGGTCGCCGAGCTCGCGGCCGGCGAGAAGCAGAAGCTCGAGATCCTGAAGGCGCTCTACGCGAAGCGGCGTTTCCTCGTGCTCGACGAGCCGACCTCGGTGCTGACGCCGCAGGAGGCCGACGAGGTGCTCGGCCAGATGAAGGCGATGTGCCGCGCCGGCGCGCTGACGGTGCTGATCATCACCCACAAGTTCCGCGAGGTGTTCGGCTTCTGCGACGAAGTGACGGTGCTGCGGCGCGGCCAGCGCAGCGGCGGCGCGAAGACCGCGCAGACGACGCGCGACGAGCTCGCCGGCTGGATGATGGGCGTCGCGACCGAGGCCGCCGCGGTGCCGGCGATGGTGGGCGCGGCGACACACGTGCCGCACACGACCGCGGCGATCGACGTGACGCCGCGGCTGAAGGTGCAGGCGCTGCGGGTGCTCGGCGCCGAAGGCCGGCATGCGGTCGACGGGCTCGACCTGCACGTGCATGGCGGAGAGATCGTCGGCGTCGCCGGCGTCTCGGGCAACGGCCAGCGCGAGCTGGTCGCGGCGCTGACCGGCGCGCTGCCGATCGCGGCCGGCAAAGTCTCGATCGACGGCCAGCCTTACACGCCGCGGCGGGCGCAGATGCAGCGCTTCGGCGTGCGCAGCCTGCCCGAAGAACCTCTGCACAACGCCTGCGTCGGCAAGCTCGCGGTGGCCGAGAACCTCGCGCTGCGCAACTTCGATCGCGCGCCGCTCGCGCGTGGGCCGTGGCTGTCGCGCCGCGCGATGCGCACGCAGGCACTCGCGGCGATCGACGCGTTCCGCGTCAAGACCCCCGGCCCCGACGCGCCGATCGAAACGCTGTCGGGCGGCAACGTGCAGCGCGCGGTGCTTGCGCGCGAGCTCGCACCCGACCCGACGCCGGCGCGCCTCCTGATCGTCGCGAACCCGTGTTTCGGGCTCGACTTCCAGGCCACCGCCGAGATCCACGCGCGGCTGCGCGCGGCGCGCGACGGCGGCTGCGGCGTGCTGCTCGTCAGCGAAGACCTCGACGAGCTGCTCGCGCTGTCGTCGCGCCTGCTCGTGCTGTCGCACGGCCACGTCGCGCTCGAGTGCGACACCGCGAAGGCCGACGTGGCCACGATCGGCCGCGCGATGGCCGGTGACACACACGCCGACACCCAGCCGGCCGTGCGGGAGGCGGCGTGATGAAGACGATCGCGGCGCGGCCCTACGACTACCCGTTCGATCCGGCGCACACCGCGCTCGTGATGATCGACATGCAGCGCGACTTCCTCGAGCCGGGTGGCTTCGGCGCGATGCTGGGCAACGACGTCGCGCCGCTGCGCCGCATCGTGCCGGCCTGCGCGCGCCTGCTCGCGCTCGCGCGTGCCCACGGCATCGCGGTCATCCACACCCAGGAAGCCCACGATCCGCAGCTCGCCGACTGCCCGCCGTCCAAGCGCGCGCGCGGCAGGCTCGCCTGCGGCATCGGCGATCCGGGCCCGCTCGGCCGCGTGCTGGTCGCCGGCGAGCCGGGCGCCGGCTTCGTTGCCGAGCTGCTGCCGCAGCCAGGCGACACCGTGCTGCGCAAGCCCGGCAAGGGCGCGTTCCACGCGACCGGGCTCGATGCGATGCTGCATGCGAAGGGCATCACGCACCTGCTGATCGGCGGCGTGACGACCGAGGTCTGCGTGCAGACGACGATGCGCGAGGCGAACGACCGCGGCTACGAGTGCCTGCTCGTCAGCGACTGCAGCGCGAGCTACTTCGCGGAGTTCCACGCTGCGGTGGTCGAGATGGTGGTCGCGCAGGGCGGCATCGTCGGCTGGGCCGCGCCGCTTTCGGCCGTCGAAGCCGCACTCGAGGCAGGAGCCTGAGATGCTGCTCAAGGTGATCGCCAAACGCCTGCTCGGCGCACTGCCGAACCTGGTCGGCGTGATCGTGATCACCTTCGTGCTGACCCGCGCGCTGCCGGGCGACCCGGCGGCCTACTTCGCCGGCGCGTCGGCGACGAAGGAAGCGATCGAGCAGGTGCGGGCGCAGCTCGGCCTCGACCGGCCACTGGTGGAACAGTTCTTCCGCTATGTCGCCGACCTCGCACGCGGCGAGCTCGGCACCTCGCTGACGACCGGCCAGCCGGTGCTGCAGGAGCTGCTGCAGCGCCTGCCGGCCTCGATCGAGATGGTCGTGCTCGCGCTGCTGTTGGCTTGCGCGATCGCGCTGCCGCTCGGCGTGCTCGCCGCGACGCGCCCCGGCTCGTGGATCGACCAGCTCTGCAGGCTCGTCACGACCGCCGGTGTCTCGCTGCCGACCTTCTTCACCGGGCTCGTGCTCGCCTACGTCTTCTACTTCCTGCTCGGCTGGGCGCCGTCGCCGCTCGGCCGGCTCGACCCGATGTTCTCGCCGCCGCCGACGGTCACCGGGCTGTACCTGATCGATGCCGCACTCGCCGCCGACGGCGCGCTGTGGTGGGCATCACTGCGCCAGCTCATCCTGCCGGTGATCACGATGGCGCTGTTCGTGCTCGCGCCGATCGCACGCATGACACGCGCGTCGATGCTCGCGGTGCTCGGCAGCGACTTCATCCGCACCGCACGCGCGTCCGGCCTCGGCCCGGGAACCGTGCTCGTGACCTACGCGCTGCGCAACGCGCTGCTGCCGGTCGTGACGACCTTGGGCATGGTGTTTGGCTTCATGCTCGGCTCGAGCGTCGTGATCGAGAAGGTGTTCGGCTGGCCCGGCGTCGGCAGCTACGCGATCGATGCGCTGACCGCGAGCGACTACGCGCCGATCCAGGGCTTCGTGCTCGCGATGGGCGTGTTGTTCGTGCTGCTCAATCTCGTGATCGACCTGCTCTACACGCTGATCGACCCGCGTGTGTCGCTCGAAGGCTAGACATGGTGCCCCCATGCTCACTTCGTTCACTGCCCCCCAAGGGGGCGCGCCCGCCCCTTGGGGCGGCCCGGCGGGGCTGGCAATGAACGAGACGCTCAAGCACGTCAGACACGTGCTCTCCGAGAACCCGGTGACGATGTTCGCCGCGGCGCTGTTCGCGCTCTTCGTGCTGGTCGCGCTGATCGGTCCTGCGCTCGTGCCCTACGACCCGCTCGCGAGCGACGCGGCGGCGGCGCTGCAGGCACCGTCGAAGGCACACTGGTTCGGCACCGACGCGATCGGCCGCGACATCTTCTCGCGCACGCTGGTCGCGACGAGGCTCGATCTCGGCATCGCGATCAGCGCGGTCGTGCTCTCGTTCGCGCTCGGCATCGCGCTCGGTCTCGCGGCCGGCTTCTTCGGCGGCTGGTGGGACACGCTGATCACGCGCACCTCCGACACGATCATGGCCTTCCCGCTCTTCGTGCTTGCGATGGGCATCGTCGCGGCGCTCGGCAACACGGTCGGCAACATCGTGCTCGCGACCGCGATCATCAACCTGCCGTTCTACATCCGCGTCGCGCGCGCCGAGGCCAACGTGCGGCGCGGCGCCGGCTTCATCGAGGCCGCGCGGCTGTCGGGCAACGGCGATGTGCGCATCCTCGCCGTGCACCTGTTCCCGAACATCCTGCCGCCGGCGATGGTCCAGGTGAGCCTGAACATGGGCTGGGCGATCCTGAACGCCGCGGGCCTGAGCTTCATCGGCCTGGGCGTGCGCCCGCCGACGCCCGAGTGGGGCATCCTGGTCGCCGAGGGCGCGCAGTTCATCGTCTCGGGCGAATGGTGGGTGAGCTTCTTCCCCGGTGCGGTGCTGATGCTCGCGGTGTTCACCTTCAACCTGCTCGGCGATGCGCTGCGCGACATCTTCGATCCGCGGAGGCGGACATGAGTCTTTCTCACTGCGTGAGAGCCCGCCGGTCTCGCCCGGCCGGCGAGTTACTTTCTTCTGCTGGCCCAGAAGAAAGTAACCAAAGAAGAGGGCCTCAATACGATTTGGCTCGCTGCCGTGGCAAGAGACCCGAGGCGGCTGTTGAGAGGACAGAGGACCAAACCTGCGTCGAAGCGGTGTTGAGCTTCCAGAGACTTGACAGACCGAGCCACTGCTTGGAGCGTCCGCCAGCCTGCACCAACCGAACCCTCTAGTAGGTCGCTAGGCAAGATCGTATTCAGGCCCTTTGCTTTGCCTACTTTCATTTGGGCCAGCAAATGAAAGTAGGTCGCCGGCCGGGCGAGTCCGGCGGGCTGCCGCCAGGCAAAGAAAAAGCCGCCCGAAGGCGGCCGAGAGAAGCGGAAGAAGGGTGCCCAAGAGCACCCTGAACCCGTCAGCGCAGCAGCGACAGCACGTTCTGCGGCAGCTGGTTCGCCTGGGCGACCATCGCGGTGCCGGCCTGCTGCAGGATCTGGGCGCGGCTCAGGTTGGCCGTTTCCGACGCGAAGTCGGCGTCCATGATGCGGCCGCGGGCAGCGGTCTGGTTCTCGCCGGTGATCTGCAGGTTGCTGATCGCGAACTCGAAGCGGCTCATCGCGGCGCCGTAGGTGGCGCGGCTGGTCGTGATCGTGTCGAGCGCGGTGTCGAGCGCGGCGACCGCGGTCGAGGCGAGCGCTGCGGTCGTCAGGCCGCCCGCGACGGTCGTGACCGCCGAGGTCGTGATCGTCAGCGTGTCGCCGTTGTTGGCGCCGACCTGGAACACGTTCGCGCCCGCGCCGGCGCCGACGATGGCGGTGCCGTTGAACTTGGTCTGCGCGGCGATGCGGGTGATTTCAGCCGACAGCGCCTGGTATTCCGTGTCCAGGTTTGCGCGGTCCGAGGTGCCGTTCGAGCCGTTCTGGGCCTGAACCGCCAGCTCGCGCATGCGCTGCAGCACGTCGGTCACGGTGGCGAGCGCGCCTTCAGCAGTCTGCGCCAGCGAGATGCCGTCGTTGGCATTGCGGACCGCGACGTTGATGCCCTTGATCTGGGCGTTCATGCGGTCGGCGATCGCGAGGCCGGCGGCGTCGTCCTTCGCCGAGTTGATGCGCAGGCCCGAGGACAGGCGCTGCAGCGAGGTCGAAAGGGACATCGACGACGTGTTGCTGTTGCGCTGTGCGTTCAACGACGACACGTTGGTATTGATGGTCATGGGCATGATGAAACTCCTGTCAGTTGATAACACTCCCGGCCTAGCCGCCGGCGACCTACCAGTGCACGAGACGGTCATCCCGTCCACCGGCACCGCCCGCGCTAGTCGTCCGTCGTGTCTAGCAGTGCGTCCGCGCTGCTCAACCCTGGACCGGCTAACCGGACACGGCCCGTTACCCGAACCGTTGCAAGCCTTATCGGAGTGCCCTGCGCGGAACTTGAGGGTCGGCGCGCGCGGTTTTTGAAGAGCCCACGCAAAGTCAAGCCGGAGATCGGTCAAATAGCACGCCCAAAGCCCGTCAATTGGCCTCGGCCGCAACATCCTGTTGCCGTTTTGCGCCGTTTTGCCCTGCTGCGACACAATCGTCGTGCCGATGAATGCGATCGCACTGGTCATGATCGTTCGCGACGAAGCGCGCTGCCTCGCACGGGCGCTCGCGAGCGCGCGGCCGTGGGTCGACGAGATGGTCGTGGTCGACACCGGCTCGGTCGACGAGACGCCGCAGATCGCCCACGACGCCGGCGCACGTGTGCACCGCTTCGTGTGGATCGACGACTTCTCCGCTGCGCGCAACCACGCGCTCGCGCAGACCGAGGCACCCTGGCGCCTGCTGCTCGATGCCGACGAGTGGATAGCGCAGGGCGCCGACGCGCTCGCGGCGCTGCGCACGACGGCGCCGGACTTCGTCGGCATGGTGCGCATCAGCAGCCGCATCGACGCTGCCGGCGGCGCGCAGGAAGATGCACCGAGCTGGCTGCCGCGGGTGCTGCCGCGTGGTGTTCTATATGAAGGGCGCATCCACGAGCAGCCGCAGCCGGGCCTGCCGCGCCGCGCACTGCCGCTGGTGCTGGGCCACGACGGCTACCTCGGCGCTCATATGAAGGTCAAGCAGGGACGCAACCAGCGCCTGCTCGAGCTCGCGCTCGCCGAGCGGCCCGACGACGCCTACCTGCGCTACCAGCTCGGCAAGGATTACGAGGTGCGCGAGGACTTCGCCGCCGCGCTGCCGCACTACGAGCGCGCCTACGCGGCCGACGAGCAGCGCGCCGCCTGGCGCCACGACCTCGTGCTGCGCCTCGTCTTCACGCTCAAGCGGCTGCGGCGTTTCGAACAGGCGCTGCACGTCGCGCAGGCCGAGATGCCGCGCTGGGAGGCGTCGCCCGACTTCTTCTTCACGCTCGGCGACCTGCTGCTCGACTGGGCGCTCGCCGAACCGGCGCGTGCGGCCGAGCTGCTGCCGATGATCGAGTCGAGCTGGCTGCGCGCGATCGAGATCGGCGAGCGCCCCGAGCTGCCCGACAGCGTGCGCGGGCGCGGCAGCTTCCTCGCGGCGCACAACCTCGCGGCTTTCCACGCGAGCCTGGGCCGCGAGGCCGAGGCGCAGCGCTGGCGCGAGCAGGCCGCGGCCTGGCGTGCGACGCCGCCGGGAACTGGGCCCGGCTGACCGTTCATTTCCCTGCTTGGTCCCGGGGCGATCGCGCCTACGCTGCGGCCCATGCCGCTCGCCCTGCCGATTCCCGCCGTCCCGCCGAATGCCTCGGCGCCGCAGACGCGTGCCTTCCGTCGCTGGCAGTCGGGCCAGGCACATGCGCAGCGCGAGCACTGGCTCGCCGCCGCGCAGGACTTCGAGCAGGCCTACGCCACCCACGCCGACGACGCCTACGGCCTGCACGCCGCGCATGCGCTGATCTGCGCCGGCCGCGCCGACGTCGCCGCGAGCCGCACCCAGGCGCTGCGCCGCCGCCGCCCGGCGCTCGCGCTCGCCTACACGCTCGAGTCGCACGCGCTGCTCGAGCGCGGCCGTGACGCCGATGCGATCGCGTGCCTGCTGAGCCTGCCGGCGGACGCGGCACGCGACAGCGAACACTTCATCACGCTCGGCGTCGCGCTGCAGCGCGGCAAGCGCGTCGACGACGCGATCGCCGCGTTCATGCAGGCGCTCGCACTGCAGCCGGCCGACGCGCTGACGCACTACCGGCTCGGCATGGCGTTCAAGGACAAGGCCATGAAGGCCGAGGCGGCCGAATGTGTGCGCACCGCGCTGCTGCTCGGCCTCGGCGCGAGCGAGCTCGCGGCGCGCGCGCAGCTCGCGTTCCTCGAGCGCGAGGCATGCCGCTGGCCGCAGGCCGCGACCGCGATCGCCGAACTGCGCGACGCGGTGCGCGCCGCGCCCGAGAACGAGCCGCGCGAGACCGGCGCCTTCGTGCACGCCGTGCTGGTCGACGACCCGCTCGAGCAGCTCAAGGCCGCACGCCACTACGCGCTGCACGTTGCATCGCGGGTGCAGCCGCTGTCGCGCCGGCTCGCGAAGCCGCACGGCGGGCGCCTGCGCATCGCCTATCTGTCGGCCGACTTTCATCAGCACGCGACCAGCCAGCTGATGGCGCAGATGCTCGAGTGCCACGACCGCAGCCGCTTCGAGGTCACGCTCGTCTCGGCCGGCCCGGACGACGGCAGCACGCTGCGCCGGCGCATCGCCGCGGCCAGCGAGCGCTTCGAGGACGTGCGCGGCCTCGGCCACGAGGCGATCGCGCGCCGCATCCGCGCGCTCGAGGTCGACATCCTGATCGACGCGAAGGGGGCGACCCACGGCACGCTGCTGCCGGTGATGGCGCACCGCGCCGCGCCGCTGCAGCTGAGCTGGCTCGCCTTCCCCGGCACCAGCGGCGCGCCGTTCATCGACTACCTGATCGGCGACC
>Ga0075366_10001049_pt1 | contig 13565 bp, 11 predicted proteins | sample EndMethybrTD3031_FD_72351 | JGI IMG/M metagenome (GOLD analysis project Ga0075366, IMG submission 72351) | Populus endosphere microbial communities from Tennessee, USA - Endosphere MetaG P. TD hybrid TD303-1 | ecosystem: Host-associated > Plants > Roots > Endosphere | place: USA: Tennessee...
GCGTGAACGTCGTGAACAGCCCGTGAACAACCTTTTGCGACACGAATTTTTTAAACATTTTAGATAATTATAAATAATTATTCCACTTTTTTACCCCGACTTTCGCGTTTTTAAGCTTTTTTTAAACCGACAGTCGCCCAGGTCTAATAACCCCTCTCCCCCCGGAGAGGGGTTGGGGTGAGGCTCCTACTGACACACCTGTGCCACCAAACCCTTGCCGCCGGTACCGTATTTTTGAAGCATCCATTAACACCCATCCCTTCAAAAGCCCCGCTCCCTCCAAAGAGGGGTTGGGCTGAGGCTCCCCCCTTTTTCAAACTTATGCAACACAACAACAACCCCACCCTAATGCGCCCGGTGCTGATCGATATGATCCGCCAGTCGGGCCGCGAACCTGCTAACAAAAAACTGCTTAACGAAATTGACCGCCTGCAGCATAATCCCGACGACGACGCGCCGCTGCTGCAAATACGCCCCGCTAACCAATGGCTGGCCCTGCAGCGCGACAAGCCGCGCACCCAAATGCTGTTCGGCAATTTTTGGCTGGAGGGCGAACTGTGCATCCTGTTTGCCGATACCAATATGGGCAAATCTATTTTGGCGGTACAACTGGGCGACAGTATCAGCAAGCACCAGCCCATTAACGGGTTCGAACTGCATATCCCCGCCAGCCCCGTGCTGTATGTAGATTTTGAGCTGAGCACCCAGCAGTTTGAGGCCCGCTATACCGACGCCAACGGCACGCCCTACAACTTCGACCAGCAGTTTTACCGTGCCGAGGTTGACCTGCAGGCCCAAAAGCCCGGCCACTTTGCCACCTTTATTGATTTTGTGGGCCATACCCTGCACCGCGCCATAAAGCAAACCGGCGCCCGGGTGCTCATTATTGATAACATTACCTGCCTGGGCGGCAGCGCCGAACAATCGGGCCCGGCCCTGGCTATGATGCGCCAGTTAAAACTGCTGAAAACCCGGCACCAGCTAAGCATACTGGTGCTGGCCCACACCCCCAAGCGCGCCGGCGGCAAGCCCATTACCCGTAACGATTTGGGCGGCAGCAAAATGCTCATCAACTTTGCCGATAGCGCCTTTGCCATGGCCCCCAGCGGTACGCAGCCCAATTGCCGCTACCTTAAACAGGTGAAACAGCGCGGCGGCACCGAAACTTACGGCGCTAACAACGTTTGCGTGTTTAAACTGAACCGCAGCGGCAGCTTTTTAAACTTTGACCTGCTGGGCAACGCGCCCGAGCATGAACACATCCGCACCCCCGACCGCCACGACCGCGAGCGGCTGATACAGCAGGTAATAAGCCTGAAAAGCCAGGGCCACACCCAGCGCCACATAGCTAATCAGTTGCGGTTAAGCCTGGGCAAAGTGAATAAGCTGATAGCCGAAGGAGAGGCGGGGCAGGTTATAGTTAAGATTATAGGTCAGCGATGATGACCACAAGTCGGGGACGCTTGCGGGAGCGGAGGGGGGTAGTGGTTATTAATGATTGATTTATTTACATTTATTTATAGATTAGTAAATTAAATCTTATCACATTAATAATGAAAATAACGGTCATTTCAGAAAAAACTGGATTAGTCTTATTATATACAGGCTTAACATTGATCTTTATAGCAGTAATTTTATTTCTTTGGGCAGACCACCACTTTGATTATAACTCTCCTATTGACATTGATCGTTTTGCAAAATTTGGTTCATTTTTGGGTGGTGTCGTAGGATGCTTATGGACTTTAGCGAGTGTAATTTTGTTTTATGTCACTTTAATGGAACAACGCGAATCCTCGAAAGAAAGCCAAAAGGCAGTCACATCTCAAATACAAGCCCTTAATAAACAACTTGATGAATTCGCAGCGCAACGTAAGGAAATGGAATTGACTCGGAAGGTTTCTGAAAATCAAAGCAAAACACTAAAAACGCAGCAATTTGAATCTAACTTCTATGCTTTACTAAATATTTATTTAACCATTAAAAACAATCTGAATTCGCAAGTTGGCAATCATGACTATTTTTTAAATATCTATAATTCTATTAAGCAATCATGTGTCCATGTGAATATGCTTGACCAACACCATGTTACAATGGTTGCTCAATATGAGAAAATTAATGATGAGCATATAGGTCATTTATCACATTATTTTAAATCATTTTATCGTATAGTAAAAATAATCGACTCTTATATTTACTTCAATGATGAAGAAAAGATTTTTTATGCTAAAATTTTGCGTTCTCAAATAACTGATTATGAAAATCTAATCTTATATTATAACTCCCAATCTTCGTATGGAACAAAGTCCAGAGAGTTGGTTTTGAAATACAATTTACTTAAACACACTCCTCTTTTTTACAAGCCACCATTTATAAGTTATCTAGAATTGCAAAGTGATAGGAACATCATTTTATTTGCTGATAGATTAAATCAATTTCTTATAAAACATCTTATCGATTTTTACGACCTCGATTTTGAAAGCGACCGTGTAGAAGAGCCTTTTTCAATTTTTAACTGTATTGTTGGAATTTATTTTACTGAGCATATAGAGATAAAAGTTTTTTTGAACAGAGATATAAAAGTTAATGGCATAAATTTAACAGAAGATCAGTTCGCCGAATTTCTATATTTATACATATATGACAAGTTAGTTTTAGATGGGTTCTTATCTCCTGATGAGGTGGAAGTTTCTAAGTTTAAAACACAAACAGATGAAAATTTAATTTTTGGTATTCTGATAAAGACCGAAAAGAAGTTGAACTTAAATCATGACATTTATTAAAACATGGATAAAACGTTAAAAGCAACAGAGTTTAGAAACATATTTCAGAACTCGCTTAAAATTAATGCACGTAGTATGTCCATTAAAACTTTAATGAGTGAAAGGAACTTAAAAAGAATTAACTACAGGCCCTATTATCAAAGAAACTATGTTTGGGATAATTCTAAACAAACCTTTTTTATAGAAAGTGTAATACTTGGAACAGAAGTACCGCCATTAATATTATTTAAGACAGGCAACACAATTGAAGTAATTGATGGACGACAAAGGTTTGAAACCTTAAAAAGGTTTAAAGAAAATGATCTGAGCCTAACTACAAGTGGTCTAAAAGAACTTAAGAGTTTAAATAAACAATCATTCAATAAATTATCTGAAACCAACCAAGAAATTTTTTTAAATTCTAATATAAGAATATTTGAGTTTGAAGTTAGTAACCATCCGGATATAAGTGAAGACATTGTAGATAGAGTAAAAAAAGAGATTTTTAGAAGATATAATACCGGAATAACACCTCTTACTAAACAAGAATTAGATAATGCCAAATATGATGAGGACGTTTTTTCAGGTTATTTCAAAGATGCATTAAAAGAAGACGATGATTTGTTTAAAAAATTCAATGAATGTTTTTTTCCAAAAGAAATGCACAATCTTGAAATTAATAAAGACGGTATAATTGCTAAGGATGTAGACTTTATTCGACGATATCGCATATTAAATAGTTTTCCAATATCAACTTATGCAGGTTCTGATAGGACAGAAATCATAGACTTACTGTATGATTTCGCTAATAACAACGCAGACGACCATGAAACCGATTTTAAGAATTTTGAACAAACCTTATTAGTAGTATTAAAAATTTATGATGAACTAAAAAATGTCCCTGTTTTAGCAAACCCCTTAATATATGGTTGTATATTATGGGCATTAACTATTATAGATAAAGAAGATGCGTCCTTTACATACAATGTTTCTGATTTTATAGATCATTATACAAAATGCAACTCTCAATATTCTGAAGAGAACAGTTTTTATTACCGCCAAATAATTAATAGGTACTCAGATACAGCCCATTTTTTTCAAAAACTGTCAGGTTGCGATTTTTCAATATATATTAAAGATGAGCAATTCAAGAAGAGAGTTGGCCAGCTAAAGCAAACCGAAGTAGACGCGGCTAAATCAATTGAGGATTTATCAAATTTACGATTAAACAAAACAAATCCAATTTCCACTCCCATTGATGAAATAAGAACAGACCTCCAAACCTCTAGATATTTGATTCGCCCATCTTATCAACGGCAAGAAAAAATCAATGAGTTAAAGGCGTCATCAATAATTGAAAGCATTCTTTTAGGTATAAATTTACCACCCTTATTTATTTTTAAGCGTAAAGAGAATATTAAGGAGGTAGTAGATGGACAACAGAGGCTATTATCTATAATAGCATTTCTTGGAGACCAATTTTATAACGAAAACGGCAAGCTAACATATTCAAAAAATAACAATTTCAAATTAAAAGGGCTTCAAATCCTTACAAATCTTGAAGGTAGCAACTATAGCTCACTACCCCCAACTATGCAGGATAGGATTCTCGATTTTGTACTAGATTTAATAATTATTGAGCAGTCTGTTAACGAAAATTTCGATCCGGTTGATTTATTTATAAGATTAAATTACAAACCATATCCAATAAAGAGCAATTCATTTGAGATGTGGAATTCTATTGTTGATTACGAAGTAATAATTAAGATCAAGGATATTACTGCGTTGCATCAATCTTGGTTTTTTTTGAGAGAAAGGATTGAAGGGAAACCTGATAGAATGGAAAATGAAGAAATGATAACTATTTTGTCTTACATCTGCTATAATAATCAAAATGATGGAGATGAAGTTATTGGCTTATTTCCAAGAAGGGATAGAATTACTTCACGACTGAAAGACAAAAAAGGATTAGGCAATTTTTTAGTTAATTTGGATAATACAGCTATCGACAAAATTGAGTTTATTAAAGCAATTGACCGTACAAATCACTTAGTTGAAAATTTAGGAAAGCTTTTTGATCCTTACCCAACGAAAGACAACTTTAATAATTTACTTAATTTAAAAGGCAATAAGAATTTCCGAAGATCCTTGCAGGATTTTTACATCATATGGATGGTCTTAGACAAAATCCCCGACGATGAAATTACTCCGAATAGAGTGAAAATATTAGATGACATTAAAGTATTGCTTTCAATGTTAAAAAACATATCAGATAGTGTAGTTGATGATATATATGTTCAGAACTTCAATAAGCTTCTATTGAAGACGACTAATTATTATAATATATAAGTCCCCTCCGCTACCGCAAGCGTACCCGGCTTGTGGTTACTAAGATTGAAATACTGCTCGGGGATTATTAATTGTTTATTTGTTTTTACGGCATTAATGAGCTCCCTGGGGTCGGTTGTCTTCGTTCCTCGCAATGACGTGGTGATGAGCGAGCGCGGCCTGACGAAAAAAGCGGGCCGGCGCAGGCGGGAATGCCGTTTCAAATCGCTTTCTTGCGAAAATTTGAAACGCAGGGCGGGCGGAAGCTTTTTTTTCGTCTTGATTTTTGGTTACTTTTTATCAAGAAAAAGTAACTAGGCCCCTGCGGCTATGAGCAGACCAATGTTGATGAAGCACCAAAGCCAGGATTTCATGAGGACGGGTAAATCAGTTATTAAGGTCAGTGGATGTTCATTTTTCTTTTTCCGCAAAAGAAAAAGAACCAAAAAGAAAACTCCCGGCGGCGGAATCACCTGTGTGTGGGGCTGTGCTTTGGCAGGGACAGTAGTTACCGGCGATTCCGAATGCCGGTTTTGGACGGTTATGAAGAGTTCGGTGCGGAAGACCGCTCATGGTGACGATTGGTAAGCGCAGGGCCCGACGAAAAAAGCGGGCCGGCGATGGCGGGAATGCCGTTTCAAATCCACTCCGTGGATAAATTTGAAACGCAGGGCGGGCAGAAGCTTTTTTTTCGTCTTGATTTTTGTTTCTTTTCATCAAGGAAAAGAAATAGGCCACCGCGGCTATGAGCGGACTGACGTTGATATCCATGCTAACCGGGGATAATACTCCGTCGGCTGACGGATCACCTATGACGCGATGATGATGTCTTATCACATGTAGAAGATTTCTCCTCGTACCTCGTTCGAAATGACATAGTGGTGCGGGCCTGACGAAAAACGCGGGCCGGTTTCCTAAAAATCTTTGTTTAGTAGTTTTTCTAATTCAGCAAAGCTGATGTTGATCTTTACCTTGCCTTGCTTGGCGTAGGATAGTTCGCCGGTTTCTTCGGAGATGATGATCGCCGTAGCATCATTAGCCTCGGTTACGCCGATACCGGCCCGGTGGCGTAAACCGAATTGCGCGGGAAGATCGGTTTTATCGGTAAGCGGTAAAATACAGCTGGCCGATTTAATGCGGTTACCGGCAATAACCACCGCACCATCGTGCAGGGGACTATGCTTTTGAAAAATACTCTCCAGCAAGCGTTTTGAAATTTTTGATTCCAGCACTTCGCAGCTGTTTTGGTAAAACTGTTCATCGTAGTATTTCACAAAAACTATCAGCGCGCCGGTGCGGGTTTGCTTTAGGGTTTTGCAGGCATCAATAATGGGTTTTATGCGGGCATAATTGTTTTTTTCGGCTTCTTTTTTACCAAAAAAATACCGCCACCACTCGCGGTTGCGCTGAAACGAGGCGTTTTTACCCACCAGCAGCAAAAACCGCCTTATCTCCTGCTGAAACACCACCACGATGGCAATAATGCCCACCTTCATAAAGTTACCCAGTATATAACTTAGCATGCGCATGTGCAGCTTGTCTACCACTACATATACCAGGCAAATAATGGTGAGCCCCATAAAAATATTAGCCGCAATGGTACCCTTTATCAGGTTATACAACTGGTACAATATAAAAGCCACCAGCAACATATCCAGCACATCAAAAGGGGTAACCTTCAGGAAACTAAAATCAAACGATTGCATGGTTAAAGGTAGTTTTTTTTGGTGTGATTAGGGATATACGTAATCTGAATTTGCCGACTTCTTTAATAGCACCAGCAATGACACGTACGGTGTTTATTGGGATATATCTTTAAAACAGCATCAGCACCTGGCCTTTTTCAACCTTATCGCCGGCTTTTATTTTTGATGTTTTGATGGTTACGTCGGCAGGCGCTTTAATGATGTTCTCCATCTTCATGGCTTCCAGTATAAACAGGTTATCGCCTTTTTGTACAACATCGCCTTCAGCAACAAACACTTTTAATACCAGGCCTGGCATAGGGGCTTTAATCTCGCTTATTTTTGAAGTATCCTTGCTGCTCATGCCTAATTGGTCAAGCAACAGATCGAACTGGTCTTTAGCCGACACGGAGTAGATGTTGCCGTTCACCTTAATTTCCGCGGTTTTAGCGGCAGTATCCATATTAACCACCTCAACGTTGTACGATGCCAGTTCGTGTATCACATGGTAGCTTAAAGGGCTTAGTTGCCTTACATCGGCCATGGCTGGGTTGCCGTTAACCGTTAGCGATCCTTTTTCTCTTTTCGCTTCAAAATTCAGCTTGTCGTTTACTTTTACCTGGTACATATCGTGATCACTGTGTTAATGCGTATTGAATAAGGTTTGCGCCCATTTTAAGGGCTTTTAAGCGGGCTTCCTGGGTATCGCCGGCATACGTGCCAAAGTCTTCCCAGCCATTGCCTAAATCGCACTCGTAAGTATAAAAACAAACCAGCCTGCCTTTATACACCAGGCCAAAGCCTTGCGCACGCTTGCCTTCATGTTCGTGTATTTTAGGTAAACCCGATGGAAAATCGTACTTCTGGTGATATATGGGGTGATTAACCGGTAGTTCCACAAAATCCAGCTCGGGGAATACCTTTTTCATTTGCGGGCGCACAAATTGATCCAGCCCGTAATTATCGTCGATATGCAGAAAGCCGCCGCCGGTTAAATACTTGCGCATGTTACGCGCCTCGGCATCGCTGAATATTACGTTGCCATGCCCTGTCATAAACACAAAGGGGTAGTTAAACAGTTCGGCGCTGCCTACTTCCACCGTTTCTTCTTCCGGCTGGAAATTGGTCTTCAGGTTATCGTTACAAAATTTGATCAGGTTGGGCAGGGCGGTGCGGTCGCCGTACCAATCGCCGCCGCCGTTGTATTTTAGCTTGGCCATTTTATAAGTAGGCACGTTAAAGCCAAAAAGGCAAAAACACAACACCATCCCTATAGCAAACCTTAATTTCATATCAGCGGTTTAAAAAATTGATCTCGAAACAGGCCTCCAGTGCGGCAGTTTCTGTGCGCAGCCTGCTTTCACCTAAAGTTATGGCTTTAAAACCACTTTGTAAAGCATCGGCCACTTCTTTTTCGGTAAAATCGCCCTCAGGGCCAATCATCACCAAATAGTTACCATTGGGTTTAAACTGATCTTTAATTTCAGCCTTCTCGCCATCGGCACAATGGGCCACAAATTTCTGTCCGTCAAAAGGCTGCGCGAGGAATTTATTAAAACCAATTACCTCGTTCAGTACCGGATGGTAAGCTTTCAGCGATTGCTTCATAGCCGCGGTAATAATTTTATTCAGCCTGTCCGTTTTGGCTTCCTTGCGTTCAGAACGCTGGGTAATGATCAATGAGATCTCATCGATACCAATCTCGGTCGCTTTTTCCAGGAACCATTCTAACCGGTCTAAATTTTTTGTGGGGGCAACGGCAATGTGCAGGTAATGATTGCGCTTGCCGTATCCGGTTATCACCGAATTAATATGCAGGATAGTACGTTTGGGATGCGCGTCGGATATGGTGGCGGTGTATAAGCCGCCTTTACCGTCAATCAGGTTTACCTGGTCGCCTTTTTCCAGGCGCAATACACGAGCGCAGTGCTTACTTTCCTCCTCGGTTAAAAACCAGGCATCGTTTTGCGGAGTAATATCTGGGGTGTAAAACAGGTGCATCGGCCGTTCGGGTTAATGCAAGTCCACCGCGTCTTCTTCGTTCAGCAGCAGTTCCAGCTTAACAGATTCGATGTTCTGATCTGATTTTTTAAGCACCGTGATATTATAGCCATCGGCTTCGCGCTGTTCGCCAACCTCGGGTATCCTGCCAAATATCCCGCTCACCCAACCGCTTACGGTATCAAAATCGCCGTCCTCGGGCAAATCGTGCGGCAGGTGACTGTTCACATCGTATATAGACGCTACGGCGTTCACAATAAACTCGCGGTCGCTCACTTTATCTACAATCGGCTTTTCCTCGTCAAACTCGTCCTGTATCTCGCCTACCAGTTCCTCTACAATGTCTTCCAGCGTAACCATACCTGCGGTGCCGCCAAACTCATCCAGCACAATGGCTATCTGCATACGTTTTTGCTGCAATTCGGCCATCAGGTCGTTTATCTTTTTGGTTTCGGGGATAAAGTATGGTTTGCGGATAATGTCTTTTAGTTCAAAATTGGTGTTGCGGGCCAGTAAAGGCAATATATCCTTGGCATGCACCACGCCAATAATTTTATCAACGCTATCCTGGTAAACCGGCATACGGCTATATCCTTCGGTAATGATCAGTTCCAGCAGCTCTTCCTTACTGGTTTCCACATCCATACCCGATATTTTGGTACGGGGCACCATAATGTTTTTCACCACGCGCTCGTTAAAATCAAACACGTTTTTGATCAGTTCGTGTTCGGTTGAATCGAGCACACCTGTTTCTTTTCCTTGTTCTAACAAGTATTGCAGTTCTTCCGAGCTATGGTGCGTTTCGCCTTGCTGGGATTTGATCCCCAAAATCCGGAGTATAAAGTTGGCAAAGCCATCAAGCATCCATATCAGCGGCTTAAACATTACGAAGAATATCCGCAACGGCGCCGATACCGCCATGGCCGTACGAACGGAAGCTTGTATAGCCAGCCTTTTAGGGGCCAGTTCGCCAAAAACAATACTCAATACGGTGATAACGGCAAAAGCCAGCACATGGCATGTATTGATAACAATTACCGAGGTGATTTTAAAACCCAATGTAGCAAATAGGTTAAGCATTACCCGGGTAAACACATCCTCGCCCACTACGCCCAGGCCTAACGATGCAATAGTAATACCTAATTGTGTAGCGGCCAGGTAGCCGGCCATATTAGCCATAATGCTGCGCGTGAGGCGCGCCATGCGGCTGCCGGTTTTTACCTGCAATTCAATTTGCGAGCCCCGTACACGTACCAACGCAAATTCCGCGGCGACAAAAAAGCCATTTAAAAAAACCAGGAATATGGTTAAAACAATGTAATATCCGTTTACGTAAAGGTCTGGGGGCGCCATTAATTTTTTTTATTGTCCAACTTTGAAAGTGGCCTTATACAGCTCCAAGCTTTCCTTAATTACTTTATACGCATAGGGCTTACCTAAAAGGTGCTCTATGGTAACATTTTTTTCTTCCAGTGCTTTGTAGTCCTGGAAAAAACGAACTATCTCTTTCATCGCATGCGGCGGCAGTTCATTCAGATCGTCGATATAGTTAACCGACATATCATTTTTTGCTACCGCGATAATCTTGTCGTCCTGCTCGCCGTTATCTACCATGTGCATCACACCAATTACTTTGGCCTCAATCATGCTCATCGGGTAAACATCGGCCGAACACAGCACTAATATATCTAATGGATCCTTATCATCACAATAAGTTTGCGGGATAAAACCATAATTTGCCGGATACATTACCGACGAGAACAGGATCCTGTCCAGTTTCAGCAAACCTGAATCTTTATCAATCTCATACTTCGCCTTCGATCCCTTTGGTATCTCTATAATCGCGTTCACTGTTGACGGTATATCATCGCCCGGCGATACCTGGTGCCATGGGTGTTGTGTACTCATTTGCTATATTAAATATGATTATTCTTTATTTGTTTTATTTTCTTCTGCATCTATAAACCCTTTCCTTCGGGCAAACGCCACTATTAACGGGATAGCTGTAATTACAATTAAACCAATAATAATGTATTGCAGGTAATCTTTTATCCCGGGGTATTTTAGTCCTAAAAAAAAGCCCGTTAATGTTAATGTGCTTACCCAGGCTACACTCCCTATTATGTTGTATAGGGTGAACTTTTTAATGTCCACTTTTACAACACCCGCAAAGATAGGTGCAAAAGTTCTGATTATGGGGAAAAATCTGCCTAAAACCAACGCCATGCCGCCATATTTTTCATAAAAGGCCTCGGCCATGGTTACATAACGCTTTTTAAAGAAGATAGATTCGTTGCGGGTGAAGAGCAAGGGCCCCGTTCGGTAGCCAAACCAGTAGCCGGTGTAGTTGCCTAAAATACCAGCCACCATTAAACAGCCTAACAGTATATAAATCGGAACATCTAAAATACCTGTCGCGCAAAAAAGGCCGGCCATAAACAACAGGTAGTCGCCGGGTAGAAAAAACCCGAAGAATAAGCCCGTTTCAGCATATACAACAATAAGTAACAGGTAAAACCCTCCGGTACTTATGATGGAATTAGCATCGGTTAAAGTGTGCAGGTGTTCCCAGAAACTTTCCATGTAATAAGTAAAACTACAAATATTATTTAATTTGTAGTAGTTACTTATCGTTAACTATTAAATAAGATTTGCTTATTTCTTTATAGATCACCTTATTTAACCTGCTGTTATAACAGTAACTTTTAAAAGGCTTCGGCTAATTAAATCAAATTGGAAATAACGCCCGGATAAATACCAATAATAATGGTGATGATAGCCGAAAGGGCCAGCACTACATTAAAATAACCAGGTATAACCATTTCGGTGCGTTCGGCACTGCGGAAGTACATGGCCACAATAACCCTGAAATAGTAGAATATGCTGATAATGGCATTCACCACTGCGATAACCACCATCCATATTTGCAGTTTAGCAACAGCGCCGCTAAACATAAAGAACTTGCCCATAAACCCGGCGGTAAGCGGGATACCTGCCAACGATAACATGGCTATGGTCAATACAAATGCCAGGAAGGGGTTACTTTTGCCAAGTCCGTTAAAGCTTTCAAAATTGTCGTTACCAGATTGCTGCTGAACCAATATCAACACCGCGAAGGCAATGATAGAGGCTACCGAATAAGCCGTAGCATAGACAAATACCGAATTGCCCGAGTTAACACCTAACGCCACTATAGCAAATAACAGGTAACCCGCATGCGAGATACTTGAAAATGCCAGCATCCTTTTAAAGCTGCGCTGATATAGCGCGGTAATGTTGCCTACGCACAAAGTAATAATAGTGATGGCCATTAGCGTTGGCATCCAAAAATCGGATACGGAGGCGAAACAGGTGTTGAATAATCTTAAAAATGCCGCGAAGCCTGCTGTTTTAACAACGGTAGACATGAACGCGGTGATTAGCGTTGGCGAACCTTCATAAACATCCGGCGTCCAGAAATGGAACGGCGCAGCACCTACTTTAAAGCACAGGCCGACGATCATCAGCATGATACCGGTATAAAACATCGGGTCGATAGTTTTGCTGGTATGGGTTAAAGCCCAATCGCGGATCACATCCAGGTCGAACGAACCGCTGGCGCCATAAATAAGCGTAATACCAAACAGCAGGAAGCCGGTTGAAAAAGCACCCATTAAAAAATATTTCAGGGCCGCCTCGTTCGAAGCGAAATCGTTTTTCTTGATACCCGCTAAGATGTATAAGCTTACCGACATGATCTCGATACCGATAAACAACATGGTTAAGTTATGGTACGATACCATCACCACAATACCCGCCAGCGAGAATAAAATAATAGCGTAATATTCGGCTACGTGGCTGCTAATGCGTTCGAAGTAGTCTTTAGAAAGCATCAGGATCAATATGGTCGACAGGATAGTTATCGATGAAAACGCGATAGCGAACCGGTCAAACTGCATCATGCCATGATAAATTGGCGCGGCATCGGCATTCCACTTGGCTACTGCTAAACCCAGCGCTACCAGTAAACCAACAATGGTTACAGGCAACAGCGCGTTTTTGGCTTTATATAAGCCCAAATACAACAACAGTATGGGTAAAACAGATATGAGGATGAGGGTATTCATTTTATATTTTCAAATTTCTTTATAGTTTCCGGTCGCGACAATAATTATGGTTTAAAGTTCGAACCTAAAAGACTTATTTTAGCATTTACGGTATCTGTCAATTCTGTTACTGCCGCCTGGCTTAAATGCAGTATCGGTTGCGGATAAACACCTATGATAATAATCAGCGCGCAGATGATCACCATTACTACCCGCTCGCTGCCGGTAATATCGGTGAAGGTAATGGTAAGGTCGTTTGTTGGGCCCTGCATTACATTTTTATACATCCTTAACATATAAACACCACCTAATATAATGGTGGTACCGGCCACAATAGCCAGGCGTATATTATAGTAATAAACACCATTCAGCAACAAAAACTCGCCAATAAAACCGTTAGTTAACGGCAATGCCACTGTACCTAAAGTGATAATAAGGAACGATACCGCGAACCACGGGTTATTTTTAGCAATGCCACCCAATTGACTTAAATCGCGGGTATTCATTTTGCGGCTGATGATATCCCATACAAAGAATAAACCCACCACGTTTATACCGTGGTTAAGCATTTGTATCATGGCGCCTTGTGTACCGTTCACATTCCAGGCAAATATTGCGGCAGCAATTAAACCAACGTGCGCTATAGACGAATATGCAACTAAACGTTTACCGTCTTTTTGCCTGAAGGCTATGATACTGGCATAAAG
>Ga0075366_10001050_pt1 | contig 13564 bp, 10 predicted proteins | sample EndMethybrTD3031_FD_72351 | JGI IMG/M metagenome (GOLD analysis project Ga0075366, IMG submission 72351) | Populus endosphere microbial communities from Tennessee, USA - Endosphere MetaG P. TD hybrid TD303-1 | ecosystem: Host-associated > Plants > Roots > Endosphere | place: USA: Tennessee...
CAGCGCGCGCGCTGGTACTCGAGCTCGACGACGCTGGTCAATGGCGAAACCTACATCCAGGGCGGCTCGGGCGGCGCCGACCGGCCCGAGATCCGCGCCGCCGACGGCAGCTTCCGGCTGATGACCGGCATCGACACCGGCTCGATCAACTGGTACTTCCCACGCAACTTCGTCGCGCCCGATGGCCGCGTGTTCGGCTACAGCGCGGCCACCGGCCAGATGTACTGGATCAACCCGGCCGGTGCCGGGGCGATCGCGATGGCCGGCAGCTTCAACGCCGCGATCAGCGGCGGTTCGGAGTCGAGCGCGGCGATGTACCGCCCGGGCCGCATCCTGCAGATCGGCGGCAACTCGAACGGCGCCTACACGATCGACATCACGGGCGGCACGCCGGTCGTGCAGACCACCCAGGCGATGTCGAGCCGGCGCGCGTGGGTCAACGCGACCATCCTCGCAGACGGCAAGGTCGTCGCAACGAGCGGCAGCGCGGTGCCCGGCGAAGCGACCGGCTACAACAACATCGCCGAGATCTGGAACCCGTCGACCGGCCTGTGGACCCAGGGCGCGGTCGCGCAGAAGATGCGGCTGTACCACTCGAACGCGATCCTGCTGCCGGACGCGAGCGTGCTGGTGTCGGGCGGCGGTGCGACCGCGCCGATCCGCTCGACCGACCCGAACAAGAACAACCTCAACGCCGAGGTCTACTACCCGCCCTACCTGTTCTCCGCCGGCGGCGTGCGCGCAGCGCGGCCCGAGATCATGGTGGCGCCCGGCTTCATCGACATCGGCCAGACCTTCGACGTCGAGGTCGGGGGAACTGCGAGCGTCAGCCGCGTGACGCTGGTGAAGACCGGGTCGGTGTCGCACAGCGTCAACTTCGACCAGCGTTTCCTCGAGCTGACCTTCGTCGCGGACGGCGCCCGCCTCGCGGTGCAGGCGCCGACCCACGCCGCCGAGGCGACGCCGGGCTTCTACATGCTGTTCGTGTTCGATCCGGCCGGCGTGCCGTCGGTCGCGAAGATCGTGCGCATCGGCGTCGCGAGCGACCCGAACCCGGCGATCACGCCGGCGATCAGCAACCCCGGCACGCAGACCAGCCGCGTCGGCGACCCCGCGAGCCTGCAGGTCAACGCCAGCGACCCGAACGATGACGCGTTGAGCTTCGCGGCCGCCGGCCTGCCGCCGGGCCTCGAGATCAACCCGGCGAGCGGGTTGATCTCGGGCACCGCAACGACGGCCGGCCACTTCAACGTCGTCGTCTCCGCGACCGACGGCGTCAACGCCACGACGGCCGGTTTTGTCTGGACGGTGCAGAACGCGCAGCCGCTGTCGCTCGCGCAGCCGCCGGCGCCGGCCTTCGTGGTCACGGACGGCGTCGCGACCTACAACGCGACGGCCACCGGCGGCGCGAACCTGCGCTACCAGTGGAACTTCGGCGACGGCACGGCGACGACCGCCTGGTCGGCGTCGTCCAGCGTCACGCACGCCTACGCGTCCGCCGGCACCTACCTCGTGACCGTCAGCATCACCGACGACACCGGCACGGTGCTGACGCGCAGCTTCACGCAGGCGGTCTACCTGCCGGCGACCGCGAAGAAGCCGGCCGCTTCCAGCAACCTCGTCGTCCAGACGCCGGCGAGCGGCAATGCGCGGCTGTGGGTCGTCAACCAGGACAGCGACAGCGTCGGCGTGTTCGATGCGGTGACGCTCGCCAAGCTCGACGAGGTTGCGGTCGGCGCGGCGCCGCGCACGATCGCGGTCGCGCCGAACGGGCTGCTGTGGGTCAGCAACAAGCAGGCCGCGACGATCAGCGTGATCGATCCGGGCACGTTCGTGATCGTCCGCACGATCGCGCTGCCGCGCGGATCGCAGCCGTTCGGCATCGTGATGTCGCCGGTCGCGAACCTCGCGTTCGTCGCGCTCGAGGCCGGCGGCGCGGTGCTGCGCTTCGATACGGCGACCTTCGCGCAGACCGGCAGCGTCAGCGTCGGCGCCAACGTGCGGCACCTGTCGATCTCGGGCGACGGTGCAACCCTGTATGCCTCGCGCTTCGTCACGCCGCCGCTGCCCGGCGAGAGCACGGCGAGCGTGGCGCCGACCGCGTCGACCGGCGGCCAGGTCGTGCAGATCGCGACCGGCTCGCTCGGCATCGTGCGCACGATCGTGCTGCGCCACAGCGACAAGCCCGACGCCGAGAACCAGGGCCGCGGCGTCCCGAACTACCTCGGCGCGGCGGTGATCTCGCCGGACGGCGCGCAGGCCTTCGTGCCGGGCAAGCAGGACAACGTCAAGCGCGGCGCGCTGCGCGACGGCACCGGTCTGAACTTCCAGAACACCGTGCGCGCGATCAGCTCGCGGCTCGTGCTCGCGAGCAATGCCGAAGACAGCGCCGCACGCATCGATCACGACAACGCCAGCGTTGCGAGCGCGGCGGCCTTCGATTCGCGCGGTGTGTACCTGTTCGTCGCGCTCGAGACGAGCCGCGAGATCGCGATCGTCAACGCGTTCACGCGCGAGCAGCTGCTGCGCGTCGACGTCGGCCGCGCGCCGCAGGGCCTCGCGCTGTCGCCCGACGGCAAGCGCCTGTTCGTCAACAACTTCATGGACCGCACGGTCAGCGTGCTCGACCTCGCGCCGCTGCTCGACGACGGCATCTACAGCGTGCCGACCGTCGCGACGCTGATGGCAGGCGGCACCGAGAAGCTCGCGGTCGAGGTGCTGATCGGCAAGCAGTTCTTCTACGACGCGCGCGACCCGCGCCTGGCGCGCGACAGCTACATGAGTTGCGCCTCGTGCCACAACGACGGCGGCCACGACGGCCGCGTCTGGGACCTGACCGGCTTCGGCGAAGGGCTGCGCAACACCGTGAACCTGCGCGGCCGCGCCGGTGCGATGGGCTTCCTGCACTGGAGCAACAACTTCGACGAGGTGCAGGACTTCGAAGGGCAGATCCGCACCCTGGCCGGCGGCACCGGCCTGATGGCCGACGCCGACTTCGCGGCCGGCACGCGCGCGCAGCCGCTCGGCAATCGCAAGACCGGCGTGTCGGTCGACCTCGACATGCTGGCGGCCTACGTCGAGTCGCTCACTCGCTTCGACCCGAGCCCGAACCGGCCGAGCGCCACCGCGCTCTCGGCGACGGCGAACGAAGGCAAGGCTGTGTTCACGAGCCTGAACTGCGCTGCCTGTCATGCCGGCGCGGCGTTCAGCGGCAGCGGCGCGAACACGCTGGTCGACATCGGCACGCTCAAGCCCGCGAGCGGCCAGCGCCTCGGCGGCGCGCTGACCGGCATCGACGTGCCGACGCTGCGCGACGTCTGGGCCACCGCGCCGTACCTGCACGACGGCTCGGCAACGACGCTGGAGGCCGCGGTGCGGGCGCACAAGAACATCACCGTCAGCGATGCCGACCTCGCGCGCCTGACCGCCTACCTGCGCGAGATCGGCGGCGACGAAGCTGCAGCGCCGGCACCCGCAGGCGGCGGCAGCGGGCTCGCGGCGGGCTACTTCAACAACATGACGCTCGCCGGCACCGCGGTGCTGACCCGCACCGAGGCGATCAACTTCGACTGGGGCTACGCCGCGCCGGGTGCCGGCGTGACCGTCGACGGCTTCTCGGCGCGCTGGAGCGGCAGCCTGCTCGTGCCGGCCACCGGCACCTACCGCTTCCAGACGATGTCGGACGACGGCGTGCGCGTGTGGGTCAACGGCGTGCAGTTGATCAACAACTGGACCGACCACGGGCCGACGGTCGACACCAGCGCCGGCATCAACCTGACGGCCGGGCAGGCCGTCGCGGTGGTCGTGGAGTACTACGAAAAGGGCGGCGGCGCGACGGTGCGGCTGCGCTGGCAAGCGCCGGGCGAGGCCGCGTTCACCGCGGTACCCGCGAGCCGGCTCGTGTCGGCCGCGCCGGGCCCCGGGCTCGCCGCCAGCTACTTCAACAACATCACGCTGAGCGGCAGCGCGGTGCTGGCGCGCACCGAAGCGATCGACTTCAACTGGGGCAGCGGCTCGCCGGGCGCCGGCGTCGGCACGAACAACTTCTCGGCCCGCTGGACCGGCACGGTCGCGCCCGCGGTGACCGGCGCCTATCGGTTCCAGACCCAGTCCGACGACGGCGTGCGAGTCTGGGTCAACGGCGTGCAGGTGATCGACAACTGGACCGACCACGGGCCGACCCTCAACACCAGCACGGCCATCACGCTGACGGCGGGGCAGCGCTACAACGTGGTGGTCGAGTACTACGAGAAGGGCGGCGGCGCGGTGATGCGGCTGCAGTGGCTGGTGCCCGGCGGCGGCAGCTACGTCGCGGTGCCGCGCGCCAACCTGTACCCGAGCTAGCCTTCCCTGCGGCGTCGCGTCGATGCGACGCCCGCGGCTCCGTTCCCGTTACCGGACGTGATGCCGCGTGTGCAATTGAAGCTCAGGCCCAGGCCGGTAACACCCTGCGCACGCGGGCATTCGATCGCCCCGCCCAATGGGCCCATGGACCCCCATGCTTTGCTCCGCGTGGCCGTCGCTGTCTTGGCCGCGGCGGGGTCGTTCGACAGCAGCGCAGCGCTCGCGACGCCGCCGACGGCGCGCAGTTGCCCGGACTGCCACGGCCCGGTGCAGAACCGCCGCGTCGTCATCACCGGCGATGCATTCACCGAGATGCGCTTCGATGCGGCGATGACCCGCTTCGCAACGGCGTTGCAGGATCGGGCCGAAATGCGCCGGGTGCAAGCCTGGGCCACCGTGCCGGCAGGCGACGGCGCCGCCGACCTCGCCGAGCCGCCCGCGCCGGTGCGAAGCCGCGAACCACAGTCCGCCGACACGGGCGCCGGCAACGCCGCGCTCGCGCCCGGCTGGCCGTTCGCGCTGCTTCTTGCGATCGCCTGGCTGGTCCGCCGGCGCGCCTGACGCAGCGCACTCGGCGCAGCCGAGCGAGACGCAATGCGCGTGCGCAATGCACGCGCAGGCGCGCCTCGCAGTCCGCCGGGCGGCTGCCTCGACCCGGCCTGTTCCACACTCGCGGGCTGGCGTCACGAGCGCCGATGGAACACCGGAGAACAACATGAGAGTCGTTGGAACGCTGGCCGCGCTGGCCGGTCTGTGGTTCAGCACGCCTGGCTTCGCACAGATCCTGATCGGCCAGACCGCCGGCTTCAGCGGCCCGGCGGCCGCTGGCGTCAAGGAGACTGCCGACGGCGCGAAGCTCTACCTCGACGCGACCAACGCGAAGGGCGGCGTCAACGGCCAGGCGGTCGAGCTGGTGTCGTTGGACGACAAGTTCGATCCCAAGCTCGCCGCCGAAAACGCCAAGAAGCTGATCACCGAGAAGAACGTCGCCGCGCTGTTCCTCAGCCGCGGCACGCCGCACACGCAGGCGATCGTGCCGCTGCTGGCCGAATACAAGGTGCCGCTGATCGCGCCGTCGACCGGCGCGATGGCGCTGCACAAGCCGGTCAATCCGTGGGTGTTCAACGTGCGCGCGACCTACCAGCGCGAGGCCGAGCGTGCGGTGCAGCACCTGAGCCTGATCGGCATCGAGCGCATCGGCGTGATCCACGTCGACGACAGCTTCGGCGCCGACCTGCTCGAGGGCGCGAAGAAGGGCTTCGCAGCGGTCGGCAAGAACCCGGTCTTCATCGAGAAGTACAACCGCGAGAAGTGGGACTTCAGCAAGATCGCCCCGCTCGCGGCGAGCTCGGGCGTGCAGGCGGTGCTGTTCATCGGCTCGGGCAACGCGGTCGCCGACGGCATCGCGGCGGTCCGGGCCGCCGGCTCGACGGCGCAGATCGTGACGAACTCGAACAACGCGTCGGGCGGCTTCGTCAAGTCGCTCGGCACGAACGCGCGCGGCGTGATCGTGAGTCAGGTGTTCCCGTACGAGCGCTCGCTGTCCGCGCCGATCGTCAAGGAGGCGCACGACCTCGCGGTCGCAAAGGGCCTCGAAGGCGTGACGCCGGCGATGCTCGAAGGCTTCGCCGCCGCGAAGGTGCTGGTCGCCGGCCTCAAGCGCGCGGGCCCGAACCCGACCCGCGCGAAGATCCAGCAGGCGCTCGAAGGCCTGAACAAGCTCGACATCGGCGGCCTCGAGGTCAGCTTCAGCCCGGCCGACCACACCGGGCTGGAGTTCGTCGACCTCTCGATCATCGGGCCGGACGGGAAATTCCGGCGCTGAGCCGCCGCTACACTGCGGCGTCCCTGCCGCCACCATGCCCATCACGAGAACGCGCCGCCCCGCCGGCGCCCGCCGCACGCCGCCCAAGATGCGTGTCACCGGCACGCTCGACCAGACCGTCTACGACGCCGTGTTCGACGCGGTGATGCAGCGCCGCCTCGCTCCCGGCGAGCGGCTGGCCGAAGAAGCGCTCGGCGAGCAGTTCAAGGTCAGCCGCACCGTCGTGCGCCAGGCGCTGCGCCGGCTCGCCGAGGCGCAGATCGTCGAGATCGTGCCGAACAAGGGGGCGACGGTGGCCGCGCCGACGCCCGACGAGACCCGTGAGGTCTTCGTCGCGCGCCGAGCGATCGAGGCGGCGATCGTGCGCCAGCTCGCGCTGCGCATCACGCCGCTGGAGACGCAGCGTCTGCACGAGCGCCTGGACGCGGAACACGCCGCGCTGCACCAGGGCGAGCACGCGCGCTGGGTGGAACTGGCAGGCGGCTTCCACCTCGCGCTCGCGCAGCTCGCCGGCAACCGCGTGCTGCAGCGCATGCTCACCGAGCTGATGACGCGCTGCTCGCTGATCGTCGCGCTCTACGAGGCGCCCGGCGAGGCGTCGTGCGAACACGACGAGCACGTGCGCATCGTCGACCGCCTCGGCTTGCGCGATGGCGACGGCGCGGCTGCGCTGATGGAGCAGCACCTGCTCGGCCTCGAATCCCGCCTGGCCGTCCCCGTTCGCCGCTGAAGGCGCATCGCCGCTTTCCGAGGGCCGCATGCACGGCCTTGGGTCGACACGCCCGAAGAAGCCGCTCGCACGCACCATCTTAGTAATGTATACATATCCTTATGATGTATATAAAGTACTGATTTAAAAGGATTTATCTACTTTTTAGTGACTGGCATGGTGAATGCATGTATACAATCATGCCGAGCTCTGGCGCGGCATCCGCAACCCACTCTGGAGCACCCACCATGACCCTGCGTCGCCGCCACCTCCTCGCCTCCGGCCTCGCCGCCGCCACCCCGACGCTCTGGCCGTTCGCGGCCCGCGCCGCAGCGCCGCTGAAGATCGGCTTCGTGTACTCGGGCCCGGTCGCCGACGTCGGCTGGACCTACCAGCACGACCTCGGCCGCAAGATGGTCGAGAAGGAGTTCGGCAATCGCGTGCAGACTGTCTTCGTCGAGAAGGTGCCCGAGTCGGCCGAGGCCGACCGCGTGATCCGCCAGCTCGTCGCCGACGGTTGCAGGATGATCTTCACGACCTCGTTCGGCTTCATGGAGCCGACGATCCGCGTCGCGGCCGACTTCCCCGATGTCGTCTTCGAACATTGTTCGGGCTACAAGACCGCGAAGAACGTCGGCATCTACCAGACGCGCTTCTACGAGGGCGCCTACCTGCTCGGCCTGATCGGCGGCCGCATGACGAAGACCCACACGCTCGGCTACGTCGCGCCGTTCCCGATCCCCGAGGTGATCCGCAACCTCTCGGCGTTCGTGCTCGGTGCGCGCAGCGTCAACCCGAAGGTGGGCGCCAAGGTCGTGTGGGTCAACTCCTGGTACGACCCGGGCAAGGAGCGCGACGCGGCGCTCGCGCTGATGGGCCAGGGCGCCGACGTGATGTACCAGAACACCGACTCGCCCGCGGTCGTGCAGCTCGCGCAGAGCAAGGGCCTCTATGCGTTCGGGCAGGACTCGGACATGACACGCTTCGGGCCGCGTGCGCACCTGTCGGGCAACACGCTGAACTGGGGCGTCTACTACGTGCACAAAGTGCGCGAGGTGCTCGAAGGCCGGTGGAAGTCCGAGGACACCAAGTGGGGCATGAAGGAAGGCATCGTCCAGGTCGTCGCCCCGAACGCCGAGGTGCCGAAGGACGTGGTCGCCGGGTTCGAACAGAAGAAGGCCGAGATCCTGGCCGGCCGCTTCCACCCCTTCAGCGGCCCGATCAAGGACGCGAGCGGCGCGCTGCGCGTCGCCGCCGGCCAGACGCTGCCGGAAAACGAGCTCTGGACCATGAAGTGGTACGCCGACGGCGTGCTCGGCAGACAACCCTGACACATCGACGGACCGCACCATGGAGATCGACTTCTCGGCCATCACGGCCTACCAGCGCTACAAGCTGATGGCCAGCCTGATCGTGCCGCGGCCGATCGCGCTGGTGACGACGCTGGGCGCGAACGGCGTCGCCAACGCGGCGCCGTTCTCGATGTTCAACATGCTCGGCGAGGACCCGCCGATCGTGATGCTCTCGATCAACCGGCTGAAGGACGGCCGACTCAAGGACACGGCGGCGAACATCCTCGCGAACGGCGAGTTCGTCGTGCACCTGAGCGACGAGGCGATCGCCGCGCAGATGCACGCCTGCGGCGAGTCGCTGCCGCCCGAGGTCAGCGAGCTGCAGAAGGTCGGGCTGCACGTCGCGCCGTCGCGCACCGTCGCGCCGCCGCGCATCGCCGAGGCGCCGGTCGCCTTCGAGTGCGTGCTGCACGAGAAGCTCGAAACCGACAGCCGCTACATCTTCATCGGCCGCGTGCAGTGGCTGCATGTGCGCGAGGGTCTGGTCGACACCGCGACCTGGCGCGTGCGCCTGCAGGACTACCACCCGGTCGGGCGCTTCGGCGCGAGCTTCTACGTCACGACGCGCGACCGCTTCGCGATCGACGGCCGGGACCGCGAGTCGCGCGCGAGCACGGCGATCGACGAGATCTGAACCCGAAGGAGCGCACGATGCCGATCACACTCGCCGACGAGGCGCCGATGCGGCGCGCGATCGAAGCCTCGCGCGCCGCGCTCGCCGCCGGCAACATGCCGTTCGGCGCGACGCTGGTCTCGCCCGCCGGCGAGCTGCTCTGGACCGCGCAGAACGACCAGGTCACGCGCGGCGACTGCACCGGCCACGCCGAGACGGTGCTGGTGCGCGAGGTCGCCGCGGCGCTCGGCACCGATGCGCTGCGCGGCGCCACCGTCTACGCGAGCGGCGAGCCGTGCGCGATGTGCGCCGGCGCGATGTTCTGGGCCGGCATCGGGCGCGTCGTCTACGCCGCGTCGACCGCGGACATCGCGCAGCACCTCGGCGGGCCGTCGACCTTGCCGATCCGCTGCGCCCAGGTGCTCGCCGGCGCGACACCGCCGGTCGCGGTCGACGGCCCGCTGCTGCGCGACGACGCGATCGCCGTGCTCGCCGCGGGCGGCGCGAAGTTCAGTGGTGGTGCGGCCGCGCGCTGAGGAACTCGTAGGTCGCCTGCCAGGTCTGCGGCGAATTCAGGATGCCCAGATGCGAGGTACCGAGCACCGGGTCGTAGGCGCCCTGGCCGGTCAGGTCGAGCTGCTGCGCGCCTTGCAGGCTCGCGCTCTTCGAGAAGTCGGCCGGGCGCCCTGAGGAGTCCTCGGCCGGCACCGGCACGATCACGCCGTCCTGGATCGGGAAGTAGACGAAGCTCTTGTCGGCGTTGCGGATCACGAGCACCCGTGTCGGGCCGGGGGTGTCGTCGCCCTTGTTCAGGCGCTTCAGGAACGGCGTGCCGGCCGCGCCGAATTCCTTGCAGACCTCGCTGGCCGGCGTGAAGCCGCCGAAGGCCGGCAGTTGGAAGTAGTTGGCCGGGTTCGGCGAGCAGTTGATGATGCCGTGGTTCGGCCCGTCGATCGCGACGAAGCGCCGCACGCGGTGGTACGCATGCTCCTGGCGCATCCACTCGCGCGCGAGCGGCACACCGAGGCTGTGCGCGACGATGTCGACCTCGCGCGCGCCGGTGTAGTCGAGCACCGCCTGCACGAAGCGGCTCAGGTCCGGCACGTTGGCCGCGACCGTGTGCGCGATGCGCGAGCGCTTGGTCTGGTCGGCCGGCAGGTCGCACTGGTCGCCCTGGTAACCGAGCGCCCACAGCTCGCCGGTCGAGTAGCCGCGGTCGGCGAGGTACTGCGCGAAGCCGCGGATCTTGCCGTGCACCGCGCAGGCGGTCGGGAACGGCGTGTCGTTGTTGCCGTGCAGGAAGATCACCGGCGTGCGCGTGACCGCGCCGGCCGCGCCGAAGCCGATCACCGGCTTGCCGAGCGAGGCGTCCTCGATCACCGGGAAGTCGGCCGGCAAGGTGGTGCCGACGGTGCCGTCGGCGTGCGCGGTGGCGAACGCGCCGGCAGCGAGCAGCGTGGTCAGAAGCTTGAGCGTGCGAAGCATGCGAAGTCTCCTCGTGAGTGGTTGACGTGCGACGTGGGACGGCCGGCTCAGCCGGCGAGAAACCGTTCGACCAGCGCGTACTGCTCGGGCGTGTTGAGCGCCGGTGCGTGGCCGCAGCCGGCGATCTCGACCACGACCGCGCGCGGGCCGCGGTTGCGCATCTGCTCGGCGGTCTCGCGCAGCAGCAGGTCGGAGCCTTCGCCGCGCAGGCACAGCACCGGGATGTCGAGCGCATCCCATGCGTCCCACAGCAGGTAGTCGTCGACGTGATGGGTGAACTGCATCACCATCGCCGGGTCGTAGTGCGGCGTCACGCGCCCGTCGGGCAGGCGTCGCGTCGAGGTCTCGGTCAGCAGCCGCCAGTGCGCGTCGCTCAGCCAGCCGTAGGGTTTGTAGACGGTGCGGAAGTAGGCCTCGAGCTCGCTGACGGTCGCGAACGCGGTCGGGCTGCCGGCGTAGCTGCGGATGCGCGCGATCGCCGCATCGGCGAGCTGCGGGCCGTTGTCGTTCAGCACCAGCCGGCGGATGCGGCCACGCAGCGGGCCCGCGGCGGCGCGGGTGCCGATCGCGCCGCCCATCGAGGTACCCAGCCAGTGGAACTGCTCGAGCCCGAGCTGATCGACGAGCGCGGTTGCGAGCTGGACGTAGAACGCGAGGCAGTACTCGCGCTCGGGCTGCGGGCTCCACTGGCTCAGGCCGCGGCCGATCGTGTCGGGGCAGATCACGCGGTAGCGCTGCGCGAGGTGGGCCGCGATGTGGTCCATGTCGCGGCAGGTGCGCGCCAGCCCGTGCCACGCGATCAGCACCTGGGCGTTGCCGCGGCCCCACTCGGTGTAGTGCAGCTCGCGGCCTTCGCAGGCGATGTAGTTCGACGTGAAGCTCATGGCTTGCTGCGCGCGCGCAGCCGTCCGACCACGCCGGTCGGGAAGTGGTAGACCGAGAGCACGAACAGCAGCCCGAGCCACAGCAGCCAGCGGTCCGGCGAGACGAGCTGCGCGAGCAGCGGCACGCCCTCGACGGCGCTCGCGCCGAACTTGAGCAGATCCTGCAGGTAGTTCTGTGCGATCACGAACAGCGCCGAGCCGATCACCGCGCCGTAGACCGTGCCCATGCCGCCGATCACGACGATCAGCAGGATGTCGAGCATGATCTCGAAAGACAGCGAGGTGTCCGGCCCCTGGTAGCGCAGCCAGAGCGCGAGCAGGCAGCCGGCGAGCGTCGCGAACAGCGCCGACAGCACGCTCGCGATCGTGCGATAGACCACTGTGCGGTAGCCGATCGCCTCGGCGCGGAAGTCGTTCTCGCGGATCGCCTTCAGCACGTGGCCGAACGGCGAGTTGACGATGCGCAGCATCACCAGCACGAGCACGAGCGCGGCGGCGAACAGCAGGTAGTAGGTCAGGAAGCGCCCATCGATCGAGGCGCCGAGCAGCGGCTCCTCGAGGTACTGCGTGCCGGGCTGCAGCGCCGTGGGCACCTTGAAGTTCAGGCCGTCCTCGCCGCCGGTGAAGCCCGAGAGCTGCGACGCGAGCGTCAGGAAGGCCGCGGCGACCGCGAGCGTGATCATCGCGAAGAAGATCGCCTTGACGCGCAGGCTGAAGAGCCCGATCACGAGCGACAGCACGAACGAGACGACGAGCGCGGCCGAGGTGCCGAGCACGATCGCGCCCCAGCCCGGGCCGAGGCGCGTGCTCGCGATCGCGATGCCGTAGGCGCCGATGCCGAAGAACATCGTGTGCGCGAAGCTGACGATGCCGGTGTAGCCGAGCAGCAGATCGAAGCTCGCGACCAGCACGACGAAGACGAGGATCTTGGCCGCGACGTTGAGCGCCTTCGTGCCCGGGAAGACGAAGGGCGTCAGCGCGAGACCGAGCACGATGACGACGAGCAGGATCGTCAGCCAGCGGTTGCGCGGCAGGTCGTGGGAGAGCAGGCGTGCAAGCATCGTGATCGCCTAGCGGTTCGTCACGGGGTACAGGCCTTGCGGCCGCCACAACAGCACGGCGACCATCAGCCCGATGCTCGAGAACGCGGTCAGCACCGGCGCGAGGAAACCGGTGTAGTTGACGAGCAGTCCGACCAGCAGCGCCCCGACGAAGCAGCCGAGCGTCGAGCCCAGCCCGCCGACGATGATGACGATGAAGATCAGCACGTTGACCTGCGCGCCGAGCTGCGGGATCACGTTCTGCTGGAACAGCCCCCACATCACGCCGCCCAGTCCGGCGAGCGCCGAGCCGACGACGAACACGCCGACGAACAAACGGCGGATGCGATAGCCGAGCGCCTCGACCATCTCGCGGTCCTGCACGCCGGCGCGCACCAAGAGGCCGATCTTGGTGCGGTTGAGCACGTAGAGCATCAGCGCGAACACGATCAGCCCGATCACGACCGCGAGCACGCGGTACTTGCCGATCGCGGCATCGCCGAGCAGCAGCGAGCCGCGCAAGGCTTCGGGCAGCGGCAGCGGGCGCTGGTCCGGCCCCCAGACGACCTTGATCAGCTCCTCGCCGATGATCATGCCGCCCATCGTGATCAGGATCTGTTTCAGGTGCTGACCGTAGACCGGCCGTACCAGCACACGTTCGAAGGCCCAGCCGATCGCGGCCGCGAGCGCCATCGCGAGCAGCATCGCGGCGAACACGAGCGCGAGGTTGCGAGTCAGATCGGCCGCGCTGCTCCAGTCGGCCAGCCAGCCGAACACGCTGGTCGCGACGAAGGCGCCGAGCGCGATGAACACGCCGTGGCCGAAGTTGAGCACGTCCATCAGCCCGAACACCAGCGTCAGGCCCGACGCGATGATGAAGACGATCAGCCCCATCGCGAGGCCGGCGGCGGTGAGCGTCAGCCAGGTCGAGGTCGAGCCGACCAGCGGCCAGGCGAGCAGCGCGAGCACCGGCACCAGCGCGAGCGGCAGCCAGTCGAAGCTCGCCTTGGGCACGGCAGCGGGGCTGGCCGCGGGCGTGGCGGCGACGATCGTGTTCATTGATGCGCTCCCAGCGACAGCCCGAGCAGGCGCTGCTGCAGCGCCTCGTTTTCGACCAGCTCGGCCATCGCGCCGCGGTGCACGACGCGGCCGTCGTCCATCACCGCGACGGTGTCGCCGAGCGCACGTGCCATGTTGAAGTTCTGCTCGACCAGCAGCACTGTCGTGCGCGTCGACTTCAGCTCGCGCAGCGCCGCGATCAGGTTCTGCACGATCGACGGCGCGAGGCCCTTGCTCGGCTCGTCGATCAGCA
>Ga0075366_10001051_pt1 | contig 13531 bp, 12 predicted proteins | sample EndMethybrTD3031_FD_72351 | JGI IMG/M metagenome (GOLD analysis project Ga0075366, IMG submission 72351) | Populus endosphere microbial communities from Tennessee, USA - Endosphere MetaG P. TD hybrid TD303-1 | ecosystem: Host-associated > Plants > Roots > Endosphere | place: USA: Tennessee...
TGCGCGACCCGCGTGTAGTCCTCGCAGACGCGCGCATTGATCGAGAGCGTGGGCTTGATGTTCAGGCGGCGGTAGAGATCGAAGAAGCGCCACACGCCGACGCGCATGCCGTACTCGTGCCAGCTCCAGTTCGGCACGTCCGGCAGCATCGGCTGCCCGGTCGGCGCGGGCAGCACCTGCCGCGCCATCGGCTTGCCGATGTCCCACACTTCGAGGTTCACGATGCTCCAGAAGATCACCCGCGCCCCGCCGGGAAGCTTCAGCGGCGGCCGGTCCACGATGGCGGAATAGTCCACGCGCTCGCGCGGAAGTGTGGGATCGGGCATTTGTTTTCCTCCCGTCATTCCGGGGCGCGGGCTTTTTGCCCGCGAGCCCGGAATCCATATCCACTGGCAGCTATGAAGTCACGGGGCTGTGCAACACAGAGAGTTCTGTGGTTATGGATTCCGGGCTCGCCGCTTCGCGGCGCCCCGGAATGACGACGTGGAGTTTCACATTGCGCATATTGATCGTCGGTGCGGGCATTGGCGGCTTGAGCGCGGCGCTCGCGTTGCTGCGCGTCGGCCACGACGTCGAGGTCTACGAGCAGGCTTCGCAGTTGGCCGAACTTGGCGCCGGTGTGCAGATATCGGCGAACGGCGCGCGCGTGCTGTTCGCGCTCGGGCTCGAGGATGCGCTGCGCGCCGTGTGGTGCGAGCCGGCCGGCAAGGAAATCCGGCTCTGGAACACCGGCGAGACCTGGAAGCTGTTCGATCTGGGCGCCGAGTCGGTCGCGCGCTACGGCGCGCCGTACTTCATGATCCACCGCGCCGACCTGCACACGACGCTGCTGAACGCGGTGCGCGCCATGAGGCCCGACGCGATCCGGCTGAACGCGCGCTGCACCGGGTTTGCGGACGACGGCGCGGGCGTGACACTCGAACTCGCCGACGGTGCGCACGTCGCAGGCGATGCGCTGATTGCCGCCGACGGCGTCCACTCCCGCATCCGCAACATTCTGGTCGGCGACGACAAGCCGCAGTTCACCGGCTGCATGGCATGGCGCGGGCTGGTGCCGGCCGAGAAGCTGCCGCCGCACATGCGTCGCAATGTCGGGGTGAACTGGGTCGGTCCGGGCGGTCACGTCATCAACTACTTCCTGCGCCGTGGCGAGATCTTCAACTTCGTCGGCATCGTGGAGCGCGACTGGCGGGTGGAATCCTGGACCGAAAAGGGCACGCGCGAGGAATGCGCGGCGGATTTCAAGGGCTGGAACGACGACATTCACGCGATGATCCGCAACATCGACCAGCCCTACAAATGGGCGCTGCTCGGCCGCGAGCCGCTGACGCGCTTCGCTTACGGCCGCGCCGCGCTGCTGGGGGACGCCGCACACCCCACCCTGCCGATGCTCGGGCAGGGCGCCAACATGGCGATCGAGGACGGCTTCGTGCTCGCGCGCTGCTTCGACGCGCATGACGATGCCGCGGAGGCGCTCGCGGCTTACAATGCGGCGCGCGTCGAGCGCGCTGCCAAGCTGGTGCGCGGCGCGAACGAGATGACCAAACGCTTCCACAATCCAGCGCTGGCCGACGCGACCGGCGCGCGCGCCTACGTGGAGCGCGAGTGGCAGGAGGAGCGCGTCAAGGCGCGCTATGACTGGATCTATTTCTATGACGCGACCGGCGTGGCGGTCTGAATGAGCGAACCGCAAAAGCAGCCGCCGCTCTGGATCGTGCTCGCGGTCTTCGCGGTCGCGTTTCTCATTCCCGCGTGGCCGTGGCTCTCCGGCGCCGTCACGGTGCCGTATGACGCGAAGTCCACCTTCCTGCCGCCGGTCGCCTTCATGGCGCAGGCGTTCGCGAACGGGGAGTCTCCGTTCTGGCTGCCAAGCGTGTTCGCGGGCTGGCCGAACGTCGCCGACCCTCAATCGATGCTGGCGTCGCCGCTGCATGTGCTGCTCGCGCTTATCACCGCGACGCCGGGCTTCCGTGCGATCGACGGCGTGACCTTCGCGTACCTGTTCGCTGGTGGTGTCGCGATCATCTTCTATTTCCGCGACCGCAACTGGCATCTGACCGGCGGACTGGTGGCCGCGCTGGCGTTTGCGTTCGGCGGCGCGGCGAGCGCACGATTGCAGCATACCGGGCAGGTCGTCAGCCTTGCATACCTGCCGATCGCGCTGTTGTTCCTGTCGCGTGCGCTCGATCGCTCGTCATGGAAATGGGGCGTGCTCGCGGGTGTCGTCAGCGCGCTGATCGTGCTCGGCCGCGATCAGGTGGCGCTGCTCGAAGTCTACGTGCTGGCCGGTTTCGTGTTCGCGCACTGGTGCGGCGAAGGCTGGCGTGCGCGGTTACGCGCCAGTATCGGCCCGCTCATCGCGGGCGGCCTTGCCGGGCTCGTGATCGTCATCGTGCCGGTGGCGATGACGGAGCTGCTGGCATTGCGCTCGAACCGCCCGGAGTTCAGCTACATCGAGGCCGGGCGCGGCTCGCTGCACTGGACGCACCTGCTGTCGCTGATGTTCGCCGACCTGTTCGGCGCGATGGACCCGAAGGTCGATTTCTGGGGCGCCGGCGGCTTTGCCTGGAATGAGCGCTTCGGGATGGCCGATCTGTTCCTCGCCCAGAACATGGGTTTGCTCTACGCGGGCGCGATCCTGCCGGTGGTCCTGGTGCTGGGGGTTTCGCGCGGAACGCTGTGGTCGCGCGAAATTCGCTTCTTCACCATCGCGGCCATCCTGACCGCGTTCTACATGTTCGGCTGGTATACGCCGGTATTCCGCGCGATGTACGAGTTCATGCCCGGCGTGAAGCTGTTCCGCCGCCCGGCCGACGCGACCTTCGTGTTTGGCGCGATGAGCGCGGTCATTACCGGAAATCTGGTGCACCGCTGGCTCACCGACCCGACCCGCGCGAGCAATATCCAACGCGGCATCGCCTGCGCGCTGGTCGCGATCTTCTCCGGCTTCACAGTCTGGCTCGCGCTGACGACCGTGGGACTCGCCCCGGCGCAGAAACCGCTGATCGCGGGCTTGTGCTTCGCGGCCGCCGCGACTGCGGTGCTGTGGTGGGCGCATCGGCTCAACAACGGTGCGCCGGTGTCGGCGCTGTTGCTGCTCGTCGTATTCACGACCGGCGATCTTGCCTGGAACAACGCGCCGCATGAATCGTCCGGTCTGCCGACGGCGGTCTACGACGCATTGCGGCCGGACACGACGAACGAGACCGTCGCGCTGCTCAAGGACCATTTGGCCAAGCAGGAGCCGAACCATCGCGACCGCGTCGAGATCATCGGCGTCGGTTATCACTGGCCGAACATCTGCATGATCCACGCCTGCGAGCATGTGTTCGGGCACAATCCGCTGCGGCTGAAGGAGTTCTACGAGGCGACGAAGGTCGGTGACACGGTCGCGGCACCGGGCCAGCGGCCGTTCTCGGTCCTCTATCCGTCCTATCGCTCGACCTTCGCGGACCTGTTCGGCTTGAAGCTGATCGCGACCGGCGTGCCGGTCGAGCAAGTCGACAAGACCCTGAAAGCCGGAGACTTGCCGCTGGTCGCGCGTACGAAGGATGCCTACGTCTACGAGCGTCCCGGCGCGCTGCCGCGCGTGATGATGCTTGGCGATTATCAGGTCGCGGACTTCGACAAGCTGATCGCGAGCGGTTGGCCTGAGAGCGTCGATCCGAAGAAGACCGTGCTGCTCGATAAGCAGCCTCGCGCCGCATCGCTCACGATGTTCGAGACGGCGGGGACTGCAAAACTCGTGCGCTACACAAATGCCGTGGTCGAGATCGAAACGGATTCACCCAACGGCGGCATCGTGCTGCTCAATGACGTCTGGCATCCGTGGTGGCGCGCGACCATCGACGGCGTTGAGACGGAGATACTTCGCGCCAACGTGCTGTTCCGCGCCGTGCAGGTGCCGCCGGGAAAGTTCACAGTGCGATTCGCGTTCGAGCCGCTGCGCGGGGCGTGGCGCGAGATCAGAGAGAAATTGAAGCGCTAGCGGCCTTTGAAATCCCGAAACACCATGTCGGGCGCGCTGGTGTTGTGCTTCGAGGGCACAAGCCTGCCGGCCCAGACTTCGACGGCGCTCGCGCGCTTGAAGTCCATCAGCAGTTGCCGCTCCCAGCTCTTGGCGCCCTTCTGGCGCCAGCCGAGATGCGCGACATCGTTGTTGATCTCAGTGACGTACATCGAGCGCAGCGCCGCGAACGGCAGATCGCCGCCGACTGGCGGATCGAGGGTCACGTCCAGCACCTGCCGCTCGATGTCCAGCTTCTCCAGTCGGATCGTCGCTGCACCACCTCGCGCGAAAGCAAGGCGGAAGGTGCGTGTCACCGGGTCGAACACGACCTCCTTGATGTCGACGAGCGGGCGCTGGTTGAACTCGATCGGGCCGACGAGGAACGACGAGCCGTAAGCGCTCCAGGAGAGGTTCTTCGGCGGCAGCGGGCGCGCACGCCAGTAGCCGTCCTGCGGATAGAGCACGAGCACTTCCTCGGCGCGGTCGTTCGCGCGGGTCCAGAGCTGAAGCAGTTGCACGCCGCTCTCGACCTTGTCGCCGACGCGCACTGGCACGACGGTCTTGCGCCAGAAGTTCGGGATCGTGATCCCGACGAGCTGCCAGTCCTGATCCTCGTAGATCGTGATGCGGCGGGGTTTCTCGGTGATGTGGGGCGCGGCCGCCAGTTCGGGACAGTTGTGCAGGTCGAAAAGTGAGCGATCGACCACGATGGTGCCGATGTAGTTCGGGTGCACCGCCTCGACCTTGAAGTTCTTCACGTCAGGCGAGGCGAGCTTGACGTAGACGTTGTCTTCTTCGGCGCACAGCGTCGGCGTCGAGGCGTTCTGCACGTCGACCGCGATGTCGTCGGCGGCGTACGCGGCCGTCGCGAACAGCAGTGCAAACACAAACGCGCTAGCGCGTCGCATACACATCCCCGGAATTCGCCTGCATCGGCAGGGCGGCAAGCCACGCCTCGATCGCCTCGACGCTCTGCCAGTCATCGTGCGCCATCCGCTGGCTCTCGCCCAAGGCGGCATTGTAGCGCGTGTAGCCGAGTGCCTGGCAACGCGCGAGGCAGGCATAGGCGACGTCACGCTGGATCGTGGTAAATTCGAACGACAATGCCGGGACGGGCTTGGTCAACCCCGCGAGCGCCTCGGCCTCGAAGCCTTCCACGTCGATCTTCACGAACGCCGGCATGCCGTGCTTGGCGATCAGTGCATCGAGCGTGGTCACGGGCACCTTGATGCTCTTGTCCCAAGTCTGGCCTTCCCAGCCGGGCACGCCTTGCGAGGCCTTCACGAAATCGGTGGACGCGGTCGATACGGTCGGATTGTCGGTGTTGATCCGCATCTCGATCTCGCCCGACGCCGCGCCGACCGCGACCTCTTCGAGCATCACCTTGTCGTCGCCGCCATAGAGACGGCGCAGTGTCGGCACCAGCGCGGGATTGGGCTCGCAGCCAATCACACGCGCGCCGAGACGGCGAAACGCCGCGAGGCGGTCGCCGACATGCGAGCCGACGTCGAAGACGAGAGCATCAGCCTTCACGAAGCGCCGATAGAGCGCGTCCATCGCGGCGGTGTCGCGCTGATCGTCATAATAGATGCGCAGAGACCGCTCGATGCCGCGTTGCGTTCGCTCGTCGGACATCAGACGGTCCGCAGCGCGGCCGCCTCGACGGCGGGCAGCTTGAGGGTGCGCAACGGCGGCGGCGGGGCATTCTCTTCCGGCAATGCGCCGACGCCGGCACGCATCAGCGCGCGGCCGACGGCAGGCCACGACGAGATCACGGCGAGCGGGATCGACAGTGCAGGGCCTCCGGCGATGAACAGCGCGTAGGGCACGGCGGCCGGCACCGTGAAGGCAAGGATCAGGATGCAACCCCAGCCGACCAGCGTGTGCGGCCACATCGCCTTGGCGGCGTCTGCCCACGGCACGGAGTGGTCGTCGCGCGCCTGTCCGCCCCAGCCGATGCGGCGGCCGAGCACGAGGCCGGCCAGGAACATCGTGTGGCCGACCCACATGATCGGCGAGAGCATCAGGAAGAAGATGGTTTCGGTGATTGTGCTGATAATGAAGCGTCCCGCGCCCCCGAACGAGCGGCGCAGCTCGGGTCGCGAGATCACGTCGATCACGGTCGCGATCTTTGGCGCGAACCACATGATGAGGATGATGGCGAACAGCGCCATGCCGGCGTCCGGCCGGATGAAGTTCGCTGCGCCATTAAACGCCACAGCAAGCGTGCCGATCACGAGCAGGCCGATCCACGCGGGCGAGCCGATGAACATCAGCATCGCGAAGGCGATCTGGTAGCGGCTCACGGGTTTAAGACCCGGCATGATAAGGTACGGCCAGTACTGCATGTTGCCCTGCGCCCAGCGCAGGTCGCGGCGGATGAATTCGAGCAGCGTGGTCGGGTTCTCCTCCCAGCTCGCGCCTTCCTCGGGCAGCACGCGCACTTCAAATCCGGCGCGCCGCATCAGCACGGCCTCGATCTGGTCGTGGCTAAGGATGTGCGTGCCGTCCGGGCGCGGTGGCAAATGGCAGTGCTGGATGAACGGCGCCAGCCGAATGATCGCGTTGTGGCCCCAATACGGCCCGCAATCGCCCTGCCACCACGCGCTGCCGAGCGTGTAGGAGCGCATGCCGAGCCGCATGCCGAACTGGAACACGCGGGCGAACGCGCTGGTCGATGGCAGGCCGACGACGAGGCTTTGCAGGATGCCGAGCTTCGGGTCGATCTGCATGATGCGCACCATGCGCAAAATCGAGTCCGCAGTCTGGAACGAGTCCGCGTCGAGCGTGACGGCGAAGTCGTAGTCGCCGCCCCAGCGGGTGCAGAAATCGAACACGTTGCCGGCCTTGAAGCCCGCATTGTCGGTGCGGCGGCGATAAGTGAGGGAAAGGCGGCCTTCCCACTTCGCCTTGAGCGCGGCGAAGCGCGGCTCCTCGGTGACAGCGATCTCTGGGTAATTCGTGTCGCTGAGGATGAAGACGTGAAACTGGCTCGCCGTGCCGGAGGCAACAATGCCTTCCATCATCGGCTCGATGTTGCGGATGACGCGCTCGGTGTCTTCGTTGCGCACGCACCACAGGATTGCGGTCTTTGCGGTGATTGGCTCGTCGCCGCGCACGCGTCCGGCGACCGGCGTCACTGCGGCGGGCGGGTTGGCCGAGCGCATGATGAAGAGGCCGATGGTGGCGTTCCAGAAGCCGATGACGGACCAGGGCAACGTGATCGCGAACAGCATCACCAGAATGAAGTCGGTTACGCCGAAGCCGCCGGCCGAAAGCGCGAAGGAGAGGAGCCAGATCAGCCCGGCCATGGAGGCGAGCACGATCAGGGCAAAGAAGATGCGCCGCCCGGTCAGTGGGTCGGAGGCAGGCGCGGTCGTATAGGCGAGGGTGCGTTCGGTCATTGGGGTTGGGGTGCTTTTTGCGGCCGCAGAGGGTATAGCGGGCGGCTGGTCGATAAGTCCAATTCAGGATCATTCCGTGGCGGTAACGCCCTCAGAACAGGCGCAAGCGCTCTGGTACGTCGGCCCCGGGAAGGCCGAAATCCGTGCCGAAATCCTCGCAGAACCCGCCGAAGGCGCGGTGCGCGTGCGCGCGGTTGCCAGCGCGCTGAGCCGCGGGACCGAGCGGCTGGTGTTTTCGGGGAGCGTTCCGGAGAGCGAGTACGAGCGCATGCGCGCGCCATTCATGAGTGGTGCGTTTCCTTTCCCCGTAAAATATGGCTACGCGATGGTGGGAAGGGTTGAGGACGGTCCAGCTACGTTGAAAGGGCGTCTTTGTTTCGCGCTTTATCCGCACCAGACCGCGTTTAACCTTCCCGCCGAAAATATTGTGCCGCTGCCGGATGGCTTGCCGCCGGAGCGCGCGGTGCTTGCCGCCAACATGGAGACGGCGCTCAACGCCTTGTGGGATGGCCAGCCCGGCCCGGCGGATCGCATCGCGGTTGTTGGGGCTGGCGTGCTCGGCCTTCTGGTGGCGCGGCTCTGCGCCCGGCTTCCCGGCGCGCAGGTGACGGTGGTGGACGTAAATCCGGAGCGCGCCAGCGTGGCGAAGGCGTTCGGAGCGGCGTTCGCGGCTCCCGCCGACGCGCCGTCCGGCTGCGACATCGTGTTCCACACCAGCGCCAACGCCGCCGGCCTCGCGACAGCGCTGGGCTTGGCCGGCGACGAGGCCACGGTCGTCGAACTCTCCTGGTACGGCGCGAACGACGTGACGGTGCCGCTCGGCGGTATCTTCCATTCCGGCCGGCTGCGGCTGATCTCCAGTCAGGTCGGCAAGGTCGCGCCCTCGCATCGCCCGCGCTGGGACTATCGCCGCCGTCTTTCCGCCGCGCTTTCGCTCTTGAACGATCCCGCGCTCGACGCGCTGATTGCGCCGCCGATCGCGTTTGCCGACCTGCCCGCCCGCCTGCCCGAAATCCTCAATCCCCCGAGCGGCCCGCTGTGCCAGCTCATCCGCTATCCCGGTTAATTCCCAAGGAGCTCCCGTGTACGCCGTCGAAGTTTCCGACCACATCATGATCGCCCACTCGTTCAAGGGTGAGGTTTTCGGCCCTGCGCAGGCGCTGCACGGCGCGACCTTCACGGTCGCGGTCGCCTTCATGTCGGAGCAGCTCGACCCAAACGGCATCGTGGTCGACATCGGCTGCGCCATCGACGTGCTCAAGGCGACGCTGAAGCAGGTGAACTACAAGAACCTCGACGAGATCCCAGCTTTCAAGGGCGTCAACACGACGACCGAATGGCTCACAAAGTGGGTGTTCGACGAATTCGCCGCCGCGGTGAAGTCGAACAAGCTCGGCCGCGACGCGCGCGATATTTCGGCGATCCGAGTGACGGTTGGCGAGTCGCCGAATGCGCGTGCCTGGTACGAGGCGCCTTTGTGGTGAAGGGCGACTTCGTCTTCGCGATCCCGGGCGACATCAACACGCCGACCGGGGGCTATGCCTACGATCGGCGTATGATCGCGGAACTGCGCGCGCTCGGCTGGCGGCCGGAGGTCGTGAGCTTGGGCGATGGCTTTCCGAAGCCGTCCGCGCTCACCAAGGCGGCGGCCCAAGCCCGCTTGTCGGACGTGCCGAAAGGTCGGCTGATCGTGGTCGACGGGCTCGCGCTCGGCGTGCTGCCGGAGGCGGCTGCGGCGCTGCGCGACAGCCACCCGCTGATCGCGCTGGTGCATCACCCGCTGGCGCTGGAAACCGGCGTCACGCCGGAGGCGGCCGTGAAGCTGCATGAGAGCGAGCGCGCCGCGCTGTCGCATGTTCGCGCCGTGATCGCAAACAGCCCCTCGACCGCCAAAGCGCTGGTGCAGGACTACGGCGTTCCGGCGGACCGCATCACGGTGGCGTTTCCCGGCACCGATCGCGCGCCGATGACGACCCGCCCGGCGGGCGACACGGTCGCGCTTCTGACGGTCGGAACGCCCGTGCCGCGCAAGGGTTACGATGTCCTGACCGCGGCGCTGGCCGAGCTCATCGACCTGCCGTGGCGCCTGACCATCGTGGGCGATTGCAGCCGCGATCCGGCGACCGCCGCGCGTCTGAAGTCCGACATCGAAAAATTCCGCCTTGGCCCTCGCGTCACCATCGAGGACGCCGCACCGGACGCCCGGCTGAACGAGCTTTACGCGGCCTCCGACCTGTTCGTGCTGCCGTCGCGCTATGAGGGCTTCGGCATGGCCTACGCGGAGGCAATCGTGCGCGGACTGCCGGTGATCGGCACGACAGGCGGCGCGATCCCCGCTACGGTGCCGCCGCAGGCCGGCGTGTTGGTCCCGCCGGGCGACGTCGCGGCGCTCTCGACGGTCTTGCGCCGTTTGCTTGAAAATCCCGCCGAACGCGAGCGCCTCGCCGCCGGTGCGCGTGCGACCGCCGGGCAGCTACCAACGTGGCAGGAATCGGCGAAACTGTTTTCACAAGCGATCGAAAGGGCCGTATGAGCGGGTTTTCCACGAGCTGGCTGTCGCTGCGCGAGCCTTACGACAAGCGCGCGCGCAATGCCGACGTGCTCGATGCGGTCGCCGTATGGGCGGCGGATCGTTCTTCCATCTCGGTCGTCGATCTCGCCTGCGGACTTGGCTCGACCCTGCGCTCGGTCACGACGCGACTGCCGAAGCTGCAGAGCTGGCGGCTGGTCGACAACGATCTGAGCCTGCTGGCGCGGACCTCGGACCTCGCGCAGCCACCGAACCTCACCATCACCGCCACGCCGGTCGACCTCGCGCGCGACCTTGAGATGGCGCTCGATGGCCCGGTCGATCTGGTGACGACCTCGGCATTGCTCGACCTCGTGTCGTTCGAGTGGCTCGACCGTCTGGTGACCGAGGTCGCGGCGCGGCGCCTGCCGATTTACGCGGCGCTCAGCTACGACGGGCTGGCGACGCTCGAGCCGTCCGACCCGATGGACGCAGCCGTCATCGGGGCCGTCAACAAACATCAGCGCACCGACAAGGGTTTCGGCCCGGCACTCGGGCCCGACGCCGCGGCCACCGCGCCGAGCCGGTTCGAGCGCGTCGGCTACACGGTCACGAAAGGCCAGTCGGACTGGGTGTTCGGTCCCAAGGACACCGAGATCCAGGGCGACGTGCTCACCGGTTGGGCCACCGCCGCCCGCGAGATCGGCGATTCCTCGATCGGCGATCTGGTCGGCTGGCTTGGCCGCCGCAAGGACCACATCGACGCCGGCCGGTCAGCCATGCGGGTCGGTCACGTCGACTTCTTCGCTCGTCCCACTACAACGCGCTGAGCCGTCAGGTCACAGTCGCATAGCACTTCGTTGCCGAGCAGGTGGGCGCGCATCGGCGCCTTCAGGGCTTCATCGGCGCGCTGGATCGGCTTCAGCGTGACGCCCGACGGTCCGGCGCCGATGATGATCGGCGCCACCACGACGTGCAGCCGGTCGAGGCATCCGGCCGCGATAAACCGCGAGACGGTATGCGCGCCGCCCTCGATCAGGGTGCGGGTAAAACCGGCCGCCGCTAGCGCCTGCAAGATGGCCGCAGGCGCGACCTCGCCGCCCGGCGCCGGCACCTCGATGATCTCGACGCCACCCGGCAGCTTCGGCCGAATGCCTTCGGCGGTCAGTACGATCCGCCGGACCCCATCGTCGTTCAGCACCTTGGCGTCGGGCGAAAGCCGCCCGCGCGGATCGAGCACGATGCGCGCCGGGCTTGGACCGGCGCAGCGGCGCACAGTGAGCAGCGGGTCGTCCGCCACTGCGGTCCCGATCCCGACCAGCACGGCGTCCAGCACGGCCCGCAGCCGGTGCAGGTGGTCCAGCCCTTCGGGGCCGTTGATGTATTTCGAGTGCCCGGTGACGGTCGCGATCCGCCCGTCAATCGACTGGCCGATCTGCCCGACAACCACGAGGTCGTCGACCGTCCCCTCGCGCAACGGACCGAACCGCTCCTCCCACGGGGACGGCAGAGGTTCCGACGAGGTGCGAATCTGGCCTGGAACCAACCCCCACGCCGCCGCGTTGCCGAAAGCGGTATTAGGACCGTCGAGGTCGCGCATGTCTTCGTGGCCGGCTTTGCTTACTGACGCGATGGTCTAAACGCTAGGCGCCATGTTCTTCGGAGATTAACGCCCGTTCATCGAAGTAGGACTTCATCCTGCCACACTAATCTGGTACGCAGAACCTTGAAGACCGAAGAACAGCGCACGAGAGAAGACTGTAATTCCCGGTTTTCACCCTGTCATATGGAATCCTCAAACAACATGAGTAAATCGAAGAACGGCAACGGACACGCGGGGAGCGGAGTGTTCGGAGCGCCGGATCGTGTTCTCGTTAAGCGCGGAATTGCCGAGTTCCGCAGCACCCGTCCTGTCATGATCTCTGCACAGGCCGAGAAGTTTCTCATTGCACTGCCGGTCGATGGCATGAATGCCGCGCGGCTCGATGCGTTCCGCCACATGTGCGCCCCGGCGAAGCCGAAGCTCGTCATCACGGCGCGCCGCGCTCGCGCGCTCGGCATCGATGCGGATCAATCCATCACGCTGACGCTGCCGAAGGGCGCGAGTGTGGAAGATATCTATTCGCTCGTCGCTGATGTGGACGCTGACGCCGAGGATGTCTCGGTCGATGGCCCAGTGGATGCGCGCGCCGCCGCGGCGATCGAACTCGCCAAGGTGTCGCAGCGCCTCCCCGCGCTGCTGGTCGCCGACATGGACTCACCCGCGAGCGCGCTGATCGAGCCGCCGATCGTCGTTGTGTCCGCCGACGCCATCGTCAAGTTCCGGCGCGACCACGCGAGCTCGCTGGAGATCATCAGTGAAGCGAAGGTTCCGCTCCAGGGCGGCCTTTCGACGCGCTTCGTCGTGTTCCGCGATCAGATCGGTGGCGGCTCGCAGGCTGTCATCGTCGGCAAGCCGGATTTCTCCAAGCCTGTCCCGATCCGTCTGCACTCCGCGTGCCTGACGGGCGACGTGTTCGGATCGAGCCGCTGCGATTGCGGCGATCAGCTCCGCATCGCGCTTGCGCGGCTGAACGAAGAAGGTGGCGGCGTGATCCTGTATCTCGAGCAGGAAGGCCGTGGCCTCGGGCTCTCCAACAAGATGCGCGCGTATGCGCTTCAGGACGGCGGTCTCGACACCGTCGACGCCAACACCACGCTCGGCTTCGATGACGACGAGCGCGACTACGGCATGGCGGTGCGCATGCTCAAGGAGCTCGGCATTGCGCGCGTGAACGTGCTCACCAACAATCCTGCCAAGCTCGAGGGCCTGACGCAGGCCGGCATCGAGGTGACCGGTCGTCTGGCGCTGCATGCGCCGATTAACGCGCACAATCGCCGCTATATGACCGCGAAGGCGATGCGCGCCGGGCACAAGCTCGATCACCTGATGGCGGCACTGGTCGAAGCCGGCGAAGCTCCGGCCACGATGCGCGCGGCCGAGGAAGTCCGCTAAGCGAGCCGCCGGTCGAACCGGCGGCCGTTCGTGGACGCTGGGGGGCTGACATGGCTGGTACAGGGCTGGACCGCATTCGGCCGGCCTACACTCCGGTGGCGCGCGCGCTGCACTGGATCATGGCGTTGCTGGTGCTCGGGCTTATCCCGGTCGGCATCGTCATGGGGCAACTCGACTCAGGCCCGCTGCAGGACCGCCTCTACAATCTTCACCGCTCGGTCGGCGCGCTCATTCTTCCGCTTGTGATCATCCGGCTCGTCTACCGCTTCACCCATCCGCCGCTGCCTCTGACCGGGGATATTCCGGCGTTTCAGCGGCTGATCGCGGAGGCCACGCACTGGGGGCTTTACACCCTGCTGGTGCTTCAGCCGTTGGTCGGGTGGGCCGCGACCTCCGCCTACGGCGCGACGATCACGGTCTTCGGCCTGTTCGAGTTGCCCTCGATCCTTGCTCAGAACGAACCGTTATCCATGCGGCTGTTCGCACTTCACCGCCTGTTCGGCTTCGTGATGGCCGCGATGGTGCTTGCACACGCCGGCGCTGCGCTGTTTCATCATTTCATCCGCCGCGACCGCGTGCTGATGCGCATGGTGAGCGGCGGCTAGGCTGCCAGC
>Ga0075366_10001052_pt1 | contig 13529 bp, 10 predicted proteins | sample EndMethybrTD3031_FD_72351 | JGI IMG/M metagenome (GOLD analysis project Ga0075366, IMG submission 72351) | Populus endosphere microbial communities from Tennessee, USA - Endosphere MetaG P. TD hybrid TD303-1 | ecosystem: Host-associated > Plants > Roots > Endosphere | place: USA: Tennessee...
GCGCCCGGCAACATGCTGGCGATGGAGGGCGTGACCCAGTGGCTCGAGCTCAACGGCTATAACCGCACTTCGACGGTGCGCGAGCCCGGCGACTATGCGGTGCGCGGCGGCATCGTCGATCTCTATCCGCCCGGCATGGGCGATCCGGTACGTCTCGATTTCTTCGGCGACACGCTGGAGTCGATCCGCTCCTTCGACGCCGAGACGCAACGCTCGCAGGATACGCTGCGTGCGCTCAACTTGGTGCCGATGGCGGAGTTCCAGCTCACCAGTGAGACCATCCGCCGTTTCAGGCAGGGCTACGTGGAGGCGTTCGGCACCGCGCCGAACGATCCGCTCTACGAAGCGATCTCGGAAGGCCGCCGCCATCCCGGCATGGAGCACTGGCTTCCGCTGTTCCATAAGTCGCTCGACACGCTGTTCGACTATCTGCCCGGCACGCCGGTCGTGATCGAGCCGCTTGGAGACGATGCGGCGCACGAGCGCTTCTCGCAGATCCAGGACTACTACGACGCCCGCAAGGAGGCGCTCGACGCCGACCGCGCCGGCACGCTCTACAAGCCACTGCCACCTACAAAGCTCTATCTCTCCGAGGAGGAGTGGAAGCAGCGCCTCGAAAGCGGCGCGCTCGCGCGGCTCTCCTCGTTCGCCGACCCGGACCCCGCGGCGGTCGATGCCGCGACCCGGCAGGGCCGCAACTTCGCGCCGGAGCGCACCGAGGCCGAGAGCAACGTCTTCGACGCCGTGACCAAGCACGTCCATGCGCGGCAGGCGGCGGGCAAGCGTGTGATCCTGGCGATGTGGACCGAGGGCTCGCGCGACCGCATGAGCCACGTGCTCGCGGACCACAAGCTGGTCAATCTCACCAACGTTTCCGACTACCCCGATGCGCTGAAGCGCCCGAAGACCGAGATCGGCCTCGCGGTGCTCGGCCTCGAAAGCGGATTCGAGACTGAAGACCTCGCGGTCATTGCCGAGCAGGACATCCTCGGCGACCGGTTGGTGCGCCGCCGCCGCAGCTCCAAGCGCCCGGAGGACTTCATCGCCGAGGTCACGAGCCTCGGCGCCGGCGACCTCGTGGTGCACGTCGATCACGGCATCGGGCGCTTTATCGGTCTGCAGACCATCCAGGCCGCCGGCGCACCGCACGATTGCCTCGAACTGCACTACGCCGAGGGCGCCAAGCTCTATCTCCCGGTGGAGAATATCGAGCTTCTCTCGCGCTACGGCTCCGAGGACACCAACGTTCAGCTCGATCGCCTGGGCGGGGCAGGGTGGCAGACCCGCAAGGCGCGGCTGAAGAACCGCATCCGCGAGATCGCCGGCGAACTCATTCGCATCGCGGCCGCGCGGCAATTGCGCGAGGCGCCGCGGCTCACCGTCGCGCACGGCATGTACGACGAGTTCTGCGCCGGTTTCCCGTACGACGAGACCGAGGATCAGGAAAACACCATCAATACGGTGATCGACGACCTCGCGTCGGGCAAGCCGATGGACCGGCTGGTGTGCGGCGACGTCGGTTTCGGCAAGACCGAAGTTGCACTGCGCGCCGCGTTCGTCGCGGCGATCAACGGCAAGCAGGTGGCCGTGATCGTGCCGACCACGCTGCTGGCGCGCCAGCACTTCAAGAATTTCACTGAACGCTTCCGCGCCTTCCCGCTGAAGGTCGCGCAGGCCTCGCGGCTGATCCCGAACGCCGAACTCAAGAAGGTGAAGGAAGGCCTTGCCGACGGCACGGTCGATGTCGTGATCGGCACCCACGCGCTGCTCGGCAAGGCGATCAAGTTCAAGGACCTCGGCCTGCTGATCGTCGATGAGGAGCAGCACTTCGGCGTGAGCCACAAGGAGAAGATCAAGCAGCTGCGCGCCGAGGTGCACGTGCTGACGCTCTCCGCAACGCCGATACCGCGCACGTTGCAACTTGCACTCACCGGCGTGCGTGATCTGTCGATCATCGCGTCGCCGCCGGTGGATCGCCTCGCGGTGCGCACGTTCGTCTCGCCATTCGACCCGATCGTGGTGCGCGAGGCGCTGCTGCGCGAAAGGTACCGGGGAGGCCAGGCGTTCTATGTGTCGCCGCGCATCGACGATCTCGCCGAGGTGAAGGACTATCTCGACAAGCACGTCCCCGAGGCGCGCGTCGTCGTCGCGCACGGACAGATGCCACCGACCACGCTCGAAGACATCATGTCGGCGTTCTACGACGGCAAGTACGACATCCTGCTCTCGACCACGATCATCGAATCCGGTCTCGACATTCCGACCGCCAACACGCTGATCGTGCACCGCGCCGACATGTTCGGCCTGTCGCAGCTCTACCAGTTGCGTGGCCGTGTCGGCCGCTCGAAGACGCGCGCCTATGCGCTGTTCACGCTGCCGCAGAACCGGCGGCTCACCGCGCAGGCCGAGCGGCGGCTTAAAGTTCTGCAATCGCTCGACACGCTTGGCGCGGGCTTCCAGCTCGCCTCGCACGACCTCGACATCCGCGGCGCCGGCAACCTGCTCGGCGACGAGCAGTCCGGCCACATCAAGGAGGTCGGCTTCGAGCTCTACCAGCAGATGCTCGAAGAGGCCGTGATGGACATGAAGGCCGGCGGCACGCAGGAGACGGCCGACCGCTGGTCGCCGCAGATCACGATTGGCATGCCGGTGCTGATCCCCGAGGACTACGTGGCCGACCTTTCGGTACGGCTCGGGCTTTATCGCCGCTTGGCCGACCTCGATACCGACCGCGACATCGACTCCTTTGCCGCCGAACTCGCCGACCGCTTCGGTCCGCTGCCCGAGGAAACGCAGCACCTGCTCAAGATCGTCGGCATCAAGGCATTGTGCCGGCGTGCAAACGTCGAGAAGGTCGACACCGGCCCGAAGGGCGCGGTGCTGTCGTTCCGCGACAACGCCTTCGCGAACCCGGAAGGCCTCGTGCAATTCATTCGCGAGGAAGGCAAGGCCGCCAAGGTGCGTCCGGACATGAAGGTGGTGTTCTTCGACGACTGGGAGAAGCCCGAGGCGCGGCTGAAGGGTACGACCTTCATTTTGCGCACGCTGGTCGCGATCGCGGAGAAAAAGAAGGCGGCGTAGTTTCATTCGTCGTCGTCCTCGGGCATGCTTCCCGCATGAGGAACACGGCCCGGACCGCTCTGTTCATCGCGATGTTGCTCGCTGCAGGCCCCGCGCTCGCACACACCGGCGAGGGCACCGGCGGGTTCATCGCTGGCCTGAAGCATCCGCTGCTTGGGCCGGATCATCTGGCCGCGATGGTGGCGGTCGGCCTCTGGGGCGCGTTCCTCGGCGTGCCGGCAATCTGGCTCTTGCCGGTCGTGTTTCCGCTGGTGATGGCGTTCGGCGGCGTGCTCGGCATCCTCGGCGTGCCGCTGCCAGCGGTGGAAACGGGCATTGCGTCGTCGGCCGTCGTCCTTGGTCTGATGATCGCGCTGGCGGCGCGTCCGCCGCTGTGGATCGCGGCCGTGCTGGTCGGGGCTTTCGCGATCTTCCATGGCTATGCGCACGGCAAGGAGTTGCCGGATGGCGCCAACGCGGTCGCGTACTCGGCCGGTTTCGTGATCGCAACCGGCCTCTTGCATCTCACCGGCATTGCGTTCGGGTTGCTGACGCGCTGGCCGGCCGGCAAGTTTGCCGTACGCATGGCCGGCGGCGCGATCGCGGCTGTCGGCGCGGCCTACCTGATCGTCCCGTGATCGAGAATTTTATCGACGGCGTGATGCAGGCGCTGCTGCCGACGCATTTGCTCGCGATCGCGGGGCTGGGTCTGCAGACGGGGCAGGGTGGACGGCCCCGCTTCGCGCTTGTGGCGTTTGCGTTCGGTCTGCTCGTCGGCGCCTGCGCGCTGACCTTTGCGCTGCGCGATCCACCGGCTGCGTTGGTGGTCTTGGGTATCGCCGCAGCGAGCGGATTGTTGGTCGCCGTTGCGTTGCCGCTGCCTGTCCTCACCGCTGCTCTTTTCGCGTTCGCTGTCGGCACCGCGCTGTCGCTGAACGCTCCACCACAAGCCATCACGCTGCACGGCGCGCTCGCGTTTCAGGCTGGAACGATCCTCGCGGCGTTCGCGCTGTTTGCGGTCGTCGCCTTCATCGCGGCCCGCGCGCGCGAGCCCTGGCAGCGCATCGGCGTCCGCATCGTCGGCTCATGGATCGCCGCCAGCGCGATCCTGGTCCTCACGCTCCGCCTTACGCGCTAATTTTCTCCAGCTTCTGCAAACAGCGCACGACCGGCGGCATCGGCGTGGTCGCAAAGCTCGTCTTCCAGTCGGTCACGCCGACCTCGCCGACGTAGATGTCGCCTTTGGAGTCCAGCGCGATGCCGTGCGGCGCGAGGAATTTGCCGACCTCGAGGCCGGGCCCGTTCTCGCCGCCGAGCCGCGCGACGCGCTTGCCCTGCCGGTCCACGATGGTGAGGCGCGGGCCGATATTCGGCACATGGCGATTCACCGGCATGCCGGGGCCGAGTTCGCCGATGATGAAGTTCGGGTTCTTGCCGCCACAACAGCACAGCGCGCAGGGGCGATGCAGATTGACCCATTGCGCCTCGAACTTGCCGTTGCCGTCGAACACCTGCACGCGATGGTTCTCGCGGTCCGCCACATAGACCCAGCCGTCCGCGTCGGCCACGATGTTGTGCACGATGTTGAACTGGCCCGGATCGGTGCCGGGCTCGCCCCAGCTCATCAGCAGCTTGCCGTCCGGCGAATACTTGTGCACGCGCGCGTTGCCGTAGCCGTCCGACACGTAAATCTCGCCCTTCGGCGAGAGCGCCGTGTGGGTGCAGCGATGGAACGGCTCGCCGCTCATGTAGGGTGTGGGCTTGTCCGGGATGCCGATGGTCAGCAGCACCTTGCCGTCGGTAGTGCACTTGCGCACGGTGTGGTCGCCGTCGTCGGTGCAGTAGAGATTGTCATCGGCGTCGATGTGCAGGCCATGCGCGCGGCGGAACACCCCTTCGCCCCAACTCTTGATGAAGTTTCCTCCGCGGTCGAACACGACCATCGGGTGTTCGCCGCGGTTGAAGACATAGATGCGGTCCTTGCTGTCGACCGCCACGGACGCGACGTCGGTCAAGTTCCAGCCGTCCGGGAGCTTTCCCCAGTTCTCGACCACGCGATAGCGATGCTCACCCGAGCCGAGAACGGCCATGTTTTCCTCCGTTTGTTGTTGACCGATTGTTGCAAACGGTTTGCGCTGACGCGAGCGCGTCACGCGCTGGGCTGGTATTCGGGCGTGCGCGCCGCGCGCTCGCGAGCCAGCAGGCCTTCCTCGACCGCCTTGATCTGGAGCGCGAGATATTTCGAGTTGATACGGCATTGCGCCAGGCTGCCGGCAATGAACCACAAGCCCGGCTGCGGCGTGCGCATGTACATGTTGCGCAGCTCTTGTCCCTCGCCGAACCCCCAGACCGGTCCGACGCGCTCCGCGACATCCCTGCCGAACAGCTTTGCGACCAGATGTTCCTGTCCCTTGTAGCCGGTCGCCAACACCACGAGGTCGGCGGGCAGGGCGCGGCCGTCGTGCAACCTCGCGCCCTCGGGCACGAGCGCCTCGATGTCGGAAAACTGGATCAGCTTGATCTTGCCCTCGGCAATCAGGTCCGAGCAGCCGACGTTGAAGTAATAGCCGCCGCCGCGGGTGAGATACTTGAACTGCCAGCCGGTGCCGTCCTCGCCGAAGTCGAGCTTGAAGCCGCGTGCGGCGAGGCCGTCGAGCAACGGCTGGTCGATCGCCTTGCCCTGCGCGGTCATCAGTTGATGGCTCTTCTTCGCCAACGACAGCGGCATCGAAGTCGCTATGAGGTCGCAGTCCTCGGTCGGCGGGCCTTCGCCGTAGAGCGCATACGCAATCTGCGCGCTCGGCTCGATGTTGACCACCAGTGTCGACGCGCGCTGCACCAGCGTGACGTCCGCGCCACTGGAGTGCAGGTCCTGCGCAATGTCGTGGCCGCTGTTGCCGGTACCGATGACAAGCGCACGCTTGCCCGACCAGTCCTCGCCGTCGCGGTACTGGCTCGAATGCAGCACGGGTCCAGCGAAGGTGTTCAGGCCCGGGATGTCGGGCAGGTTCGGTATGCCGCTGACGCCGGTCGCCATCACGATGTGGCGCGGACGCAGCGTGCGCGTTTCGCCGTCGCGGCGAAGCCGCACGATCCAGCGCGCCTCGCGTTCGTCGTAAGACGCGCCCTCGAAGTCGGTCGATGCCCAGTAGTTCAGCTCCATCGCCTCGACGTAAGCCTCGAACCAGCCCGCCAGTTTGTCCTTCGGAATGTAGAGCGGCCAGTTTGGCGGAAACCGCATGTAGGGCAGGTGATTGACGTGCACCTGATTGTGCAGCGTCAGCGCGTGATAGCGGTTGCGCCAGTTGTCGCCGACGCGCACCTCACGGTCGACGATCAGGGAGTTGAGCTTCAACTGAGTGATGCGTGCCGCGATCGAAAGCCCCGCTTGTCCGCCGCCGACCACCAGTACGTCCGGATCATGGCCCTTGTAGGCGACCGCCGCCTGCCGCTGGTCGCGCCAGTTCGGCCCACGGAAGTCGCGTGAATGCGACTGTCCGGTTGGCCGGCGCGCGCCGAGCGGCTCCTCGTGGCCCTTCAACTCTTCAAGGGCAGTTAGCAACGTCCAGCACTTGAGCGTGCCGCTCGCGTCCGGCGTGAGCCGCAGCACGCCGCTGCCGCGGCCGATGGCCGTCTCGAACCGGAAGATGATCTCGGTGGCTTTGGTCCCCGCGCGTGTCACTTCGCGCGGCGGCGTGCGACCCGGATCGACCGTGCAGCCGGAGAGCTGCGCGCCGGGGACATGCTCCCGGAGAGCCGCGACAATCGCATCGCGGCCGTTGAACGTCGTCAGTTCCCACGTGAGCGCCAGCACGTCGCGCCAGTAGCTGTCCGCATGAAACAGGTCCGCGAGACCATCGCCACGCGCCAGCGCGCGCTCGAACCGCGTGAGCCACGCTTGTGCAATTTCCTCCGACATTAAGCGTTCCGCGCTTCTGTTGCGCGGATTGTCGCAAAGCTGGCGCGGCCGCGCTAGGCCAGGTTCTCGCGCACGAACAAACTGATCTGCATGGGATCAATGCCCGAAAGCGCGGCGCGGCCGTCGCGCAGGTTGGTGAAGATGCGCACGCAGTTCAGCGTCAAAATCTGGTGGTCCTGCGTGATGGCGACGTCCATCGTGCCGTCGCGCAGCGCCGCGCGGGTGTCCGGTGTGAGTCCGTGCCCGACGAACATGACTTGCGCGCCGCGGTTCGCCTCGCGCAAGGCGCGCGCGATGCCGTCAGACGCGCCGCCGACATTATAGATCCCGATGAGGTCCGAGTGCCGGGCGAGGACGTCGCGGACCTGCCGGTAGTTCTGCGCCGCGCTGTCATGGCCTTCGCTCAAGGCCACGACGCTTAAGCCCAGAAATGCTTCGGCGATAATGCGCTGGAACTCGACCTCGCGCTCCACATGCGCGCGGTAGCTGCGGCTGCCGGCGATCAGCGCAACCTTGCCGCGCCGCTCGCCAACGAAGCGGCCGATCAGCAGGCCGGCGGTGCGCCCCGCCGCACGGTTGTCGAGCCCCACATAGGCGGTGCGCGGCGTCTCCGGAATGTCGGAGATCATGGTGAGCACCGGGATGCCCCGCGCCGTGATCTCGGCGACCGCCTCGCGCACCAGCGGATGGTCGAGCGCCATGAACGCGATGCCTTCGGCCCGTTCGGCGTGGTAGCGCAGGCCGCGCGCCAGCGCCTCAGGGCTGAAGCCTTCCACGAAGTGGCAATGGCTGGTCACGTTGAACGCCGCCAACTGGTCGTCCGACGCGGAAATGTGCTCGCCCAGCATGCGCAGGTAGCGGTTGGTGCCGGTCGGCAGGAGGAACGCGAGCCGCATCGGCTTTGGCCGCAGCGCTTCGTAGAGCGCGGCACGTGGGAGGTAATCGAGCGCCGCTGCGGCCTCGACAACCCGCTGGGCAGTCGCAGCACGCACCCCGAGTCTGCGGTTGAGCACGCGATCCACAGTTGCGGGTGAGACGCCGGCCGCCCGCGCGATGTCGCGCGCGCGGGGGCGTGACAGCGCGGTTTCCGGGGCTTTCCTCGACTTTGCGGCGGCGCGGCGCGCGGATTCGTTTTTCATCAAAATTCATCAGAACGATTGCTTTGCTTATCGTCAAGGGCGCTCCCTATGCTCGTTTCCACAGAACAGACTCGCGAAACGAGAACATCACCGGGAGAGACATCATGGCGGCGAAACGGCAGCTTCGCGGGGCAGGGCTCGCGGCGATCCTGACAGCGGTGGTCGGCCTCTTTGGCCCGCAGGCGAACGCTCAGACGCTCGAACTGCGCTACGGCCACATGAACCCGCCGACCAGCGCGGCCGGTATTCAGGCGCAATGGCTCGCAGAGGCGATCGCTAAGAACACGTCGGGGCAAGTGACGGTGAAGGTCTATCCGTCCTCGCAGCTCGGCAAGCTGCAGGAACTGGCCGAGGCGGTCTCGACCGGCACCATCGCGCTCTCGCACAACACCGCGGGCGGCATCGGCTCGCTCTACGAGCCGTTCGGTGCGCTCGACACACCTTATCTCTATCGCGACTACGACCACCTCATGAAGGTGATGGACGTCGACTCGCCGGTGATGAAGAAGCTGAACGACGGGCTGGTGAAGGCCGCCGGCGTGCGGGTGCTCTACGCCTACTACTTCGGCACGCGCCAGCTCACCTCGAACAAGCCGATGCGCGAGCCCTCTGATCTCGCGGGGCAGAAGATCCGCGCGATCCCGTTCCCGATCTACATGGCCGCGGTGCAGGGGCTCGGCGCGATCCCGATTCCGGTGGATTGGTCGGAAGTGCCGACCGCGCTCGCGACCGGGCAGGTGGCGGGTCAGGAGAACCCCGTGAACGTCGTGCTTTCCAGCAAGCTCTATGAAACCCAGTCGCATCTGATGCTGACCGGTCATATCATGAACGCGCAGCTCATCGTCATCAACGACAAGGTCTGGCAGAAGCTGACCCCTGTCCAGCGCGACGCAATCAACGCCGCCGCGCAGGACGTGCGCAAGCGCGCGAGCGAGACGGTCAAGAACCAGGAAGCCGAAGAGACCGAGAAGCTCAAAAGCCTGAAGATGAACGTCATCGGGCCGGACAACGGCCTGAAGCTCGACGTCTACAAGGCCGCAGTCAACAAGGTTGTGCAGGAGAAGTTCGGCACGAAGTTCGGCGACCTCTACAAGGAAATCGCGGCGATCAAGTAGGCCGCGAGCACGTCACTACGCTTCCGGCCGGCGCAGGCGCGCCGGCCCCAAAAACCCCGAGACCCTCTCTGGCGCCCCATGACGCATCCCTTGCGCGCGACAATCCAATGGCTCTGCCGGGTGGCCCTGGTCGTCTCGATCATGGCGCTGATCGCCGCGACCGGTCTGATCATGCTGCAGATCGTGGCGCGCGAGATTTTCGTGGCAGGTGTCTCGTGGGCCGACGAGCTGGCGCGCTACGCCGGGCTCGCCGTGATCTTCCTCGCGGTGCCCGCGCTGCTGGCGCGCGACGAGCATGTCAAGGTCGACATGTTCCTGAACATGATGCCGGAGCACACGCGGCGCTTCTTCGTGATCGCCAACGATATCCTGATGGTCGTGTTCTGCGGCATGTTCGTATACGGCGGCTGGCTGTTCCTGCAGCGCGCCTCGCGCTTCTCGACGCCCGCGCTCGGCATGCCGAACCTGATCTGGTACCTGCCGGCCATCGTCGGAATGGTGCTCATGCTGCTGGTCGCGGTCGACCGCGCCATCACGGCGATTGCCGCGCGTCCGAAGGATGAGGCCGCGCCATGATGAGCCTCGCCGCGACGATCATATTTCTCGTCCTGATGTGTCTCGGGCTGCCGATTGCGGCGTCGCTTGGCCTTGCGGCGGGCGCCGTGATCTGGTGGTTCGACCTGCCGCTCGCCGTGGTGGCGCAGCGCACCGTCAACTCGCTCGACTCCACGCCGCTGCTCGCCGTCCCGATGTTCATCTTCGCGGCTTGCATCTTCAACACCGCCGGCATCACGCAACATTTGTTCGACTGGATCCGCATGCTGGTCGGCCGCATCCGCGGCGGCCTCGGCTACGTGACGATCCTGACGCATCTGGTGTTCTCGGGGATTTCGGGCGCGGCTCTCGCCGACATCGGCGCGCTCGGCAGCATCCAGATTCGCATGATGCGCCAGCAGGGCTACAAGGACGAGTTTTCAGCCGGCATCTGCATGGCAGCCTCGACGCTCGGGCCGATCTTCCCGCCCTCGATCCCGCTCGTGATCTACGCGACCACCGCCGAGATTTCCGCCGTGCGGCTGATGCTCGCCGGCATCATTCCCTCGCTGGTGATCGCCGGCGTCCTGATGGCGCAGGTATGGTGGCTCGCGCGCCGCGAAGGCCTGCCGGTCGACACCGTGGAGGTGACGCGCTCTTCGTTCCTGCGTCAGACCATGATCGCGCTCCCCGCCATCATGGCGCCCGTGATCCTGATCGGCGGCATGATGGCAGGCTTCCTCGGCTCTACCGAAGCTGCCGGCATCACGGTCGTCTACGCGATCCTGATCGGCCTGTTCGTCTATCGCAAACTCAACTGGACGAACTTTTACGAGTCCGCGCAGGAGACCGTGCTGGCTTGCGCGAGCATTCTACTGATCGTCGGCGTTTCTGAGTTGTTCGCCTGGGTGCTGGCCATCGACCAGATTCCGACGCTGGCCGCGCAGTTCCTGATCGGGCTCTCCAGCAACCCCTATGTGCTGCTGATCATCGCCAACGTCGTGCTGCTCGCTGCGGGCACGATCCTCGAGCCGCTGCCCGCGATCCTTCTGCTCACCCCGATCATCGCCCCCGGCCTGCATCAGGCCGGCGTCGATCCGGTGCATCTCGGCATCGTGGTGGTGCTCAACCTGATGATCGGCCTGCTCACGCCGCCGGTCGGTATGAGCCTCTACATGGTGAGCAACATCGGAAAGATCCCGCTTGAGCGCGTGATGGCAGGCGCGGTGCCGTTCATCGTCTCGCTCATCATCGCGCTCATGATCGTGACATTCGTCCCGGGGTTTTCGACCTGGCTGCCAAGCCTGGTCATGAAGTGATGCAACACAGGAGTCTGACGTGAGTGTGCTGTTCGGGGAAATCCGACAACTGGGCTACGTGGTGCCCGACATCGAGGCCGCGATGGACTATTGGGCCAAGACGCTCGGCGTCGGCCCATGGTTCTATGCGCCGCGCGTGCCGGTCGAGAAATTTCACTACAAGGGCGAGCCGTCCTCGCCGATCACCTCGGTGGCGCTCGCGAACTCCGGACCCGTGCAGGTCGAGTTGATCCAGCAGCGCAACGACGCGCCGACGATGTACCGCGACTTCGTCAAGGCGAAGGGCAGTGGCCTGCAGCACGTCGCCTACTGGACGCAGAGCTTCGACGCCGACATGGCGATGCTCACCGCGCGCGGCTTCAAGGTCGGCATGGGCGGCGAGGTCGGCGCGCGCGGCCGCTTCGTCTACTTCGAGACCGAGTATCACCCCGGCTCCGTGATCGAGCTCTCCGAGGTCGAAGGCCCGAAGGGCAGGATGTTCGACCTGATCCGCAACGCGGCCGTCGGCTGGGACGGCAAGGATCCGGTGCGCCCGTTCCCCGATCTCTCCAAATTGTGACCCGGAATGCCTGGCGATCGTCTGACTGCCGTCTATCTGCTCGAAACGCCGCTCGACCCCGCCAAGGTCGCCGACGTGCTGGCGGGCGAACAGTCGAGCGGAACGTTCCTGCGCGTGCCGGGCGAGACCGACGACCTGCGTGCGCGCAGCCGCGCCACCGTCGACTCGATCGAGGAGCTTGAGTCGGTCGCGGCGCCGAGCCTGCGCAGCGGCTGGCTGGAGCGGCAAGGACGGGGACAAGGGCAGGGCGGGCCGTACCGCCGCGCGCGCGTCACCGTGTCGTTCCCCACCGGCAATATCGGCACCAATCTGGCGACGCTCGCCGCAACCGTCGCCGGCAATCTCTACGATCTCGGCGAGGCGACCGGCCTCAAGCTGATGTCGCTCACCTTGCCGTCCGACTACCGGCGCCAGTTCGCGATGCCGCATCAGGGCATCGACGGGACGCGCAGGCTCACCGAGGTCTACGGCCGCCCGCTGCTCGGCACGATCATCAAGCCGAACGTCGGCATGACCGCCGCGCAGACCGGCGAACTGGTCGCCGAGATGTGCGCCGCCGGGCTCGACTTCATCAAGGATGACGAGGTCAACGCCGACTCCGTATGGGCGCCGATCGGCGAGCGCATCCGCGCCGTGATGGCGCGCGTGCGCGCGCATCAGGACCGTACCGGGCGGCGCGTGATGGTCGCGTTCAACATTTCCGATGAAACAGACGCGATGCGCCGCCACGCCGATCTGATCACCGCCGAAGGCGGCAGTTGCGCGATGGTGTCGCTCAACTGGTGCGGCCTCTCGGCGGTGCAATCGCTGCGCCGCTCGACCGATCTGGCGATCCACGGCCACCGCAACGGCTTCGGCATGTTGTCGCGCGCGTCCGCGCTCGGAATGGCGGCACCCGCCTACCAGACGCTCTATCGGCTCGCCGGCATCGACCACATGCACGTCCATGGCCTCGGCGGAAAGTTCGCGGACTTCGAAGACGACGTCACGGCCGCGACGCGCGATTGCCTGACGCCGCTGTCGTACGACGATGCCGTGATGCCGGCCTTTTCGTCCGGCCAGTGGGCCGGCACTTTGCCGATGACCTATGCGGCGACGCGCAGCCCGGACTTCATGTTCCTGTGCGGCGGCGGGATCATTGCGCACCCGGATGGGCCGTCGGCCGGCGTGACCAGCCTGCTCGCCGCCTGGGCCGCCGTGAAGGACGGCGAGCCGCTGGAAGCGCGCGCCGCGCACGTGCCCGAACTCAAGCGTGCGCTTGAGTTCTTCGGCGCGCGGAGCAAGTAGCATGGCCCCGCGCATCGCCTACTACGGCGACGACTTCACCGGGGCAACTGACACGCTGGCGACCGCAACGCAGGGCGGCTTGCGCACGCTGTTGTTCCTGCGCGTTCCGACCGCCGACCAACTCGCGGCCGCGGGCGATCTCGACTGCGTCGGCATCGCCGGGGCCTCGCGCTCGATGGCGCCGGCCGCGATGCAAGACGAGCTCCGCCCGGTCGCGGCGTGTCTGGACAAGCTCGGCGCGCCGGTGACGCACTACAAGACCTGCTCGACCTTCGACAGCGCGCCCGAGGTCGGCAACATCGCGGTCGCGGCGCGCGTGCTGTCTGACGCAATTCCCGGCCGCATCCTGCCGATCGTTGGCGGGCAGCCGAACATCGGTCGCTACTGCGTGTTCGGGCATCTGTTCGCCGCCGCCGAGGCCGGCGGCCCGCCGCTGCGCATCGACCGCCACCCGATGGCGAACCATCCGGTGACGCCGATGACGGAGTCGGACCTGCGCCTGCATCTGGCGCGGCAGGGTATGAAAAACGTCCGCCCGGTCTTCTTTCCGGCTTACGAGGGACGGCCCGAGCCGCTGGAGCACGCGACCGGTCCGGA
>Ga0075366_10001053_pt1 | contig 13522 bp, 11 predicted proteins | sample EndMethybrTD3031_FD_72351 | JGI IMG/M metagenome (GOLD analysis project Ga0075366, IMG submission 72351) | Populus endosphere microbial communities from Tennessee, USA - Endosphere MetaG P. TD hybrid TD303-1 | ecosystem: Host-associated > Plants > Roots > Endosphere | place: USA: Tennessee...
AAAATGGACATGCAATGCAAAGGTTGATGATCACCTTCGGCGATTCCGATTCTCATTTGGTTAAATGGGCTGAGAGAGAAATGTAGAGCACCCGCAAGAAGTAGAAAAAAATGACTTGAAGAATTGCCGTTTTGTCTGATACTGTACAAACATACAGCTATCGGAGGCGGCGCCATGTCCCTTATCAAACTTGCAGCAAAGCTTGTCCATTCAGATCCAACCGATCCATCCGTAGGATCGCTGCCTGCGTTACGCGTTGGCCTTCAGCAACTGTTCATTCGTCGTGGCCGTCACTGGAGTCTGTGCGCGCACTATGAGTCTGCGCGCCTCAGACCAACGCGCTAAGCCCATCGACCTATTCGCTCTCTGTCTGAATGGACCGAGGGCGCTGCGTATGCTGACGAACTTCGAGATCGGCCTGCATGAGCTAAGCAGCAGTAGTGAAGAGCAAGGAAGAGAGCCATGGAGACAGCAATAAGAGGCCGAGTCGGCACCACGCAGCCCCAGATTGCGGGTGGAGGAGACACCGATGAAAAGAGCTTCGTAAGCGAGGTAACCGGGATGCTCGGCGTCACGCTCACTGCTGGTGAACTCGATATGGTGCTGGAGTGTTACCGCAGACGGCTACCTACGATTTTTAGTGTTCGAGAGATTCGCAAGGCGCGGGGCCTTCCAGCAATCTGCTAGAAGAGGCTTTCCGGTATGCTTTCCGCATTGCCATGACCACGCGGGAAAACATGTTCGCCGCACCTCGTCTCATATCGCTACGCTGTCTTTGCGCCACGCTCTGCATGGCTACTGCGAACGTCGGCCATGCTGAAAGTTCGCCGACCGGCGTCGCGACATGGAACATGGGGTGGCTGCTTGACCAAGCAACCCATACTCGCTGGGTCAAAGCTTGTAGCGACACTGGCTGGCGTTCCGCAGATGACTTGATAGCAGCTGGCAAGGCCGTGCCCGCAACGCTTGACGGCCTTCCTTACTGCGACGTGCACAACGGACTCGACTATCGCAAGGCAGATGCATGCAAGCGCACGCTAGGCGAGCAGTATTACCAGCGCCCCAACCAACTCGACTCGACATGCCGGGTGTCCCCCGATCTTGCAGATTGGGACTTGTACAAGCGCAAGCTTCAATCGCTACGCGAAGCATTTCTGACGCTGGCCAACAAGGGCGTGGGCCTCGTTGCTGTCCAAGAGGTCAGCAACGACGCCGCACTCGAACAGATCGCTCCACTGGGCTGGAAGGTTGAAACAACCCAGAATCTGAAAGGCGTGGCGAACATCGCTCAGCACGTGGGCGTTGCATGGGATCCCAAAGTTGTGAGCTTGCGCGACTTCAAAGCGATTAATGAGCTGTCACTGAAGGAAGCACGGGCGCTACGTCCAGGACTCAGCTTTGTCGCGGACATTGAAGGCCTGCCCACAGAGTTTCTGGTTGTTCATCTGAAGGCGGGATGTCGATCCGTTCCACTCAATGCGGCACGCGGTAAGGCCCAAGCTGAGTGCGCGATGTTGGCGAAGCAAGTGCCGCTCATCGAGGAGTGGATCGACGCTCGGATCGGAAAATCCTTCGTCATAGTCGGAGATTTCAATCGAAGTCTGTTGAAGGAGCTTCAACAAAATCCAGAGGCCGATCCTATTCGTTTCGGGGTGCGCGAGAATCCCGTCTTGTCGTTTCTGGTTCCTGAGTGGAATGACGATAACCCACGCGGCAGTACGATCCACATCGTGGATCATTTGCGCAAGCCCGACGGGACGCTAATTGCGGGCGATTGGTACTGCGCACAGACCGTTGGTATCGACCACGTGATATTGAGCGAGCGATTGGCAAAGCGAATCAGGGAGCGAGATCCCGTCGGTGCCGTGATGAAGCCCATAAGCTACATGCTGTACGGGAAAAAATTGACAGTAAAAGACAAGGCTGTGATTCCGCCTTCTGATCATTGTGCTCGATATGTAAATTTGTAGTTGGTCGAACCAACTCGCTTGAAAGCCCTCCGGATTGCTTTAGGCGTCTCTAAATTTACGCATGACATAGGCCCGTTTTTGGAACGAGGCGCACAGACCTATGCAATCGAAGCAAGAAGGTTCAGACTCACTGTGAGTCTCGATTGGACAGCAGACCAGTGAGGTTCACGTGGTCTAGGATAGGATCGTGCAGACCGGTCACCATGTTCTTTGCAAGCAACAAGTTGTCGATAAACCCATTGGCATCTCGTGCATTGCCCAAGACGTGCTCCACAAAAAATATGTTTCGAAAAAGTACGTTGTGGACAAACTCCTCAGCGTCTTTTTCCCCTACATACTTCGCGTAAGTCCAGTAATTTTCGCTTAGTTTCTCCAGTTCGACATTCACTTGTGCCACGGTTCGTTCCTGCACTTCAGATATTGGAATCGTCGCATTGATCTTGCGCCCACCCAAAGAGCCAAGCATGTCCTGCATTAACGCCTGCTCATGAAGCCCTCCATAGTCCGCAAGCGATATGACGGCCTTCACGATCCGCCGTCCTCTTCGTTCAATAATCGAGCCATTCTCGAATCTCAATACGTCATCTCGCAGCAGCACGACTTCCATCTTCGCCAATTGGTTAACTGCTCGAATCAGACCCTGTGTCAGATCAATAATCATATGTAGATCGTTGCCTGCAACTGTCTTACGAGTTAAGCCCTTCTTCTTAAGCTCCAACAGCACAACAACGTCTCGCCCCTCAATAACCAAATCTAACTCCCCCGCACGTTGGCCCTTTTGACCAGCGACTGCTCCTCTCGCGTACGGAATCCTCAGTTCATCGAGGCGTTTGCAAACATGCTCCTCAAATGCAATCCCCATTTTTTCGTTTAAGTCGTCATTCCCGGATGCGAGAAGCGTTGTGAGCCTTGAGAAAAATGCTGGGCCCAGAAACAATCGGGGGGCAATCCATATCTTGCCTCCCGTGGCTTCGACGAGAGAGCACTCCTTTGTGTCGGCAATTTCGGCATCACGAGGCGAATGGTATCGACCGTTGGCTCCGGTCATCACAAAAGAGTTAAGCAGCCCTTCTGCAACCGCTGGCCGAAGTCCATGCACGCCGAGAACTTCGATCAGGCTCTTTCGGTCAAGAAATGTCGATCTTGCATCGTCGTCCGAAGCGACGAGAAGTGCACCCCACATCTTTCGAATATCTGCGATGGTCCACGTAACTCCTCTTGAGCCAACGTACGTCATCTCCCCGACAAACATATGCTGCAACAGTCGGCTCATGGTGTCGGGGTTGCATTGAGGCACGGAAAATAGCTCATCACGTGTCACAACCCTACGCATTGCTGCGATGACCTCATCGGGAGTCGTATTGAACATATCGTCATACGGCGAAAAATGTTCAACATCGAAAAGGGCGGCAAGATGCATAGCCGCCGTCTCAGCCGATCGATAGCGCTTCTGGGTTTCTGATCGCTGTCCTCGGCTCGACAAGGCATTAAGTCCTAGGCGGTACAGATATCCGTATGGGATGGAACGATCCATTTTGTTGAACACAGGGCTAACTGCAGGTTGAAGCCGAATCCGGCGAAGATTCGGCATATAGCGCGCTGCAATAGCGGCGTCAATATGATGAAACGCGCGCTGGCCCCCCAATGCTCTTAGTGGCTCTCTCACTACTGCTGCCAGCACGCCTGGATTGACAGACACCTTGTCACCCGTAAGACGAATCTGCACGTTTCGCCCAGCGAAGAATATTACGGCTTTGGCAAACGTGTAGTCCCGGAAGGAGGGGTTAGGCACGGAACGCGAATTACCCGGATCTTCCTCGTCGACGGTTGTCATCGCATGGCGAAGTGCTTGCAGCCAGTGAGGGTCAGAGAATCGAAGATCACGAACACGAGTCTCCTTCCCAAGCGCATTCCTCAGTATTCGTAGTGCCGCAAGATGGGGATTGAGTGGTGTGCCGAGCAGGCAGTGGGAAAGTGTAGTTTCTCTTGCGGTCGCCAGTAGATGGCGGCTTACTTGCTGTGCTCCGTACGTCGATAGATCCTCCTGGGACTCGCCTAGTCTCGCACTGTCCCCGAAAGCCTTGTCGATCTCCAAAGACCTATCTACCCTCGTAACTAATGAAATCAAGGGGACCAGCAAAGCTGTTTCAACGGCAGCGTGGAACTCCTCGAAAAGCGGGAACTTATGGGTCATCTTTAATCTGTACGATAGACGCTATGCGATATGGAATATGCATGCCTGGTTGATGACATTCAACAGCTTTTTTAGAGACTCCTCGGATGAATCAGTTTCTACTACTTAACTCTCTTGTAATCAGCGTGCGAGATCACAGAACATGACTGACGAGCTCGCGAGCGCCGACTTAATCGAGGTCTGTCCGAAGCCGCAAGATGATTCGAAGAGCCAACATAGCGCGGGCGCCCAACCCTTGGGATCTATCGCGAGTGATCTTTCTTCTTTGCTTTATCCTTTGTTGATTTCCCAGTTCTAAAGCAGATAGTTCATTGGTATGGAGCAGATCGACGATGTAGTCCTGAACATTGAGCTCACGAATGTTGCTCGTCCAGCTGGACGTCGATCTAAGTGACTCGACGGTCGTTGGCCGTGATGAACCCTGTCGTTGCTCTAGATCTGAGTAGTCAAACACAAGCCCAAATTGTTCGTAGAACCTGTTCCGACGTACCTTGTTATCAGCATGTGCTTGACCAGAGAGCAGCTCCACTGGCATCACATTTGCACTTGGCCACTGTTGAGCCCACGTTACGATCTCATTCATTAGATACGTGCCGATGCGCTGCCCCTCTAAGCCGGGCAAGTCCAAGAATATCGCCCCAGCGCTTTCCAGAGACGAAGACGTCAGCGATACCGTAGCCCCCCACGGAGATTCCTTGTGGTAACACGCAGTGAAAGAGCCCCGGCTTCGGTGACAGGCATTCTTTGTTTGTACGCGTTCATAGAAGAGTTGGATGGAAGACTCATAGAGTGAGCCGTCTCGCTCGTCATAGCGATAAGTCTCTTGCCGCTCCACTATTAGCAGCGCCAACTTTTGGTCAGGGGTATCTCTACTGAATATCTGTAGTAAACAAATACGCGGCTTTGTCCACTTTCCCTGTCGATGATCGCTGTTAAACGAAGGTAGTGTCATGAAATCTCCTTAGTCGAATTGGCGCAGGACCAGACTTTTCCGATTGTCAATGACAGATGACTATGCCTGCTGCCGATATGCGAGTAGCTCCTTACCAAAATTGGCCCGGTCGTTTTCCCATCGATACGCCACGAGAGCATTCGCAGTCTTGAGTAGGGTACGAAGATCTTCTTCATTTGCATGCAACGGGGGCAAGCGGCAAAGAGTGCCTTCTAGCAGACCTACGATCCAAAGAGCGATATCAAACTCAATGTCGAATTTTTTCCATTTTTGTTGTGATGCCAATGGCGCCTGAATTACCTGAGCGCACGCCCTTAATTCTTTTTCAAGTTTCGACAGCAACCGCTTCTGCGCTGGTGGCCGCGACGAAGCCAGAAAAACTGCAGCTTCGGTCGAAAAGACTCCCTCTGAATTCAAACGAAAGAGTAGTGAGCCTTTTTTACGGGCGTCCTTCCAGAACAAGAGTAGGTCTGCGAACCAGTTCGTGGCCGCTTGCTCCGCAGTTATGCGATTGCTCGCTATTAAGGGCATGACCACGTCTTCGCACATCCACGGCGACGATGTATGCAACCATTTGAAGGCGCCTCGCATTGCGTGAAGAAGAGAAGTAAATTCGGTGTCTGAAAGAGAAGGTGCTAACGCGCCAAATAATTCGGCGAGCAATGCTTGGCGGGTAGGCAAGGTTCCACGTGTTGAACGTGCAACTAACCATCCGAGCAGACGCACTTTCTCTTGCGGACCAAGTCGCGGGATCGCGTTAATCTGAGCCAGCGATCGAGGATCTGCTTGAATCAGGGATTCAAAGGCAACGAATCCAATCCAGCGTATGAAATCATTCGAACTGTGGAGAAGCGCCTCGAGGGCAGTACTTGAGCTCTCCATTCCGACGTCGAAAGTGATTACACTCATTGCACGTTTGAGCCCCAGCTGTCGTCTGCGATTAGAACGCCACTTCTCTTCAGCCCCCTCTTCAACCCAACGAATCAGGGTTGTCGGGGCCGTGAACCAAAGAGCTTTGATAGCGTAGTAATCGCCCCATGACACCTCGTTCGTATCACGTCGAAACCACCCCTGTGGGTCTGTCGCGTCTTCCAATAACTCTGAAAGTGGCATTGTCAGGATGGTCGTCATGTCGATGACGCCACTTGGCGCTGGAGGCGGCGGGACAGCATCCGGACGATCGGAATCGAGATATTCGTAGAGGGCTTGCCGTAACTCATAGCTACTAGCCGTTCCACGAGGAAATTGTTGTCCTGCGACCGTGTTCGCCAGGATGACTCCCATGGCGTCCCATGCCGAATTAAAATTTTCTAGCGGTAGCCCCTGCGACCAAAAGCTATTTGGTATTTCATCGAAAAGGCGATGCTTGATCGCACCTTGCTCAAGGAACCCTTTCGAGTCCAAAGCAACTCTGAGTGCGGAGCCGAACAAAGCGGCCAGATCTGCGCTGCCCGTCCACCAGCTCAATACTTCTCCCGCTCGCGGTATGTTGAAGACGTCATATTCGGCTACGGCGCGTCTAGTTGCCTTGGGATGAACCATCGAGTCGAAGAGGACACCTCCCCCAATGCTTGCATTGGCCTGCACAGCTTGCTGCGACTCTCTAACCGTCGTATTCGCGTAGTCACTTACTTTTAGCAGCGTGTCTCTGGGGATTGGGGTCACCAATAGTGGATAGTTTTTGTTCGCCAGTTGGATTGAGTTCGAAAGATGAAAGCCGACAACCGGATCGCTCTGCCCATCTAGGATGAGAAGCATGCGATCGTGAAACGCTTCCTCGGGAAGGGCGAGCACGCGCAATCGCACGCTTTCCAAGGTGTCCGTCCAAGACTTGCACGCATTAAGCAAAGAACGAATGCGCTTCTGATCGGCGTCGTTTTCCTTTTGAGTCTTCCCTTGTAGCTTTCGAATGACGTCAAAGCATTTATCAACCCAATCTTTTCTTCGACGCTTCTTGTCTACACAAGTCACGATGAGATAGTCACCTCCATTCGATCCGTACAGATTCAGAAGGTTGACCCCAACATCCTCCATATATGGGTCAAACCAAATCAGCTGACAATCGCGGTAGCTGCTTAGCAGTTCCTTCAACCACTCCGCTAATTCAAGTCGCCCCGTATTCTCTCCTTCCGAGTATCGCAAGAAGAATTGTCCCTCTGATTTTCGTGGTACAAAAAGCCGGAGATCTCTCATGATCTGGCGATTTGCGGATACCCAAGCATCGGTTTCTCGAGAACCCAGCGACGAAGACGAAATCGGCGTGTGACGAGAGAGCTGTTGGGCCGCGTCAAGCCGTCGTTGGTGCGCTGGTCTTAGACCGACCGCCAGCCAATCGTTCTTGACTGTAGTACCGCCCCCCTGAATATGCATATTCAGATTGGCTCCACGATATAGAAACGTGCCCCAGCGCACGCAAGGCAACCAGTCAGTGCCGCTCCCAGATCTCGCATCAATCTCTAGCTCGTATCCATCAACCATCCCCACGTACTCTGCCGGGAGTGAAAACTGCAACACGCTTGGGAATGCGGTCCCTAGAGCGGCGAACTGCTCACTGGAGAACAACGCGCATTCATCGTTCATGAATGACATTCGTATTCGGACTTCGGCTCCAGCGCCGATGTCTCCCAGCAAGATGACATTCACGGTGGGCGGTTTGCCGGATATGGTAAAGAGGAGCCTCCCATAGTCATCTAGTCCGGGGAGTGCCAAGAGCTCGATATCGCCCAACCGCCACGCATCGACTCCCGCAAAATCCATGCCGATTTCTAATTTCAGCTCTTCGGCAGCGAAGGCCGCAAGCGCATACTCGGCACGACCCGCAACGTGAAAAAGCCTCGATTTATTCAGGCTGCAAATGGCGGCGCTATTAGCGCTAGTACCCGCTATGGGACTCAAACGGCTTGTAGCCCCGAGATAGTAGTGTCTGGCCGGCAAGTGCATCGTTGGGCGAAACACGGACGAAGCATCTAGCGTTAGCGTGCCGAAGCGACTATTGATTTCCGTTGCCAGTACAATGCCAGCAGCATCACTGGCAGCGCTGAGGTCGAGCCCTTCAGTGAAGGACCTTATCAGTGCGCACGATGCCTTTGCCGAGCAAAACAAGCTCACGCGAATTACTTGTGCCTCTAGGCCTACATCGATATCGCGAAAATGATCCTCGCGGGGCGCACTCCATTTGTCGTTGCGATGGGTTGACGGAAGAACCCGGCCATAAAGGACACGCGTTTCGAGCAGCCCATTCCATTTGATTTGAAGAATCCAGATCTCCACAACACAGGCTTCGTCGTGTTCCCCTAGAACGCGATGCAGACGTGCATCACCGCTGACTCTATCAAAGGCTTGTGTCACCTTATTCTCCAATGCAGGTCCGAAGTATGGAATGATGTATGCATTCATTATGCTCTAGCATCGTGGCCTCTCGGAGCGAGCATAAAAAAGGAGCGGCAGGCAACCAATGCTGTCGAAGCACGCCGTCACCAGCGAACTGCTACGTAAATACAAAGCCATCTCTTCGGGTTTCAAGTATGCCCGCATCTAATATTTGGGACCAAGCTGGCCCCACTATTTGTCATATCGACAAAAAAAGGCATTACCACGAACGCCAGAAACTCGGCCTCTTCGTAGCACATTAGGTATTGGGGTTCTCCTGAGCTACCGAGAATTCCACTTGGCATTTCTATTGGGAGCGATATGAGAGACTGGCAAGCAAAAGTTGGATTTTGGGGAACTCTCGCATGGCTAGGACTTTTCCGAGTCGGTGAATTCCTGCTGGAAAATCACTACAACGAACTTGCGCTGGCCGTATTTGGATACACCATGGGCTTTATCACAGTTTTCGCGGGCCACTTATTTTGGGGAAGAATTATCCGGAGGCGCTGGGATGAGCTATTGGGCAACGGCTGGTTTGAAAGGGTAACCGCCGCTTGTTCTCTTTCTGTGATTATGGTTTTCGGGGCAGTGGGCTTTTGGAACGGCATCTTCAATTCCAATGCTTGGTTTTACAGTTTGTTCTTCGCGCTTGGAGGTTTTGTAATAAATCAAGGCGTCATGCCGATCATTGATCATATCGACACCAAGAACAAATGAATAATGCCGAAATCATTCAAACGGGCCTTTCTACCTCCACGACAGTCTGGTGTAGAGAATGAGTGCGAGCAGGCTCCGAACTCTAAGCGTTTAGCACAAGGGCAAGCATCGCTTCAACCCCACTCAATCAATCGACATGACTTTGCGCTGCTCTGAAAGAAGTCTTACATCTGTTCTCAGGAAAAAGTACTGGCGCCTGCCGTTAGTCGCAGGCCCACTTACCGGCTCCGCACCAATTCGCCCAAGTACCTTTTTTGGAGACTGCTGTAATATTTCGGACAACTCCACTAATGACACATAGGTGTTCTGAAATGCTTTTATCGCTTGATGAGTGACGCGTCTTCTTCGCCCTTCCACGACTGTCGCCGCTATCAAACCAGCGGAGACAAGTTCATAGACTACTTGCTGCTTTAATCCCATCACACGTGCGGCTTGATCGATTGAGAGATTTTCATCAGTAACGAGTCGGTGCCTATCAAGCCAAAGACGCACCGTTGCCCTACACAGGCGCTTGTCCCCAAAACACATGGTTGCGGTAGCGTTGATTAATCGAAGTTCACCGGCGAGAATTGCCCTTGTAATTGCAGCGAACTCTGTTGGATGCAGTTTCCAATTTTTTAGGATTTGTCGAACGGATACGTCGGTTGCGTTTGGCGCTTGGACACCCGTTAACTCTGCCAGCCGTTCTACCTGAGGCCGCAGCAGCATCCATTGGGCAGCGCCGATATCAGCCCGTGACATGAGGGGCTTCAGAATGTCCGCATTAATGAGCTCCCGAACCCGATGTTTAGGAATAGCCAAACGTTGCGCGGCTTCCTTCAGCGTTATTCGGTCGTCCGCGAAGTTCCGAATTTCTTCGAACTGGGTCCGATGTATAGAGCGTGATACTCGGCCAGATGGCGATGTCATTGAATCGCCGCGAATAAGCTCACCTTGCAGCAATTGGCGCACTAGGGCCGGTGCGACACCCGTCCGCTTCGCAGCTTCCTTTACGGTCACGCGAGGATGTTGGTCAATAGTTCCAACCTGCAGTGATCTGTGCCGCCTGCAGATTAAACCCCACCAGCGCTCATGCAGATGAGATTCAAAAGCATCTCGCAGAAATTGATACTCTTCTTCTCTCAACTCATTGTAAAGAACGCGATGCAGGCATCCAAATGTGCGGCGCATACTTGAAGTTGCGGTCTGTTGGCGCTGAATACGCAAGAGCAGGTCCTCAAAGTTGCTTGGCCAGCTACCCAATAGACTAGCCGCACCTTGCACAATCTCATACGCTACAGTGAAGGTTTCGAGATTGCTGATTTGACCGGGCCGTGTGGGTGGAGCGCTCCCAGCAAACTGCCCTAGATATCGAATGAGTCGTAGCCAAGCCCTAGCATCTAGCGGCCAAGTATTGCTGGAGCCACCCGAGATCACTGTTAGCAAGGTGCGTGTGAGCGCTAAGCAGTCTTCTGAAGCAAGCTCCGTCGGCGCATCCTGTAACTTGGCGCCACAAGAGCAACGCATGACATCATTCCGCTCCAGGCGCTGCGGTGAGCCGCATGCCGTACAAATATCGCGAAGTAAGACGCCATGTTTTGTACATGCACAAACCAGCTTTACCATCCAGGCCGACCGCAAATAGGGTGCATCTTTGAGGCACGCGGGACACCATCGCATACGCGAATGATTGAGGTCCTGCGCGACTAGTTGAGTCGGAAGCGCAAAGACGCGCCACGCGTTTGGACAAGGGCCGACCAAGCGCTCCGAATCAATCCGCCAGAGACGGGCCATGTCGCGCAAAGCCAACACGCAATCATCCCTGCGCGCTGTAAGCACTACACGACGTAGCTCACGTTGCCCGGCCATGCCATTAACAAATGACAGCCGAATCAAATACCCCCACAGCGCTTCGTCGTCATAGGGTCGCGGTCTAAGTAGAAGGCGTGGGCGCGAGACGCGCCAACAATATTGGTAGGGTCGCAACGCGATTTGCTGCCAATAGATGCTATCCATAAGGGGGCTGATCGCAAATCGCTATCCCCGTTGCGTCCTCCAAGCACTTCGCTATCGCCAATATGAGAGCTTCCGATTCTGTGGCAAGTGCTTGTGCGATTCTTTGGGGCAACTCAGTAGGTGCGCACGGCTCGTAGAGGGCTTCTCTTGCGCGCCAGATTCGGCCCAGTCCCGATAGATCATCGGGTGTGAGTCCTCTTTCCACCGCTAACAGAAGGAGACACACGACTTCAACAACAAGTGGAATCGGCCCTGCGCTATTACTTGACCAATAGAAGCGCCTTGGTTTGGGCCAAGACGACGAAGTCGCTATCCACCATGCCGAGAAGTGATCCAAGAGATTTGGAACGCCGTTGGGGTGTGTATGCGGATTGACGATTAGCGCCGTATTTTTGAGGGTGACGAGGCAATGACGCCGAACGATAGCCATGAGCTGCATGGGACTATCCCCGTGCCCATATCCGAGGTTCCGGACCAGCGCTGACAACCATGCGGCTTTGCTTGCTACATAAAGTGGCGTTGTGATGCCAGGTTTTGCGGTTTGGCGCATCAACCGCCGACCACATTTCTCTGCGCTAACGGGCCAGTTACTGACCAATGGCAGGTTTCGTTTGTATTCTTTGTTTCGGCCAGATGAATGACGAAGGACCACGAGCAACCGCAAGAGAAGATATCTTTCGCATAACGAGAGGCCATCGGCCGCAAGACTCGCCCACGCGGGATAGTCATGCGGAATTTCGATTTCAGCGCTGCCTGCTATCAGCATCGCGAATCGTGTCTCATTTGTCGTCGCCGCAGGCGGACAAATAGTTTTCAGGTCTTGTCCGCAATCGCACATATAGGCAGGGTTAAGCCTTGCCCACGTGAATGGTGTTCTGCAAGAGTGGCATCGCTCAACGAGCTTGCACGCGTGTATCGGACAAGCCGGTAACCGTGGGACTTCCCAAAGCGCGAGATGCACGGGCTCCAACTGCAAGCATAAGGGGCACAAATTTAGGTCGCCTTCAGCTGCGGGCCAGCCCTTGTAGGCATTGTTCAAATAGCCAAAGTGTCGACGCCACTTGCTCCATTTATCGACCCCTTCGGGGTGACGCACGAATACGAGACCATCCAGAATCCCTTGCGCAGAAGCACGACGCTCCCATTCAGCAGTCTGGTAAGCGGCGCGGAGTACGAGAGCGACCTCGGCCGGAATTCTGCTTCCGTTCAATGCGAAATGACGATAAAAAAAGCCAAACAAGCTTTCACCCTGTTGGCGTTCGGGGCGCACGAGAGAGGCAGCAAGGGGAGGTACCCCCTTGCCAAGTTCGCGGCTATTTGCGGCCACGCAAAGCCCCTTTTTCGAAAGGCTCCCCCTTGCGATCCAGTTTGCGAAATACAAACGCTGCATTGAACGGATTGAGTGAGCCTATCCCTTCGCTCCAGACATCTCGTGAAAACGCCTGTTCAAGGTCATACGGTGAGATCGCCGTATCGCCGTCGTGCAGCACCTGGATCAAAGCGCTCTGCAAGATTTTTTTGATGTAGGCCACCCTTCCGTCACTGGCGAAAGAAAGGCGCGCGCCAAGATCCTCTGGCTTGAGATCGCCATATGCCAAAGGAACCGGTAAGCAAGCCGCCAACGAGATGAACAGCTGCAAGCACTCCGTTTCGATGGAAGTGGTGTCGCTCCTACCTAAAGCTAGATACAGGCGACGAGAGAAACGCCGTCGGAGCTGCTCGTTCACCTGCAAGAGCTGTTCAAGATTCGGCAATCCTAGGAATACGGTCGGGATTTGCAGCTGATCGATGAGCTGTTTGAGCCAATCGCCCACCATGTAGTGTGTTGCCACCTGACCGCGGTCATGCATGTGCTGTGCCTCATCCACCAGCAATAGCTCAACGCCGCAAGCTCGACATAACGTGATGACACGGTGGGTCTTGGCCGGCACCGTACCTCGATCCGGAGCCGGATCGCCTAGGGCAAGCAATATCTCGCTCGCGACGCTTGAAATAGTTGCCCCTGCAGGCACAGCTACGTAGATCACTGGCACCACGTCGCGTTCGGGCAGAACGATTCGTTTGTACTTGTGTGTCAGATAGCGGCATAGCGTGCTTTTGCCGGTGCCACTTTCGCCCAGCACCAATAGATTCTGCGGAACTCCTATCTTCCGGAATTGTGAGAGCTGTGCCTCGATAATTTCCAGGGCACTTGCGAACGGGGGAAACGGGATATTCTCTTCCTCGAAGCGCAGTAAGGCGTCATAAATCGAGTTATTAAACATGACCGCCCTCCTGCCGTGGCAATTTGAAGGATCCCAGAGGCACGGGTACCTCCACAGGCTT
>Ga0075366_10001055_pt1 | contig 13520 bp, 15 predicted proteins | sample EndMethybrTD3031_FD_72351 | JGI IMG/M metagenome (GOLD analysis project Ga0075366, IMG submission 72351) | Populus endosphere microbial communities from Tennessee, USA - Endosphere MetaG P. TD hybrid TD303-1 | ecosystem: Host-associated > Plants > Roots > Endosphere | place: USA: Tennessee...
ACGCTCATTGTCACAGCGCAGCCGCTTGCGCCACCGCCTGATTTGGCTAAGGGGATGGCATCAGCTGACCCAAACAGTCGACAGGGAAACTCTCGCATATGGCCGAAGCCAGAAACCGCCCGCTTTCTCCGCACCTGCAGATCTGGCGCTGGGGGCCGGCGATGCTCACCTCAATCCTGCACCGTGTCTCGGGTAACGGCCTCGCCGTCGCTGGTCTCGGAGTTTTGCTGTGGTGGCTGGGCGCGCTGGCTGGCGGGGCGGAAAGCTATGCCGCGTTCAGCAAGCACGCCACTGCCTGGTATGGCATGGTAGTGCTGGTCGGCATCAGCTGGGCCTTCTTCAACCACATGGCTTCGGGCATCCGCCATTTCGTGCTCGATGTGGGGGCGGGCTTCGAGCTGAACAGCAATGCCTTGTGGTCGGTGCTCACGCCGATCCTTGGCGTGGTTCTCACAGCCGCCTTCTGGGCGGCGATCTTCCTGCGTTGAGGGGCGCCATCATGGGTAACGGAACTTCGATCGGCAAAGTGCGCGGGCTGGGCTCGGCACATTCCGGCTCGCATCACTGGCTGCTGCAGCGTTTCACTGCCGTGGGCAACCTGCTGCTGGTCTTCTGGTTCATCGGCTCGGTGCTGATGCTTCCCAACATGCATTTCGATACCGTGCGCGAATGGATCGCGCGCCCATTGCCGGCCACGGCGATGGCGCTGCTGCTCGTGTCGACATTCTGGCACGCGCGCCTCGGCATGCAAGTAATGCTTGAGGACTATGTCCATACGCCCGCCAACAAGTTCGCCGCGTTCACCGCGCTCAATCTCGCCGCATTCGGCGGAGCGGCCTTTGGTCTGTTCTGTGTAATTCGCCTCGCGCTGGGAGGCGCCGCGTAATGCCAAATACTTCTAGCACAGCTCCTGCTTACAAGATCATCGACCATACTTATGACACCGTTGTCGTCGGCGCGGGCGGATCGGGCCTGCGCGCCACGATGGGCAGCGCCGAGGCGGGCCTGAAGACGGCCTGCATCACCAAGGTGTTCCCCACTCGCAGCCACACCGTGGCGGCACAAGGCGGCATCGCGGCGAGCCTGCAGAACAACACGCCCGATCACTGGACCTGGCATATGTACGACACCGTCAAGGGGTCGGACTGGCTGGGCGACCAGGATGCGATCGAATACATGGTGCGTGAAGCCCCGGCAGCGGTTTATGAGCTGGAGCACGCCGGCGTGCCGTTCAGTCGCAACGCCGATGGCACGATCTACCAGCGCCCCTTCGGCGGACACATGCAGAACATGGGCGAAGGCCCCCCGGTGCAGCGCACTTGCGCGGCGGCCGACCGCACCGGCCATGCCATGCTCCACGCGCTCTATCAGCAGAGCCTGAAGTATGCGGCGGACTTTTTCATCGAATACTTCGCCATCGATCTGATCATGGACAATGGCAAATGCGTCGGCGTGATCGCGCTGTGCATGGATGACGGCACGATCCATCGTTTCCGCGCCAAGGCCGTGGTGCTGGCCACCGGCGGCTATGGCCGCTGCTATTTCACCGCCACCAGCGCCCACACCTGCACCGGCGACGGCGGCGGCATGGCGCTGCGCGCGGGCCTGCCTTTGCAGGACATGGAATTCGTTCAGTTCCACCCCACTGGCATTTATGGCGCGGGCGTTCTCATCACCGAAGGCGCGCGCGGCGAGGGCGGCTACCTGACCAACTCTGAAGGCGAGCGCTTCATGGAACGCTATGCGCCAAGCGCGAAAGACCTCGCCAGCCGCGACGTCGTTTCCCGATCGATGGCGCTGGAAATGCGCGAAGGGCGCGGCGTCGGCCCGAACAAGGACTACATCTACCTCCACCTCGATCACATCGATCCCAAGGTGCTGGCCGAGCGCCTGCCGGGCATCACGGAAAGCGGCAAGATCTTCGCTGGCGTCGATCTGACCCGCCAGCCGCTGCCGGTCTGCCCGACTGTGCACTATAACATGGGCGGCATCCCGACCAACTATCACGGCGAAGTGATGACCATCGGCGCGGACGGCGATCCCGAAACGGTCGTCCCCGGCCTTTATGCAGTGGGTGAGGCGGCCTGCGTTTCGGTCCACGGCGCGAACCGCCTGGGCTCGAACAGCCTGATCGACCTCGTCGTCTTCGGCCGCGCCACCGGCCACCGCCTGCGCGATACGATCAAACCCGGCGAGGCTTTCGAGGAACTGCCCAAGGATTCAGCCGACCTCGCGTTGACCCGGCTCGATCACTTCCGCAATGCCAAGGGCGGCTCGCCAACGGCAGAAGTCCGCCTCGAAATGCAGCGCACGATGACCAAGGGCTGCGCCGTGTTCCGCGATGAGGCGCTGATGGCCGAAGGCAAGGCGAACCTCGCCAAAACCTATGAGCGGATGCAGGACATCAACGTCACTGACCGCGGCCTGATCTGGAACAGCGATCTCGTCGAGACAATGGAACTCGACAACCTGATCTCGCAGGCGACTGTCACCATCCACGGCGCCCACAACCGCAAGGAAAGCCGCGGCGCCCACGCCCACGAGGATTTCCCCGATCGCGACGACGCAAACTGGATGAAGCACACCGCCGCCTGGTTCGAAGGCTGGGGCGGCAAGGGCGGGACGGTGAAGATCAACTACCGCCCGGTGCACGAGTTCACGCTGACGGATGACGTGGAGTATATCAAGCCGAAGAAGCGGGTTTATTGATGTGAACTCAGCTAGCCCGTGGCTGTCTGTAGCGGTAGCTCTCGTGGGCCTTGTTGGTGGACTAGGCGGGGCTATCCTAGGCTACCAGTCGGGCGTTAAGTCAGTCGACAAGGATTATGTTCAGATTGCAATGACTAACCTTAATAATGAAAAAGCTAGCCCAGAGCTGCGGCAGTGGTCAGTGCAGATCTTAAATAAACTTTCGCCGGTTCCTATGGGCGGAAAGTTAAGAAATGAGCTTGCATCATATATTTATGTTCAGCCTGCAAAGATCCCCCTTCCTAAATTTGCTGAAACACCTTGTCCAAACCTTATAAAAACAATACCGCCGGGCAATAAATCAGTCGATCAACATAATGAAGTTGATAGAAAATTCATAAATGAGTATGAGGCTTGTAGGATTAAATTCGATAGTATTGTAAACTATTTAAAGAAAATAAATGAAATTCGCGTTGATGAACCTGCAAAAGTTGCAGATGAGGTGACAGAGTTACCGTAACAGGTCACGGTGGCAGGTGCAAAAACGCGCAAAATCCCTCACCTTAAACGCCCCTCCATATCCATCGCGCCGTGCAATATGCGGACAATCTCCACGGTCGCCTCATTCGCCAGATAAAAGATGACATGCCGCCCCGTCGCGATTCGGCGCAGGGCCGCTCTCGGCAACTCGGCATCGTGCCCCAGAGTCGGATTTTCGGCGATCCGCTGCACCTGCGCTTCGATCTCATCGAGATAGCGCCTAGTGCGGGCCTTGCCCCATTGCCGCACGGACCATTCGGCAATGCAAACAAAGTCTCGCCGCGCCAGCGAATGATACCGCACACGGCGCTTCATGCTTCGGGAAAGTTCTCGTCTATCCAGTCGCGCATGTTGAAGTCCTCATCGATAGGGCTGGCCAACCCTGCATCGATGGCCTCAAGTACCTTGTGCTTGAACGCCGATCGCTCCTCATGCAGCCTCAGAGCATCGCGGATGACTTCGCTGGTCGAGCCATATTCGCCTGAGGCCACCTTGCTGCGCGCATAGTCAGCAAAGTGGTCGCCGAGCGTGATTGAGGTGTTTTTCGCCGCCATGCTCGACCTAATACCAAAAACTGGTATCACGGGCAAGTTGAGTTAGCGCGATCTGAATAGAGAGCCGCTCCCCCGATACACCCAGCCGCCTGTCAGCCCGCCATGTTCTGCGGCATGTGCGTCATTTTCAACATATCTGGATCGGGGAAGTAAAGGTATTCAAGATAGTGTCCCAGTTCCTCGCGCGCGTCGAGGTAGCGGGCCATGGTGCCCATCACAGTGAGCGCCAGCGGCATGTCGAGGCCGTTCGCCTGGCCTTCCGCCATTTTCGCTTCCATTTCCTCCACGCTATCGACGAGGATGCCGAGGTGGTGGAATTTCATCGCGAAGCCCGGTCCTTCCGGCAGCCAGTCTCGCCAGATACCGTCTTCGCCGCCCTTGGGCTGGATCAGTTCCAGCCACACCGGCCCGATCCAGGCATGGGCATTGTGCAACATGACAATGCGGCCATCATCGAGCGTCATCGTCTGGGGGTTGGGGCGCCAGAATTGGTTGACGCCAAAGCGCTTGCCCATGACCCGGCATGCCTCGTCAATGTCGTTGGTGACATAGGCATGTTGCAGCACGCGGCCCAGGATCATGGCACTCTCCCAATTGTCATTCCGGACTATGGGGGGCGAGAAGGCATGTCAACGAGCGCGCCGATCTGCAGCCGCTCTATGACAGGCCATGGCCTGCCTTCGCGCAATTAACACAATCGAGAGGTTCGCTGCCTAGGCCGGGCGGGTCAGGAACCAAATCCATGAAATTCATCGAACTGCAATCGCGCGGCGGCAACTATCTGGTCGTCGCGGAGAACGTCGCGTGGCTTCGTGCCGACGAGAACGGGCAGACCAAAGTCGGCATCATCGGAAGCACGCCGTTGTTGGTAAGTGGTACGATTGACGAAGTGGCTGCCTCGATCCTCGCGGGCTAACGGCATACCCGCCGTCTGAATCCGCCTTGCCGCCGCGGGGCCTTACCGATGCAACGCCTCAGGTCATGCGTGCAGCACACTTGAGCCGGCCAGGCTATGCGCACACAATCCCGGAAAATAGCGACCTGTTGGCGCGAAGGGAGAAGTGATGTCTCAGTCGGCAAGTGCCGAATGGCGGGCCTATTGGCCGCTGGTCATGGTCGCCAGCATGGGCCTTGCGCTTGCCACGACGATGAACCTGATGCTGGGCGTGATGATCGTGCCGATCGAGCGCGAGTTCGGGTGGTCGCGCACCGAGATTTCTTCCGGCACGCTGATCGTATCAGTCATGGGCATTCTGTTCGCCCCTGCTGCAGGCTATGTCATCGACAAGCTGGGGGCTCGAAAAGTCGGGCTCGCCGTGGTGGTGATCATGACCTGCGCGATCATGCAGCTCTCCACCACGACCGACAATATCTGGCACTGGTGGCTGGGCTGGGGGCTATACGGTGTCGCTGCCACCGCGACCGCGACTGTCTGGCTGGCCCCTGTTTCCGGCAAGTTCCACAAGGGACGCGGTCTGGCCATTACTGTCGTGCTGGCCGGGTCGGGTGTCTCCGCTTCCATTCTCCCTATGCTGGGCAATTACCTCACCGAGCAGGAAGGCTGGCGATATGGCTATCTGGTGATCGGCGCGATGTTTGCGATCTCGGCTTTGCCGCTGACATACTTCTTCTGGCACGGCACCGAAGAAGCTATCGGTCCGAAAGGCAGCGACGATGGCTATCAGGAGCAGGCGGCGAGACCGGCGGAATTGCCGGGGCTGACCGTGAAAGAGGGGCTGCGTTCCCGCAATTTCTGGCTGATTGTTGTCGCTCAGATGGTGGGGACGCTGGCGACGACGGCACTGGGGGTCAATCTCATACCCATCCTCATCGAAACCGATATTTCGGCAGGGCAGGCCGCTGCCATGGTCGGTGCCCAGGGCATTGCCTCGACAGTCGGTCGTTTCGCCGGAGGCTGGGCGCTCGACAAGTTCTCCGCCAAATGGCTGGTTTCCGGCGTGACATTCGGCACGCTGCTGCTGCCCATCGTGCTGCTGATCGGCCCCGGCTCGGCATCGCTGGCATTCGCTGTCGTCATCTTCAACGGGGCAATGAACAGCCTCAAATATCCCGGCACAGTCTATCTCATCAGCCGCTATGTCGGCGCGAAGAGCTTTGGCACTTTGTTCGGCACCAGCAGCACAGTGATGTCGATTGCCTCAGGAACCAGCCCTGTGATTGCCAACGTCATCTTCGATGTGACGGGATCATACGATCTGTTTTTGTGGGCGGCGCTTCCGCCGATCGTAATTTCGGCAGCCATGTTCGCCGCGCTCGGTCGCTATCCCGACTTCACGCGGCGCAACATGGCGACCTGACCTGCGGCGAGTTATGCGCCGCGGCTGACCGGGATCAGTGCGCCGGAGACCGCGCGGGCGGCATCCGAGGCGAGGAACAGGATCACATCAGCCAGCGCTGCAGGCTGGACCCACTGCGACGTGTCGGCATCGGGCATGTCCGCGCGGTTGGTCGGCGTGTCGATAATGCTGGGCAGCACGGCGTTCACTGTCACGCTGGAGCCCGCGAGTTCTTCGGCCAGGGCTTCGGTAAGGCGGTGGACGCCAGACTTTGACGCGGCATAGGCGCCCATGCCCATCGCTGCCTTGACCGCGCCGCCCGCGCCAATGTTGACGATGCGCCCGGCGGCCGAATTTCTGAGCTGTGGCAGCGCCAGCTTGGTGATTGTGGCGTTGCTGGTGAGGTTCATCGCCTGCATGCGGGCCCAGGTGTCGATCGAGCCGCCTTCCAGCGTCTCCCAGGCGAACCCGCCGGCGACGTTGACCAGCACGTCGATGCCGCCATGGGCCTTGGCCACCTGATCGAGCGCGCCTTGCGTGGCAGCGGCATCGTTCAGGTCGACACCGCCGATATCGAGCACGCCAGCCAGGGCCTTGTGCGCCGTCGGAGCGAAATCGATCCGTGCCACTTTGTCACCTGCCGCGACGAAAGCCTCGGCCACTGCCTGTCCCAGGATGCCGAAGCCGCCGGTAACGATAACTGAAAGCGCCATGCCTGAATCTCCTTCTTGCGGAAGTCCCGTATCGGCGCGGGGCACGCAGAGCAAGCCGTGGAATGACTTCGGAGATTGCTGGCGCCGCGCTTGCGGAGCCTGGCCTTCAAACCCGCATCGGCATCAGCACATAAAGCGCCGGCGACTTCGCATCCTGGCGGATCAATGTGGGCGCACCGGCGTCGGCAAGATGCAATTCCACCGTGTCGCCTTCGATCTGGCCCAGGATGTCCTTCAGGTAATTTGCATTGAAGCCGATCTCGAAGCCCTGCGCACTGTAATCTGCGGAGACCTCTTCTGCCGCCGTGCCGTTGTCCGGCGAAGTGACCGAGAGCGTGACCTTGTCGCGCTCCAGTCCCATTTTAACCGCGCGGGTCTTTTCGGTGGCAATCGTGGCGACGCGGTCAACGCCTTCGTAAAGACTCTTGGGATCGAGCCGCAGCAGCTTATCGTTGCCGGTGGGGATGACGCGGGTATAGTCAGGGAAAGTGCCGTCGATCAGCTTGCTGGTCAGCACCACGCCGTTCTCCCCGCCCAGCGTGAAGCGGACCTTGCTGGCCGACAGATCGATCTCGACGTTCTTGTCCAGCGCCTCTTCCAGCAGTTTGCGCAGTTCGCCCACGCATTTGCGGGGGACGATCACGTCGGGCATGCCGTCCGCGCCGTCAGGCCGGGGCACAGTATAACGCGCCAGGCGGTGGCCATCGGTCGCAGCAGCCTTCAGCTCGTCATCGCTGACGTGGAAGAATATGCCATTGAGATAATAGCGCGTCTCTTCGGTCGAAATGGCGAAGCGCGTGCGGTCAATCAGCTGGGCCAAGGTCGCGGCGGGCATTTCGAAACTGGTAGGCAGATCGCCTTCGACAATCGTCGGGAAATCGTCGCGCGGCAGAGTGGGGAGCGAGAAGCGGCTGCGACCGGCTTTCACCGTCATGCGGTTTTCCGCGACTTCGAGGCTGACCTGGCTGCCGTCGGGCAGCTTGCGGGCGATGTCGAACAGGAGGTGGGCGGAAACCGTGGTTGCGCCGCTGCTTTCCACCGATACGGCAGGCATGGTTTCGACCACTTGCAAGTCGAGGTCAGTCGCCATGACTTTAAGCGTGCCGTCGCCCGATGCCTCGAGCAAAACGTTGGACAGGATGGGAATGGTATTACGCCGCTCGACCACCGATTGGACATGGCCAAGGCACTTGAGCAGTGTCGCGCGTTCAATCGTGGCCTTCATGGTCGACTACGGTCCCCCTCATCCGGCCGGAATCGTCCGGGCGGTAAATTCGGACCATCTTCCTTAACGGCAGAGCGGCTTGCGGCAAGCGCGAAGTGGCCGCAACTAGGGGAAATTGGGGATAAATGCGCTGCGCTGGTGAATGCCGAGACCGCTGGCTGGTGGACGCAGCATCCGCATGACGGTGAGCGGTCCCGGATAAGCTCCGGGACGACGATCAGACCATTGCCATGCCGCCATTCACATGCAGCGTCTGGCCAGTGATGTATCCGGCCTCGCGACTGGCAAGAAAGGCGACCGCTGCGCCGATTTCGTCACCTTCGCCCATCCGGCCCATCGGAATGCGCGCGTTGAGCGCTTCTTTCTGTGCATCGGGGAGCACTTCGGTCATTGCCGTGCGGATGAAACCTGGGGCGACACAGTTGACCGTGATGCCCCGGCTGGCGAGTTCCTGGCCGAGGCTCTTCGACATGGCGGTCAGCCCGCCCTTGGCGGCGGCATAATTGATCTGGCCGGGATTACCGGTGGTGCCCACTACGCTGGTGATGGTGATGATCCGGCCGAAGCGGGCTTTCATCATCGGCTTTGCCGCGGCGCGCATCAGGCGGAACGCGGCTTCCAGATTGACGCGGATGACTGCATCCCATTCCTCGTCCTTCATCCGCATCGCGAGATTATCGCGCGTGATGCCGGCGTTGTTGACCAGAATGTCGAGCTTTCCCAGCGTGTCGGCCGCAGCGGGCACGAGCTTTTCGACTTCGTCCGCCTTCGACAGGTCACAAGTGATCGCCACATGATCGACGTCGCCGAGGTGCTGCGGGCTGTGGGCGTCAAGCTCATCGCGAAACGCGCGCAATTTGCCCGCATTGGAACCGGAAATTGCAAGGCGCGCACCTTGTGCTGCGAGGGCCTTGGCGATGGCGCTGCCAATCCCGCCCGATGCGCCAGTGACGAGGGCAGTCATGCCGTGAAGGTCGAACATGTTATTCTCCATATTCCGATTTCGCGCGGAGGCGCGGAGACGCGGAGGAGGAAGGAGGGTGGTAATTATTGACCAAGCGCCGGATACCTTCCTTCATTGTCTCCCCACTAAAATTCATTAGCAGCCTACGGGCTGTTTCATCAGGCGCAAGTAGGTGATGAGCTGCTTTGCGTGGACTGGCGCTATACGTTCTATCGACTTGATCTCGACCACTAGTCGGTCCTCGACAAGCAAATCGACGCGGAAGGCGGCCTCGAATCGCATTCCATCATAATTTATGTCGACCGGCACTTGCCGGGCGACACGCAATCCCAAGCGAGTCAGACTGCCTGCCAGAACCGTCTCGTACACGCTTTCCAGCAATCCTGGTCCGAGTTCGCGATGGAGACGGATAGCGGCATCGATAACCTCGGCACTGATGCGATCGATATCGTCCAAGGTTCCTCCGCGTCTCCGCGCCTCCGCGCGAACCCATCAAATCCCAGCCAGAAGCGCCTCGATATCGGCCATTCCCACCACGCTGGTAACGCTGACATCACCGGCGCTGCGGGTGATCATCGGGCCCAGCACTTTGCCGCCCAGTTCGACAAAATTCTCAACGCCAGCAGCTTTCATTGCAATCGCGCTTTCGCGCCAGCGCACGCGGCCGGTTACCTGTTCGACGAGCAGGCGGCGCACTTCATCCGGGTCAGTGACGATGGCGGCTGTCACATTGGCGAACAACGCCACGCGCAGAGTTCCGGGCTGAGTTTTCTCCAGAGCTTCGGCCATGGCATCGGCGGCGGGCTGCATCAGCGGGCAGTGAAACGGCGCGGAGACAGGCAGGGCCATGCCCCGCTTGATGTCGAAGAGCTTGACCATGGCAATAGCGCGCTCGATCGCGCTCTTATGGCCCGAAAGTACCACCTGGCCCGGATCGTTGTCATTGGCGACGGTGCAGATTTCGCCTTGGGCGGCAGCTTCAGCCAACCTCGTTGCCTTCTCGATATCTGCGCCCAGCAGCGCGCACATAGCGCCGACGCCAACCGGAACCGCCGCTTGCATCGCATTCCCGCGCAGTTTCAGAAGGCGCGCGGTATCGGCGAGGCTGAATGCCCCGGATGCGCAAAGCGCGGTGTACTCGCCGAGGCTGTGGCCGGCGACAAAGTCTGCCTTTTCGGCCAGCGAAATGCCGCCTTCCTTTTCCAGTACGCGCAGCACAGCGATGGCATTGGCCATGATCGCGGGCTGGGCATTCTCTGTCAGCGTAAGAACATCGTCCGGCCCCTCGCGCATGATTGCGGAAAGTTTCTGACCCAGCGCGTCGTCGACTTCTTCGAACACTTCGCGCGCGGCCGGGCTGGCCTCGGCAAGTTCTGCGCCCATGCCGACTTTCTGGCTGCCCTGTCCGGGAAATACGAATGCGCGCATCTTGGCCTCCTCACACATTTCCAACCGGGCGGCTGGCGTTGGCCCGGCAACAGGCGCGCGCCCTAGGTGCCCGTCTTGCCGCTGGCAAGTCCGAACGGCACGATCCTGTTGGCACTGTCATGGCCGATATCGGCCGCGCCTAGGAAGGGAATGTCGTGGCGCTGACACCAGAACCGCGCGATTTCTTCAACCTGCGCTCCAAATGGCACGTCGTTTTCCGGGACGTCGCTAACGCGTCCAAGCCTGAGCCCGGCAATACCGCCGAGGTGGGCGGTGAGGTGGAAGAACAGACGGTCGACCGCGTAAAGATGCTCGCTGACTTCCTCAACCATTACGACATGCCCCGCCAGACCGGGCATCAACGGTGTTCCGCAGGCCATTGCCAATGTCGTGAGATTGAAGGCGACGGCAGGCTGCGCGCCGATTGACGGTTCTTCGCCAGAGCGATCACCGCTAAGCCATGCGAGCGATCGCAGCACGGCCGCCTCGCCGCCACTTCGTCTCACATCCGCGACCATTGGCGCGTGGACGGGCCTGCCGATGCCCGCGCGGTAGAGCGCTGCCAGCAAGTATCCTGTGTCGGAATAGCCAAGGAAAGACTTGTTTTCAGCTGGCATTTCCAGGCTGGCAATGGCTGCTTCGGCAATGCGGTTCGACCCATAGCCCCCGCGCGCGAACCACACAGCATCAAAGGCGGGGTCATTGGCGCATTCGACAAATGCACCCAGCCGCTGGGCATCGCTTCCGGCGAAATGGCCATGTTCGAGGAAGCATTGGGGGTGAAACGTAAGCTCCAGATCTGGAAAATCCGATGCAAGTGCACGGACAGCCTGGGCATCGTCCTGCGTTATCGATCGCGAAGGGGCGCAAATGGCGATATGGGGCATGCGCCCTCCTAACCCGGTTGCGCGCACAGGCCCAGTTGTCTTTTTGGCAGGCCGCGCATACCCACCCCGCATGACCGAACTCACTTCCCATCCATGGTTTTTCTGCGGCATCGGCGGATCCGGCATGCTGCCGCTGGCGCTCATTCTGCGCGGACATGGCGCGCAAGTCGCCGGTTCGGACCGCAGCCGCGATCAGGGCCGAACGCCGGAAAAATTCGCCTGGCTGGAGAGCCTTGGATTCACGTTGGTCCCGCAGGACGGCAGTGGCATCGTTTCGGCCGATCAGACTCTCGTGGCCTCTGCGGCGGTCGAGGATACCGTGCCCGAAGTGGTGCGCGCGAAAGAGCTGGGCTGCGCGCGGATGAGCAGGGCCGAATTGCTCGCGGCGCTGTTCAATGAGGCAGGGCAAGGCATCGCCATTGGCGGCACCAGCGGAAAAAGTACGGTCACCGGCATGGCCGGGTGGATCATGCACCAGGCCGGGCGCGATCCGACGATCATGAACGGCGCCGTGATGAAGAATTTCGTCTCGCCCGACGCACCATTCGCCTCGGCCCGCGTCGGCTCGGGCGATGTCTTCGTTTCCGAAGTCGACGAAAGCGACGGGTCAATCGCGCTCTATCGGCCGAAAGTCGCCGTGCTCCTCAATGTTAGTCTCGATCACAAGAGCATGGAAGAGCTGCGCGCGTTGTTCGGCGATTTCTTGTCCCGTGCGGAAGTCGCCGCGATCAATCTCGACGACGCGGAGGCAGCGGCGCTCGCTGTCCAGGCCCGGCGTGCGGTGACTTTCGGGATCGAGAGCCATGATGCCGATATCGGCATTGTTGAGGGCAGCATTTCCGCTGGCCCGACCAGCCTTGCCGCAAAGGTCGTGGACCGGCGTGACTGCCAGAGCTTTGCACTGTCGCTGAAAGTTCCCGGACGGCACAACCTTGCCAACGCCCTTGCCGCAATCGCTGCAGCCAGCGCTGCAGGCGTTTCGGTGGGCGATGCGGTTGCCGCGCTGTCGACCTTTGCCGGGCTCGCTCGCCGGTTCGACATCATTGGCACCAGCCCTTCGGGCATCACGGTAATCGACGATTTTGGCCACAACCCGGAAAAATGCGCAGCTACCTTGGCAACACTCAAGGACCATCCTGGACGGGTGATCGCCTTCTTCCAGCCCCACGGATACGGCCCGCTGCGACAAATGGGGGCGGAGCTGTCGGAAACTTTCGCGCGGATGCTCGGTCCTGACGACGTGACGCTTCTGTGTGATCCCGTCTATTTTGGCGGCACGGTTGACCGCAGCGAAGGGTCCGAGCGGATCGTTCGGTTGATTGGCGAGGCCGGCGGAACGGCGGAATATATCCGCGACCGCGAGGCCTGCGGCGCGCGGATGGCCGAAATGGCCAGACCGGGCGACCGGATCGTCATCATGGGCGCGCGCGATGACACGCTGACCCAGTTCGCCCGGGACTTGCTTGCGCGATTGACCTGACAGGTCCAGAACTGGCGTCAGGAATTTTGGGGAGAGGTCATGCGCCGTTTGTTCGCATCGCTCGCGGGCGCTTTGCTCGCTGTTGTCGCCACGACCCTGCCTGCGCAGGACAAGCCGCCACCAAAACCGACATTTGAGCAGGACGGCACAGTCAATGTCCCGTCATTCCAGCTGCCGGTATCACTCCTGTCGAGCAAAGAAGCCCAGGCTGCGCGCGTGCAGGCTGCCCGTGCCCAGGCCGCGCATGCCCAAGCAGCGCGCAGCCAGGTGCAGTCAAGCGCCGGTCTTGTCATGGAGGCAGACGTCGCCAGCGCCCGTGCGCGGCTTGAGCGTCAGATGGCTTCCACTGTAGCCGCCACGCTTGCCCAATACCCGGTCAATATCGAGGACAGCACAATTGCGGGCGTGCCAGTCAAGATTTTCACGCCCAAGGACAAGTCCTATGATCGCCAGAGAGTCCTGATCAATGTCCATGGCGGCGCTTTCCAGACCTGCTGGCCAGCATGTGCTTTCCTCGAATCCGCACCCGTTTCGGCGCTTGGCGGATTTAAGGTTGTCAGCGTAAATTACCGCATGGCGCCCGAAGCGAAGCATCCGGCAGCCGTGCAGGACGCGGCGGCCGTCTATCGGGAATTGATCAAACGGTTTCCGGCGAAACGCACTGGGGTCTATGGCTGCTCGGCAGGCGGCGCGCTTACCGCTCAGCTAGCCGCTTGGCTGCCTGCGAACCACTTGCCGCAGGCC
>Ga0075366_10001057_pt1 | contig 13510 bp, 15 predicted proteins | sample EndMethybrTD3031_FD_72351 | JGI IMG/M metagenome (GOLD analysis project Ga0075366, IMG submission 72351) | Populus endosphere microbial communities from Tennessee, USA - Endosphere MetaG P. TD hybrid TD303-1 | ecosystem: Host-associated > Plants > Roots > Endosphere | place: USA: Tennessee...
GGTACACGAGCGCGAAGTCCGGGAACTCCAGCCGCCAGGACTCTCGCAGCGCCAGCAGGTCGGCGTAGAAGCGCATCGACTGATCGAGGTCGACGACGCGGATCATGGCGTGGATGATCTTCGACATGGGGCAAGGAGGAAGCCTTGTGGTTCAGCTCAGGCGGCTTTGCGCGCCGACTGATGCATGTCGACGTGGGCTTGCCAGGCGCCCTGGGCCTCTTCCCAGCCGATGTTCGCAATCACCGTCGCATCGGGATTGATGAAGGCCAACGGCCCGGAGAACGTCATGTAGAACGCGCTCGGGACGGGGAAGGAGGTCTGGTCGTGGCGCGCGCCCGAGGACTCGAAACCGTATCCCGGCGCCACGGCCGTGTCGCCGCCGGCAGCCTTGCCGCCACGAACGTCCATCCGACCCTTGTAGAGAAAGTATTCGCCGGGACCGGTGTGGAAGTGCGCGTTGAAGGAGGAGCCCGCCGGGCACTCGAAGACCGCCGTCCAGGTGCCGGCCTCCGGCGACACGTAGAGTAGCCGCCAGGTGATGCCTCCCTTGGAAAAGGCATCCGGAAACGGCGCCCAGGGCATGTCGTCGATCTGAACGTATTCCTCTTTGGCTTTCAACTTGGCCATGATTCCTGTCTCCATGCGCGAACGGGCTTCGCTTGATTGCTTGAATGCCGGACATCGGGAGCGATGGGCCGGCTGCGCGAGCGCCGCGATGCGCGAACATCCCCTGGGGCTCGTGCGCCCACGATAGGCATCGAGGACGCGAACGACTTGGTCATGCAAGAACGGCGGCTTGACTCAGCGCGAATACCGAGGGTTAGCGCGAATCACTGATTGCCGTCAGCGCGGACGCGGGCCCGACCCGAGGGCCTATGCATACGCTTCGGTCGGCGTCTCGCAGCAAGCCCTCTTCGGCGGGCCGTTCACGTCGGATAGCGTGATCCTGACCGATTCAACCCAGTCAACCGGACCCTTCGCGCAGACGCAGCCGTTCTCCTACACCGTCGTCACGGACGGCTCTTCGACCGTCACGGAGACGCCGATCTGATTCAGGGGCGTCCGCGGGAGGGCGCGGCTCCGACACCGTACGCGCATGGTGCTCGTCGTGCGCCCGGCTCCCTCGCTTGGCTCCGAGCGGCCTCGTTGCAAGCAACTGTCGGGACGCTCGACAGTGCGTCGCCCCACCCCTAGAGTTCAAGGCAAAGGAAGGCCGAAGCGATGAAGAAAAAGTCCCCTTGGCTCCGCGGCTGCCGAGCCCGCGTTGCTTTCGCGATCGCTCTTGCGCTTCCGGCATTCATCGCCCAGGCTCAGCGTGGCGCCGGCGAGGGCTTGAGTTCTCAGAGGGACACGTGGGTGACGGCCAACGCATTCGACCCACAGGCGCTGACCGTCACCCTCGAGTCGATTGACCTGCGTGAGAAGCAGATCGCTGAACGCGAGGACCGCCGCAGCGGGGAGACCCGCGCCATGGCCGAGCAGTGCGCTTCGGTCAGGCACACGGCGCCGCCTGCGCTCGCGGCCATTCCGACGCCGGCACTGCCTTCCGGGCCCGACGTGCGCCCAGACCTGCAGGGGAAGTCGCTTGACGAGCTGACTCGGCTCTATGCTGAGACTCGCGACCCTGCGATCCAGGCCGCTGTGGCGAGGATCGTCACGGCGCAGGCGATGCGCGGACTCCCGAGTGCCATTCCAGTCGCGCCCGTCGCCGTTCCCAGCGCTGGGAACGGCCCCATGGGACGTGCAATGGACGAGGCGATGCGGCGCCAGCTCAACGGCATGGACCCATCGATCGGGAGATGCCTCGAAGCCGCCGAAACGAAAGACCGGGAGGAGGTAGGTCTGGACTACTTCCTTCGCGGCGTGGACACCAGGGCGGCGCTCGACCTGCTTCGCAAGGGACGTGCGACAGCGGTGCTGGTCGACGTAGCCGGCTTCTTCAGCAAGCTGGACAAGAACGGTGAGGTTGAGGCGACCAGCCCGGTCGGCCGCTACCTTCGCTTCAATCTGGTGCGCCAGTCACACTCGGCGGCGCGCCAAGCGACGCCACTGGACGAGGCAACGGAAGAACGGGCGAAGAATCCTCGGGGCGGAATGTGGCCGGATCCCGTCGGACGCTGAGATTGCCGCGAAGCAGCACCGCAAGTCTCACACCAGCACCGCGACGGTCCCGACGGTTCGCGGAACACACGATCGACTTGCTGCGCGCCACCGGCAACCAGTCGCCCGTCGCGCACGAAGCCAGCGACATCCACACCGCACTCGGGATGGTGGCTTCCCAACTCGGCTTCTGCCTGGTGGGCCGATCGGTGGAGGCGCCGGGGCGAACGGCATCCGCCGCCAGATCGCGGCGGCATCCACCCAGACGAACCCCTTGATCGGCTTGCCCGTAGTGTCCATCGGGCGGGCCTCTGGTCGTATGGGCCCTGCAATGCCACCCAGTGCCTGGGTCACCATCAAGGCCAGACACCTGGCCCCGCGACTCACTGGTGCTTCAGCGCGATCTGGATCTCCCGCGCGCCGATGCGTCCGGTGCGCACTTCGTCGCGCGAGAGCGGGTCGAGCGCGAACGCGGTGGCGCCGTCGCGCGTGGTCTTGCCGATGGCGCGGGCCTTGGCGCGCGCGCTGCGCGACAACGGGTCGGTGCAGTCGGCGATCTGGACGGCGGGGGTCGGCAGCACCGCCGAGGGCGCGCCGACCTTCACGATGGCCCTCGTCGCGGCGGTGAGCGTGGCGGAGCTGCAGGGCTCGAGCGTCAGCTTCAGCGTCTCTTCGCCCTTGGCGCCGACGAACTGGTAGGGGCCCAGCGCCGCCAGCTGCCCGGCCGCCACCTCGAGCGCATCGATCCGCGTTTCCTCGCCGCGCGGGTTGACGTTGGCCACCTGGACCCGCCCGGGCAGCGTGGGGCGGTAGAAGACCTGGAAGCGGTCGCCGGTGCGGAAGACGTGGCGCGCCGGGTCGACCGCGCGGCTCTCGCGATCGTGCCCGATCAGGTGCACCTCGTAGGCGATGCCGGCCTGCGGTGCCACGGCGGGCGTCGCGGCGAACGCTGCAGCGGCGGCGGCCGACGGTTCCGCGTCCGCCGGCTGCGCCTCCTTCGGCTCGCGGTTGAACCAGCCCTTGATCGATCCGACGATGCCGTCGGAGGCCGCGATGCCGAGGCCGTTGCCGATGCCCTGGGCGATCAGCGACACGACGGTGGCCATGAAGATGCCGCGCGATTGGGCACCTTCGGCGGTCTGCGCGCTGCACGGTCCGGCGAGCGCGAGACCGCAGCACAGGACGACGGAGGGAGTGAAACGGCGGGTCATGGCGGGCTCCTGAGGGGGTTGGATGCCTCTGAGTGGTCCCGCGTGCCAATTCCTTTCAATAGGAAACGGCCTGGCGTGCCGACACCAGCACGCGCACCGTCGAGAACTGGTGCAGTTCGCGGCGCACCGCGAAGTTGATGCCTGGCACCACCCAGCGCACCAGCTTCATGCGGTGATTGGTCACGCGGCGCCCGCCGAACCAGCCCAGGCCCTCGATCCGGAACGCCGAGAACTCGCCGGCGGGCACCTTGACCTTCTCGCGTTGTGTGACGCGGAATTCGTAGCTGCCCGAACCCGTGGCCACGCCGGTCTGCTCGAAGTGGCTCGACCATTTGCGCCCGACCTGCAGTTCGCTGGGGTTGATCTGGATCGGCACGTCGTAGCTGCGGCGCGAACCCTCCCGGATCTGCCCGCCCATCAGGTCGACCACCGAACCGTCGGTGAACTCGACACGGTTGCCGAGCAGGTCGACACGTTTGACGACCGCGCGGTACTCGTGCTGCACGACGTTGCTGAAGATGTCGAGCTCGTGGAAGAGGTACTCGTCGCCGGGTGTCCACACCGGCCGGAAGGCGTAGGTGCCCGCCGAGTTCGGGTTGCCCGAACCCTTGAAGCGCGCCGGCACGGCGATCTTCGGGCCCAGCACCAGCGGGCCCGGCGCCGCGGGGGGGCGGCCGGGTGACGATGCCGCCGGTGCCGCACCCTTGGCCGCCAGCAGGTTGCGCAGGCGCACCTGCGCGGCCTCGGCGAACTTGCCATCGGGATAGCGCCGCAGGTAGTCGATCCAGTCGTTCGGGTTCGACGACGCCTTGATCCGGCTCCACGCGGCGTACTCCTCGCGGAAGCGTCGCTCGAGTTCCGCCTCGGAGAGCACCTGGGTCGGAAAGAGGTAGACGTCGCTTTCCAGCGAGGTCGACTCCCACGGCACCTGCGCATCGTTGGACGCCAGGCGCACGTTGAGGCGCACGCGCTTGAGCGCGTCCTCGATGCGCACACCCTTCACCGACAGCTCGCGCACCAGGTGCTCGGTGTACAGGCCGTTCGTGCTGCCCGGCAGTTCGAGCGCCACGCGGCCGGGCGCGGTGGCGTACGCGAGCAGGCTGCCCGCGGGCGCGTCGTACTGGCTCATGCCCTTCTCGGGCGGCCGAAAGCGCGCGCCGAAGGGGTCGTTGCGGCAGGCGTCGATGATGATCAGCGAGGTCTTGCCCCTCACGCGGCGCAGCCGGCCGAGCAGGCGCTCGAGGTCGACGCACTGCCGGGCGACGTCGGCCGCCGAATTCACCTGGCTGTCGACGGGCAGCAGGAAGTTGCGCCAGTTGAGCTGCGCGGCGTGGCCGGCGTAGTAGAAAAGGGTGGTGCCGACGTCGCGTTCGGCGGCGGCCTTGCCGAACGCGTCGATCGCGGCAGACATCTGCGCCAGCGTCGCGTCCACGCGCAGATCGACCTTGAATCCGGCCCGGGTGAGCAACGCAGACATCGCGCGCGCGTCGTTGCCGGCGTTGTCGAGCGGGTTCTGCGCGTAGCGGTCGTTGCCGATCACCAACGCCCTGCGTGTGGGCAGGCTCGGCACGACGGTCGCGATGGCCGCCCGCGGCCAGGCGGCCAAGGCCACCGATGCCGCGAGGGACTGCTGCAGGACGCTGCGCCGCGACCTCATCCCGTTCTCCTCCGCGCCTCGTGACCGCCACGCGCAGCGATCATGGAAGGCAAGCGACACGGGCGTCAAGGCCCGTCAGCCCCGCTCGCGCGTCGTCAGCAGGCGCGCGGCGTAGGTGTTTTCCTGACGCACCAGGGTGCGCACCCCCGGCTCCACGCACACCAGGTCGCCGACGAAGGCCTCGCGCCAGACGAAACCGTTGCGGCAGGTGTTCGGCCCGTAGAAGCCGCCGCCGGGCTGGATGCGGGACCTCGCCTTGCGGTTCTCGGCGACGACGCGCTGGTGCGAGGCCGGGGTCACGCACACCCGGTCGGCGGCGTTCGCCAGGCGGTGCACGAAACCGGTCTTGCAGACCGTGCCGACGCGGTCGGGTGTCGTGCTCACCGGGATCGGCGCGGGCGCCGGTGCGGGGGCCGGTGCCGGCGTGCGGGACGGGCGCTCGCCGAACACCGACGCAGACTTCGTCCTGGAAGGCAGCACCGTGCCACCGGCGGACACCCGGTCCCCCATCACCGGCGCCTCGGCGCGCGACAGGCAGTTCATGCGCCGGTCGCTGTACCAGGTGCTCGATTGCGTCGCATTGCGCATGTCGTACGTGGTGCCGTCGATGCGGCCGGTCTCGTCGATCGTGCCGATGTAGACGCCGCCCCAGGTGGTCCGGATCTCCACAGCACCTGCCACCGCGGAGCCTGCGACGGGCCCGTTCTCGTTCGGGGCGAAACTCTCGAACCTGTTGCCGGAGTACTTGCCGCTGGTGCTGCCGGTGCCGCTCACCCGATCGCCGCGCTGCTGCAGCTGGAATTCGGTGTTCCAGCCGTTGTTCTGGATGGCGTACCAGCCCTGGCTGAGATCCCAGCGCGTGCAGGGGGCGGCCGCCGAGGCCGAGAGCGGCGTGGCGATGGCGCAGCCCAGCACGAGAGCGGTGGCGAGCAGGCGGACGTGAAGGCGTGATTGCATGATGGCTCCTTGAAGGTTGTCGAAGACGACGCTGTCCTCGCTCGCTGGGTGGGGCCAAAGCGCGATCCGTTTCAATCGCCCGCCGAACACGCGGGTCGTACACTGGCCCGGCGCGCGCCATTCGATTGAATGCAAAGCCGAGCGACTGCCACTCAGTGGGGGATCGAGGATGCAGAAGATCGCTGCAGCGGAGATCGAGAGCTTGCTGAAGCGGGTCGCCCGGCGCGACCAGGCCGCGTTCCGCACGCTCTACGAGCTGTTCGCCCGCCGCGTCTATGCCTTCCTCGTGCACCGGTTCCAGCAGGAATCACTGGCGGAGGAAGTCGTGTCCGATACCTTGCTGCACGTCTGGAAGTCACCCGAAGCGTTTCGCGGTGAGTCGGCCTTTTCGACCTGGCTGCTCGGCGTCGCGCGCTTCAAGATGCTCGAGCGGCTGCGCCAGCGTTCGGCCGAGGCCACCGAAGACATCGACGAACTCGACGAAGGCCTGCTCGTCGAACCCACCGGCCCGGAAGACGTCGCGGTGCTGCGCCAGCGCAGCGAAGGCGTGCGCGAGTGTCTCGAGCAGCTGCCGGCCGAACAGCGCGAGTGCATCCACCTCGCCTACTACGAGGGCTGGACGCTCGAAGAGATCGGCGAACAGATGAAGCAGAAGAAGGAAACCATCGGCACCCGCATCTTCTATGCGCGCAAGAAGATCCAGGCCTGCCTGGCCGCGATGCTGGCGCGCGAACGTGGCGCCGCGGGAGCTTCGGCATGAACCCGCAGGTCGACCCGCACAGGGACGAGCTGTTCCGCAAGGCGGCCGCTGGCACGCTGAGCGCGGCCGAGCGGCAGCAGCTCGAGCTGCACCTGCGAGCCCATCCCGAGCAGCGCGCCGAGATCGAATGGGACGAGGTCTTCGCCCAGCGGCTCGAAGAGAAGGTGGCGGCTATGCCGGCGCTGCCGGGCTGGCAGCGCACCCAGCGCATCCTCGACACCGAAGCCGCAGCGACTGCAGCGGCGCGCGGCCCGGGCGTGCTCGACCGCCTGTCGAACTGGTTCGCGAGCACGCTCGGCTTCGGCTTCAACGCCCAGGCGGTGGCGCTGGCGCTCCTGGTCGTGCAGGTCGGCGTGATCGGCGCGCTGGTCTGGCAGGTGCGGGACCGCGACGACCACGGCGAATTGCGCGGCACCGTGCAGGACCCCACCCCGCGCGGCCCGCTGCTGCGCGTCTCGTTCAAACAGGACCTGCGCGAAGCCGACCTGCGCCGCGCGCTGGCCGACGTCGGCGGCGAGATCGTCGGCGGGCCGGGGCAGCTCGGCGTCTACCTGGTGCGCATCCAGGCCGGCGACCTCGGCGCCGCGGCGGCGCGGCTGCGCGCCGGCGGCAGCACCGAGCTGGTCGAGGTGGTCGAGGCCCGGCGATGAAGCGCGCGGCGCTGCTCGCGGGCTGTGCGCTGCTCGTCTGCGCGGCTGCGAGCGCGGCGCCGCCGGTGCGCGTGGCGCTCCTGATCGGCAATGCGGCGTACACCGAGGCGCCGCTGCGCAACCCGACCAACGACGTGCGCGAGGTCGCCGCGGCGCTGCAGTCGATCGGCTTCAGCGTCACGACGCACGAGAACCTCCGCTTCGCCGAGATGCGCGAGGCACTGCGCAAGTTCGTGCTCGGCACGCGCTCGGCCGACGTGAGGCTGGTGTACTACGCCGGGCACGGCCTGCAGCTGCGCGGCCGCAGCTATTTGCTGCCCGTCGGCGCGAAGATCGAGAGCGAGACCGACGTGCTGGAGCGCACTGCCGACGCGAGCGAACTGGTCGAGCAGCTCGGCGCGATCGACCACGGTGCCAACCTCGTGATCATCGATGCCTGCCGCGTGCACCCGATGTTCAAAGCCGGCGCGCGCTCGATGTGGGGCGCGAAGCCGGGCCTGTCGACCGTGGCCGCGCCGAGCGGTACCGTGGTGGCGTTTTCCACCCGGCCCGGCCAGGTGGCGCGTGACGGCGAGGGCGCCATGAGCGTCTACACGCGCCATTTCACGCAGAGCCTGAAGCAGGCACCCGCGCTGCCGATCGAAGCCTTCTTCAAGCGCGTGCGCGCCGGCGTGGCTGCCGAAACCCGCAACCGGCAGGTGCCCTGGGAGAGCTCCGACCTGAACGGCGAGCTGTGCTTCCGCCCCGACGGCAACGGCCAGTGCCGGGCGGCACCATGACGCTGCGCCGCCTGAGCGCGGCCTGCGTGATGGCGCTCGCCACCGCCGGCTGCGGCACGCCCACGCCACCCGCGGCCGGCGCGCCGCCGACGAACGCCGCGGCGCACGAGCAGGCGGTGCGCATCCCGGCGGAGGCGCTGATGCTGAGCGGCGTGCTGTTCACGCCACCGGCCGCGCCGGGCCGCCGACCGGCGATCGTGCTGATGCACGGTTGCGCGGGCATGCGCAATGCGCGCGGCGACCTGAGCGCGCGCGACCGCGACTGGGCCGAGCGCTTCGCGGCCTGGGGTTTCGTCGCGCTGATGCTCGACAGCTTCGGCCCGCGCGGCCTGCGCTCGATCTGCGAGATGAAGGACCGCCCGCTGCAGCCGTGGGTCGAGCGCAGCGCCGATGCCCATGCGGCGCTCGCCTACCTGGCCGCGAGAGCCGACGTCGACCCCGGCGCGGTGTTCGTGCTCGGCTGGTCGCATGGCGGCTCGAGCGTGCTCGGCGTCGTGCGGCCGAATGCCGCGGGGCGCCGGCCGGGCGGCCCGCAGTTCAAGGCGGCGATCGCGTTCTATCCGGGCTGCGGTGCTGCGTCGCGCGACCGGCACTACCGTTCGAGCATGCCGCTGCTGGTGCTGCAGGGTGCTGCGGACGACTGGACCCCGGCCGCGCCCTGCATCGAGATGACCGAGCGGCTGAAGGCCGGCGGCGCGCCGGTGCAGATGGCCGTGTACCCCGATGCGCACCACGGCTTCGACCAGCCGGGCGGCGCCGTGCGCTACCTGCCCGAGGTCTTCAATCCCGCGGCGCCGGGCGAACGCGGCGCCCACGTGGGCAGCGATGCCGCGGCACGCCGCGCGGCGATCGGCGACGTGGCGCGATTCATCGAGGCGCAGCGGCGGCCCCGGGCCTGAAAGTTTTCCGGCGCGGCTCCCACTCAGGGCACGCAAGCATGTGCTTGCGCAACCCGACCCCCTGGAGACCGCCATGCACCACCCCGCACACCCGCGCTTCGCGCGCCGCGCCCTCGCCACCGTGTTGTTCCCGCTGCTCGCCGGCATCGCCGCCACGGGCCACGCCGCCGTGGGCACGAAGATCATCGTCCAGGGGTGGGAGCCCTGGAACGACAACCGCCAGCCCACCACGGTGCCGATCGACGACCCGCAGTTCATCAGCGGGCCGCTGATGGCCGCCTGGACGCAGGTGCAGGGTCCCCTGTGCGACGCGATGAAGGCCACGCTGTCGCGACCCGACCTCGTGCGACCCGGCATCACGCTCTACAACATCGGCTGCCAGTTCAACGCGCTCGACGTGAAGCTGCGGCCGCTGTCGCAGACGCGCGCGAAGTTCATCGTGTCGCTGCCTTCGAGCCGCATCGCCGCGACCTCGACCACGCCGAGCCTTGCGCAGCTGGGCGCCGATGCGCCGCTGATCGGCGACATCAGCCTGCCCGGCGCCACCGACCCGCGCTTCTCGGTCACGCTCGATGCACAGGTCGAGCTCGACGTCGAGATCGGCGACGCGCCCGCCCCGCTGTTCACGGTGCACCAGGCGCGCTTCGCGCTCAAGCGCGCCGATGCACGCGGCGAGAACATCACCGGCAAGCTCGGCGAATGGGTCGCGAGCAAGGTGGTGCCCTTCTTCGGCGGGCCGAACTTCGAGGCGCTGGCCGAGAGCCGCATCAACGGCGTCGAGTTCAACGCGCTGCGGCCGTTGCAGCAGGCCCTGAGGACGGTGAACGACCGCGTCGCGCCGTACGCTCAGTACGTGCGTGTGGGCACCTGGATGAGCTCCTCGCGCATCGCGCTCGCCTTCCAGCCGCGCAACCTGCCCGCGCCCGTGCTCGCCGGGGAGATGCGCGGCACGCTGTCCGACCGTCGCATCGGCATGGCGCAGGTCGACCATCGCGACTTCTGCCGTGGCTTCCAGCTCACCGCGCAGTACCAGGCGGCGCCGCGGCCGCTGCTCAACCCCGATCGCCTCGACGACCTGGGCCCCGCGCGCATGGTGCCGGTGGGCAGCATGCAGCCGCTGCAGATGCAGCCCGACGGCTCGTGCGCCTACACGGTGCGCGGCCTCGCGGTGGGTGTGACGAACATCGTGCAGGCCAGCCATCCGCTGATCGGCCGCGGTTCGTCGGGTTCGCTGATCCGCATGAGCACCGCGCTGCTGCACCCGGGATGGGACGGCCGCACCGTGAAGCCGCGCAACGTCGAGTCGGGCCGCAACTACGTGCTCGCCAGCGACCTGCGCGGCTCGGCACCGGTGGTGCAACGCGACCCGCGCCGGTTGGTCGTCGATCCGCTGATCCACTACTACCTGCCGAAGCGGCAGGTCGACGCCATGGGCACCACGAAGTCGAAGATCGTGTCCGCACTCGAACAGCACGCGCTGAATCCGCAGCCGTTGCCGCCGCGCCTGCCGACGAGCGACCTTGCCGCGGGTTCGGCCATGCGCACCAAGACGACTGCGCCGGGAAGTGCCGCGGCGATCGGTGCGGCGACGATCGGTGCCGCCCAGGCGCTGAACCCGCAACCGCTGCCCCCGAAGGCGGAGTTGTCCGACCCGATGCTGACCGTGAACAAGAACGTCGGGCTGAAGATCGACTCGGGCGTGACGTCGCTCAGCAAAGCGCGCCTGTCGTTCCTGCACTGAAGCCGGCCGGCAACGCCCGGTACCGACCTCAAAGGCGGTACCGGGCGATGACGACGCCGGTGGCGAGGCACAGCACCGCGTTGGCGATGTTCACGATCACCACGCGGTCGCAGCGGTGGCTGCCGGCCATTGGGCCGAGAGCGCGTCAAGCGGCGTCATGGTGCGGGCCCCGGCACCAGTCCGGATTCGTTCCTCTGCAGGGAGCCTTCGCTCCCGCGGGAGGCGGTTTCGTCGCATCCGGCTTGTCACGCAGGTCTCGGGCCCACAGCATGCGCCGCACCACGCAAGGCGTGCCTTCACTGGGAGGACCACATGACGCCCCACCCTCGAGGAACGACATGACCCCCGCGGCGGTACTGAAAGGCGACGGGCTCGTCGGAAAGATCGTGGTCGCAGTCGCCGTTGCACTGCTGGTGGGTGGCAGCGCCCCATGGTGGTGGAACACCTTCTTCCGCTCATACATGGGCGAGCTCCAGTGGCGTACCAACCTCCAGGGCAGTGACGTCAACAACATCGACAAGGCTGAAGTGAACACGGCGGGAGCCTGTTCGGACGCATGCCTCAAGCACCCGGACTGCAAGGCGATGACGTTCGTTGAACATGCGTCGCCTCAGAAGGGTGGCATCTGCTGGCTCAAGAACACGGTTCCGGCGAGCCAGGCCGCGCCCAACATGACGTCGGCAGTCAAGAAGACTGCGCTGTGGTAGCGGCATGACGATCACTGGCCACACCGACCACTGCACGCGGAGGCCCACATGAGCTGCGTCGTCCGAAGCCTGAGCAGAAGCGTCCTGCTCCTGCTGACGCTGGCCCTCGGCCTGGGATGGAGCGATTCGGCGCTCGCCCAATCCGACTGCTGGCGCGGAGCAGAGAAAAGCGGCGCGTTCTGCTATCCGCTGTGCAAGGCCGGGTTCGAAGGCAACGGACCGATGTGCTGGGGAGCGTGCCCCGCGGGCTATGCCAACGACGGCGCGACGTGTCGACGCGACGCTCACATCTTCGGTGCCGACAACGACAAGTGCCCGTGGCACGACAAGTGCGGCCTGGTGTCGGCCAGAGGATGCTCGAAATGCCCGGCGGGTTATGCGAACGACGGATGCACCTGTCGCCGCGACGTCCACATCGTCAGCCGGCCCAGCTACGGGCGCGGAGCGGGTTACCTCCTGCGCCGCGACTATCACGGCATTGTCGAGCGCTACATCCGTGACCACCGCAACGTCTGGCTGCCCTCCGCCGCGCCGCTCACGTCGGGCGAGAAGGCGTACCTCTCGCGGTTCTTCCCGCGCAGGCTGGTGGATCAGGTCAGGGTCTACGACATGGACGGAATGACCGGCGCCTTCAACTTCAAGGCTCACGCGACCACCTACGGAAGCGACTTCATCGCAGTCCGCAAGGGACATCGGACGCTGGAGCTGCTCAAGCACGAGTTCGTCCACGTCTGTCAGTACGACCACTACGGACCGAAGGGGTTCGCCAGGAGGTACGCGGACCAGTTCGTGGACGGTGGGTACAACGAACTCAACGGCGAGCTCGAGGGACGGGCCTACGCGTTCGCCGCCCTTCCGGACGCCTCCACGCCCAGCATCAAGGCATTCCTCGGCTACTGCGAATGAGCTGCCGTGCGATGGCCTTTCGCACGACGCCGACGGCGCAACTGTGCCGCGCGACTGCCGCAATGACGCGCCACTGGGTGTCAACGCGCCGTTGATCGCGCGGCCAGCGCGAGCAGATCGCGGTTGACGGGGTTGCGGTGCAGAAAGCTGTCGCGGAATTCGGGCGGCACGCGCTCGCGCGCGGACTCGTGCAGCCAGTGCGCCGCCTGTTGCACGACGCGGCAAGCGAACGGCGCATCACTGCCTTGCAGCGCACGCGCAGCGATCAGCCAGACCAACGCGCGGTAGTTGCTCGTCGGCTCGATCGACTCAAACAACGCCAACGCTGGGCCGTGCTTGGCGCGGCGTTGATGCTCGTTGACAACGGAATCAATCCGCTGCGGCAGCGAGCCGAACCGCGAGCAAGCGCGACGTAGACGCGCCTATCGCACCGAGACAGGAAGGCGTACGGGCGCGCGCAGGTCGGCCCCGTTCTTACGAGGCCTGCGGCGGCGTCGTATCGACTTGACCGTCCTTCTTGAGCGGCAGGGTCGCGCCCGGGCGGAACGTGGTGCGCACGGCTCCGGTCTGGCTGCCGATGCGGTAGTCGACGTCGTAGCCAACCACCTTCTGCGACTTCTCGTGGACCGTCTTGCAGCGCTGTTCGGTCGTCGTCTGGACGTCCTTCTCCTGCATGCTCTTCTGTACCTGGTTGCCGGCGTACCCACCCGCCGCGGCGCCGGCAACGGTGGCCACCTTCTTGCCGCTGCCGCCGCCGATCTGGTGGCCAAGCACCCCACCAATCACTGCTCCGCCGACACTGCCCAGCAAGCGGTTCTCGTCCTTCACCGGCGCACGGCGCTGCACCTGCACCATCTCGCACTGCTCGCGCGGCGTGGTCACGGTCTGCGTGACCTCCTTGACGGCCACTACTTCGGCGACCTTGGGCTGCGCCATCTTCTGATAGCCCGTGACCGCACCGGCGCCCAGAACCACCATCGCGACGCCGCCCAGGACGAACCCCTTGATCATCGACCTGTCCATGACTTGCCCCGTTGTTGCTCTGCCGCGATTGTCGCGACGCGCGGTGCGTTCATGTGACAAGTGGTGTCCTGGCGCCTCCCGCCTCGCAGCGCTTCCAGTCAGTCGCATCGAGGGACATCA
>Ga0075366_10001059_pt1 | contig 13503 bp, 13 predicted proteins | sample EndMethybrTD3031_FD_72351 | JGI IMG/M metagenome (GOLD analysis project Ga0075366, IMG submission 72351) | Populus endosphere microbial communities from Tennessee, USA - Endosphere MetaG P. TD hybrid TD303-1 | ecosystem: Host-associated > Plants > Roots > Endosphere | place: USA: Tennessee...
GCCCGCTGGGCGGCGGCGATGAGCGTCTTCTGCGCCGAGCCGCGCTTGGAGGCGTTCGTGACGTCCCGCGCCTGCAGCCGGCCGATCTTCAGTGTCTCGAGTTCGCTGCGCACCGGTGCGGCGAGCGCGTCGTCCGTGACGCGCTCGAGCGCAGCTTCCAGCGCGGCCAGCGCGCGGCCGAGTTCGGCGTCGACGGGATCGGCGTCAGGGCCTGCGGCATCGGGCTCGGCGCCGGAAGGCGCGGGAAGGGCCCGCGCTGCGGCTGGGTCGGGGTCGTCGGAACCCGCATCGTCGCCGGCCGCCTCGCGGCGGGCGCGCACGGGCGGCGGCTTCAATCCCAGGGTCTGGAGCAGTCTCATAGGCGGTGCGAAAGGTAGCACGCTGTCCCCGGGCCGCTATCCCTCGCTGTAGGGGAGTATCTTCCCGCGCCCCCGATAATCGCCTGATGAACCCGCTGCTGGCCCGCCTGCACCCCTATCCCTTCGAGCGGCTGCGCGCACTGACGCGCGAGATCGTGCCGAACCCGGCGCTGCGGCCGATCGGGCTCGGCATCGGCGAGCCGCGCCACGCGACGCCGGCCCTGATCAAGGACGCGCTGACGACGAACCTCGCCGGCCTCGCGAGCTACCCCGCCACCGCCGGCGAGCCCGCGTTGCGCGCGGCGATCGCGGGATGGGTCGGCCGCCGCTACGGCGTCACGCTCGATCCGGCCACCGAGGTGCTGCCGGTCAACGGCACCCGCGAGGCGCTGTTTTCGCTCGCGCAGACGGTGATCGATCCGACCCGCCCGGGCGCCACGGTGGTCTGCCCCAATCCCTTCTATCAGATCTACGAAGGCGCGGCGCTGCTCGCCGGTGCGCAGACCGCGTTCGCGAACAGCGACCCGGCGCGCAACTTCGCGCCCGACTGGGGCGCGATCCCGGAATCGACCTGGGCGCGCACCCAGCTCGTTTACGTCTGCTCGCCGGGCAACCCGACCGGCGCGGTGATGCCGCTGCCCGAATGGCAGCGGCTTTTCGAGCTGAGCGACCGGCACGGCTTCGTGATCGCGTCCGACGAGTGTTATTCCGAGATCTACTTCCGCGACGAGCCGCCGCTCGGCGCGCTCGAGGCGGCGAAGAAGCTCGGGCGCGACTTCCGCCGGCTTATCGTGCTGACCAGCCTGTCCAAGCGCTCTAACGTGCCGGGCATGCGCTCGGGCTTCGTCGCCGGCGACGCGGCGATCCTCAAGCAGTTCCTGCTCTACCGCACCTACCACGGCAGCGCGATGAGCCTGGTCGTGCAGGCGGCGAGCATCGCGGCCTGGAACGACGAAACGCACGTGGTCGAAAACCGGGCGCTCTACCGGACGAAATTCGCCCAGGTGACGCCGCTGCTGGCCGAGGTCCTCGACGTCGCGCTGCCCGACGCGGCCTTCTATCTCTGGGCAGACGTGTCGAAAGTCGCGACGAACGGTGACGATGTCGCCTTCGCCCTGGGGCTGCTGGCTCAATACAATGTCGCGGTGCTGCCCGGCAGCCTGTTGGCGCGCGAATCGAACGGGGTCAATCCCGGCGCCGGGCGGGTGCGCATGGCGCTCGTCGCCGAAGTCGACGAATGCCTCGAGGCCGCCCGCCGCATCGTCTCCTATGTCCAATCGAACCCATGAAACAGCCCCCAAGCTCGCTCCGCTCGCTGCCCCCCCAATGGGGCACGTCAGCGGCTTCGGGCGCGGCCGGGCGCCACTGACACCATGACCCAAGAACTGCAGAGCATCATCGACCTCGCCTGGGACCAGCGCGCCACGCTGACGCCGACCAACAGCCCACAGGTGCGCGAGGCGGTCGAGCAGGTGATCGCCGACCTGAACGCCGGCCGCATCCGCGTCGCGGAGCGCCAAGGCGTCGGCCAGTGGAAGGTCAACCAGTGGATCAAGAAGGCGGTGCTGCTGAGCTTCCGCCTCGCCGACAACCAGCTGATGCACGCCGGCGACCTGGCGTTCTTCGACAAGGTCAAGACCAAGTTCGCCCACATCGACGAGGACGCATTGCGCGCCTCCGGCGTGCGCATCGTGCCGCCGGCGGTGGCGCGACGCGGCAGCTACCTCGCGAAGAACGTGATCCTGATGCCGAGCTACGTGAACATCGGCGCCTACGTCGACGAAGGCACGATGGTCGACACCTGGGCGACCGTCGGCTCGTGCGCGCAGATCGGCAAGAACGTGCACCTGTCGGGCGGCGTCGGCATCGGCGGCGTGCTCGAGCCGGTGCAGGCGAGCCCGACGATCATCGAGGACAACTGCTTCATCGGCGCGCGCAGCGAGGTCGTCGAGGGCGTGGTCGTCGAAGAGAACTCGGTGATTTCGATGGGCGTCTACATCGGCCAGAGCACCAAGATCTACGACCGCGCGACCGGCGAGGTCACGTATGGCCGCATCCCGGCAGGCTCGGTCGTCGTGAGCGGCAACCTGCCGAGCGCCGACGGCAAGTACAGCCTGTACTGCGCGGTGATCGTCAAGCGCGTCGACGCGCAGACACGCGCGAAGACCAGCATCAACGACCTGCTGCGCAGCTGAGCGCCGCGGCACGCCCCTCCGTTCCACGTTCGAAAGGATCCTCATGAGCGGCCAACCCGGCGGGAACATGGAGCGCGTGCTGCGCTTGATGGCGGAGAAGCAGGCTTCCGACGTCTACCTGTCGGCCAACTCGCCGATACTGATCAAGATCAACGGACAGCTGCTGCAGCTGTCCGACCAGCCGCTCACGCATGCGCAGCCGCGCCAGCTGCTCGCCGAGCTGCTGACACCGAGCCAGCTCGAGGAGCTCGACGACACCGGCGAGCTCAACATGGGCGTGGGCATCAGCGGCGTCGGCAGCTTCCGTCTCTCGGGCTTCAAGCAGCGCGGCTCGATCGCGGCGGTGTTCCGCTGCATCCCGATCGTGATCCCGACGCTCGAGAGCCTGAACGTGCCGTCGATCCTGAACACGCTGATCCTCGAGAAGCGCGGTCTGATCCTGATGGTCGGCGCGACCGGCACCGGCAAGAGCACGACGCTCGCCGCGATGCTCGAACAGCGCAACCAGCAGATGGCCGGCCACATCCTGACGATCGAGGATCCGATCGAGTTCCTGTTCACGAACAAGAAGTCGGTCGTCAACCAGCGTGAGGTCGGGCGCGACACGCAGACCTTGCAGGTCGGCCTGCGCAACGCGCTGCGGCAGGCGCCCGACTGCATCATGATCGGCGAGATCCGCGATCGCGAGACGATGACCGCGGCGATCTCGTATGCGCTGTCGGGGCACCTCGTGCTCTCGACGCTGCACGCGAACAACAGCTACCACGCACTCGGACGGATCCTGTCGTTCTACTCGCCCGAGGCGCGGCCGGCGCTGCTGTCCGACCTGTCGGCGGGTCTGAAGTCGATCGTCTCGCAGCGCCTGGTGCGCGCGACTGCCGGCGGCCGCATCCCGGCGGTCGAGGTGATGCTGAACTCCAAGCTCGTCTCCGAGCTGATCGAGCAGGGCGACTTCGGCGGCGTCAAGGAGGCGATGGAGAAGTCGCTCGCCGAAGGCTCGCAGACCTTCGAGCAGGACCTGGCGCGCCTGATCACGCAGAACCAGATCACGCGCGACGAAGGCCTCGCCTACGCCGACTCGCCGACCAACCTGATGTGGCGGCTGCAGAACGACATGTCGCCGGTCTCGCGCGTCCAGGCCAAGAAGGAAGAAGAGACCGACCAGCCGACCTTCACCGAGATCACGCTCGACGTGCGAAACGACGAGCACAGCACGATGTCGGGCTCGCTGCGCAACCATTGATGACACCCACGCTGCGCCTCGTCGAACAGCTGATCGCCTGCCGCTCCGTGACGCCGGAGGACGGCGGCTGCCAGGCCCTGATCGCCGAGCGCCTGAAGCCGCTCGGCTTCGAGTGCGAGACGATCGAAAGCGGCCCGGCCGAGTTCCGCGTCACCAACCTGTGGGCGCTCAAACGCGGCATCGATGCGAGCGCGCCGCTGCTCGCGTTCGGTGGCCACACCGACGTCGTGCCGACCGGCCCGCTCGCGCAGTGGCGCAGCGACCCCTTCGTACCGACCCACCGCGACGGCCGCCTGTACGGCCGCGGCGCCGCGGACATGAAGAGCTCGCTCGCCGCGATGGTGGTCGCGGCCGAGGAGTTCGCCGCCGCGCACCCGCGCCATCGCGGCTCGGTCGCGTTCCTGCTGACCAGCGACGAGGAAGGCCCGGCGCTCGACGGCACCGTGAAGGTCTGCGAGTGGCTGCAGCAGCGATCCATCCGGCTCGACGCCTGCATCGTCGGCGAGCCGACCTCGGTCGAGCGGCTCGGCGACGTGATCAAGAACGGCCGGCGCGGCACGCTGTCCGGGCGGCTCACCGTCAAGGGCATCCAGGGTCACATCGCCTACCCGCAGCTCGCGCGCAACCCGATCCACCAGTTCGCGCCTGCGCTCGCCGAGCTGGTCGCGACCGAATGGGACCGCGGCAACCGCTACTTCCCGCCGACGAGCTGGCAGGTCTCGAACATCCATGCCGGGACCGGCGCGGGCAACGTGATCCCGGGCGAGCTCGTGGTCGACTTCAACTTCCGCTTCTCGACCGAAGCGACGCCCGAGTCGCTGAAGGCACGTGTGCAGGCGGTGCTCGATCGCCACGGGCTCGAGTATCAGATGGCCTGGACACTCGGCGGGGAGCCGTTCCTGACGCCGGTCGGCTCGCTCAGCGAAGCACTCGCCGACGCGATCCGCGCCGAGACCGGTCTCACGACCGAGCTGTCGACCACCGGCGGCACCTCCGACGGCCGCTTCATCGCGAAGATCTGCCCGCAGGTGATCGAGTTCGGGCCGCTGAACGCGAGCATCCACCAGATCGACGAATGGGTCGAGGTCGCGAGCCTGGAGCCGCTGAAGAACATCTACCGCGGCGTGCTCGAACGGATGCTGGCGTGACGCTGGTCGACCTGATCGGCGCGCAGAGCACGCGCCTCAAGGAAGCGGGCGTGTCGTTCGGCCACGGCACGACGAACGCCTTCGACGAGGCGGCCTGGCTGGTGCTGTGGTCGCTCGGGCTGCCGCTCGACGCGCTCGAGCAGCGCGCCCGGCGCGAGCTGACGCCGGCCGAGCAGGCCAAGGCCGAGACCCTCGTCACCGAGCGCATCCAGACACGCCGCCCGGCGGCCTACCTGACGAAGGAAGCCTGGCTGCAGAACGTCCCTTTCTACGTCGACGAGCGCACGATCGTGCCGCGCTCGCTGATCGCCGAGCTGCTCGCCGACGGCGAGGGCGAAGGCCTCCTCGACGCGTGGCTGTCCGATCGGACGCAGCGTGTGCTCGACCTGTGCACCGGCAACGGCAGCCTCGCCGTGATCGCGGCGCTGGCCTACCCGGAGGTCACGGTCGACGCCGCCGACATCTCCGACGACGCGCTCGCGGTCGCGCGCGTCAACGTCGACAAACACACGCTCGGCCAACGCATCACGCTGATGAAGTCCGACCTGCTCGACGGCGTGCGCGGCCCCTACGACCTGATCGTCTGCAACCCGCCGTACGTCAACGCCGACAGCATGGCGAAGCTGCCGCCCGAGTACCGCGCCGAGCCCACCCTCGCGCTCGCCGGCGGTGCCGACGGCATGGACTTCGTGCGGCGCATCCTGCGCGACGCGCCGGCGCACATGTCGAACGACGCGGTGCTCGTGCTCGAGATCGGCCACGAGCGGCGCCACTTCGAGCGCGCCTTCCCGCGCGCCGAGGTGGCCTGGTTGCCGACCAGCGCGGGCGACGACGAGGTGCTGCTGATGACCCGCGACGCGCTGTGCCGGATTTAGACTCCGTCCTCCCTTCACCACCGGGAGCGACGAGATGAGTCTGCACAGCGACTGGAGCGACGCGAAGAAGGACAGCAAGGCCAAGTTCAAGACAGCCCTGAAGACGCAGCGCGACGCATTGGAGAAGAAGATCAAGGAAGGCGATGCCAAGGCGCGCGCGAAGGTGCTCGACCAGAACCTGTCTGACATGGGCATGGGCAAGGGCGACGACCTCGACAAGTACTTCAGCTTCCGCGAGGACTTCGGCCCCAACCTCGACAAGCTGGAGAAGGCCGACGGCGGCTCCGCCGCGGGGCGCCAGAAGTTGGCCGCGCTGAAGACCGTCGACGAGGTGATCGCCGACGCCGCGCTGAGCAAGGCGATGACCGCGTTCGCCAAACGCCTGCAGTTCGACGAGTTCTGGGGCTTCGTCACGGTCGGCTGGAAGGCCGATCCGGTGAAGGCGTACGCGATGTTCATTGCACCGAATGCACCGATGCTCATCAACGTCGACGACGGCGACCTGGCGCCGCTGCGGGCCATCGGCAACCAGCCGGCGCAGCTCAAGGCCCAGGGCCCGGCGCTGCTGAAGCGCTGCCGCGATGCGGTGCTCAACTTTTCCGAAAACGACGTGATCAAGAAGTTCAAAGGCAGCCCGGAAGCCGCTGCGGTGGTCGGTGGCGCCAAGGACACGACGGCGATCAAGAAGGCGGCGACCGACACGATCGCCTCGTACCGCCAGCAGATCAAGGGCTACGACGCGAAGTGGAAGAACGTTCAACCCGACTTCCGCAGGCCGCTGCTGGATGCGCTGACGGCGATCGAGGCAAAAGTCCAGGGCATGTGAGGCGCGACGAGACACGATGTTGGTATTGAATGAAGTCTCGCTGCGACGGGGCACGAAGCTCGTGCTCGAGCGCGCGAGCGTCACGCTGCAGCCGGGCGAGAAGGTCGGCCTGATCGGCCGCAACGGCGCCGGCAAGTCCTCGCTGTTCTCGCTGCTTGCCGGCCGGCTGCATGCCGACGCCGGCGACGTCCAGATGCCGCCGCGCTGGCAGCGCACGGGCGGCATGGCCGAGGTCGCGCAGGAGATGCCCGAGACCGATCAGGGCGCGACCGACTTCGTGCTCGAGGGCGACGCGCCGCTGATGCAGGCGCAGACCGCGCTCGCCGCCGCCGAGGCGGCCGACGACGGCCACGCGATCGCCGAGGCGCACCACGCGATCCAGGACGCCGGCGGCTTCGACGCGCGTTCGCGCGCGCAGGCGATGCTGATGGGCCTGGGCTTTCGCGCGAACCAGCTCGATGCGCCGGTCAACAGCTTCTCGGGCGGCTGGCGCATGCGGCTGCAGCTCGCGCGCGCGCTGATGTGCCCGGCCGAACTGATGCTGCTCGACGAGCCGACCAACCACCTCGACCTCGACGCGCTGGTCTGGCTCGAGGCTTGGCTGCAGCGTTTTCCCGGCACGCTGATCGTGATCAGCCACGACCGCGAGTTCCTCGACGCGATCACCAAGGTCACGCTGCACCTCGACGACGCGAAGCTGACGCGCTACGGCGGCAACTACACCGCGTTCGAGGAACTGCGCGCCGAGCGCCTCGCGCAGCAGCAAGCCAACTACGAGAAGCAGCAGGAGCGCATCACGCACCTGCAGAAGTTCATCGATCGTTTCAAGGCCAAGGCCACGAAGGCGCGCCAGGCGCAAAGCCGCGTCAAGGCGCTCGCGCGCATGGAGAAGCTCGCGCCGGTGCTGACCGCGAGCGACTTCCAGTTCGAGTTCCGCGAGCCGGCCTCGCTGCCGAACCCGATGCTCGCGTTCGCCGATCTCGCGTGCGGATACCGCGCCGACGACGGTGCCGAGACCCACATCGTCGACGGCGTCGAGCGCTCGGTGCTCGCCGGCCAGCGCATCGGCATCCTCGGCGCGAACGGCCAGGGCAAGTCGACGCTCGTGAAGACGGTTGCGCGCACGCTCGCACCGCTTTCCGGCCACATCACCGAAGGCAAGGGCCTCGCGATCGGCTACTTCGCGCAGCAGGAACTCGACGTGCTGTCGCTCGACGACGGCCCGCTGATGCACATGGTGCGGCTCGCGCGCGATGTCGGCCCGGCTGCGCGCGAGCAGGAGCTGCGCGACTTTCTCGGCTCGTTCCGCTTCGTCGGCGAGATGGTCACGCAGGCGGTCGGTACGCTGTCGGGCGGCGAGAAGGCGCGCCTGGTGCTCGCGATGCTGGTCTGGCAGCGCCCCAACCTGCTGCTGCTCGACGAGCCGACCAACCACCTCGACCTGACGACGCGCGAGGCGCTCTCGATGGCGCTCAACGAGTTCGAGGGCACGGTGATGCTGGTCAGCCATGACCGTGCGCTGCTGCGCGAGGTCTGTGACGAGTTCTGGCTCGTCGCCGGCGGCCGCGTGGCACCGTTCGACGGCGACCTCGACGACTACCAGCGCTGGCTGCTCGATCAGTCGAAGGAACAGTCGCGCCAGGCGAGCGAGAGCGCGAAGCGCGAGCGCGCCGACGCCGCACCGGTCGCCAGCACGAACCGCAAGGAAGACCGCAAGGCGGCGGCCGCCGCGCGCCAGCAGCGCGCCGACGAGATCAAACCGCTGCGCAAGGAGCTGAACCGCATCGACCACCGGCTCGGCGTGCTGTTCGGCCAGCGCGATGCGCTGGAAGCGTCGTTCGCCGACGGTGAGGCGGCGCCGGACAAGATCGCCGAAGCCGGCAAGCGCCTGAAGCTGGTCAGCGACGAGATCGAGCAGCTCGAGTTGCGCTGGCTCGAGCTGAGCACGCGCATCGACACGCTGGCCGCGGCGGCCTGACGCGCCGCGCGGCCCGGCATCTCTTTCAAGTCCCTTCGGAACCTCAGGGCATTTAGATTGTACGCAACTCAATTGCACGCTTTCGATTACAGTCACGCCCATGCCTTCCGCCAAGCGCCCCGCCTCCGATGCCGCCGCCAGCGATGCCTGGCTGCAGCTCGACAAGCAGCTCTGCTTCGCGCTCTACTCGAGCTCGCTCGCGATGACGCGGCTGTACAAGCCGCTGCTCGAGCCGCTCGGCCTGACCTACCCGCAGTACCTCGCGCTGCTCGTGCTGTGGGAGCAAGACGGCCTGGGCGTCAACGAACTCGGCGAGCGCCTCTTCCTCGACTCGGGCACGCTGACGCCGCTGCTCAAGCGCATGCAGACTGCTGGCTGGGTCACGCGCGAGCGTGCGGCCGACGACGAGCGCCGCGTCATCGTCAGTCTCACCACGGCAGGCCGCGCACTGCGCCAGCGCGCGCGCAGCGTGCCGGCGAAGCTCGCGCAAGCGAGCGGCTGCAGCGCCGACGAGTTGACTTCGTTGACGCTGCGCCTGCAGCAGCTGCGCGCGACCCTGCTCGATTCCACTCGGGCCGCATTGCATTGACTGCGGCCTCTCCTTCCCTGCGCTCTTCCACCCACACCGAAAGGTCTTCCATGGCTCTCGAAAAAGTCCTCTACACCGCCCGCGCCACCTCGACCGGTGGCCGCGACGGCCGCTCCCGCACCGACGACGGCAAGCTCGAAGTCAAGCTCGCCCCGCCGAAGGAGATGGGCGGCAACGGCGACGGAACCAACCCGGAGCAGTTGTTCGCAGCGGGTTATTCGGCCTGCTTCATCGGCGCGATGAAGTTCGTCGCTGGCACGCAGAAGAAGGTGCTGCCGGCCGACACCTCGATCGCCGCGGAAGTCGGCATCGGCCCGATCCCCGGCGGCTTCGGCATCCAGGCCGCGCTGAACGTCAGCATCCCGGGCTGGGCCAAGGCCGATGCCGAGGCGCTGGTCGAGGCCGCGCACAAGGTGTGCCCGTACTCGAACGCGACGCGCGGCAATATCGACGTGACGCTCACGGTGGTCTGATCCCCCACGATCGGGCGGCGGCCTGTCACGGCGCCGTCACGATCGAATGAAATCCTCCGCGGGTTCAAGTACAACCCCGGAGGATTTTTCATGCCCGCTTGCCGCGCGCGCCTCGTCGCCCTCGCCGCCGCCCTCGCCTGCGCCGCTGCGTCAGCGCAGACCGTCTCGAATGCGAGCTTCGTCAACGGCCTCGCGCTCGACGGCGCAACGACCGACCTGTCCTCGGGCTCGAATTTCGACCGGCGCGTCGGCTTCTTCTCCGACATCTACTACGACCCGAACCGCAAGGAGTGGTGGGGGCTGTCGGACCGCGGGCCCGGCGGCGGCACGCTGAGCTACGAGACACGCGTCCAGCGCTTCACGCTCGACGTCGCTGCCAACGGCCAGATCTCGAACTTCCACATCGCGCAGACGGTCAAGTTCACGAGCGGCGGCCTGGCGATGAACGGCATCGCGCCGAATCCCACCAATGTGCTCGGCCGCTCGTTCGACCCGGAAGGCTTCGTGATCAACCCGAAGAACGGCAACTTCCTCGTCTCCGACGAGTACGGCCCGTCGCTCTACGAGTTCGACCGCAGCGGCAAGCTCGTGCGCACGTTCACGACGCCCGCCAACCTGGTGCCGCGCAACGCCGCGAACGTGCCGAACTACGCCGACGACACCGGCAACACGCAGGGCAAGCGCATCAACCGTGGCTTCGAGGGCCTGGCCGTCAGCCCGGACGGCAAGTACGCCTACGCCATGCTGCAGAGCGCGACGCTCGGCGAAGGCGGCGGCGACGGCGTCTACAGCCGCATCGTCAAGTTCGACATCGCGACCGGCCAAGCGGTCGGCCAGTACGCCTACCGGATGGACACGGCCGGCCAGGGGCGCGGCGTGTCGTCGCTGGTCGCGCTCGGCAACGACAAGTTCCTCGTGCTCGAGCGCAACAACCGTGGTGTCGGTGTCGGCGCGACGCTCAACACCGCCGACAAGGCGGTCTATCAGATCGACCTGGCCGGCGCGGTCGACGTCAGCGGCGTGACGCTGCCCGCGACCGGCGCGTTCGCCGGTGCGGTCGCGAAAGGCGCGAAGGTGCTGGACCTGGACGCGAACACGCTCGCCGCGCTCGGCGGCAGGTCGCCCGAGAAGTGGGAAGGCCTCGCGATCGGGCCGACGCTCACGAACGGCAAGACGTTGATCCTCGCCGGCACCGACAACGACTACAGCGTGACGCAGAACGGCAGCGGCACGCAGTTCGATGTCTGGTTCGACTTCAGCCTCGCCGACCCGTACGCGCAGTCGATCCAGTGTCCGGTGGGCCAGGTGATCGGCTGCACGTTCACGACCGGCGGCGCGGCAGCGTCGCTGACCGGCTCGCACACGCTGCTGCCGGGCGTGCTGCACGCCTACACCGCGGACGTGGCCGGCTACCTCGCACCCGTTCCCGAGCCTGGCAGCCTCGCGCTGCTGCTCGCGGGGCTCGGCGTCGTCGGCGCGACGGCAGCGCGGCGCCGCTAAGCCGGCGCCGGCCCGAGCCGAGTCAGCCTTCGCCCATCAGGCGCAGCATCAGCTCGATGCGCGCCTGAACCGGCGTCAGCGCACCGGCGGACGGCAGCACGTCGTCGGCGCGTGCGGTGACGCGCCCGTCGAGGCAGCGTGAGCTGCGCAGCACCACGACGCCTTCGCGCTGCGCCTCGCGCAAGGCGGCGTCGAGTTCTGCGTGCAGCGTGCCGTTGCCGGTGCAGGCCGCGACGAGACCGCGCGCGCCGGCTGCGCACAGCGCACGCACGACCGCGCCGCGTGCTCCGGCGTGGCTGGTCACGATCTCGACCGGCGGCCAGGCCGCGGGGTCGTCCGGCAGAACCGCGAGGCCGAGCCCTGCCGAGTCCGGCCACGGGCGCAGCGAGCGGATCTGCCCTTCTTCGATGCGCGCGAGCACACCGGCATCGCCCGAATCGAACGCCTCGATGCGGTAGGTGTGGCGCTTGCGCAGCGCGGCGCCGGCGTGGACCTCACCAGCCAGCACCGCGAGCACGCCGCGCACGCCGGCGCTGCGCGCGACCGTCACCGCATCGAGCAGGTTCTGCGGGCCATCGGCCTGCAGCGCGGTGGCCGGGCGCATCGCCGCGGTCAGCACGAGCGGCTTGGCCGGGCCGAGCACGCGGTGCAGGAAATACGCGGTCTCCTCCAGCGTGTCGGTGCCGTGCGTGACGACGACGCCGGCCACCTCGGGCCGCGCGAGATGGTGCGCGGCGCGCTTTGCGAGCGCGAGCCAGACACCGAAGCCCATGTCCTTGCTGTCGAGCTGCGCGACCTGCTCACATTCGAGCGGCAGATCGGCGAGCGACGGCACCGCGGCCACAAGCTGCGCGACGCCGATCTGCGCCGCCGCGTAGCCGGTGTGGTCGTCGGCTCGCGCCGCCGTGCCCGCGATCGTTCCGCCGGTGCCGAGGATCACGATCTTGTGGACCGGGTTCAGGCCGCTTTGCATTTTTCGTTGAGCTGGATGAAAATACAGGTACTGGATAGATGCCCAGGGTCCTCGGAGCCGCCATGCAGGAAAAGCCCAAGCTCACCGATCGCCAGCAGCAGATCCTCGACCTGGTGCAAAGCGCGATCGAACGCACCGGCGCCCCGCCGACCCGCGCCGAGATCGCCGGCGAACTCGGCTTCCGCTCCGCCAACGCCGCCGAAGAGCATCTCCAGGCGCTTGCACGCAAGGGCGTGATCGAGCTGGTGGGCGGCACCTCACGCGGCATCCGCTTGAAGTCTGACACATTGCGTGCGCTCAACGAGTCGCGCGGCAAGCAGTTCAGCCTGCCGCTGCCGAGCCTCGCGCAGCTCTCGCTGCCGCTGGTCGGCCGCGTCGCGGCCGGCAGCCCGATCCTTGCGCAAGAGCACATCGACCAGACCTACCTGATGGAAGCGAGCATGTTCCCGCGCCGTCCGGACTACCTGCTCAAGGTGCGCGGCATGAGCATGCGCGACGCCGGCATCATGGACGGCGATCTGCTCGCGGTGCAGAAGGCCAAGGACGCGAAGAACGGCCAGATCGTCGTCGCGCGGCTCGGCGACGAGGTCACCGTCAAGCGCTTCAAGCGCACCCGCACCGGCATCGAGCTGATCCCCGAGAACCCCGACTTCAAGACGATCGTCGTGCACCCCGACGAGGTCGACTTCGAGCTCGAAGGCCTGGCGGTCGGGCTGATCCGCAACAACATGCTGATGTGAATGGAGGCAGTGGTGGTGATCAAAGCGCCCAAGGTCGCGAACGCGAGCGAATGCACGTCGCTCGAGCAGCTTCCCAACATCGGCCCGTCGCTCGCGGCGGACCTGCGCCTGATCGGCATCCACGAGCCGCGCGAGCTGCGCGGCAAGGACGCCTTCGTGCTCTACCAGAACCTGTGCGCCGCAACCGGCCAGCGCCAGGATCCCTGCGTGCTCGACACCTTCATGGCCGCGATCGACTTCATGCGCGGCGCCCCGGCCGCGCCGTGGTGGAAGTACACCGCGCAGCGCAAGGCGTTGTTCGGCCAAGTATGAGCAACAGCGCTCAACGCGCCGCGCGCACGCCCTCGAACTGAATCTCGGTGCGGCGGTTCAGCGCGCGCCCGGCGGGCGTTTCGTTCGGCGCCGCCGGCGCCTCGGCGGCGCGGGCCGCCGTCGAGATCATCTTCGGGTCGAGCCCCTTGCCGACCAGGTAGCTCTTGACCGCCGCGGCGCGCCGCGCTGACAGGCGCGTGTTGTAGCTCGACGGGCCGACGCTGTCGGTGTGGCCGGTCGCGGTGACGGTCTTCCAGGTCACGTCGGTCAGCTTCGCGACATCGGCCAGGAT
>Ga0075366_10001060_pt1 | contig 13490 bp, 11 predicted proteins | sample EndMethybrTD3031_FD_72351 | JGI IMG/M metagenome (GOLD analysis project Ga0075366, IMG submission 72351) | Populus endosphere microbial communities from Tennessee, USA - Endosphere MetaG P. TD hybrid TD303-1 | ecosystem: Host-associated > Plants > Roots > Endosphere | place: USA: Tennessee...
GTGACGGCGTGCTGTTTTCCGGCGACATTGCGATGCGCCCGCAGCCGGCCTTCGCCAGCCCGTATTCGAGCCTGTCGCATTGGATGGCCAGCCTGGACCGGCTGGGCGCGCTGCAGCCGGCGGTGGTGGTGCCCAGCCACGGTCCGAGCGGCGGCATCGACCTGATCGACGGCTACCGCGCCTACTTCACCGAAGTGCGCGAGCGCACCGCGGCGGAAAAGCGCGCCGGGCGCGGCGGCGACGCGGCCGTCGAGGCGGTCAGCGCGGCAATGGCGGAGCGCTACCCGGACCGCGGCCGCCTGGCCGGCGCGATCAAGGCGGCGTACGCGGAGGCGCGCTGAGCGGCGCCCCGCTTGCCTGCGCCGCAGGCCGGGCTGGCCAAGGATATGCAGGTACCGGCATGTCCCGAAAACGTACAGAAAACTGAACTGGACCTGGTGTAGACTGGGGAGCGGTTCCCGGCCGGCGGGTATGCCGTTTCCCGCATGCGCCGCCCGGCCACAAGTGTGTTGGAACTTCCGTCTCCAAGGCAAGCCGAACGGGTGGCACGTGCGATTGCTGTGGAAAAGCTGAGCCTTTATGAGGTCGCAAGCGTGGCGGCTGGTTTGTCCTGCAACATCGCGGATTGGAGGATGGGGCACCGCAAATTAAACTGAAAAAGTAGTGATTTGTTAAGGTGCAAGCGCAGCAATAACAAAAATTGCAGGTTCTTGCGGGGGGGGCGGCAGGGCGGCGCCGCCAATTGGTATGATGTTGACATGACAGTCAGGCGATCCAGGATGTCCTCTCAAGCCAACCAGCGGGTTCTGCGCTCGTGGCGCGCAACGGCGCATGCCGTTTGCGCGCGCTTCGGGTACGATAGATGCCTGCCCAATCCTGTCCGGGGCGCGTCCAGAGGGCAAATCGCCTGTCCGGATGCCGGTTCCGGCCGCTGCGTGCGCCTGCACATTCCGACCCCATCAGCATGAGCATCAAGCTAGTCCTGCCCCAGCCTGGCGGCGCCGCGCCCGCCTTCGCTACGCCCAAGGCCTGCGAGGAATGGCTCGAAGCGCTGCCGCTGACCAATGCGAGCTCGGCGCAGGGCCAGTTGCGCGTCCAGGTGGACGCGGTGACGCGCGCCGGCCTGGCGCTGCCACTGCTGTTCGAACTGCTGGAGAAAATGCGCGAGTCGGTGGCCTTCGTGCAGTCGGAAGTGGCGAAAAAATTTACCCAGCGGCCGCTGCCGATGGCCGATTTCGAACTGGCCGCCTGGAACAGCGCCACCGGCTTTTGGCGTGCCTACGGGCTGGGTTACCAGATCTGCGTACAGGCGCTGATCGACGGCGACAGCAGCCTGAAGGGCGTCGCGGCGACCGCCTGCCACCGCGCGCTGGACGCGCAGATGCGCGTGATGTTCGATCACGTGCGCGCCAACGCGCAATTGCCGGGCTCGGAATGGGCGCTGTTGCATACGCTGTTCCGCGCCGCCGAGGATCTGGGCGTGCTGGCCGACAAGGTCAAGGACCCGATCCAGAAAGACACCTCCGCCACCACCTGCACGGCGGCCTACACCCAGGCGCTGCTCACCTCGGTAGGCTCGTCGGGCGAGTGGAGCGGCCGGCAGATGCAGATGATCATGCGCTGGCTGGAGCGCTGGGCGGCGAAGATTTCGGCTGCCCCCAGCCCGCCGGCCGCGCCGGTCAAGCCGCCGTTGATGGTCGACCTGGCTTCGCTGCGCGGCGGCTACCGCAACGACGCGGGCGGCCCGGAAGTGCGCTACCTGGACATCAGCGAAATCGCCCTGTCGCTGAAGAACCGCGTGATCCTGCTGCGCAAGGGCGAGACGCCGGCGCATCTGGGGCTGGGCGAGGACTGCGTGATGCCCGCCTGCGAGCAGTTGCTGATCAACCTGTACCAGCACTGGTGCGACGGCCGCGTCAACCGCGACCACCTGCGCCGTGCCGGCAGCGGCAACGCGGTGCTGGCGGGGGGGCTGCCGGCGGCCCACTACTATGTTTCCGGCAAGCCTTTCAAGCAGCCCGGCGGAGGGCCCAAGGAACTGACCTCCAAGCAGCGCGCCGAGATCGCCACCTTCGGGCGCGTCGCCACCCGCGACGACGATGATTACAGCCACATCCACGGTTTCGCGATGGAGCAGTGGGAACTGCGCGACGAGAGCATCTCGGGCATGCGCGTGGTGCGCCCGCGCGAGGTGAACGGCGCGCGCGTCTCGGCCGGGCAGCTGTACGCGGCGCGCCTGCCCGAGTCCAAGGGCTTCATGCTGGCGGCGGTGCGCTGGGTGCAGATGCTCGAGACCGGCGAGGTGATGGCCGGGCTGCGTACCCTGCCTGGCACGCCGCAGCCGATCAGCGTCCGCAACACCGGCCTGAACGCGGCCAACGACAAGTTCGCGCAGGCTTTCATGCTGCCGGCGGTGGAAAGCCTGAAGGCGCCGGATGCGGTGATCCTGCCGCCGGGCCTCTACAAGGCGGGCCGGGTGCTGGAAGTCTATGCGGAACGCCCGTGGCAGATTAAACTAGCGGACATCATAGAGCGCGGCGCCGATTTCGAGCGCTGCACGTATGGCGGGGTCTAGGGCAGGAAAACGCGGCAGCGTTTACGGATACGGCGCCGCAAGTGGCCGGCGTGATCCGAAATGTAGTGTTGGGCTAGGCAAGGGAGATTTGCAATGGGTCTGATGGATATGTTCAAGAAGAAGGACTCCGCCAAGGAGACCTTTCGCGACGAGGTGAAAAAGGCCGTCAGCGACGGCAAGCTCACCAAGGAGAAGATGCAGCGGCTGGAAAAGCTCAAGGAAGAGCTGGACGTGACTTCGGCGTCGCAGGATTACACGATGGTGCGCCGCGAGCAGTACCAGGCGGCGGCCGACGCGATCAAGGCGACCGGCAAGCTGACCGAGACCGAGGAAAAGGAGCTGCAGCGCATCCAGGCCTTCCTCGGCCTGAAGGACGCGCAGATCGCGCAGGACAAGGCCGAGCTGGGGCGCCTGCGCATCCTTACTGAAATGCGCACCGGCAAATTTCCCACCATCTCGCCGGAAAACACCGTGCTGCGCGGCATCAAGCTGGGCGACGACGAGATCGCCCACTGGGCCGAGATCGCCATCATGCTCGAAGCGCAAGACCCGGGCGGCCCGGTCGGCATGGGCCTGCGCCTGGTCACCAACGCGGCCTACCAGGTCGGCACCGCCAATTCCTACACCTTGCCGATGAAGGGCGCCAACCCGGTCGCCGAAGGCCATCTGGTGATGACCAGCAGCCGCATGATGTTCAAGAGCGACAAGGTCACCGGCTTCACCTATGACCGTCCCGAGGAAATCAATCTCTACAAGGACGGCCTGCGCCTGCGCATGGGACACGGCCGCGCGGTGCTGTTCAAGTTCCGCAGCGTCGAGAATGCCGACTTCATCGGCCTGATCATCTCCAAGGCGCAAAACCCGCGCATGTTCGGTGAAGACGCGCCGTCGCTGGACTTTTCCTGAAGGTCCGCGCCGGCCGCCCGGCCGGCGTGCTGCGCCCGCGGGCGGACTCCCTCGATAGCGGGGCGCTCCGGGGCCTGAAAATCCCCCGCTGAACCGTTTGGTGCCCTGGCGGGCCGCTTTCCGGCGCTGGTCCGGCAAGAATCCGGACCGCCGGGCCGCGCGCCGGACCTGATCCCGTGCCGCCCGGCGGAGCCTGCCTGCCTTTCGTCCCGGTCTGGGCAAAAAATCGCACCTATGCGCTTGTCATAGGCGCGATTTCTGACGTAATATGCGTTCGTCATATTCGCCGTATTGTGCCGGATCAACTACGTGAGGTCGACGGCGTAACACCGGAGACCGGAGGGGCGACATGCTGCATACCGAATTTCTGCTCAGCCAGCGCCACGGCGTGGCCAACGCCAGAAGCGCGAAGGAATGGATCAAGGACCTGCCGCTGACCGATGCGCGCGCCGCGCATCACGCGGTGTCCGGGCTGCTGGCCGAACTGGACGATGCGCCGATCGCCACGCTGGACCGGCTGGAGATCCTCGAAACCCTGCGCGTGCAGATCGCCGAGATCGACCGGCTCTACGCCGGCCGCTATGTCGCCAAGCCGCTGCCCCTGGGGCCCGCGGAGCGCAACGCCTTTGACCATGCCCGCACCCTGTGGCAGCGCCAGGAAGAGGCCTATTGGCATTGCGCCCAGGCGGCGCTGAACGGCGACCCCACCATGCAGCCGCACCTGGCGCTGTGCCTGACGCGCGCGGCGCAGGCCGCCTGCGCCGCGCAGGCCGGGCATGTGCGCGCCGGCCAGGCTGCGCCGAGCACCGCGTTCGACGGGCTGCAGCAGTATTTCGAAACCGCGCAGGCAAAGCAGGTGCAGGCGACGGCGGTGTCCGACAGCCTGCACCCGAAGCGCAGTACCAACGTGGCGGCGGTGTATCGCCGCGCGCTGCTGATCAAGCAGGGCGCCGGCTCGGCCTCCGCATCGGGCCGCGAGCGCGACGCGCTGATCGACCTGGCCGAGGCATGGGAAGGCAAGACGGCGATGAGCTGGGTGCCGATCGCCAGCGAACGCCTGCTTTCGCGCGCCGACCTGCCGCCGGCGGTGGACGGAGTCAAGCAGTGCGTCAAGGTGATCCACGCCGGGCGCTGGATGCACATGCTGGATGTGACCCTGGTGTCGCGCAGCCTGCGCCGCCGCCTGCACAAGCTGGCGCTGGGCGCCAAGCCGGAAGAACTGCGCCTGCCCGAGTCGTTCGGCCACGGCGGCGCCGAAGACCTGCTCAAGCGTCTCTATAGCGCCTGGTGCGAGGACGCCAACGGCCGGGTACACACCCGCTTGTCCGCCAAGGGCGGCGCGGTGGCGGGCAACCGGCTTGCGCTGGCCTATGTGGGCAACGATTTCGGCACCCTGTACTACATGGCCGGTGGCGAGCCGTTCCCGGCCAACGACGAAGACAATCCGATCATGAGCCGCCGCCACGCCGAGGAACTGTTCATGTTCCAGCATGCGGCGCGGGTCAAGGTCGATGCGCGCGGGGAAGAGGCGGCGCGCCAGTTCGAGGACTGGGAAATGCTCGACGAATCGGCCAGCGGCTTCCGCCTGCGCCGCGCGCGCGCCGGTGTGCGGCTGCGCCGCGGCCAGCTGACCGCGATGCGCCTGCCGGCGCAGAACGGTCCCGGCGCGGTGGTGCTGGCGGAAATCCGCTGGCTTGCCGAACCGGCCAGCGGCGAGGACTCGCCGGGCGCGGTCGAGGCGGGGCTGCAGATCCTGCACGGCAAGGTGCAGTGCGTGGGCTTTCGTGCCACCGGCATCAACGCGCAGGGCGGGCGCGCGTTCACGCCGGGCTTTTTGCTCAAGGCTGCGCACGCGGGCGAGAGCGGTTTCCGCGTGGTGGCCCCGAGCGGCTGGTTCAAGGCGCGCCGGGTGGTCGAGGTGCGCGACGGCAAGAACAACTACCGCCTGCTGTTCGACAAGCTGATCCATCGCGGCGCCGACTTCGAAATCATCGAGGCCTACGGCTCGAACTAGAGTTTCCGGAAGGGCGCCGCGCATGGCGCGGTGCTGCCGGGCGGCCAGGTAGCCATGCTATAGTCCGCTCGCGTGCACTCCGAGCGCACGCCCTCGCGCGGCACCGTTGCGCGATGCATTTTGCACCACGCGCGCGACCATGGCCGGCCTGACCAAAGACTCTCCACTGCCCGTAGAAATCAAGCTGCACCAGCAGACGCGGCGCCTGGAGATCGGCTTTTCCGACGGTGCGCGCTACACCTACAGTTTCGAATTCCTGCGCGTGCATTCGCCGTCGGCCGAGGTGCGCGGCCATGGCCCCGGGCAGGAAGTGCTGCAGACCGGCAAGCGCGAAGTCGACATCCGTGCCCTCGAGCCGGTCGGCAATTACGCGGTGCAGCCGAGCTTTTCCGACGGCCACGATACCGGCATTTTCTCCTGGGACTACCTGCACGAGATCGGCGAGCACCAGGACCAGATGTGGACCGATTACCTGCAGCGCCTGGCCAAGGCCGGCGCCTCGCGCGACAAGTAGGCAAAGGGGAGCCGCTGATGTCCGATACCCACTTTGGCTATCAAACCGTCGCCGAGGAAGAAAAGGCGCAGAAGGTGCGCGGCGTATTCGAGTCGGTGGCGCGCAAGTACGACGTGATGAACGACTTCATGTCGCTGGGCGCGCATCGTCTCTGGAAGGCGTTCACGATCGCGCAAAGCGGCGTGCGTCCGGGCATGCGCGTGCTCGACGTGGCCGGCGGCACCGGAGACGTGGCGCGCGCCTTCAGCGAGCGCGTCGGCGCGGCCGGCCAGGTGTGGCTGACCGACATCAATGGTGCGATGCTGGGAGTGGGCCGCGACCGCCTGCTGGATGGCGGCCTGGCGCTGCCGGTGGCGCAGTGCGACGCCGAGAAGCTGCCCTTCGCCAGCAATTATTTCGACATCGTCAGCGTTGCCTTCGGCCTGCGCAACATGACCCACAAGGAAGCCGCGCTCGCCGAAATGTGCCGCGTGCTCAAGCCCGGCGGGCGCCTGCTGGTACTGGAGTTCTCCAAGATATGGGCGCCGCTCAAGGGGCCTTACGACGCCTACTCGTTCGGCGTGCTGCCGCGCCTGGGCAAGCTGGTGGCCGACGACGATGCCAGCTACCGCTATCTGGCCGAATCGATCCGCATGCATCCCGACCAGGAGACGCTCAAGGGCATGATGGCCGGCGCCGGTTTCGACAAGGTCGATTATTTCAACCTGAGCATGGGCGTGGTCGCCCTGCATCGCGGGTTCAAGTATTAGGATGCGGCGGCTCGGCTGCGCTGTTTGCCTGCTCGGCCTGCTGACGCTGGCAGGCTGCGGCTCCACCGCCCACCGTCCCGCCGCATCGAGCCCCGCCCCGTCCGCCGGGCCGGCGGCATCGGGTGGCGCCGCGGCTTCGCCCGGCGCCACCAGCCGGCGCGGCGGCTACTACATGGACGACGGCCCCGGCGACAACGCGCCGCCGAACCTGGAACAGACGCCGGACGCGGTGCCGAAAAACGAGCCGGTGCTCAGGACCGCGGCGAACCGTCCCTACGTGGTGTTCGGCCGGACCTATTCTCCCGATACGGCCGCGAAGAATTTCAGGCAGCGCGGCATGGCCTCCTGGTATGGCCGCAAGTTCCACGGCCAGAAGACCTCGTCAGGCGAGCCCTACAACATGTACGGCATGAGCGCCGCGCACCCGACCTTGCCGCTGCCCAGCTATGTGCGGGTCACCAATCTCTCCAACGGCCGCGCGGTGATCGTGCGGGTCAACGACCGCGGGCCGTTCCATTCCGAGCGCGTGATCGACCTCTCGTACACCGCCGCGCTCAAGCTCGGCTATGTGAACCAGGGCAGCACCCAGGTCGAGGTCGAGCAGATCCAGGCGGACGGTTCGGCATTGCCGCCGCCCCCGCCGGTACTGGTTGCCGCCGCGCCCGCCTCCGTGCCCGCTGTACCCGCTCCGCCGGTTGCCGCGCCTGGGCTCCCCGCGGCGCCGGCACCTGCCGCGGTCGATGCCAAGGACGTCGCGCCGGTGGCGCTGGCCACCTCCACGCAGCCGGACGGAACCTACCTGCAGCTGGGGGCGTTCGGGGCGCGCGAAGGCGCCGAGGAGTTCCGCGCCAAGACCTACCAGCAGCTCCCCTGGCTGAACGAGACCATGTTCATCGTGGCGCGCGACCGCCTGTTCCGCGTCCAGCTCGGCCCCTACAAGGACCGCGCCGATGCCACCGTGATTGCCGAGAAGATCCGCGAGACCCTGCAGTTCCGGCCTACCTTCATCCTGAAATAGGCCCGGCCTCTGGAGCGCCTTGCCTTAAGACCCGCTGTCCTGTTTGAGCTCGAGCGCGCGCGCGTACAGCGCATTGCGCGGCGCGCCGCTGATCGCCGCGGCCAGCTTGGCGGCGGTCTTGACCGGCAGTTCGGCCAGCAGCAGCCCCAGCACCCGTTCCGCTTCGCTGCCGACCTCGCGCGCCTGCGCCGGCGCGGCTTCGACGAGTACCACGAATTCGCCGCGCTGGCGGTTGGTATCGCCCGCCAGCCAGGCGGGCGCTTCGGCCGCGGTGGTGGTGTGGATGGATTCGAAACGCTTGGTCAGTTCGCGCGCCAGCACCACGCGCCGCTCACCCGGGTATTCGAGCGCGAGGTCGTCGATCAGTTCGACGATGCGGTGCGGCGCCTCGTACACCACCAGGGTCGCGGCGAGTTCGCTGAAGGCGCGCAGCGCGGCGCGGCGCGCGGTGCTTTTGGCCGGCAGGAAGCCGGCGAAGTGGAACGGCCCTTCGAAGCCCGCGGCGCTCAGCGCGGCCACCGCGGCGTTCGCGCCGGGCACCGGGATCACCGCGCAGCCGGCCGCCCGCACCGCGCGCACCAGGCGCGCGCCGGGATCGGAGATCGCGGGCGTGCCGGCGTCGCTGATCAGCGCCACCCGCTTGCCTGCATGCAGCAGTTCGACGATGCGCGCCGCCGCTTCCATCTCGTTGTGTTCGTGCGCGGCGATCAGCTTGGCGCTGATGCCATAGTGGGCGAGCAGGGTGCTGGAGGTGCGCGTGTCTTCGGCGGCGATCACGTCCGCGCCCTTGAGGACCGCAATGGCGCGTAGACTGAGGTCCTGCAGATTTCCGATCGGCGTGGCAACCACATATAATGACGCCGTCGGCATATCCGCATTCGCGTCGGTTGCCGATTCATCGGCGGGGACCTGCATTTGATCTGCGCTTGCCACCATATTTCGCCATGTTCGCCACGTTCGTAAGCCGCGCCGTGCGTTCGCGCCTGCTGGGCGGCGCTCTGGCATTGACACTCGCCGCCGTGCCCGCATTGTGCGGCGCGCAATCCGATCCCGCAAGCTCGCCCGGCAGGAACTTTTTCGATTGGCTGCTCAAGCCGGCACCCCCGAAGTGGGAGAGCGAGCCCGCCGTACCCGCAAGCCCGGGCGCCCCTGCACCGGCGCCGGCTGCTGAACCGGCGACTGCACCTCGCCCGGCACCGGTGCCTGCGGCACCGCCCGCACCCGCCGCCCAGCCGCCAGCGGCTTCACCCGCTGCCCCGGCCGCTCCAGCCGCGCCGCCTGCCACCAAGCCTGCAAGTCCGGTCACCGGGCCGGGCGTCACGTTCGAGCCCGCGGCTACCCCTGCGCCCCCGGCGGCAGCCGTGCCACCCGTGCCACCCGTGCCACGTAGCGGCATGGCGCTGATTCTCCCGGCCAAGGCCGAGGGCTTTGCGCGCGCTGCCGAGGTGACGCGCAAGGGCTTCATGGCGGCCCGGGACGTATCCGACGACAAGCCGGCGGTGCAGGTGATCGAGACCGACGGCAGCGCCGCAGGTGCGCTGGCCGCCTACCAGGAGGCGCTGGCGAAAAACGTCGCCGTGATCGTCGGTCCACTGACCAAGACCGAAGTGGCCGCCGTGATCAAGGAGCCGGTGCTGGTCCCCACCCTGCTGCTGAACACCCCGGACGGCGCGGTGAGCGCGCCGCGCGGCCTGTACATGCTCTCGCTGTCTACCGAACTGGAGGCACAGGCGGTCGCCGATGCCGCCTACCGGCCGGATGCGACGACCGCGGTGGTGGTCGCCACCGCTTCGCCGATCTCCAGGCGCGCCTCCACCGCCTTCCAGGAGGCATGGACCCGCCAGGGCGGCGTGATCAAGGAGGTGATCGAATTCACCGGCAACCTGGCGCGGGTCAAGCGCGGTGTCGATGCCGCCCGCGCCAACGTGGTGTTCCTGGCCGCCGATCCGGAGCGCGCCCGGGTGCTGCGCCCCTTCCTGGGCCGCAATACCGTGATCATCTCCACCTCCCAGGTGTACGCCATACCGCGCATGGAAGTGCCGCCCCCGCCCGCCGCGCCTGCGACCCGGCCCGACGCCCCGGGCACGGCTGCGCCGGCCGTCCCGGCAGCGCCGGTTGAACCGGCTGCGCCCGAGTTGCAAAAGGTGCCCGACCTGAACGGCCTGCGCTTTGTCGACATGCCCTGGCTGCTGCAGCCCGACCACGCCGCCACCATGGTGTACGCGCGTCCCGAGCCGGCGCTGCCGGCCGATCTGGCGCGGCTTTACGCGCTGGGCATCGACGCCTTCCGGGTGGCCCAACAGCTGTCCAGGCAGCGCGGCAGCTTCGAGATCGACGGGGTGACCGGCAAGCTGGCCGTCAATGGTGGCCTGATCGAGCGCACCCCGGTGCAGGCCGAATACCGTGACGGCGTGGCGGTGCTGCGCGATCCGGCCAGCGCGTTTGCCGCGCAGGCGGGCCGCTAGATGGCCTGGCTGCGCCGCGAACGGCGCGGGTCCTCGGGCGCGGCCGCCGAAGGCATGGCGCTCAAATACCTGGAAGGCAAGGGATTGACCCTGGTCGAGCGCAACTTCCGCTGCCGGATGGGCGAGATCGACCTGATCATGCGCGACGCCGACACCCTGGTGTTCGTCGAGGTGCGCCTGCGCGGCAATACCGCCTTTGTCAGCGCCGGCGAGAGCATCAACCACCGCAAGCAGGCGCGCATCGTCGCCGCCGCCAACCACTACCTGGCCGGCAAGCCTGAAGTGCCCTGCCGCTTCGACTGCATCCTGCTCGACAAGCTCGAGCCGGAGGCGATCGAATGGATCAAAAGCGCCTTCGGCGCGTAAGCCCGCGGACCGCAGGGCGCCATGGGTGCGACGGGTTCGGTGACGGTGGGCAGCTATAATCCCATCTCTTTGTCATAAGCCAGAGTCCCCATGGATTTGCAGCAACGCATCCGCGACCATTTTGCCGCCAGCGCGGAGACCAAGCGCGCCGCGATGGACGTGCTCGACCACCCGATCGCCGCCGCGGTAGAAGCGATGGTCGCGGCGCTGATGAACAACGGCAAGATCCTCGCCTGCGGCAACGGCGGCTCGGCCGGCGACTGCCAGCATTTCGCCGCTGAACTGGTGGGCCGCTTCGAGCGCGAGCGCCCGGGCCTGGCCGCCATTGCGCTGACCACCGACAGCTCGATCCTCACCGCGGTGGCCAACGACTACGACTACAACCAGATCTTCAGCAAGCAGGTGCGCGCGCTGGGTAACCCGGGCGACGTGCTGCTGGCCATTTCCACCAGCGGCAATTCGGCCAACGTGATCGCCGCCATCGAAATGGCGCATGAGCGCGAGATGCGCGTCATTACCCTGACCGGCAAGGGCGGCGGCAAGATGCGGAAACTTTTGGGCGAAGGCGACATCGAAATCTGCGTGCCGGCCGACCGCACCGCACGCATCCAGGAAGTTCACCTGCTTGCCATCCACTGTCTGTGCGACGGCATCGACTGTACCTTGTTGGGGGAAGAATGATCGTATTGAAGTCTGCCGTGAAATCCGCTGTGAAGACCGGCATCGCGCCGGCCCTGCTCGCCATCGCCTGCGCCGTGCCGCTGCTGCAAGGCTGCCTGCCGGTGGTGGCCGGCGGGGTTGCCGCCGGCGTGCTGGCCGCCGACGACCGCCGCAGCGTGAATGCGCAGGCCGACGACAAGGTGATCGGCCTGCGCGTCGACAAGGCCATCAACGACGTCTACAGCGATCGCGTGCACGTCAATATCAATCCTTTCAACGGGCGCGTGCTGCTCACCGGCGAGGTGCCGGACGAAAAGGCCAAGGCCGAAGTGGCGCGCCTGGCCGGCGGGGTCGAGAAGGTCAAGGCGGTGATCAACGAAGTGCAGGTGGGGCCGAATGCCTCGGTGGCGGGGCGCTCCAACGACGCCGTGATCACCAGCCTGGTCAAGGGCAATTTCGTCGACGACAAGGACGTGCTGGCCAATGCTTTCAAGGTGGTCACCGAGGCCAACGTGGTCTACCTGATGGGCCTGGTGACCCGCGCCGAGGGTGATCGCGCCTCCCAGGTGGCTGCGCGCACGCGCGGCGTCAAACAGGTGGTGCGGGTGTTCGAGTACATCGAACAGGCGCCGCGCCAGGCCGGCAGCGACAAGAAGTAGCTGGCGCCGCAGCGGCGCCAATGCTGAAAAGTTAGTGCACACTCATGATTCTGGCCATGTGCCGGGCCGGGTAGTCTGGTTACAAACCGGACCAGGCGGCTGAAGGACTACGACCAAAGTCCTAGGCCTTCTGGTCTATGTTCCGGGCTGGCTGCTTAAGGGATACTGCGCAGCGATGCAACGCGAATGTGTGTCGGACCCTCAATAATTCCGGCAGCATGCATCTCCTTACGCTTCCGTAGCCTCCTCCTCGGAAGCAGCGGCCGGAAGCCGGGCTCCCTCCGGCTTCCGGCCGCTTTATTTTTGCGCAGGTAAGCGCTGGTTCAAGCGTGCGCCAGGTCGAACTGGATCACATCGGTCGAACCGGCCGCGAACGCGCCCTCGCAATACACCAGGTAGAACTCCCAGAGCCGCATGAAGCGCTCGTCAAACCCTTGCGCGCGCACCGCCGGCAGCGCGGTGAGGAAGGCGGCGCGCCAGCGCCTGAGCGTCTCGGCATAGTCCTGGCCGAAGCGCAGCCCGGTGTCCACCGCCAGCCCGGCACGCGCCGCGCGCCGCGCGAACTCGGCAGGGCTGGGCAGCATGCCGCCGGGAAACACGTACTGCTGGATGAAGTCGGTGCTCTTGCGGTAGCGCGGGAACAGCGCTTCGTCGATGGTGATGCTCTGGATCACCGCGCGACCGCCCGGCTTGAGCGTGCGCTTCAGGCAGGCGAAATAGCCGTCCCAGTAGGTCTCGCCGACCGCCTCGAACATCTCGATCGAGACGATGTGGTCGTACTGTCCCTTCAGGTCGCGGTAGTCCATCAGGCGCAGGTCGGCGCGATTGCCCAGGCCCGCGCGCGCCATGCGCGCCTGCGCGTAAGCCAGCTGTTCGGTCGACAGGGTCACCCCGGTGACGTGCAGGCCGTATTCGCGCGCCGCCACTTCGGCCAGGCCGCCCCAGCCGCAGCCGATCTCGAGCAGGCGCTGGCCGGGCCGGCTGCCCAGGGCATCGAGCGCGCGGCGATACTTGCGCAGTTGCGCCTGTTCCATTCCCAGGGTACGGTCGCCATCGAACCAAGCGCTCGAATAGCTCATGGTGTCGTCCAGCCAGAGCCGGTAGAAGTCGTTGCCCAGGTCGTAATGCGCGGCGATGTTCTTGCGCGAGCCCTTGCGGGTATTGGCGTTGAACAGGTGCTTGAAGCGGTACACCAGGCTGCCCAGGCGCGAACCGTACATCGCCCGCTCGATGGCGGCGCGGTTCAGGCAAAACAATGCGATCAGGGCAGGCAGGTTGTCCGAACTCCAGCGCCCTTCCATGTAGGTCTCGGCAAAGCCGATGTCGCCGCTGGCGGCGCAGCGCGCCAGCACCTCCCAGTCGTTCAGCACGATGCGCACATGCGGGCCTTGCGCGGCGCTGCCGAAGGAGCGCGCGCAGCCGTCCGGGCCGTGCACCGTGAGGGCGCCGCCCTGCCCTACGCGGCACGCGTCACCTTCAAGCTGCTGCAGAATCTGCAGGGCGGCGCCCTCACGGTGCACGGCCCGGACGGCTGCGCGCGCTCCTTCGGCAGCGCCGCGCAAGG
>Ga0075366_10001061_pt1 | contig 13486 bp, 13 predicted proteins | sample EndMethybrTD3031_FD_72351 | JGI IMG/M metagenome (GOLD analysis project Ga0075366, IMG submission 72351) | Populus endosphere microbial communities from Tennessee, USA - Endosphere MetaG P. TD hybrid TD303-1 | ecosystem: Host-associated > Plants > Roots > Endosphere | place: USA: Tennessee...
CATATTGCCTGTCGGTGTCGCCGGTATAAATTTGGCGCGGGCGGCCGATGGGTTCTTTGTTGGCTTTCATTTCTTTCCATTGGGCTATCCAGCCCGGCAGGCGACCAAGGGCGAATAGTACGGTAAACATTTCGGTTGGGAAACCTAATGCGCGGTATATGATGCCTGAATAAAAATCAACGTTAGGGTATAATTTGCGTTCAACAAAATAAGGATCTTTCAGGGCTACTTCTTCCAGCTTTTTGGCTATCTCCAGTACCTCATCGTTAATGCCTAATTTTTCTAATATATCATCGCAAGCTTTTTTAATGATCTTAGCCCTTGGGTCAAAGTTTTTATATACCCGGTGACCAAAGCCCATCAAACGGAAAGGATCATTTTTATCTTTTGCTTTGGCAATCCATTTATCGGTATCTCCGCCATCGTTTTTAATTTTCTCCAGCATCTCTATCACGGCCTGGTTGGCGCCACCATGCAGCGGGCCCCACAATGCAGAAATACCTGCCGAAATAGAGGCATATAAATTAGCATCCGATGAGCCTACAATACGTACCGTTGATGTTGAGCAATTTTGCTCATGATCGGCGTGCAGTATCAGTAATTTGTTCATTACATCTACCACTACCCTGTCAACTTTATAGTCTTCTGTACGCTCGGCAAACGTCATGTACAGGAAATTGGTTACATAATCGTATTTATTTTGCGGGTATACAACCGGGTGGCCTAATGATTTTTTGTAAATCCACGATACTACGGTGCTCATTTTAGCCAGCAGCTTCATGATCTCGAGGTTCACTTCTTCAGCAGATAAACCTGGTTTTAACGATTCGGGGTTAAAAGCAGCCAATGCGCCAATTAATGAGGATAGCTGCCCCATAGGATGGGATTTTGATGGAAAGCCGTCAAAAAACTTTTTCATATCCTCGTGCACAAGCGTGTGGCGGCTCACCTGGTATTGAAAATCGGCTAATTCCTGTTCTTTAGGTAACTCTCCGTATATCAAAAGGTAAGCAACTTCAATAAAGCTGGCGTTTTCGGCCAGTTGTTCAATAGAGTAACCACGATATTTAAGGATACCTTTTTCACCATCCAAAAAAGTAATGGCGCTTTTGGTAGCACCTGTATTTTTGTAGCCGATATCGAGCGTTACGTAACCGCTTTGATCGCGCAGTTTTGAAATATCTATCGCTTTTTCGCCTTCTGTACCCTCAATTACCGGGAGTTCAAATGTTTTATCACCAATTTTTAGCTGTGCTGTTTCCGACATAGAAATTTTTGTATCTGCAACAAATGTAATTAAATCTGCGTATTAATAACCGCTAAGATAATTTACTATTTGTAAATTTTTAACTGCAAAATTATTAAATTACCCCTCTTTTGCTAAGCAATATTGTCCTGAATCATTTAAAAAGTGCCTGTTAATGTCGTTGAAAGTTAAAACACTGTTAATAATCCAAAACGACGATACAGTTTACCGATTATTACTCATTGGCCTGTTTATTGCAAGCCCCTCGTTACATTATCTTTGTTATTATAACTCATATGACCCTATTTGGTTGAGGCTTATTAACAGTTTTTTTTGTGTTTTTTCACTCGGCCTGTCTTTCGGCAACAATAAAGCCATTTATACGGGAAGCACTTACATTACAATTTTAGCTTTCCTGGTAGTTAATAACTACTTATTATTAAGCATAAACGGTTTCGGACATGCTTACCTTTTTAGTTCCATCACCATATTTATTGCCCTTACCTTATTTTGTAAACGGGGCCGCGAGTTTATTATTTTATGCGCCCTTAATGTGCTGGCCGTTGTTGCTGCTTACTTTAATGCATCACAATTAAATATATCGCTGCCTGTACTGGCTGTGCTTATTGTAGTTTTCTCGGTTATAGCTTATGTATCGTTGCTGGTTGTAAAATCATATCAATACAAGCTTAAAAACGCTGTAGACAATGTAATGAAGCTTAATAGCAACCTGCTGGCTAATGATGGCATGCTGCGGCAAAGTCAGGAAGATCTTACATCGCTCATTAACTCGTTAAATGATATTATTTATGAGTTTAATGAAGATAAGGTTTGCCAAAACGCCTGGTTTAGCGATTTAACAAAAATAACAGTTAACCCCAAAGCATTCATAGGGAAAAAGATAGAAGACATACTGGGCACAGACAGGGCAAAGAAATATAATGACGCGATTGATTATGTAATACAAAACCGCTTGCCAACATCATTTGATTTCATGTCGGATTTTGATCCCGATTTATGGTTTATAGCTAAGGTTGTGCCTATTTTTGACCGTAATGGCGCTTATATGCAGCGTATTTCATTAGTTTTTATAGATATATCCGAACAAAAAAGATATGCAAACGCGCTGAAAGCTAACGAAGCCCTCTTACTTGAGGCGCAGGCCATTTCAAAAACCGGCAACTGGTGGTATGATAGCGTTACCAGTGAAGCCTATTGGTCAGATAACTTATTCAGCCTGCTCGAGATTGATAGCATCCCTTCTAATATCAGTAAGTTTCATTATTATATCAGCCTTATCCACCCGGACGACCGCAAAAAAGCCGAAGCTTACTTATCAAGCGTTCACCAAATAACACAGCCGCAGTTTGAACATAAATTTATTACACCGAAAGGCAATTTAAAATATATTAAGATCATCCGTGGCGAACTGTTGCAGAATGATGATGGCACCGGTAAAAAGATTTTTGGCGTATTGCAGGATATCACGGAAACTAAATTATCCGAAAAAGCAGTAAAAGTTAGCCAGGTAGAATTGGTAGAAGCCCAAACCATTGCCAAAATAGGCAACTGGAAATGGAACTTAACCACAAACCAGCTTGCCTGGTCGGATGAATTGAACATCATACATGAAGTTTCGGCAGTTGACTTACCAGGATTAAACCAAATGAGACTGTTATTAAAATATGTTCACCCTAACGACAGGCATATTTTAAAGCAATTAATCAGAAACCCCGAAAACTTAAAAGATATCTCGCAAGAGTACCGAATAATTACCCCAAATGGTAATATAAAATACCTGAGCATAATTATAGGTAAGCTGATGAGGCGCGATGATGGCGGCATCCGTAAAATTATTGGCACCCTGCAGGATATTACCGAACGCAAACAAGCCGAATTGGATTACCGGCAATCGGAAAGTAAATATAAACTGGTTTTAGAAACCATAAACCTGGCCGCTATTACTTTAGATAAAAACGGCAATGTTATTTTTTGCAATAAATACCTGGCCAAGCTGCTGGGTTATTCGCAGGCCGAAATTGCAGGAATGAATTGGATGGAACACTTTATACCGCACGACTTAAAAAATTTCATGACCAACTGGTTTAAAAACAATGCGGTTGAAGCCCATTTTATTAACCCTATTATTTGCCGAAATGGCGAGGAACGGGTTATAAGCTGGCAAAACACCATTATTTTTGACGAAAACGGCGATCTTAAAGAAACTACCAGCATCGGCGAAGATATAACCGACCAGCAAAAAGCGCGGCAGGAGTTGATTTGGGCTAAAGATGTGGCCGAAAAGGCATCGAAATTTAAATCGGAGTTTTTATCTATCATGAGCCATGAGATACGCACTCCTATGAACGCGGTTATAGGTACCACCAATTTACTGTTATCAGAAAGCCCCCGGCCAGATCAGCTTGAATACCTGAGCACTTTAAAATTTTCGGGCGAGAACCTGCTGGCTATTATCAATGACATTTTGGATTATAATAAAATTGAGGCCGGCAAACTTGAGCTTAACAACTCACCGTTCAACCTGCACCAACTGATCCATAAAATAAAGCAATTATTCCATGCCAGGGTTGCCGAAAAGCAGTTATTCCTGGATGTTGTTATTGATGAAAGCATCCCCGAAATGATAACCGGCGACAATATGCGCTTAAGCCAGGTAATGAATAACCTGGTAAGCAATGCCGTAAAGTTTACGCATACCGGCGGTGTTATCATTAAGCTGGAGAAAGAACAGGTAAATAATACTACCGTAACGGTTAAGTTTACCGTAACCGATACCGGGATAGGCATCAGCGCCGATAGCTTTGATATTGTTTTTGATCCGTTTATGCAGGATAAGCAGGTTATTAATAACGATTACGGAGGCACCGGCCTTGGCCTTGCTATTACCAAGCGCCTGGTCGAGCTTCACAGCAGCACCATATCCATTAACAGCGAGTTGGGCAAGGGCACCTCTTTTGCATTTTCTATCGCCTTTAACATTGCTCCGAAAACTATAGGCCACCAGGCTGTTACACCATCTGTAGCCGGGCTTACGCTTAGCCTGGCAGGCATGAATATACTGGTAGTTGATGATAATAAAATGAACCTGATGATTGCCACCCGCTTTTTAAAGAAGTGGAACGCCAGTGCCGATGAAGCGCTCAATGGTGAGATAGCCGTAGACATGGTAACCAATAACAGCTATGACCTTATCATTATGGATTTACAGATGCCGGTTATGGATGGATTTGAGGCTACTGCCATTATCAAAAAATCGCACCCGGATATCCCCATTATCGCATTAACGGCCGATGCCATGCCCGAAACTTATAACAAAGCTTTAGAAGCAGGCATGAGCGATTACCTTACCAAGCCCTTTGTACCCGAAACCTTGTTTGAAAAAGCAGCCAGGTATTATAACCCGGCCGTGGGCGTTAATCAGTAAATAAGAGTTGCATTAATTCAGCTGCTCCTTCACCGATCCGCACTCTTTCATATGTTCGGGAAAGTAAGGATTTGCTATTTTTTTATCGAGAGATAACCAATAGCCGCCTTTACCGCCATCGGCCATAGGGCAATAATCAACATAGATAGCTGTTGGTTTTATCCTGCTTCCTTTTACCAGCGCAACAACATCGCTACTTAGCGTTAAAAAAGCGGCGCGCTGATTTTTTATATCATCGGTTGTAGCTATCTCATTGGCAAGTGTAGCAGTTTCGGCACAACCCTTTATACCCAGGAGCTTACTTTCAAGTGCCGAGGCGGCAGCTTTAATCCCGGCAACATCCGATTTCAGGAATTGATTTTTAAGTTCAATATAAGCAGAGAATACGTTGGCCGTATTAGTTGTATCTGAAATTTTCGCGTCGACAACTTTAACAGCCGTGGTATCTGTTTTAGCAGCATCCGACTGTTTGGCGGCTTGATTACATGCCGGGGCAGCTATAATAGCTGCAAAAATGGAAATACGGTTTACAATTTTCATTTAATATTTTAGTTAGTCCGTATTGCTTCAACAGGGTCAAGTCGAGAAGCAAAGTAAGCCGGTATAATGCCAGATACCACACCTATCCCAATAGAATAACTTAAACCCGTGATAATATTTTTTGAACTTAATATAACCTGCACATCAAGTGCAGCCTTAATACCAAAAGTTAGAAAATAAACGAGTAAAAGCCCAACCAATCCACCCATGATGCAAAGTGATACGGATTCTATCAAAAACTGCAATAAGATAAAATAGTTTTTGGCGCCTAATGATTTTTGAATCCCGATGATATTGGTGCGTTCTTTTACGGATACAAACATAATGTTTGCGATTCCGAACCCTCCTACCAAGATTGAAAACCAACCTATAATAGCACCGCCAACATTTAACACCTGAAACACGCTATCTAATTGCTGGGTTAGCATGGTGGTACGGTTAAGCGCAAAATTATCTTCAACACCAGGCCTTAAACTCCTTATCGAACGCATGAGGCCCCTGATCTCGCTCTCCACATCGTCGGTCGGGATGCCATCCTTACCGCGTACAATGATGGATGGATGATAATTTTCGGCCTGAATATCAACCAGGTTATGCGCAAAATTGAGCGGCAACAAAACCTCTTTATCTGTAGATATGCCCAACATATCCTTACCCTGCTTTGAAAACACGCCAACTACAGTAACATACCGGCCCATCACTTTTATCTGTTTGCCAATTGCATCACCGGCCGGGAAAAGGTTTTGGGCTATATCGAAACCAATATCGGTTATAGGAGCGCCTGTTTTTGATTCCATCCCTGTAAAATATCTTCCTTCGGCAAAATCAAAATTCCAGGTTTTATTATGATCTTGCGATGCCGCGTCTATCTGCGCGCCATCAACCGTGTTACTTTTATATTTAATAGTACGGTTGTCGATGCTAATCTCGTATGATAAAGCTTCGGCCGTTTGGCTGCGACGAGTCAGTTCATTAAAGTCTTTAAGCTTGGGCACCGGCCTTTGCAGGTATTTCCACCACGGAAAATCGCTGCCGCCTACCCAGGGCCATTTTTCTACGTAAATGCTGTTGTTTCCTAACTTATTAACGCTGCTTTGCAGGTTATTGCGCAGTGTATCAACTGCCGAAAATACGGCTATGATGGTAAATATGCCTATAGTTACCCCCAATAACGAAAGCGTTGTGCGGGTTTTGTTTTGTTTTAGCGCATCAAAAGCAAACAAAAAGCTTTCTCCCAAAAGTTTTAAAAACAGCATATTTAATATGATTTCACTGATTACAATTTGATTGCACCGGTTTGTTATAGATTTTTTGGATCGTAAATCAAAACACAAAAACCAGCGTTATTTGTTAGACTATAATACACATATTAAGTTACACACAATAAGCCACATTATTATTTTGTTTTTAGCTAAAAAGTCAAATTGGTGTAATCAACAAATTATCAGTGTAATCAACAAATTATTACGTACATTTGCGCCCTGAAAATTCATATACACAAACATGAAATTATCTCAATTTAAATTCAATTTACCAGATTCATTAATAGCACACAACCCATCAACCACCCGCGATGAAGCCCGCTTGATGGTTTTACACAAAGACTCTGGCAAAATTGAACATAAAATATTTAAAGACGTATTGGATTATTTTGAAGATAAGGATGTAATGATCCTTAACAATACCAAAGTATTCCCTGCACGTTTGTATGGAAATAAAGAAAAAACAGGTGCTACCATCGAGGTTTTTTTATTACGCGAATTAAACAAAGAACTGCGCTTATGGGATGTACTGGTTGATCCGGCCCGTAAAATACGCGTAGGCAATAAATTATATTTTGGCGATGACGATTTGTTAATTGCCGAAGTTGTTGATAATACCACATCACGCGGCCGTACCATCCGCTTTTTATTTGATGGTACCGATGAGGAATTCCGCCGCAATGTGGAGATCCTGGGCGAAACACCGCTGCCAAAATACATCAAACGTAAAGCAACCGCCGAAGATAAAGAACGTTACCAAACTATTTTTGCCAAGCACGAAGGCGCTGTTGCAGCCCCTACCGCCGGTTTGCATTTTAGCCGCGAGCTAATGAAGCGCCTTGAACTTAAAGGTGTTGATTTTGCCGAGGTTACCCTGCACGTAGGTTTAGGCACTTTCCGCCCTGTTGAAGTGGAAGATTTGACCAAGCACAAAATGGATTCGGAACAATTTATCATCGAGCAAAAACAAGCTGATATTGTAAACCGTGGTATTGAGCGCAAAGCACGCATTTGTGCTGTGGGCACCACATCTATGCGCGCCATCGAATCGGCAGTATCTGCAGGTAAAACGTTAAAAGCTGCTAACGACTGGACCAGCAAATTCATTTTCCCTCCGTATGATTTTAGCATAGCCAATTCTATGATCACCAACTTCCACACACCCGAATCAACCTTGTTGATGATGGTATCGGCATTTGGCGGTTACGAGCATATAATGAACGCTTACGAAGTTGCCGTTAAAGAAAAATATCGTTTTTATAGCTATGGCGATGCCATGCTGATTATATAAGTTTAGATTTAAGATATCAGATTTGAGATATGAGGCTAAAGCTTATATCTCATTTTTTTTTGTTTTAGATTTACTGAAATAAATAAAAAACTGTCATGCTGAGGAACAAAGCATCTATTCGCGAACCTTTCTATCGGTCATGCATAGCTGATAGATCCTTCGTTCCTCAGGATGACAGGAAAATTGAGTATGCCGTGCTGAAGAACGAAGCATGACAGGATAAGTGGCTAAACAGAAGAAAAATGACCGACGCTAATCTTAAATCTCCTATCTCAAATCTCATATCTAAATACGTTATTATAGTAGCCGGCGGCTCAGGTACCCGCATGGGGGCTGCTGTTCCTAAACAATTTCTGTTGGTTAACGACCTGCCTGTGCTGATGCATACCATGCTGGCGTTTTACAATTCCGGCGTTAATCCTGATATCGTGGTTGTTCTTCATCCCGACTTTCATGCTTACTGGGCTGAATTGTGTGAGAAATATAATTTTGCTATCCCCCACCTGTTAATAGCCGGCGGCGAAACACGTTTTCACTCGGTAAAAAACGGATTGAGTGCTATCAATAGCAACGACGATGCTTTGATTGCCGTGCATGACGCCGTACGCCCGCTCACCAGCGCCTTTGTTATCCAAACATCATACAACCATGCCCACGGGCATGGCAACGCGGTAACCGCCGTTAAAAGCCGCGATTCGATAAGGCAGGGCACCCAACACCAATCCGTAAGCTTATTGCGGGACGAGATTTACCTGGTGCAAACCCCTCAAACTTTTAAGGCCGGCCTGCTCAGGAAAGCCTATGAACAAGCCTTTGATTCCAAATTTACAGATGATGCCAGCGTGGTTGAACAATTGGGCGTCCAAATCCGGCTTACTGAAGGTAGCCATGAAAATATCAAGATCACGTTTCCTGAAGATATCGCGATAGCAGAATTGCTTTTAAGCAAAAAAGCCTCTGGATAATCCGAAGGCTTTTTATTTATACGGGAATTAATTACGCCCGCCTGATAACTCCCAATAGCAATGCTATAATAGCTATTACCAATAATACGTGAATTAGATTACCGGCATGGTTAAAGAAAAAACCAAAAATCCATCCTATTACCAGGATAACCGCGACAATGTACAATAAGCCTCTCATTTTAGTAAGTTTTTAAGTGATAAATGTGTTAAGCTTATCACTAAAATCATTCCAAAAATGCGGCTTAAATAAAAAAGCCCCTAAATAGAGGCTTTTTTATGCTGATTAGTATTCGTCTTCGTTAAAAAAGAAATCATCTTTAGTCGGATAATCCGGCCATATCTCTTCTATATTTTCGTACGGTTCACCATCATCTTCCAGTGCCTGCAGGTTTTCAATCACCTCAACAGGAGCTCCGGAACGGATAGCGTAATCAATTAATTCATCTTTTGTTGCCGGCCATGGTGCATCTTCCAGATGCGATGCAAGTTCAAGTGTCCAATACATATTTCTCTATATTTTATAATTTATCAGTAAATTAACTTTTTCGCAAAACTATAATATTTTTAAGTGGAATATCAATATTTTTTTTCACATTATCAAATCCTTGGTATCCATTGATTTTCAGGCACTTTACTATCGTCCCCAATCTTACGGGCCAAAGTGAACAGGTAATCGCTTAGCCTGTTCAGGTAAATATTCACCTTTTCATCCACTATGCTATTCGTAGCCAGCTCAACGGTTATCCGTTCGGCCCGCCTGCATATACATCTTGCAATATGGCAAAACGAAATGGCATTACTGCCACCCGGCAAAATAAAATGACGCAACTCGGGCAATTGCTCATTCATGCTGTCAATTTCCTTCTCAAGTAGCTCCACATCCTGCATGTGCAAATCGGGGATAACCATTTTTGATCGTTCGGGATCCGCCGCCAGGGAGGAGCCTATTGTAAACAACCTGTCCTGTATCTGCTTCAATATCTCCTTATCATGACCGGCAATATCCTGGTCGCGAATGAGGCCGATGTACGAGTTTAGTTCGTCAACCGTACCATAACTCTCAATTCGCAAATGGTATTTAGCCACCCTTGTGCCGCCAATTAATGATGTAAACCCCTTATCCCCTGTTTTAGTATATATCTTCATGAATTCTTTTCATACTTCGTTCAGCCAAAGTGAATATATCAATTTTACCAGAAAACAAATAGCGCAATTCCAATATTATATCACAACACTTTTGTGTAATTTTTACATATAAAATGCTTTTATAAAATGATAGCGTTAAACTTGCAACCATAATATAGTCAAAATTGTTTATTTATAAAAAGTCATGAAATCGATCATATTATCATCTAAACTATTGCTGGTTGCGGCCACGGCCATGATTGTATCGTCTGTGAGTTGTGGCGGCAGTACCGGAGATAAGAAAAATCCGGATACCGCCAGCGTGGTAACAACAGTTCCCAAAGCATCGATCAGTAGTATCCTCACCGAAAAACAGTTTAATGATCTTTTCCCTCAACGCAATAAATTTTATACCTACACCGCGTTTATTAAAGCGGCGGACGAATTAGGGCAGGTTAAAGTAAAAATATCCCGCAGGGCAGTGTCAGTTTATCAATTTATCCGCACCGATAAAAAAACCGGTAGAGATTCTGTTGCACGCCAGGATGGTGATTGGAACGAAGAATGGGCCAAAAAGAAACCCGACAGCGTATTTACCGTTGACTATGGAGACTTTTGTACCGCTTCGGCACCAGATATCAACAAAAAAGAACTGGCCGCTTTTTTTGCGCAGATAGCCCACGAAACACGCCATGGGATGAATGGAAGTTACAATGACGGCTTGATGCTGATACATGAAGACAACACCTCAAATGTTTATATATCCGACAGCGACGAATACCCTGCCGTTAAAGGCAAAAAGTACTATGGTCGCGGCCCAATGCAGCTAAGCTACAACGGCAATTATGGCTTTGCCTCGAACATTATTTTTGGCAACCCAAAAATTCTGCTCAACAATCCCGAATTGGTAGAACAAGACCCGGTGATAGCATTTAAAGCCGCCATTTATTTTTGGATGACGCCGGAAACCCATAAACCATCGGCTCATGATGTAATGACCGGCAAATGGCAGCCAACCGCTAATGATAAAGCAAACGGCCGCACCACACCCGGCTTTGGCATGACTATTAATATTGTTAATGGAGATGTAGAATGTGGCAAAGGCGAGAACTTTGGGATGACGGACCGAATTGGCTTTTACCAGTTCTTTTTAAAGAAGCTTGGCATCAGCGATCCAAATTGCGCCTGTTCATGTGCTACTGTGAAACCATATAAATATTAAGCAGACTTGTTAAAGACGCAAACTTACGAAGAGGCCAAACTTACGAAGTTTTAAAAACTTCGTAAGTTTTATACGCCACGCAAGTAATGAGTTCATATATACTTTGACAGGTCTTCGTCTTTTACAACAATTTTATGGTGATTGATAAAACTTTCCAATCCACCAAACCAATCTATTGCTTCTTCCTTGTTTATAACAGTTTGTTTATCTGCCAAATAAGCATAGTATGATGAATACTTATAATCTTCCATCCGTTTTACAAGACCCGCTACCACCGGATTTTGATGAATGTAAATTATGATCTTAGTGAAGTAACTATTGGAATTTATTTCAGAAACTTTATACCTTCCCTGAAACAACGTTCCAACACGATTGTACTTTTTATTTATAGCTTTTGAATACGAAATAAAGAAATTCTTTATACCTCTTTCAAACAACTCTTTATCATTTACCCTAATAAAAAAGTGAAAATGATTAGGCATTAGGCAATATGAAAAAACTTCACAAAATGGCAATACATGCTTCTTAAACTGTTCAAGAAAGTAAGAATAGTTTTCAGCTTCGAAGAAAATAACATCTTTATTATTTCCTCTGTTATATAAATGATAGCAGGTATTTGAATTGATTTTCACGGCTTAGATTTGAAAATTTGATACCAAACATAGTCAAACTTACGAAGTTTTAGAAACTTCGTAAGTTATACACCTGCCTTTCCCTCTACCTTTTAAACGTAAAAGTAAACGTAGTAAACTCAGCCGCATAATCTTATATTTAGGCTATGAAAAAGCTCGCTTTAATTTTCTTGCTAATCACGATTGTACACGTTTGCTTTGCGCAAACCGGCGCCGAACCGAATAAAAGCCACGAGGTAACGGGAGGCTCGGTCATAAAAAAAAATTTAGTCAGCCAATTTATCAGCCGGGATCTTTCCAAACTCTGGACAAAAACAGCAAATGAAAATGTTTATGGGTTTATAGGAGATCAATACCAACGTATTCGTGTTAAATTTATATCGGTTAAAAAGATACCAGCAACTGCTACTTATACAGTAACAGGTAAATCAATGGTTAAAACTAACATCTGCGACTTTACCGGGACTATAGTTATAACTAACATATTTAAGCTCCAGAGCAATTCCTACGGAGTTGATAACCAATATAAAAACAAAGGCATTAAAGGACGGTTTGTAATGAAAGGGAATTACATTTTTGCCGAGACCAAAGGGCAACCCCATTCTGGCACCTTTGAAGGGAACTTCGAAACATCTTTTTATTTGGATAAAGGTAACAGCATCATTTACGACGATATTAATTCGGATGCCGATGGTTATGCCAATAATGCGTTTACAGGAAACTGGAATATGTACGATAGTAACTTTACCCAACGCTGCAACTGGGGCGACTTTCGGATCCCAAAAAGCGGCGATCTGGACATAGGAGCAGGTGAATTTAGCCCCAATGACAAATACCTGAAGTATGGCTGGCAAACTGTTAGAGATTCCTATTTGAGCGACAATCTAAATTCAAAAGCAGCTTTAAAAGAAGAAAAAACTGAATGGTGGAAATAGTTACCTTTTAAGCGTAAAAGTAAACGTAGTAAACTCATTAATAACCGAGTTAACTTTTATAGTACCCCCTAATGCCTCAACTAAGCCCTTCACGGCACTCAGGCCAATGCCCGAACCATCGTCATCAAAACTATCTTTAATACCCAGGGTGGCCATGGGTTCAAATATTTTGGTATAGTTTTCCGGGGCGATGCCCATGCCGTTGTCGGTAACGTTAAAGGTATAAAACCAATTATCGGCAGTAAATTCAATTTTTATAATGCCCGCAGCTTTGTTGTTGTAGCGGATAGCATTATTGATCAGGTTGGTCATGATTTGTTCAAATGCCACAACCGATGTTATAATTTTTATAGGCCGAGATGAAATATTAATGGTAAAAGCCGGAGGCGGGCTTACCCGTTTAAGCACTCCATCTAACAGGTGCAACACTTCAGCTTCCTCCCTGTTCTGCATGAGCGCCTTACTCGATTTGGAATAATCCAGCATTTTTTCAAGTAACGAGATCAACTTAAACGACGATGCATTAATGATATCAAGGAATTTATCTCCCTTTTCGTCAAGCTTATCTTTAAACCTATCTTTCAATACCTGGCTTGTCAGCAAAATATTAGTTAGCGGGTTGCGGATGTCATGCGCGGCCTTTATCGCAAATTTCTCCAGATATTGATTTGATTCTTCCAATTGTAGCCTGGCAACATTAAGTTCAGTAACCTTCTTTCTAAGTTCAAGTTGTGCTACTACCTGGTTGGCCAACGCTTTAAGGGCAAGTATTTGCGTATTATTTAGCTGACGGGCTTTACGATCAATAACGCACAGTGTACCC
>Ga0075366_10001062_pt1 | contig 13471 bp, 12 predicted proteins | sample EndMethybrTD3031_FD_72351 | JGI IMG/M metagenome (GOLD analysis project Ga0075366, IMG submission 72351) | Populus endosphere microbial communities from Tennessee, USA - Endosphere MetaG P. TD hybrid TD303-1 | ecosystem: Host-associated > Plants > Roots > Endosphere | place: USA: Tennessee...
TTGAGGCGGTAGTAGGTCGGCAGGTCGCGGCGGGTGTAGGCGGCCAGCATCTCGTAGTGCAGCGCGCGGATCTCGGCCAGCTCGGCCTCGGTGATGCGCTGCGCCGCGAACTCGCCCGACTGGCCCTCGAGCCCTGCGATGACCTCGAAGGTGTCGGCCACCGCCTGCTCCGACATCTGCGCGACCGCCGCGCCGCGGTTGGGCAGCAGCTCGACCAGCCCCTCAACGGCCAGCATCTTGATCGCCTCGCGCAGCGGCGTGCGCGAAACCTGCAGCGACTCGCTCAGCTCGCGCTCGTTGAGCTTCGCGCCGGGCGCGAAGTGACCCTCGACGATGCGCTGCCGCAGCCGCACCGCGACCTCCTGGTGGAGCACCTGGCGCGGGATCGAGATGATTTCTGCCATCGGGCTTCCCTGAAGCGTATGCAAATATCGGCCAAATGTTTCAGTAGCGATTATAGGCAGACTTCGTTGACAAATGAATTTTGTATGCAAAAATGGCCACAACCAGGAGGTCTTCCGATGTTGCCCCTCGACCACCATCCCAGCGGCCGCCATTTCCTGCAGATCCCCGGGCCGAGCCCGGTGCCGGACCGCATCCTGCGGGCGATGAGCCTGCCGACGATCGACCACCGCGGCCCGGAGTTCGGTGCGCTCGGCCTGAAGGTGATCGACGGGATGAAGCAGGTGTTCCGCACCCGCCATCCGGTCGCGATCTATCCCGCATCGGGCACCGGCGCCTGGGAGGCCGCGCTCGTCAACACGCTCAGCCCCGGCGACGCGGTGCTGATGTTCGAGACCGGCCACTTCGCGGCGCTGTGGCAGAAGATGGCGGTCAAGCTCGGGCTCGCGCCCGAGTTCCTCGCGGTGCCGGGCACCGACCCGGCGACCGGCCTGCCGTGGGCCTGGCGGCGCGGCGTGCAGGCCGAGCTGATCGAACAGCGCCTGCGCGACGACCGGGCGCACACGATCAAGGCGGTCTGCGTGGTCCACAACGAGACCTCGACCGGCGTCACGTCAGACATCGCCGCGGTGCGCCGCGCGATCGACGCGGCCGGCCACCCGGCGCTGCTGATGGTCGACACGATCTCGGGCCTCGCGTCGGCCGACTACCGCCACGACGAGTGGGGTGTCGACGTCGCGATCAGCGGCTCGCAGAAGGGCCTGATGCTGCCACCGGGCATCAGCTTCAACGCACTCTCGCCGAAGGCGCTCGCCGCGTCGAAGACCGCGACCTTGCCGCGCTCGTTCTGGGCCTGGGACGAGATCGTCGAGATGAACAAGACCGGCTACTGGCCCTACACGCCGAACACCAATCTGCTCTACGGCTTATCGGAAGCGCTCGACCTGTTGCTAGAACAGGGGCTGGACGCGGTGCTCGCGCGCCATCGGCGCTGGGGCGAGGGCGTGCGCACGGCAGTGCGTGCCTGGGGCCTGCCGATCCAGTGCGCCGATGCCTCCGTCTACTCGCCGGTGCTGACCGGCGTCGTCACGCCGCTGGGTGTCGACGCCGATGCGGTTCGCACGCTGATCCACGCGCGCTTCGACCTTTCGCTCGGCACCGGGCTCGGCAAGGTCAAGGGCCGCATGTTCCGCATCGGCCACCTCGGCGATACGAACGATCTCACGTTGATCGCCGCGCTCGCCGGCGTCGAGATGGGTCTCAAGCTCGCCGGTGTGGCGATTGCCGGCGGCGTGCAGGCGGCGATGGAATACTTCGCCGCACATCCGCAGCCGCGTGCGCTGAAAACCGCGGCCTGAATCTCGAACGCCTCCGGAGGCAAACCATGCAACGACGTTCCGTCCTGAAGGCCGCCGCCGGCGCTGCCGCCGCGCTCGGCGCGCCGCGTGTGTTCGCGCAGGTCTGGCCGAGCGGGCCGATCCGCATCATCGTCGGCTTCCCGCCGGGCGGCGGCACCGACGCACTCGCGCGTGTCGTCAGCGTCAAGCTGACGCAGATGTGGAACCAGCAGGTGATCGTCGAGAACAAGGCCGGTGTGGCGGGCGTGCTCGCGGCCGACTACACCGCGCAGCAGCCGAGCGACGGCACGACCTTGCTGATGGCGCACATCAACAGCCACGCGCTCGCGCCCAGCCTGCAGCCCAAGCTGAACTACAGCGTCGAGCGCGACTTCGTGCCGATCGTGCTGGTCGGCGTGACGCCCAATCTGCTGATCGCGAACCCGAACGAAAGCGCGAAGACGGTCAAGGAGATCGTCGATCTGTGCAAGGCCAAGCCCGGCCAGGTGAGCTTCGGCTCGGCCGGCGCCGGCTCGGCCCAGCACCTCGCGCTCGAGATGTTCAAGCTGCGCGCGAAGGTCAACGCGCTGCACGTGCCCTACAAGGGCAGCGGCCCGCTGCTGACCGACCTGATCGGCGGCCAGATCCAGTACAGCTTCGAGACGATGACCGCGGCGACGCCGCACGTGAAGAGCGGCAAGGTGCTCGCGATCGCGCAGACGCGCACCAAGCGCGCGAAGGGCCATCCGAATGTGCCGACGATGGTCGAGCAGGGCTTCCCCGACTTCGAGGCGACCACCTGGTACGGCCTCGTCGGCCCCGGCAAGCTGCCCGCGCCGATCGCGAACAAGATGAACGAGGACGTCAACAAGGTGCTCGCGATGCCCGACGTGCAGGAGCGCCTGGACACCTATGGCGCCGAGGACGGCGGCGGCACGCAGGCGAAGTTCGTCAACTTCATCCGCAGCGAGACGGCGAAGTGGGCCAAGGTCGTCAAGGAAGGCAACATCAAGGTCGAGAGCTGAACGCTCTTTATTTGTAGCTGCGTGCGTCCTCGATCACCTTGCCGTCGTTCGGCAGGCTGCCGACGGCGCACAGCTCGACGTCGGCGCGCAGCTTGGTGATGTCGCGCACGCTGTCGGCGATGCGCACGGCAAGGCCTTCGAGGCGCTCAGGCACCTCGACCTGCAGCCGCATCTGGTCGTTCGCCATCTCGCCGCTGACGACCAGGCGCGCGCGCTTGACTTCCGGATGGCGGCGCGCGACCTCGGCCACCTGGCCGGGATGCACGAACATGCCGCGCACCTTCGCGGTCTGGTCGGCGCGTCCCATCCAGCCCTTGATGCGCTGCGCCGTGCGGCCAGTCGGGCACCGGCCCGACAGCGTGGCCGAGAGGTCGCCAGTGCCGAAGCGCACCAGCGGGTAGTCGGGGTTCAGCACCGTGACGACGACCTCGCCGACCTCACCGTCCGGCACCGGGTCGCCGGTGCCCGGGCGCACGATCTCGACGACCACGCCCTCGTCGATCAAGAGGCCCTCGCGTGCGCTTGTCTCGTAGGCGATCAGGCCGACGTCCGCGGTTGCGTAACACTGGTAGCCGTGCACGCCGCGCTCGATCAGCCAGTCGCGCAGCGACGGTGGGAAGGCTTCGCCGCTGACGAGCGCCTTCGTCAATGACGGCAGTGCAATGCCGGCCTCGGCAGCCTTCTCGATCAGGATGCGCAGAAAGCTCGGCGTGCCGCAGTAGGCGTGCGGCCGCAGATCCTGCATCGCCTGGAGCTGCAGCTCGGTGTTGCCGACGCCGCCGGCGAACACGCTGCAGCCGAGCGCGAGCGCGCCGGTCTCCATCATCGAGCCGGCCGGCGTCAGGTGGTAGCTGAAGCTGTTGTGGATCAGGTCGCCGGCACGAAAGCCCGCGGCATGCAGCGCACGCGCGACGCGCCAGTAATCAGGCGCGAGGCCTTCAGGCTCGTAGATCGGGCCGGGCGACTGGAACACGCGTCGCGCGCCCGTGGGCCGCACGAGCCCGCGCCAGCCGATCGCCGCGAAACCGCCGAACGGATCCCATGCAGTGGACGATGCCCGCGCGCGTTGCTGGCGCTCGAGCAACTCCTGCTTGCGCGTCACCGGCAGCGCGGCAAGCGCGGCACGCGAAGCGACGCGGGTGGCATCGACGCCGCCGAGAGTCTCGCCGAGCGCCGCGGTCTGCTGCGCGCGCGCGACCTGCGCGGGCAGCGCCGCCATCAGCGCGGCTTCGCGCGCCGCCGGGTCGCGTGTCTCGAGCGCGTCGAAGGGCTCACTCATCGCGATCGCTCCAGGAGGCGAGCTTCTTCTTGAGGTCGGCGACGAAGTCGCGCAGAGCGGCGCTGTCGTGCAACGCCTTCTCGGTCCACTCTGGGCTCAGGCCGGGGCGTTTGACGATGGCCACCTTCAACGCCGAGCCGTCGACCGCGACTCGCGCGATCGCGAGTCCGCGCCGCTCGAACCGGCCTTCACGCTCGGTGAGGCCGAGCTCGCGCAGCTCGCGCTTCGCTTTCGCAAGCGCTTCGTCGGGCTTGAACGGCGGTGGGGCGAAGAAGTCGTCGCTCATATCGGTTCCTTCAGGCGAGCCAGCGCTTGCGCCGCTTGTAGCTCTTGATGTCGCGGAAGCTCTTGCGGTCGCCGCCCCCGACCCCGAGGTAGAACTCCTTGACGTCCTCGTTCTCGCGCAGCGCGCGGGCCTCGCCGTCCATCACGATGCGGCCGTTCTCGAGGATGTAGCCGTAGTCGGAATAGCGCAGCGCGATGTTGGTGTTCTGCTCGGCGAGCAGGAAGGTCACGCGCTCCTTGGTGTTGAGATCCTTGACGATCTCAAACACCTCTTCGACGATCTGCGGCGCGAGCCCCATCGACGGCTCGTCGAGCAGCACCATCTTCGGCTCGGCCATCAGTGCACGGCCGATCGCGCACATCTGCTGCTCGCCGCCGGAGGTGTAGGCCGCCTGCGAACCGCGCCGCTGCTTCAGGCGCGGGAAGTAGTCGTAGACCTTGTCGAGCGTGCGCGCAACCGCCGCCTTGCCGTCGCGGCGCGTGTAGGCGCCCGTCAGCAGGTTCTCCTCGATCGTCAGATGCGCGAAGCAGTGGCGCCCCTCCATCACCTGGATCACGCCGCGGTTCACCATGTCGGACGTGGAGAGCTTCTCGATGCGCTCGCCGCGCAGCTCGATCGAGCCCTTCGTGACCTCGCCGCGCTCGCCGGCGAGCAGGTTCGACACGGCGCGCAGCGTCGTCGTCTTGCCTGCGCCGTTGCCGCCCAGCAGCGCGACGATGCGGCCTTCGGGCACCTGCAGCGAGACGCCCTTGAGCACCAAGATCACATGGTTGTAGATGACCTCTATGCCGTTGACGTTCAGAAGGATGCTGCTCATAAGTCTCGTTGATCAAGCGGCTGCCGCGGATCCGGCTTTGCCGGGCCGCTGGCGGCGCCCCCTTGAGGGGGAGCGGCGCCAGCCGCTCCGGGGGTGGTCAGCTCTGACAATCCTCTGGCGTGCGGCGCGTCAGCTTCTTCTCGCTCGCGTACTTCTCGGCGGCGCTCTTGACCATCGGCTTGAGGATCGAGTCGTCGGCCTGCAGCCAGTCGGAGCTGAAGGTCCACTTGCTGCCGTCCCAGGTGTGCACACGCGCCCAGGCCGCGCCCATGTGGTCCGCGCACGAGGTCGAGATCGGCCGCATCACACCCGAGAAGCCGAGCGCGTCGAGCTTCTTCTGGTCGAGTGCGAGGTTCTCGTAGCCCCAGCGCGCCTGCTCGCCGGTCATCACCTTGCCGCGGCCGTAGCGCTCCTGCGCGCGCCGCACACCTTCGATCGACAGCATCGCGCTCATCAGCCCGCGCATGTAGAGCACCTGGCCGACTTCTTCCTTCGGCCCGGTGCCCTGGCCCTTGCCGTGCACGAGCGTGAGGATGTCCTTCACGACCTTCGAGTTCGGCTCAGCGCCGTGCTGCAGCGCGAGGCCGTTGTAGCCCTTGGCGCCGTCGCCGACGTCCTTGGTGTCGGGCTCGGCCGCGGCCCACCAGACGCCGTACATCTTGTCGCGCGGATAGCCGGTCGCGACGGCCTCCTTCAGCGCCGTCGAGTTCATCACGCCCCAGCCCCACAGCAGCACGTAGTCGGGCCGGTTCTGGCGGATCTGCAGCCAGGCCGCCTTCTGCTCGACGCCGGGGTGCGTGACGGGGATCGTGCTCAGCTCGAAGCCGTGCATCTTGGCGCGCTCCTGCAGCAGCGGGATCGGCTCCTTGCCGTAGGGGCTGTCGTGGTAGACGAGCGCGATCTTCTTGCCCTTGAGCTTGTCGAAGCCGCCTTCCTTCGCCGCGATGTGCTGGATCAGCACGTCGGCCGCCACCCAGTAGGTGCCGGTGAGCGGGAAGTTCCACTTGAAGACGCCGCCGTCCGCGCTCTCGCTGCGGCCATAGCCGGCGGTGATCAGCGGAATCTTGTCGCCCGGCGCCTTCTCGGTGAGCGCGAAGGTGATGCCGGTCGACAGCGGCTGGAACACGGTCGCGCCCTTGCCCTTCAGGCGCTCGTAGCACTCGACGCCCTTGTCGGTCGCGTAGCCGGTCTCGCATTCCTCGAAGCTGACCTTCACGCCATTGATGCCGCCTTGTGCATTGACGAGCTTGAGGTAGTCGACGTAGCCGTTCGCGAACGGCACGCCGTTCGGCGCATAGGCGCCGGTGCGGTACACGAGCACCGGGAAGAACTGCTCCTTCGCCTGCGCGAAGGCGGTGCCGCTCGCCGCGAGCGCGGCCACGGCCAGGGTGATCGAGGCGAGTGTTCTCATGCTTGTCTCCGAGGGATTGGAAATGCGACTGCTCAGTGCGGGAAAGGCCAAAGCCGCAGCTTCTCTTTGGCCGTGGACCACAGCCGCGCGATGCCGTGCGGCTCGACGATCAGGAAGAACACGATCAGCGCGCCGAAGATCATGAAGGTCAGGTGCGACGCGAGCGCAGTGTCGATCGGAATGCCGAACCAGTACGGCAGGTTGTCCAGCAGGATCGGCAGCACGATGATGAAAGCGGCGCCGAAGAAGCTGCCCATGATCGAGCCGAGCCCGCCGATGATCACCATGAACAGAAGCTGGAACGAGCGGTCGATCGAGAACGCCGCCGGCTCCCACGAGCCGAGGTGTACGAAGCCCCACAGCGCGCCGGCGACGCCGACGATGAACGAGCTGACCGCGAAGGCGGTCAGCTTCGCGTAGACCGGCCTGATGCCGATCACCGCGGCGGCCACGTCCATGTCGCGGATCGCCATCCACTCGCGGCCGATGTGGCCGCGCACCAGGTTCTTCGCGAGCACCGCGAACACGATCACGAACGCGAGGCAGAACAGGTACTTCTGCACCGGCGTGTCGATTGGGATGCCGAACACCTGCAGGCCCGCCACGTTGACCGAACCGGACGACGAGTTGTTCGTGAACCACCTGATGCGCAGGAACGCCCAGTCGACGAAAAACTGCGCCGCGAGCGTCGCGACCGCGAGGTACAGCCCCTTGATGCGCAGCGACGGAATGCCGAACAGCACGCCGACCACGGTCGCGCACAGCCCGCCGAGCAGCAGCGAGGCAATCAGCGGCATGCCGTCGATGCGCACCTGGAAGTTGTAGGCCGCGTAGGCCCCCACCGCCATGAACGCACCGGTGCCCAGCGAGATCTGGCCGCAGTAGCCGACCAGGATGTTGAGGCCCAGCGCGGCGAGCGAGAGGATCAGGAACGGAATCAGGATCGCGCGGAACAGGTACTCCGGCGCGGCGAACGGCACGAAGACGATCGCGAACGCGAGCAGCAGCCCGATCGCGACGCGGTCCTGCAGGATCGGGAAGACCTGCTGGTCGGAGCGGTAGGTGGTCTTGAACTGGCCGTTTTCGCGATAGAGCATGTTCTTGTCCTCGGGCTCAGACGCGATCGATGATCTTCTCGCCGAACAGTCCCTGCGGCCGCACGAGCAGGAAGATCAGCGCAAGCACATAGGCGAACCAGATCTCGATGCCGCCGCCGAACTTCGGCCCGATGTAGACCTCGGAGAGCTTCTCGCCCACGCCGATGATCAGCCCGCCGATGATCGCGCCGGGCACCGAGGTCAGTCCGCCGAGGATCACGACCGGCAGCGCCTTCAGCGCCACCAGCGACAGCGAGAACTGCACGCCCAGCTTGCTACCCCAGATGATGCCGGCGACCAGCGCGACGAAGCCCGCGACCGACCAGACGATCACCCAGATGCGTGCAAGCGGGATTCCGATCGATTGCGCGGCCTGGTGGTCGTCGGCCACCGCGCGCAGCGCGCGGCCGGTCGCGGTCTTCTGGAAGAAGAGGCTGAGCCCCGCGACCAGCGCGGCCGCGATCACCGCGGCGTACAAGTCCTCCTTGCTGATCAGCACGCCGCCCTGGAACACGCTCTCGAACAGGAACATCGGGTCCTTCGGCAGGCCGACGTCGATCTTGTAGATGTCGCTGCCGAAGAGGGTCTGGCCGAAGCCGTCGAGGAAGTAGGCGATGCCTAGCGTCGCCATCAGCAGTGTGATGCCCTCCTGGTTGACGAGCTTGCTGAGGACGAGCCGCTCGATCAGCCACGCGACCGCGATCATCACCAGCATCGCCCCGACGAACGCGAGCAGGTTGCCGAGCAGCTTGCTGTCGAGGCCCAGGCCCTTCGGGATCCACTCGGCGAAGCGCGCCATCGCGAGCGCGGCGAACAGCACGATCGCGCCCTGCGCGAAGTTGAACACGCCGCTCGCCTTGAAGATCAGCACGAAGCCGAGCGCGATCAGCGAATACAGCATGCCGGCCATCAGGCCGCCGAACAGGGTTTCGAGGAAAAATCCCATCGTGGTCCGCCGTTCAGTGGGAGGTGCCCAGGTACGCGCTGATCACGTCGGGGTTGCGGCGCACCTCGTCGGGCGTGCCGTCGCCGATCTTCTTGCCGTAGTCGAGCACGACGACGCGGTCGCTGATGTCCATCACGACGCTCATGTCGTGCTCGATCAGCACGATCGTCGTGCCGTACTCGTCGTTGACGTCGAGGATGAAGCGGCTCATGTCCTGCTTCTCCTCGACGTTCATCCCGGCCATCGGCTCGTCGAGCAGCAGCACCTGCGGCTCCATGGCGAGTGCGCGGCCGAGGTCGACGCGCTTCTGCAGTCCGTAGGGCAGGCGGCCGACCGGCGTCTTGCGGTAGGCCTGGATCTCGAGGAAGTCGATGATGCGCTCGACCGCCTCGCGGTGGCGCGTCTCCTCGCGCTCGGCCGCACCCCAGCGGATCGCCTGCTGGAAGAGGTTGCTCTTCATGCGCAGGTTGCGCCCGGTCATGATGTTGTCGAGCACGCTCATGCCCTTGAAGAGCGCGAGGTTCTGGAAGGTGCGCGCGACGCCCATCTCGGCGACCTGGCGCGAGTTCATGTGCTTGAAGGTCTTGCCGCGGAAGGTGATCGAGCCGTCCTGCGGCGTGTAGACGCCGTTGATGCAGTTGAGCATCGAACTCTTGCCCGCGCCGTTCGGCCCGATGATCGCGCGCACCTCGTGCTCGCGCACATCGAAGCTGATGTCGGTCAGCGCCTTCACGCCGCCGAAGCGCAGGCTGATGCCGCGGACTTCCAGGATCACCTCGCCGACGCGGCGCAGCCCCGTGCGGGCTGAGCTTGTCGAAGCCGCTTGTGCGGCCGCGGCTGGCCCTTCGACGAGCTCGGGGCGAACGGGGGCGGAGGCGGGCGTGACGATCGCGGTCATGCCGCCTCCCGCAGCGCCGGGAAGGTCTGCGCATCGGCGATGCGCAGCGTCGCCGAGACGACGCCGGTGCGCCCGTCCTCGAACTTGACCTGCGTCTCGATGAACTGCTCGGTCTTGCCGCTGTAGAGCGCGTCGACCAGCCCCTGATAGCGCTCGCCGATGAAGCCGCGCCGCACCTTGCGCGTACGGGTCAGCTCGCCGTCGTCGGCGTCGAGTTCCTTGTGCAGGATCAGGAATCGTGTCACCTGGCTGCCGGCGAGCTTCGGGTCGGCCGCGAGGTCGGCGTTGACCTTCTGCACACACTCGCGCACCAGCTCGTAGACCTCGGGCTTCTGCGCCAGGTCGGTGTAGCCGGCATAGGGCAGGTTGTGCTTCTCCGCCCAGTTGCCCACTGCCTCGAAGTCGATGTTGATGAACGCGCAGACTCGCTCGCGCCCGTCGCCGAACGCGACCGCCTCCTTGATGTGCGGGAAGAACTTCAGCTTGTTCTCGACGTACTTGGGCGCGAACATCGCGCCGTCGTTCGGCCCGCCGGCCAGCCGGCCCACGTCCTTCGCGCGGTCGATGATCTTCAGGTGGCCGCCGGCGTCGAGGAAGCCGGCGTCGCCGGTGTGGTACCAGCCCTCGGCCGTGAGCACCTCGGCGGTCGCGGCCGGGTTCTTGTAGTACTCCTTCAGCAGCCCCGGCGAGCGGATCAGGATCTCGCCGTTGTCGGCCAGCTTCACCTCGACGCCCGCGATCGGCACGCCGACCGTGTCGGCACGCGCCTCGTGGTCGGGCTGCAGGCAGACGAACACCGCGGTCTCGGTCGAGCCGTAGAGCTGCTTCAGGTTGATGCCGATCGAGCGGTAGAAGGTGAACAGGTCTGGCCCGATCGCCTCGCCCGCGGTGTAGGCGATGCGCACGCGGTTCAGCCCGAGCGTGTTGCGCAGCGGGCCGAAGACGAGCAGGTTGCCGATCGCGTAGCGCAGCCGATCGACCGGGCCGACCGGCTGGTGGTCCATCAGCGCCGGGCCGACGCGCCGGGCGAGCGCCATTGCGCGGTGGAACATCGCGCGCTTGATCGCGCTCGCGTCCTCCATGCGGATCATCACGCTGGTCAGCAGGCCCTCGAACACCCGCGGCGGCGCGAAGTAGTAGGTCGGTCCGATCTCCTTCAGGTCGATCGTCACCGTCGAGGCCGATTCCGGGCAATTGACGACGTAGCCGCAGGCGAGCCACTGCGCGTAGCTGAAGATGTTCTGGCCGATCCACGCGAGCGGCATGTAGGCGAGCACCTCCTCGTCCGACGTCAGGCGGTCGAACTCGGCGCCGGCTTTCGCGCGGTCGAGCAGCGTGAAGTGTGTGTGCACCACGCCCTTGGGCGTACCGGTCGTGCCGGAGGTGAAGAACATCGCGGCGACGTCGCCTGGCCGGCCGGCGTCGACCGTGGCCTCGAAGAAGGCCGGCTGCGCTTTGGCGTGCGCACGGCCGGCCTCGATCAAGGCATCGAGCGAGGCGAGCCCCGGCTCGGCGTAGTTGCGCAGCCCGCGCGGATCGTCGTACCAGATGCATGCGAGCTGCGGGCAGCGGTCGCGGATCTCGAACAGCTTGTCGACCTGCTCCTGGTCCTCGACGACCGCGAACGCGACTTCGGCGTTGACGATCGGGAACACCATCTCGGCCCCGGCCGCGTCCTGGTAGAGCGGGATCGGCACCGCGCCGAGCGACTGTGCCGCGAGCATCGTCGCGTACAGGCGCGGCCGGTTGTCGCCGATCACGACGAGGTGCTGGCCGCGCACGAGCCCGGCCGCGGCGAGGCCGCCGGCGAGCTCGCGCACGAGCTCGGCGAGCTGCGACCAGCTCAAGGTCTGCCAGATGCCGTAGACCTTCTCGCGCAAGGCCGGCGCGCCGGGGCGGCGCTGCGCATGCTCGAGCAGCAGGCGCGGAAACGTCGTCTGCACCGCGGGCCTCCTTCGATGACGGATCGTCTGAGGCCGGATGCTAGGAACAAGTTTGACGTTGAGTTGTCGTTCTGACGACAATCCTAGGGACCGTCCGGAGGGGACTTTCCCGCCCATGCAGACCACCGCCACCGATGCGCCACGGCCCACGCTGCGCCAGCGTGCCCGCGTGCCGACGCCGGCGGAGCTCGGCATGATCCCGTGGCTCGGCCTGCTCGAGGCTGCCGAGCGCGAGCCGGTGCTCGCCGGGCTGCAGGTGGTCGATGCGAACCCGGGCGACTTCGTCTGCAAGATCGGCCGCCAGGCGAACTACTGGTTCGGCCTGCTCGACGGTCTGCTGAAGATGAACAACGACAGCTCGCAGGGCGCGTCGGTTACCTTTACCGGCATACCGCCGGGCGGCTGGTTCGGCGAGGGCACGCTGCTCAAGCGTGAGGTCTATCGCTACAACATCGAGCCGCTGCGCAAGAGCGTCGTTGCCGGGCTCCCGATCGACACCTTCCACTGGCTGCTCGGCCGCAGCATCGCGTTCAACCGCTACGTGATGGACCAGCTCAACGAGCGGCTCGGCCAGTTCATCGCGGCGCGCGAGACCGATCGCCTGAACGAGCCCGACATCCGGGTCGCGCGCAACCTCGCGGCGCTGTTCCACCCGGTGCTCTACCCGGGCGTCGGCTCGCTGCTGCGCATCACGCAGCAGGAGCTCGCTTACCTTGTCGGGCTGTCGCGCCAGCGCGTCAACGAGGCGCTGCAGGTGCTGCAGGAGGCCGGGCTGATCCGCATCGAATACGGCGGCGTGCGTGTGCTGGATCTCGCGGCGCTGCGGCGCTGGCAGCACTGACGCTCAGCGCAGGTTGCTGATGCCGGCCGCGACGTGCCCCGCCGGCACGTGCGGCGCGGCGTTCTCGATGTGGCCGGTCTGGTCGTCGAAGAAGAAGTCGGGCTCGAACTCGCGCAGGAACTCGCCCTTCGCGAGGCCGCCGAGGAACATCGCCTCGTCGACCTCGATGTTCCAGTCCATCAGCGTGCGGATAGCGCGCTCGTGGGCCGGCGCGCTGCGTGCGGTGACGAGCGCGGTGCGGATGCGCATCGCCTGCCCCGGCTCGTGCTGCAGCCGCTGCAGCGCGAGCAGCAGCGGCTTGAACGGCCCGGCCGCGAGCGGCGTCTCGGCGCGGTCGCGCTCGTGCGTCTGGAACGCGTCGAGGCCGGCGCGCTGAAAGACCTGCTCGGCTTCGTCGGAGAACAGCACGGCGTCGCCGTCGAAGGCGATGCGCACCTCGGTGGGGTGGTTGTCCGAGGCGCGTGCCGATTGCGGATAGACCCGCGCGGCGGGCACCGCGGCTTCGAGCGCCGAGCGCACGTCGGCTTCGTTGGTCGAGAGGAACAGGTTGGCCGCAAGCGGCTTCAGGTAGCGCCACGGCGACTTGCCGCGTGTGAACACGCCGCGCTCGATCGGCAGGCCGTAGTGCTGCGCCGAGCGGAACACACGCATGCCCGAGACCGGGTCGTTGCGCGACAGGATCACGACCTCGACACGCTTCGTCGACGCCGCCGGCCCGGCGTTGAACGCGAGCAGCTTGTTGACGAGCGAGAACGCGACGCCCGGGCGGGCCGCCTGCTCGAGCCGCTCGAGCTGCAGCTGCATGTAGGCGCGGTCGTCCGAGGCCTCGAAGAGGCGGTTCTCCTCCTCGAAGTCGAACAGTGCGCGCGAAGAGATGGCGACCACCAGCTGGCCGGCGAGCGAGACGGGCATGCGATCGATCATAACGACGCGTGCCAGCGACAAGCCTACAAATGAAACGGCGTGACGGCGCACACGACACGGCGCCGAAACAGCGCGGCGCGACAGTCATGGCCATCGCAGGGCAGCGCCGCGATGGCGCGCCAGGAGAACACCATGTCGCAGTCGCTTCACCATGCCCGTCGGATTCCGCGCGGCTGGCTCGATCTGGCCCACGTGCTGGCCGGCGCGCCGGCCAGCACGTGGGCCAGATCGAGCCAGCCGCGCGGAATCCGACGGGCATGGTGAA
>Ga0075366_10001064_pt1 | contig 13470 bp, 7 predicted proteins | sample EndMethybrTD3031_FD_72351 | JGI IMG/M metagenome (GOLD analysis project Ga0075366, IMG submission 72351) | Populus endosphere microbial communities from Tennessee, USA - Endosphere MetaG P. TD hybrid TD303-1 | ecosystem: Host-associated > Plants > Roots > Endosphere | place: USA: Tennessee...
CTGCAAAACCTCCATCCCCGGTTCAAATCCGGGCGGCGCCTCCATTTTCCCGGGGTCCGTTCCGGACACATGGGTGACGGTTCATTCCGGAGACATGGGTAACACTCTGGCCCGGAATGGATTCTCGATCGGCTCAAGGCGACACGTCTCGTCGTCGAAGTAGCCCAGATCGTAGTGCATGAAGGTGACGAGCCAGATGTGGTCGTCGACCTGGCGCACGCCGACGGCCTGTCCGGCGAAGACCTGGCTTAGATTGACCTTCCGCGTCTTGAAGCAGATCCGGCCGCAGGTGGTGACGGTGGCCGTCCAGTCGTGGAGCGGATAGTCGAGCGACGGGAGGCCGCGGTAGGGCCGTGGCGACGGCGCGTAGCGCTCGCCGGGCACCTTCATCCCGAGCGCCTGGTGCGGCCGCTCGCGGTTGTAACAGGTCTGGAAGGCCTCGAAGCGCGCCTGCTGCTGGAGCAGGTTGCCGGCCGCCGGCTTGGTAGCCTCGAGCTTGAGCGTCAGGTGCATCCGCTCGTGGCGACCATTCTGCTCGGGATGCCCCGGCCGGATCCGCTCGATGTCGATGCCCAGGCGCAGCCACCACACCGCCAGGCGGCTTAAGCCGTAGAGCGCGTGCGCGGACGCGAAGGGCACGCCATTATCCGTGCGGAGCGCGCGGGGCAGGCCGTATTCGCGGAAGGCCCGCTCGAAGGCGGTGAAGGCGTACGCCTCAGCGGTGGTGGAGAGCGCGTCACACGCGAGCAAATAGCGGCTGGCGAAGTCCGTGATGGTAAGCGGGTAGCAGTAGCGGCGATTGGCGAGCATGAACTCGCCCTTGTAGTCGGCGCACCACAGCTCATTGGGCTGTGTCGGCTGCGACAGCGCGGTGCCCGCTGCTCGGTAGCGCCGCCGGCGGCGGGGCGTCACGAGCCCATGCCGATCGAGCACGGCGTGCACGGTGCTGACGGCGGGACACCGGAGCCCGGGCAGCTCGCCCCGGAGCCGCTCGCGGATCTTGGCGGCGCCCCACGTCGGATACGTCCGCTTGAGGCGCAGGATGGCCTGCTCCACGACCGGCGGCAGCCGGTTCGCGTAGCGGTACGGCCGTCGACTGCGGTCGGTCAGCGCCTCGGCGCCGCAGTCCTTGTAGCGATCGTAGATCTTGTAGCCCGTCTTGCGGGAAATCCCGAACTCGGCGCACAGATGGGCCATCTTCTCGCCATCGAGCAAGCGGGCGATGAAGCGAAGACGCTCGTCGACCACGTGACACTCCTTCCAAGGCATGCCCCCTCCTGGGGGGCAGAGTGTCACCCATGTCTCCAGAATAGAGTGTTACCCCTGTCTCGGGTAGCACACTAGCAAAATCTAACGCTCTGCGTCCCGGCGGCGGAAACGTTCGCCGCGGTATTGGACGACGGTGGACTACAACCGAGCGGTTGTCAGGCGCTGCCGTCACCGTAAACCGCTCGCCTCGCGAGGGTTGACGGTTCGCGATGTCGAGAAGGGCGGAGGTTCTGCGGACCTCCCGCCTGCACCGGGAAGACGGCTCGCGCAGCTCTCGTCGGACGCGCCCTTCAGTGGATGGTCCACGACATTCGCGAGCGGCGTTGGCGGCACGCGGTCTTCCGCTGCGACCGAATGTCACATCGCGGACCGCGAGACCGATCGGAGGTCCGCAGCCATCCGCCGACGCTCTCCCCGTTCCAGCGAAGCGCTTCGCAATCGGCCGCTCGGCAGTCAGCGCCTCAGTTCGCGGGATCGTCGGGCTCAAGGGCTTCCCGCGCGCTATCCGCGGCGGCGCGGGTCGGGAATCGATCCACAACGCGCTGCCATGTCTGACGCGCCAAGTCGTCCTGATTGTTCGCTGCGTAGGTGGCGGCCAGAACCACAAGCGCATCGGGTTCGAACTGGCTGCCGGACAGGTCCGTTGTCAGCGCTTCGGCCTCCTGGACAAGGGCGGCACGCCGTTGCCTTGCAAGCTGTCTCCGCTCCCGGCGATCGGTTGGCGCCGGGCTCGAGAGGTCCCCAGCCTCGAGCCGATCGCTGGGATGCGAAACCCGATACGCCAGGCTTCGGACGCGTGCGCCCTGAACGTACGCGCTGCGCGGAAACGCGGAAAGGACCGACCGCGACCCCGCGTCCGACAGGTCGGGTGCGTCGTCCTCGGACGTCAGCTCGAGGTAGAACTGCTGACCGCGGTCTGGCAGCGCCCGAACACGTTCGTAGGCGGTGAGCTCGGTCCCCTGCGGCGCCGCAATCTCCACGAGCGCCGCGTTCGACCGCACGGCACCCAGCACGTCGTCCTGGTACTCGATGAGGATCCGGGCAATCCCCGGCGTTGGAAAGACGACGTCGCCGATGGCGTCGTCGAACGACAGCACGAATTCCTGGCGCCGCTGGTCAGGCACCACGGTGCGGACGAGAATCCGCTCTCCAGGCGAGCGAAGCACGCGGCGTTGGAACCGCGTGAAGCCCGCCCCCCTGTCGATCAAGACGCGCAGATGTGACTGCTGATCGCCAAGTCCTGCCCACCCTTCGTCATATATCGACGCAGTTCCACGTTGCGTGACGGTCACCACCACGGGTTCGCCGACCAGATATCGCGCCTTCGCCGTCTCGAGTTGGAACGCGGGCTGCGTGGCCTGGGCGCTGGCGTCGCAAACGCCAAGGGCCAGCAGCACGGCCGACAGGACGCTGATCAGTCTCGGATATGCGGTCTGCATGGTCTTCTTTCCAGGCCTCACGGCCGCGGTTTCGCAGCGTTGACGATGGGCTGCGCCAAAGTGCGCAGCACCAGTTCCTGACGGCGGAACAACTGGCGCGCCCTCGGGTCACCGGCGCACGAAAACCCGGCGGTATTCGACTCATCCGTCAGTGTGTCGACCGTGGTGCCCAGGTCCAGCGTGTGCGCAAGGATCTCGTGTGCCACGAGGATCTCAAGCATGCTTTCGAACCCGTTGGGGCAGGGGGCCACGTCCGTAAGCTGGCCGGCTGGTCTATCGCGGAGAGTCTCGAGATAAAGGGCGAAGGCTGGTTGCATGGCGTCCTGCCGCGGCCACGACGCGGTCCCCCCAACCGTCTGTCCGTACGTCGCGCCGGCGCCAGGAACGCCCGGTCGGCAGGGATCGCATGAGTTCTTGGCGGACCCTTCGTATCCGGTCAGCCCGAATACCGCCCAGTACTCCGGGGAACTCGCGACGTCACGCAGCGTCCCGGCCCCGGTGCCCGCGACGCCAATGCCCGCAAGCGTACGCGGCTCGAGGTTCTGAACGTCATCCGCGATGGGAGTGCTGATTCGCTGATCAAGGACGCCGATACCATCGACCGCAATGTAGTTGCGCTCGAGCCACTCGCGTGTCAGGTCCAACGGCAGCCAGCGCGACAGGTCAACCCAGTAGTCGTCGCGTACGCGATAGGGATCACCCGTCGATGCAACGGTTCGCAACTGGGACCCTGGCGGTACCTCCAGGCGTGTCTTTCGATTGGCGATGACGGAGAATGCGCCTGCGAGCGGAGAAGGCTGGGCTCCTCCGCCGCCCCCGAGCGGATCGCGCGGCCACAACTCCGCGCCACGCCAGCCATCTCGCTCACAGTGGTCGCAGAACCTCGGCCGTCCGTTCCTGCGCTCTACGAATGTGGCGTTCGCGTCGACGAGGCGAACCGGACGTATGTCGGTGCTGTTGCCGAGCAGGTCGAAGTAGTCCTGCGACACGGCGGCCGTTTCGACATGATTCAGCTCGAGGTGCAGAGTCCGCCAGACGGTGAGCAGGTCGGAGACCTGCATCGCCAGGTCTAACGGCGCCACCGTGTACCCGGACGCCGCCGAAACCCCGCCGGTCTGGCTCGACACGTCACCATCAATGGCCGCCAGCCACGGTTCGAACGTCGACGCAGCGACCCGATAGTTGTTCCCTTGGCCGGTGGAGACGCGGAACTTCGCGTTCGCGCCCCGGAGTGCCGGGTCACCGCTAGCGCTCGCGTCGATCGTGGCGCTCTCACCACGATTGTCGGCGGAAGTCGTCTGGATCGTGTCGTCGTCTATCTCGTCGCCGGCGGCACTCGCCGAGGGATCGTCGACGTCGATCCATTTGAAATGGACGGTCACCTGACTCGTGTCGGGTCCAAGATCTGGGAGCAGCGCCGCGCTGACCAGCAGATTCGGCTGCATAAGTCCCCCGGGGCTGCTGGCATCGGGGAACACCGCCACGCCACCGCCGGGCAATGGAACACCGGCGGCGGTCATGTTCTGACCCAAGCGTGCTTCAGGGCCGCCGCAGGCTACGGTGGGTGCCATGTTGCACTGCAGAAACGTTATACCCGCGACCTCTACCAGACTGACCTTCCTGTACGGCGGGCTGGCAATCTCCTCGGTTGAGCCAGCGGTTCGCCCCTTCACGATCACAGGGTAGTTTCCGGCGGGCAGCGGTTGCATCACGCCGCCGCCGCTGTCGAACTGCCACGGACCATTCCACGCGATGGTGTACTCATTCAGGGCATCCTGCACTGGCTGCACGGCGCCGACCGTGGCTACGTAGCCCGCCGGTCCGGCGGGCGTCTGCACCTCAAGTTGGACCGAGGCAGGGTCGAGCGGAGTCGGGCTGCTGAAGCGAACCACGATCGGTTGGCCTGGGTCCCGCTGGGGACGCCACCGCGTAGTTTGCGGGAGGATGGTTAGACGTGGCGGCGGTGTGGCGCCCGGCCCGCCGCTCGTAGTGCCATCGTCTTCGATGATGCCCCAGCCGCTTTGCGATGCCAGTTCAGTGACTTCGTAACCGGCCGGGGTCGCGCGGCATTGCTTGAGCGTCAAAGTCACCGAATAGCTACCGGGAAGCGTAGGCCAGGGAATAGCCACTGCCGCCGGCCCGCCCGTGGTGTTCGAGGAATGGGAACAGCGCTGCTCATCGGTCAGGCCGATAGGTGGGATCGGCCAGCTGGCTTGCACGGAAAAAATGTGCGGTGCCTCTGGAGCGCTCCACGTGGTCGTCCAGCCCCAGTGATATTGGATGTAAAAGCCGTTCCACACCGGAATCGGATAGGTCCACTCCAGCGGCGCCATCGTCTGGGCGCCGGCCAGGGCAGCCTGTCCGAGGAGTCCGGCGACCGCGAACACAGCAGTAACAACGGCACGCCTGCTAAGCATGAGGTTGAGCATACTCCAGCTCAGCCCTATTCGGCTCGGCGTGTCTGACGCCCCTGGCGAACTTGTCGCTCCCAGAACCGTCGGATACCCTTCGAGCCTGAGTATGGACGGATGTAGATCGCTGACGCTCTTAGGGAGGTCCTGAAGAAGCGCGGGCCTCACGCAAGCGCCGGGAGGCACTCGGCGCGCCTTCGAGGAGCGCCTCGGCGAGTTCGCGTCGGACGCCACTTTATCGCCGACGTCGGTGAATCTCTGCAGGATGTTGGCTTTGCGGATCGCCTGGGACTGTGGCGTCTGCACGTGGCCGGCGATCACCGCTCGCCTGATCAGGTCGCCCAGTGGCGTGACCTCGGTCGCCACGGTAAGGCGTCGTCCGCCCGCCAGGGCAGGGCTGCCACGCAGGATCGTGCGGACGCCTGAGGGACGGACGGACATGGCCGCGGTGCCTGAACGTAAATCGGCTTTGTCGCTCAGCGTCTGCAGGTGAGTGCCACGTTTGCGCCTGGCTGCGCGGAATCGCCGGCCCGCAACCTCACTCCTACCGAGCAGCGGCTACCGAGCCGCGGCGCGGCCGCAGGATTGCGGCGTAAGTCGTGGTCCAGACGTAGTCCAGACGTAGTCCAATACGGCCCAAACACCGGGCGAAACGGGGTAGCTGGAACGACCAGAGACCAGCACGGGTCAACACCATGCCTAACCCCGCTAAGTCTGCAAAACCTCCATCCCCGGTTCAAATCCGGGCGGCGCCTTCATTTTTCAAGCCAAATTCGATCGGTTGTTCGTTCGCGGCCACAATCCGCCACGCGTAAACTGTCTCGAATTGCCACCCATTCACGGGACCGGACGGCGCAATTCCCTGACTCGCTGCGCGTTGCCAGACGGAACACGGAGAAGGGCAGAGGTCCGGAGGACCTCGGTCGGCTATGACCGCGGGCTCCCTCTCAGCAGACCACGTCCTACGCACGTTGTACGGCACGCCCCTTTTGCGACCGCGGCACCGATCCTCGGGGCGTGCCGTCCGTGTTGTTCGTCCCGTCGACTACTTGAACTGGAAACGCGCGGTGTGTGTCGTGCCGTCTTTGAGTTGCACGGTCAATTCCCGACAGCTCGATTTCCAAGACTTCTCGGTTTTCCACACATAGGTGTAGACGTCGGTGGACGCGTCGTACTGCAGACTGCTGTTGCCAGCGGTCAGCGTCACTTCCACGTCATCGATGGCAGTGCCGCCGCATGCAACCGACCGCGACGTCGGTGACCCGGTGGCGAGGATGTCGAGCCCCTGATTGCCTCCGAGGCTGAACTTGATCGGGATCGCCTGCCCGGCATTGGCACGATTGACGGTCGGCAGGTTGTCTACGGGCTGGAAGAATCCCGTGAATCGATAGGTGACCGTCAGCGTGACCGTCGCGGTGGCCGAGAAGGCCAGACCGTCCGACGCCCGATACGTAAACGTGTCGGTGCCGGCGAAGCCCATAGCGGGAATGTGGCTGAATGAACCGTCCGGGTTGAGCGTCACCGTGCCATGAGACGGTCCGGAAACGAGGACGGCGCTCAGCGCGTCGCCGTCGGGATCGGCGTCGTTGGCCAGCACGCCTGGGGTGGCGACGGTGAGCGTCGTCTTCACAATGGTCGTGTAGGCGTCGGCGGCGGCACCAGGCGGGTGATTCGCCGCGTTGACCGTGATCCTGACGGTGGCGGTGTTCGAACCGAACTCGCCATCGGACACGCGATACGTGAACGAGTCCGGGCCGTGGAAGCCGGCGGCAGGCGTGTAATGGAACGAGCCGTCGGCGTTGAGGTTGAACGACCCCGCGTGGCTTGGACCGGAGACCAGCGTGGCGGTCAGCGTGTCGTGCTCGTCATCGGGATCGTTGCCGATCACGCCGGGCGCCGCAACCGTGAGCGGCGCGTCCTCGCCGGTGCTGTACGCATCATCCACGGCCACCGGGGCATTGTTGCAGGTGTTGATCAGCACCGAGACGGTGTTGGAGCCAGCGTCCGCCGTCGCGAGGTCGGGCTTGCCGTCACCGTTGAAGTCGGCGGTCGTGATGGCGGAAGGAGAATGGCCGGTGCCGAAGGTGGCCGGCGGGGCGAAGTAAACCCCGCCCTCGCCGAGCAGCACCGAGACGTTGGCGTCGCCGGCCGTCGCCAGGTCGAGCTTACCGTCGGCGTTGAAATCGCCTGCTGTGATGGACTTGGCGCCACTGCCCGCAAAGGGGCCACCGAAATCCCAGAAAGCACCGATGCCGTCTCCACGCAGCCCATGGACGAAGAGACCGTCCGCCCCCGCCAGGTCGAGCTTGCCGTCGGCGTTGAAATCGCCTGCCGCGAGGGAGTAGAGAGGAACAGTCGTGTCGGATGGGACGGCCGTTCCGAAGCCGCCCAGCCCGTCTCCGAGCAGAACCCAGACGGCCTCGGCCTGGACGGCACCGACCGCCGCCGCTATGTCGAGTTTGCTGTCGCCGTTGAAGTCGCCGGTGATGACGTCGAGAGGCTCCCCGAACGTATCGAAGTTGACCGGCGGGGCGAAGCCGCCCAGTCCGTCGCCGAGCAGCAACGAGACACCGCCGATGAAGGACCCCGTAACCAGATCAGGTTTGCCGTCGGTGTTGAAGTCGCCTGCAGTGACCAGATGGACGAACCCTGCACCGCTCGCGGGGAAATCAACGGCTGCCGCGAAGCCACCCATGCCGTCGCCGAGCAGTACCGAGACGGTGTTGGACCCATTGTTGGCTGTCACCAGGTCGAGCTTGCCGTCGTTGTTGAAGTCCCCCGTGGTGACGGACGTCGGAAGCGCACCCGTGCCGAACTGGAGTCCCCCTGCGAAGGCGCCCGCGCCGTCGCCGAGCAGCACCGATACCGTGTTGGAGTTGGGCTTCACGGTCACGAGGTCGGGTTTGCCGTCGGCGTTGAAGTCGCCGGTCGCGATGGCGGATCCACCGACTCCTGCAGGTGCACCGCTCGGAAAGACTACCGCCGGCGCGAACCTCGGCGCCGCGCAGCTCACTGCTGTTTGTGCCGCTGCGCCCTGCGCGCCTGCCAACACCACACCGACGCTCACGCCGAGCATCGCCAAGACCATCGTGATTGTTCGTTTCATGTTCATGTCCTCGTCATGTCGAACCTCGGTCAGTGCTCGGTGAGCACGCGACGCAGCTCGAGCAGGTTGTCCTTGACGACATAGCCAGTCGCCCCGGCGCGCGCGGCCGCGTGCCGCAGGTCGGCGCCCTCGTGATCGGTCACGATGAGCACGCGAATGGCGGGATGGGCGGCGCAGATCACGCGCGTGGCGGCGATGCCGTCGACGCCGGGCATCGCCAGGTCCATCAGCACGACGTCAGGCCGGTACTTCGCGCAGGCCTCGATTGCCTCGGCGCCGCCGGAGCACTGATGGATGTCGCCGGCCACCGGCGCGATCAGGCTCGCGATCAGGCTCCGGACGGCGGCGTTGTCGTCGACGATGAGGACCGTCATCTCGCGCACCACGGTGTGACGCGAGCACGATACGAGCGGCGGGCACGGGAGTGAATCCGTGCGATCACCTGATCTGCGGGAGTGGAATCACACGATTGTCTGAGTGGAACTACTCAGACGAGGGGCCCGACGAGACCGAGACGCGAGGCGTGAGCGCAGCAGCAGTCCTCATCGCGCACCTCTGGTCACCGACGACCGGACGGTGGCGACACCTCGAGACTCTCCAGAGGCATCGCGAAGCACTGCCACGTTCCTTGACTAAGATGTGGCGACCCATGTCCGGCCGTCCACTGCTTCTCATCGGCCTCGCACTCGTGACGCTCGCCGGACTCCCGGGCCTGGTCCAGGCGCAGATCATCGAGCCGCGGCGCGCCCTGGGCCGTTACCAGCAGTTCGTCTGGAACGATCAGCACGGTTTGCCGCAGAACGGCGTCCGCGCGCTCGTCAAGACCCGCGACGGCTACCTCTGGATGGGGACCGACGAAGGACTGGTTCGCTTCGACGGCGTGCGCTTCACGGTCTTCGATCGCTCGAACACGCCGGAACTGCGAAGCCACACCATCGTTGCCCTGCTCGAAGATCGGGAGGGCGCGCTGTGGCTGGGCACGCAGGCGGGCATCGCGCGCCTCAAGGATGGTCGCTGCGCCTGGGTATCCGTGCCCGGCATCGCCGACGACCACATCAATGCCATCGCCGAAGACCGTCATGGCGCGTTGTGGTTCGGCACGTTCCGCAGCGGCGTGCTGCGACTCGCACAAGGCCGGTTCACGGCGTTCACCACCGCCAACGGCCTGCCGCACAACCAGGTATGGGCGCTGGCCCACGACGCGGCTGGCCGCCTCTGGATCGGAACGTCAGCCGGTCTCGTCGTCCGCGACGACGCTCGCATGACCACCTTCACCGTGGCCGATGGCCTCCCTGACAACGTGGTGCGGGCGCTGCGCTGGGACCGCGAAGGTCGACTCTGGGTGGGAACGAACGACGGCGTCGCGTGCAGGTTCGGCGATCGGTTTGGCGCGCCGAACAGACTGCGAATCGACTCGGCGATCGAGGCGATCGCCGAGGATCGCGAGGGCTCCATCTGGATCGGTACCGATCGCGCCGGCCTCTACCGTTATGCCGCGGGCGTGCTGACCGCCCACGGGGTGTCCGACGGTCTGCCCGGCGACAAGGTCGACTCGGTCTATCCGGATCCGGACGGGAACATCTGGCTCGGCACCAACGGCTGGGGCCTGATCGAGCTGAAAGAACCCAGTCTGCACACCACGACGACGCAGGACGGTCTCTCCGACAACACCGTGCGCGCGGTGATGCAGGAGCGCAACGGCTCCATGTGGATCGGCACGATGACCGGGCTGACGCGTCTCGCCAATGGCACGACCACGACCTACACGGCTCGTGACGGACTGGTAGGCGGCGTCAGAGCGCTCGGCCAGGACGCGCACGGCGGCATCTGGGTCGGCACGCGTCCCGGGATCCGGCGGTTCGCGCGCGGCCGACTCGAACTGGCGTCCGAGTTCCCCACGCAACTGGTTGCGGCCACGCTCACCGGTCGTGACGACGCCTTCTGGATCGCCACGTTCAACGATGGACTCTACCGACTTCGCGACGGACGCATCGATCGCCACTTCACGACGAAGGACGGACTGCCGGCCGATGAGCTCCTAGCCGTCTATGAGGATTCGCGCGGCGCTATCTGGGTGGGCGCCTTCAATCGCGGCATGAGCCGCATCGACCACGATCGGGTGACGACCTGGACGACGCAGAATGGACTCGCCAGCAACTACGTCATCGCCTTTTGCGAAGATGGCGCCGGGACGATGTGGATCGGCACGCACGGCGGGGGCCTGCACCGTTTCAAAAACGGACGCTTCAGCATCGTCACCATGGCGCAGGGGCTGTACGACAACCTCGCTTTCCATCTGCTGGACGATGGGCGTGGCAGCCTGTGGATGCTCGGCAACCGCGGCATCTATCGCGCAACGCTGCAATCGCTGAACGACGTCGCCGACGGGAAGGCCTCGAGAGTCGCGTCCTTCGCGTACGGCGTCGCCGACGGCATGCTCAGCCGCGAAGGCAACGGCGGCGGGCCGGCTGCGTTGAAGGCGCGCGATGGCCGCCTCTGGTTCGCCACGATGGGGGGGGCGGTGGCGATCGATCCGCGCGAGGTCGACGATCGCCCGCCGGCGCTGACGATCGAGGGGGTGACGGTCGATCGCATCGGGATGCCCGTGACCGGTGCGGTCCACATGAAGCCGCGTCAGGAGAACATCGAGATTCACTACACGGCGCTCAGTTGGCGGCGGCCGCAACAGGTCCGCTTTCGCTACCGGCTGATCGGCCTCGATCGCGACTGGGTCGAAGCGGGCGCGCGGCGCACCGCTTACTATTCACACCTCCCCCCGGGGCGCTATACCTTTCAGGTCATTGCCGATAACGGTGATGGCGTGTGGAACCTGGAAGGTCGCACGCTGACGGTGGCCGTCGCGCCGGCGTTCCATCAGCAATGGTGGTTCGCGCCGCTGCTCGGCGTCGGCGCCGGGGTTGGACTGGCGCTGGCGTGGCGGCGCCGACTCGGACAGATTCGAGAGCGGCAGGCGGTACAGCAGGCGTTTGCGCGGCAGCTGATCGCCTCGCAGGAAGCCGAGCGCAAGCGCATCGCGGCGGAACTGCACGACGGGCTCGGGCAGCATCTCGTGGTCATCAGGAACCTGGCGCTACTGTCGTTGAACGGCGCCGATGACGCTGAGCGTGAACAACACATCACGAGCATCTCGGAGGGCGCCTCTCAGGCGATGCGCGAGGTGCGCGAGATCTCGCACAATCTTCGTCCGTATCAACTCGATCGCCTCGGCCTGACCCTCGCGCTGCAGGGGATCGTGAAGACGGCGAGCGTGGGGTCCGCCGTGGTGTTCACCAGCGACATTCAGAACGTCGACGACGCGCTCACGAAAGAGGCGGAGATCAACCTGTATCGCGTGGTCCAGGAAAGCGTGAACAACGTCGTCAAGCACGCCGAGGCCACGACCGCCAGCGTCCATGTCCGGCGCGACGGCCGCCATGTCCAGGTGACCGTGGCCGATGATGGGCGCGGCTTCGCGCCGGCCGCGACGTCGACCGAGCCGGGGCACGGCGGATTCGGTCTGCTCGGCATGTCCGAGCGGGTACGTCTGCTCGGCGGCGCGATCCGGGTCGAGAGCGAACCGGGACAGGGCACGATGGTCACGATTGACATTGACACGGAGTCACAGGCCGGTGTCTGAGCCGATTCGCGTCGTCATCGCTGACGATCATCCGATCGTGCGCAGCGGTCTCAAACGCGAGATCGAGCGTCAGCCGGGGTGCCTCGTCGTGGGCGAGGCCGGAGACGGCGTCGCGGCGCTGGAGCTGATTCGACGGACCCGACCCGACGTCGCCGTCATCGATCTCGACATGCCCGGATTGGACGGCTTTGGCGTGGCGAGGGCGATCAACGCCGAGCGGTTGGGCGTGGCGTTGCTCTTTCTCACGATGCACGACGGCGAGGACATGTTTCACGGCGCCATGCAGCTCGGCGCGCGCGGCTACATCCTGAAGGACACGGCCGTCACCGAGCTCGTACAGGGCATTCGGACGGTGGCGGGCGGGCAGCCCTACGTCAGTGCGTCGCTGGTGCCTTACCTGATGCAGCGCCGCAGCCGTGCCGACGCACTCGCGCACGAGCGGCCGGGCCTTGGGAATCTGACGGCCAGTGAGCGTCGCATCCTGGCCATGGTGGCCGAGGGCCGATCGAGCCGGCAGATCGCCGAGGCGCTCTTCATCCATCACCGCACGGTCGAAAACCACCGCACGAACATCTGCCAGAAACTGGGGCTGAGCGGTCCGCACGCGCTGCTCAAGTTCGCCCTCGCCCACAGGCACGAGCTCTCCTAGTCCGAGCGGCGTTCGCGATCGGTATGTTCCACGCGAAGGAAGGTGTGGTTCCACCTGCGCCATTCGTGTGGCCCTCGCCATTCATCCGCCGCCGCATCACGCCTAGTGTCATTGGTGCGTGACCCGCATCCCGAGTGTCGATGACCACCCCGGCGTGCGGGCGCTGCTCCGCACGATCGTGAGCGGGCGAACTGGGCGTGATCCGCTTCTTTTGACATTTCCAAGACGCGGTTGCGATGTCTTGAGGGCCGAGATACGGCACCCGACGGCCCCGTCGGCGGTACACACCTCGCTCGCGGGCGAACCTTCATGTTGGTGGACGACCAGTCGAAGAGCCCTCAAGTCGCTCCGCGGTTCCGTCGCGCGGCTTCCGCAAAGCAGTGCCTTGCGACGAGTTGTCAGCGAGCGAGCCGTGCAGGGGAGGAGGTTTCGAGACCTCGGCTTCAGCCTCGCGCCCCCGTCGAAAGCGAAGCATCGGTCGATCCGCGGCGGGCGCCGACCGCGCCGACGCACGTGCTCGATCAACCATTGAGCCGAGGACACGACCGGGGGGCGTCGTCCCGATCGCGGCGGCAACGCTCGCGGCAAGGCGTCCGGTCGGATTTGCTGGAGCGACGACTCAGGCAAGCTGGGCCGGGGCCGCTAACCACGTGTTGTTCGACAAGCCCCGGGACGTCAGTGAGGCGATCATCTCAGTGTGGGTGCGGAGTCTACGACGAAACTCAACGATCCAGCTGTGTACGGCTGCACGAGGGCGCCGAAGGCAGAAGCAAGCAGCTGCAATGCGACCGCACCTGACTCGGCAAGAAAGGTGAAGGCCCTGGCTGCGGCGCCGTCGGCCTGGTGGCCGGTCATTCCTCTGGCGCAGATCGCGCTCGCGCTGGCGTGCATCGCCGGCTGCGCCACGGCTCGGAACTACGACGATCCGTCCGGCCCCATGCTCGTTGGCTCCATCCCGT